>JAABUO010000329.1_pt1 | contig 103485 bp, 104 predicted proteins | sample 5559291 | NCBI WGS metagenome assembly JAABUO01 (sample SAMN10711878, study PRJNA513372) | rock metagenome | isolation source: Antarctica rocks | place: Antarctica: Victoria Land, Finger Mt sud
CCCACCCCCGGCTCTTCCAGTTCGTTGATCCCCTTGCCATTCGCATATCGCTGATAGACTCCCACGACAACAGCTCCGCGCAAACCCCAGCACACCCCAGCCTCTTCCGCGCGGACGCAGCAAACGCCGCAGAAATACTGCAGCGATGCGTGCCGGCGCTCTCGGCCGCGGGCGGGGACGGCGGGCGTGGAGGCGAGGATCGAGGGGGTGTTTGTGAGGCTGTTGGGTGAGGGGCGGGGGGTAGTGGGATGCGGGGTTGTTGAGGGGGTGGTTTTGGGGTCTTTGAAGGAGGAGGAGGAGGTGCAAGGGAGGGGTAGTGGCAGAGAGGTAGAGGATGCGGGGGGAATAGATGAAAAAGTCTCTGATGATGATGACGGCGGCGGCGTCACCCTTCCCCGTTCCCCCGGAAACGAGCATCGCGCCAAAGAGACAACCCCACAAACAGCAGGGCTGCAGCGCGCGCACCGCCGCGAAAAAGTCCGCCAGGCGGCGCGGAGGGGGTGTGCGTTTGGGTTTCTTGTCGATGGCGACGCTGGGATTGGTGGGGATGAGGTAGGAGAGACGGAGGAAGGGGGGGATGGAGAAGGAGGGAAGGGGGGATTGGAAGGGAGGAGGAGGAGAAAGGCCGAAGCGGTACAGAACGGCAGGGTGGTCGAGGCGAGTTTTGCCAAGGGGGAGTTTGGGGTCAGATGGGTGGACTGATGGAGAAACACAGTACATCTTTTTGAGACCTTTGTTGACAAGTATGTAGATGGGTGAGGGTGGACGTTGCTGATATGCTTCGTTGAGGTGCAATGAGAGAGGAGAGGGAGAATGGTGGGGTGTAGTGGGGAGGTTTGGGAGGTCGAGTCGATGGTGGGTTTGGGGGGAGGGGGAAGGGGAGGAGGGGAGGGAGGGGAAGAAGGGGAAGGGAAGGAGGGGAAGAAGGGGAAGGGAAGGGAAGGGTGGAATGGAAGGGTGGAGGAGAAGGGTTGGGCATGGCTGTAGAACTATCGAATCCACTACGCCATAAGAGTATTGTAAAAATAGACCAATAGACGGAGGCTATCATATCGAAACACACATCCATGTCCATTCCTTTTTGAAATAATACAAGAAAAACTCCCATCCATCACCCCCTCCAAAAACAAACTGCCATTAGATGCTTCATACCGACTCCATGCCCAATGCTAATCACTATACACTCCCATCCACACTTTACAACGCATCCGTCACCTCTAAAGCTGTCCAGATAGGATGGCTTCAGTAGCTGCAGGCTAGTTAGTCTCATTGCAGAAACCGAATCAAGAACATCACTCACCAGACCCAATATAAGCCTTCCTAGCCTCCAGATTAACCCCAAACCTCCTTTCCAACTCCATCTTGATACTCTTCTTCGTCACCGTCATCAGATCAGCCGTCTTCAGAATCTCCCGAATCTCACTCAAAATGGCATCATCATTCGGCAAATTCGAACCCGCCAGATCCGCCATCTCCATGTTCTCCTGGTAGCCGCGCTGCACGATATCGCTCGGCGCCAACGACATTCTTGATCCGTATCTCGGCAAGTCCATTTGGGACATGGGTCTCGAGGGAGGGTAACCGTAGTCGGAATGAGCGGGTTGGTAGGATTTGGTGCCATAGGAGTAGCCAGAGACCTCTGAGCGGTCGTCGCGCTGAGTTTGAGCGTCCCAGAGCTCGGCTTGGTATTCTTCCCATCTCTTGTGCGGGATGGATTCGGGGTCGAATTTGCCTTCGTCAGAAATAACGACTTGTCTGCCTTTTTCACCCGTAACAATACGAGTGTTACCCCAGGAAAAGTCGTCCATGTGCCAGAAAGAGTAGAGAGGCAGACCAAAAGAGAAGACCGGCATGGCGAGGATGTAGATGATCATCCAGCCAATCATCTCCCATTTTCTCCGGAGGATGAAGATGATTGCCTGGAGACCATAGATGGCTGCAAGGAGTACAAAGGCCATTAGTGGTACCACGCTTGCGTTGATGGAGAGCAGGACAATCAAATAGAAAATGTAGACGACCGTTACAGGCTGGACCAGTGTACTGAGTAAATCGAGGAAGACGATAAATCTCATACTGAAACAACAGAAACCGCAGAGCTGTTGAAGTGGAATAAGCTCGATAAGATTATGCACCGTAGAATTGATCCATCGTCGACGTTGTGACATGAAAACGCTCCAGCTATCGGGTGCAATGGTCCATGCGTGGGCGTTGAAAGTGTATTTGGTCTTGTATTTTGGATGATGCTTGAGAAGGAGAGTGGTCAAGTAACGATCCTCGCCAAGATGGAGCAAGTTCTTGATGTGAAGAGTATCGACTCGAATGGTAGAGTACGCTTCAACAATCTCCTTGCTCACAAACAGCGGCTTTCCAGTCTCGGCGGCTCGAATCCGGTACATTGTAAAACAACCAGGAAGGCAGGTCACGGATCCAAACAAGCTTTCAAAGGCCTTTGTCAAATTATGCGAGATGTAATACTCGTAGACCTGTATCATCGTAGTGAACGATGACTTGGCGTTGGACAGAGCAGTCTCTCCACAAATCCCGATAAGCCTGGTGTCGTGCAAGAATGCAGCTACCATGCGTGATGCAGAATCAGGAGCTACCACGGTATCTGCGTCGATCTGGAGCATGAACTCATAAAAGGTGGGGTTGACGCCAATGATATTCCGGATCTGATGATGCATTTCGAGTTCCAGAGGGCTCATCGGAAGGTTGTAGTGAACCCGGTTCAAGAAGCGCATAATGACCATCTGTGAATCACGTTTGCCACGGTTTCCAGGTCTAGACACCTCAGAAGGCTTCCCGATCTTGACAACCACCATAAAAGGTACGATGTGACCTTGTACTTCGTACAAACCCGAGTAGACCTTTCCCATGTTGTGCTGTTTCATACCTTCTCCCAAGCTTTCAAAGCTCAGTGGCTCGGGATCAACGGTTTCTGATACTCCCAGGATATCCAAGACAATTCGTGGCGTGGGCCTATCGTTACCTTGACCTATGATCATACCATCGCAGACAATGACAAGAAGTTTGCGCTTATCATCGTACTTCATTCTTGCCGCAGAATCAATAGCCCGACGAAGAGAATCTTCGTCTTCGGTGTAGGCAGGGACTTGACATATGACAAACTTGTCGAGGTTCTCGGGAACGTTCTTCTTTCCGAATTGAAGAGCCGCGAAGAATTTGAATCCAATAACGCTGCAGAGAAGAATCGAGATGGCGAGCAAGATGTATTGCGCAAATAGACACTGCGGAGAGTTTCTAGTATCGGTTGTGCCGACACGGAAGAGATTGTTGAGGCAGGTTGCCATCCTCTGTCTCTCGTCTGAACCCATCTGAAGACCTTCCCAGTCCTTTGTAACGTCACCGCCTGCGTTTGCTTGGAAGATGCTAACGACAAGAGGATCCATAAAGTCAACATTAGCCCCTTTTGACGCATTCTGGCCAGTAGGAGCCTTGAGTGAACGACCACCCTTGATATAGTCGGTGAAGTCGTAGACCGTGCTGTTGATAATTGCGATCGACTTTGACTGCTTTGCAAGCTGGCTTACGTACTTTGGAGTATATCCAACGTCGCCTTTCTTGAAATTATGCCGTAGAACAATCATCTGCTCCCAGAACCAATCCCGCCGGTAATCGTTTGTAAATGACCTGAAATCATGGTACTTTGCATTGACGTCAGTACCGCTGATAACGATAGCTGAGCCGGATATATTAGAGGGGGCGTAGTTAAGCTGCACCGATTCATCCACGGATCCCGTTGTACCGTCGCAGAGTCCCGACACCTGTACCGGAAACAGACCTGTAGCGTCGATGCCAGCATACTTCTTTAGCGCAGATTGTGGTACAATGGAAGGATAATGAGTAGGCATAAAAGCGCCCAGGTCGAATACTTCTCCTCTAATGGCGACATACGATCCCTTACTGCCCGACTTCCCATTATAAGAAGAGAGTTCCGCCGCGGAGTAGACATGTTGCGTTGGACAGATGAGCTGAGGAAACTCAATGATGAAGAAGCAGACAAACAAGCAACTGAACCATATCATCAGGTTGATGGCGAGCTTCTCTCGCCAGGCCAATCTAATGTCCCGGCGCTTCATTCGGCCTATCCAGCTGATGAGGAAGTCCGGGATGTAGAATGTCAGAGCATACACCAGGAAGATCCACCTCTTCCGCGTACCAGAGGTAACAACGTCATCGACCTCCACCATCTTCTTCGTGTTGCCCTTTTCGGCCATCTGCTCTCTCGTTTCATGATTGCGGAACATATCCCCAGAATTAAAGGCTGATGCACCTGCTTCCGACCGACCGTCCAGTTCCCGGCCGCCAAAGTAGCCACCTTGCTTAGTGTCATCTCCGTAAATGTAAGCTCCTGGCGAATTCCCGTTGATAAGATTCACCCTGGAATCGCTCATGTCTCGTCCGTGACCATCGACTGGGGTCAGTCCTTCATCATCGTCAACATTTGTATCAAAGTATCGACCTCCTGGCAAGGGCTTCTCGCTCGTCTTGGCAATAGTGGCCCAACATCGTTCGCTGAGGAAGACCCCGGTGCTACCCACACGCGCTTCATTTCCTGGCCACCTCTTCTCATTGAGGAAGGTCTCGGCTTTCTCTTTCTCGCTACCGATAATGATATTCTGAGCGTCTGCAAGGCCCAAGAACTCTCCAAAAGGCAAGAAAAGACTGAAATCGGCGTTCCGTAGCCGTTGGCTAATCTCGGCAATACCAAAGGTCTGGATTTGTGTCCGAACACACTTGCTGTCGAATTGGTTGGCAATACGGCGGTCGTTTGGCTTTAGACAGAAGACGAAGTAAGGATTTGTATTTGCAGAGGTGATTGATTTTGTGATATTATCAAGCGATGAGAGGAATTGACCCGACGCCCCTTGATCAGGTCCCGCAAGACGGGAACTTCCCTTCCGTCTTTCGGCCGATCCTTTTCGACCGCTCTGACTATCGTCGTCAAGATCTTCGCCAGATTGTGCGGTGCTATGCTGACGTGCGGCAAGTCTTGCTGGTCGCTCACCCTTTCTTCGTGCCATACTTGGCATTCGGAGAGGCTTGGAGCTGACTTGAGCTTGCATGATTGCGCTTCGTTCGTTCGGATGCATGACTGTGTGGAGAGCCTCTTGACCAAATAGCTCGCGGACGAAATCGCTTTTGGTGGATTGAATAAGGTTCATCAAATCGCCCGGAACAATCTCGCTATTCTCCTCAACCAAACCGTTGACAGGGTATTCAACCTCGCCGGCAAAATGTCTTACAGTGAACGAGGCGGAAGTGTTGGTGGTCATGAAGTTGCTTCCGGGCATTTTGGCTGTGGCGCTACCCACGACGATAGCAGGATTTTTCGATTCGAACCGCTTTCGCAAGCCTTCCAGGAGCTGCATATCTGTTCTACCTCGTCGAGTCTGGTCATTCAGGATACTCAGGAGCCCATTGCCATGCTTGAGCAAACCTCGGACAGCGTCTCCGTTGTCAAAGTAGCTGGTTGCCGGGACAGTAACGTCTTCACTCTCCAGCAAATCAGCCTTGCGCTCAAAAAAGCTCTGCAGGCAGAAATTATAGAGGGATTCGGTAGCAGCATTGTTCAGTAGTTGATCGAGAGCTGATCCCGTTGAAGCAGATTGTGCAAACCCGGGGAAATCGATTATCGAGAATGTATTGGCAACAGACTCCTCCAGCGCACATGTCCTTTGGTTCGTTTGCTCAATAACATATGCCACTAGCAAAGAGTATAGAGTCCTTGCAAGCTCGTCTGCATTCTCGCGAGCGCCTTTTGGATCCAGCATCACCGTGACCCTCTCGCGATGAATGGTCTTTGTCTTGTACCCAAGACTCGTATCGAGATCTTGCGTGCTCAAGCCTAGAAAAGCTGCAACAATGGCCAGCACTTCCTTATTGTTCACAGTAGTCACAGTCTCGCCACCTTCATGAGAGTATCCGCCACTGTCATCGGCGGCGGGGAGGGTAGATTGACTGGTTGTGAACTCCAATTGCCCGATATGGAGGATACTGGCAAGAATTTGACATATCTCGGCGATATCGGTTCTTGGAAATTCAAGCTTTCGTAAAGCGGTCTTGAAATGCTGAAAGCCTTCGGCATCATTAATGCCTACCTTGAGTTGTGTAGGGTGGCCCAGATACCTCCATCTCTTGTGCCCAATCGTTCCAGATGTTCTGTTACCTGCTGAAACACCACCCTCAGCCACAACACCTGAAGTATCCAGACCAAGATGAGATTTTTCGGCAGGGCTCGTTCCAGCTAAGAGGTAATACAAGACATGGAAACTCCGCTCTCCCGTAGGTACTGAGGCTATTCTGCTTCGCTCCAATCGATGGTCCAGCAACTTTCCTCCAATCAGGGTAGGATTCATTGTCGATGAAGCGTCATATTGTAGTTCAAAGAAGAGACCTGCTTTTGAAGCTGTCGGGGTCGTAAGAGATTTGGTCGTAGTGAGGGTATCGAAAACGAATGCAGCCAGCGAAAGCTTTGTCGACAGGGGCGTTGAAGAAAAGGAAAGGATCGAGGATAGTAGATGGGACCGTATAGTCGTTTTACCCGAGCCAGATTCGCCGAGAAAAACCACAGTCTGATTCTCTCCTCGCCCGCCTAATCTCGCCCATGCTCTTCCGGCCAAGTCTTCCACCTCGCCCATAGCACTCCCTGCCTTCCCGCCATCGGGACCTTTCGTGGATGAAGCATATGTATTTAGCGAGATAAGTGCCTGCGATGACAATTTCGAGACAGGGAGCGAGACGTGGAATCGGCTGGCAAGGTGCGCGGTCAGATGTGTGTCTGATTGTAGATGAGCCGGTAGAGCCGGTAGCGAAGGCTGTGAATGCGAGGGAAGAGTCCCCGTCAACGAGTGATTTGCCATCTTCGCGGAACAATCCTCAGGGAGGCGATCGAAGCACAGAGGGCGAAACGAGCGGGAAGACCAAGGTCAATGGCCTATGTTCTATCGAGACATCTGGCTACCGCAAAGCAGTGTTGATAGCTGATTGGTAAAAGCTGGACAATAAAGCCCCTTTGAGGATGGCAGGGTGGCCGCACTGTCAAGGCTGACGAAAGTCTGACCACGCGTAGAGGGTTCCGGTCTTTTGGTTTAGCGAGCGTTGGAGGGTTGAGAAATACAATAAAAGAAAGAAAATACAGAGAAATGGTGGAAGAATTAATGTGCCACAAGTCGTCAACTGCGCACTTCATAAACAGAAGAAGGATTTCGAGGTGCAGGGTCGTGAGGGTCAACTAGAATAGGGCTCGGCCAAGCTGCCGTAATCATAGGGGGGGCAACACGAAAGATCTGGGGGGTGTATTTTTGGCACAACGTCTCCCAACCTTTTGGAATCCTCAAGAAAGTTCATTCACTACAGATGTAAATATCATCACTTGAGTAAACCGCACGCTGTCAGTTTGACAGTCCCCATTTTACTGGAACGATTTGTCGTTTTATCGTTTTACTCATGACGTTCTGCATGTTTACTCTGCATCCATCGTTGAAGGAAAACAACCGGGGAGCTCATAAATACGACTAGCGTAACCGCTTACTCGTATGCAGGTGAACGTAAACATTGGCTACTGAGAAAAGCACTCCTGGCTTGCACGATTAAATAGATAATATCCGTATATTTGCTCTTTGATTCCATAGAGTCAATTGACTTGATAGCAGAGCAGTTGAGGCAGCTGAAAAACCATCCATACCATCCATACCATCCATCACATTGAAGATTCCAATACGAGTCGCTAAAAATAGGCTCGGCGTTGAAGGCTGGTCGAAGTTCGTCCCTGTGGCGATCTACGGAAGGGCTACGTACTCGTAGCGTGTAAAGATTGTCGTCCTCCGTCTCTTGCGGTCGTCGTCGCCCCGAGAACCATCACACATCTTCCATCATACAGTCGTTTGATTGCTATTGCCATATTTCTTTCTCCTGGCAGCGAGCGTCTAAGTAGCCATTCTCGCCACACTCGTTTGAAACTTACACGGCCTCACCATCGTTTGAGTTTCCTTGATTGAAAGCAAGCATCCTCGATTAGGAGTGAACCGAACTGCCATCCTTTTCACACCCCAAAATTCCGGCATTTCTTCGGACCTCTTGAACAAGTTCTCCGGCGGCGTGAAAGCGGAGGAAACCAAATACATGTTCAGGGGCTGAAGGTCTGATGGTCACCCAAGAGATTTGAGCCACATTCTACGACTATAAGCCATTATGGATCTATCCAACCGTCTATCTACCATGTCAGGCTCTTCCACTCCGACTGGTGTTCGCTCTGCAGGACAGCACTCTCAACAAGTATCGACGACCACCCTACTCAATGCCTTACACACCATCTACACTTCGGCCCAACCATACCGCCTTGATGCAAGTACGAGTTTGGTGGTAAACACATGGCTTACAGCTGCAAATGCCGGCATCGAAGGTCGTCCAGGAGGTACAGTCGATACTGAGTTGGCCAGACAAGCCTGGGAACACGCACGACGTCGAGCTGAGGATGGATGTGTGGTTCTGGGGTACATGTCATTCCCATTGCTTCTTATCTTATACTAACTGTCATTAGATCTTTGCATCCGTCAACGCCGTCGCTTCTATCCCCTTTTATCTCCGCCTTACCGATTTCGATCCCTTCTTCACTCTACACAGCCCTTTCTGCACTACGGCCATTTACGAACTGTGTGACACCATTCAACCCGGCCACAGCCAAGCAATCCGCACTTGCTGCTAGATTTGATCTTACGCTTGCCGGGAATCTGTCGTCCGCCTCGTTGGCAATTTCAAACTCTGGCATCGATACACGCAGTGGCCTCTTGAGCATACCAGCAGAAGCCGGGTATCGAGCATTCGATGTCTTCTATTACCTTCTAACCTCTGCTTCTACACCTGCGGAAAGGGAGTTTCTTGGCTTAAAGCATCCATCGGCATATGCTCTCCTTAATAAGACCGGCACATACGACCCGCCTTCATACCTTCCAACTGCGGATGATACAGCGTCTGCAGAAGATTTCCGAGCTTCGCTGAAACAAATAGGAATCAAAGGTTCTGCGCATAGGAACCTCCTTTCAACACTTGCAGGTCTACTGAAACTTGGAGAAACCACCGGGTTTCTGGTAGATGAAGATGTGCTGGAAAACATTTGCGAGGATGTTGGTGGTCTTCTCGGTATTGATCCTGAGGTTCTTATACGAGGATGCGGCACCGATGAACGTGAGGTACTTATAACAGGAATATATGAGGCTTTGGTCGATTGGGTCTTGATGAAAGCGAACGAAGCAATAGCCGCAGAACTACAAAGTATCAAAGATGGAGATAGCTCAAGTGAGAGTGGAAGCGGCAGATTCGGAGCAAGGACACCTAGGACGGACGAGGACAATGCCGACACCGTCCGTGTTACCGTGGTAGAAATACCAGGGCAAGACTTAGGCAAAGCGGTGGCTCTGCGAGGCGTTTTCGACGACAATCTAGGCATCAACGCCGAAATGAAAGAGGACGGCGTGGAGGTAGGCGTGGTAGGCTCTTCGGTGGTCAAGGAGATGAACAACGCTGTGTCCGATGTCGCAATGCACCTCGGTATTGCCGGGGGCCCATCCACCAGAGACCGAGAATATGAGCGAGAAAAGCAAGAAGAAGTCCTGGAGAAAGTCGGTGCAGAGGCCGAAGCTGGCGGTTTCTTGAAGAAGATTCTATACCCCATTGAGAATGAGGGCGTAAAAGGTAGCAAAAGTGCGCGGCTGGACCTTCCAGACGTTCTTGGCCGTAGCAGAGTCTGGTATCAGCTAGCTTTGCACCCCACCGATGAGTCACCCGGTGGTCTCGCATCTCTCGCATCAACGACATCGGCCTGGTCTGCAGGTACCGTTTCCAGGCAGCTTCGAGCCTGGAGACTCCCTGAATGGTCGAATCGCCGAAACAAGAATCTGGACTTCACCGCAGATTTTGATATTGACGAATTCTGTACTCGCTATCGACGACTTGGCTGCCATGATGGCAGAGACGGTGTTGAGAGCTGGATACTGGAAAGGGGCTGGAGCAATGGTGAAGTCGTTGTCGGCCACGAGCGTGTGTGGATTCGAGAAAGCGCGTGGTGGGAAGCAGAAAGCATGCTAGATCTCAAACCACTCGAAAGCTCCGGTTATGGGGACTCCAACTATGGTATGCTTGGTGGTGGAGGCATGGAGACTGGCTACACAATAGCCACGCCCAACCCTAACGCTAGCGGATTCTTCCCTCCCATGAGTGACTACGGTAGCCGAGACAATAATTTACAACGACAACAAAGCTCGGCTACTATGACGAAAAGTGCAATGGGTGGCGCTCGCTCTATTGCCCCGACCGTTGCCCGTACATTAAACACAATGCCTGGTGATTACGGACTTGGCGCCAAGGGAGACGACACAAAGGGCAAGATCACATACTATGACGATGATGTTGGCCAGTTCACTAGTGAGATGGATCCAGAGCTCGGGGAGCCAAAGTCTGTCGAAGCCCAGAAGATAGGCGCGTCTCGTCGCATATGGATTGCTTGTGTCTGGGCTTTGACATTCTGGATTCCTTCATTCATGTTGCGGTATATCGGTCGTATGAAGAGGCCTGATGTTCGAATGGCCTGGAGAGAGAAGCTAGTGCTGTGTCTTATAATCTTCTTACTCAACGCAACCGTGGTCTTTTACATTGTGGAGTTTGGCAAACTTCTTTGCCCCAACTTCGACAAGGCCTGGAACGAAAAGGAAGTCGGTTATCATCAAGGCGAGAACGATTACTATGTCAGCATTCACGGCAAGGTTTACGACCTTACGAAGTTCTACAAAATCCCACACAGCGACACCAGTCCTCAGGTTACAGCAGCCATGATGATGCCTTTTGCCGGGCAGAATCTTGACGAATACTTTGTGCCGCCACTCTTCACTGCATGCCAATACCTGACTACGGATCAGTCCATCACGCTGCTAGCAAACACCACCGTACTTCATCCGGAAGGTTTACACACTTCCGGTCCTCTCCAGCCAAATATAAAATCAGCGTTGCATAACAACAACTGGTACAGTGACCGGTTTCTGCCAAAGATCAAGGAGTTTTACATTGGAGATCTCGTAACTGAAAAGGCTGCCGTCAACTCCCAGGGTCAAACTCAGGGCCGGAACTGGGTCATTCTTAATGGCAAGATATACGACCTGACCGATTACTTTCACACCCTGCAAGTCCAAAACAACTATCCCGCATACAAATTCTTTCCAGACGAGGTTTCGTCACTGATTCAATCCAACCCGGGTAATGACATTTCGTCTCTGTGGAAGACAAATGACGCGAATTATTCCAAGAGCTTGAACTGTATGGAGAACAGGTTTTATGCAGGAGCTCTCGACTTCAGGAAATCTGCAAAGTGCCAGGTCAACAACTACATTCTACTTGCTTTCACCATCATCCTCTGCACTGTCATTCTCACAAAGTTCTTGGCCGCGCTCCAACTTGGCTCCAAAAGACGTCCAGCAGCGCAAGACAAGTTTGTAATCTGTCAAGTACCAGCTTACACAGAAGGTGAAGATCAGCTACGTAAAGCTCTCGATTCATTGACAGCCCTTCAATATGACAACAAGCGGAAATTAATATGCGTCATGTGCGATGGCATGATTGTTGGTGGTGGCAACGATAGGCCCACACCTAAGATTGTGCTCGACATCCTAGGGGTTGATCCGAAGATAGACCCACCAGCTCTACCGTTCAAGGCAGTCGGCCAGGGCAACGAACAGCTCAACTACGGTAAAGTCTACTCTGGGCTTTATGAGTTTGAAGGAAACGTGGTCCCTTATATTGTCGTGGTCAAAGTAGGCAAAGAATCCGAGCAGACCAAGTCAAAGCCTGGAAATCGCGGAAAGCGAGACTCTCAGATTCTACTACTCAGCTTCCTCAACCGCGTTCATCACCGATCGCCCATGTCACCGCTTGAGCTTGAGATGTTCCATCAGATCAATAATATCATTGGAGTGGACCCTGAGCTTTACGAATATCTTTTGATGGTGGACGCAGATACGAGCGTCAGAGAAGACTCGTTGAATCGTCTCGTTGCAAGTTGTGCCAATGATGCAAAGATTGCTGGTATATGTGGTGAAACAAGCTTGGAAAATGAAGATCAAAGCTGGTGGACTATGATCCAGGTTTACGAGTACTTCATCTCGCATCACCTAGCCAAGTCCTTTGAGTCTCTGTTCGGTTCAGTCACTTGTTTGCCCGGATGGTAAGCTGATCCTAAACGTTCAAAGGTGACTTGGACTAACTTTGGCAGTTTCTGCATGTATCGGCTTCGAACAGCTGACAAAGGTCGACCTTTGATTATCTCGGACAAGGTCATCAGCGAATACAACGACTGCGACGTAGACACACTACACAAGAAGAACCTTCTCTCGCTCGGAGAAGACAGATACCTCACCACCTTGATGACGAAGCATTTCCCATTCATGTCATACAAGTTTATACCAGACGCTTATGCTCAGACTGCAGCCCCGGAGACATGGAGTGTCCTGTTGTCGCAGAGACGACGATGGATCAACTCTACCATACACAACCTTGCCGAATTAGTCTGGCTAAAAGACCTATGTGGATTCTGTTGCTTCAGTATGCGTTTCGTGGTCTTTATCGATCTCTTCGGGACCATTATCCTTCCAGCAACTTGTGGCTACCTTGGCTACCTAATCTACCGCGTTGCAACCCACTCTGGCCAATTCCCACTCATTTCGATAATCATGTTAGCCGCAGTCTATGGCCTCCAAGCCCTTATCTTTATCATCAAACGCCAATGGCAGCACGTAGGCTGGATGATTATCTATATTCTCGCCTTTCCCATTTATTCCTTTGTTCTTCCCATCTACTCGTTTTGGAACCAGGACAACTTTTCGTGGGGAAACACGCGTATCGTTATAGGCGAAAAGGGAGAGAAGAAAATCATCGCTCTTGAGGATGAAGGCTTCAATCCCCGCAGCGTTCCCCTTCAGCGTTGGGATGACTACGCTGCTACCAATGGGCTGCCCGGACGAAGAGGCGGCAGCACTGAAAAGGTGTACCAGGATGCCTACGATGCAAGCTACGAAATGGACGATATACACTCGGTTTACTCATCTGTCAAACCTGCCTCTACTGTCCTTACGGGCTTTCACAATCAAGTTCCCGCCTACATGCCTCCCCACTCGCCCACGCCATTCGCAACTAGGCAGTCCACCCAGTCAAACTTTGCGCCGTACAAAGATCAACCGCATTACCAACACCAGCGTCTTCAATCTGTATCAAATCTCAGCGATGCGTATCAAGAACACCCTTATAACAGGATGCCAAGTACGGATAATCTGATCGCGATGCAATCCCCACCACCCAGACAGAGCAGAAGTCCGCTAGGCTATCCTCAAGGGGGAAGTAGACCTGTCAGCGCCATTGATTTTAGAACGCCTCCTGGCCAGGGTCCAGACGATGCGGCGATTGCGGAGGCGACGAGGGTGTGTTTGGAGGAGGTGGATTTGGATAATGTGACCAAGAAACAAGGTTAGTGCACGCTGATCTCTCAAGGCCAAAAGAAGACGCTAACATAGGGTATTCAGTGCGCGCACTGGTCGAGCAGCGATTACAAACCGAGTTGACCGGGGATAAGAGGGTGTTCCTGGATCGCCAGATCGACGAGCAGTTGGCGAATATGTAGTCAAAGAGGGCGGTGTTTGTAAGAATGGGAACAGCAGCGGGTGTAATTATGATGACGAGAGCATTGGCAGCGGTGTTTTCCTGTGTGATAGTTTGGTTATCATTAGGGTGGGAGTTGAGACGTATTTTCAAGGCCGCTTTCCACTTGTACTTTTTTGGTAGAAAGCTCGAGGCGGAAAAGTGTGAGGAGGCTGCTGTAGGTAGCTTTAGGCATACTGTAGGAAGACGAGGGAGTCCATCACTATTATACTCCTTAACCTCATCATCTCATCCCCGCTTCTGAAATCCCACCCCCCTTCTCAACCCTCCCAACCGCCCCAATCCTATCCACCATCCACCCCCCTCGAATCCACCGCCCGACCGACAAACCCCACGCTCTTAGGCGGTGCAGAAAGCCCAGAAAGAAAAAAAACAACCAATCTCAGTAGAGAATTGGGGCAGCAGGACTTGGATTTCTGCTTTCAAGATATGTAGCATGGTGGGAATGAATGGGTTGTGGACGGGGGTGGAGGGGCGTATGGAAACTGCTTGACCTTGGGTTTGGTATACTCTGGATGTGGTGGGGATCGATGGCGCGTGTTGTTGTTTGTTTGGTCGAAGAGTAGTCGTGTGTTATTCTTTTCTTTTGATGTTTGCGGATAGAGAAAGATAGAAGGTTTGGCGGGGGAGATAGGGGATGTAGAGGTAGATGAGTATGCTACATAGTAAGTTATGGGAATGGCACGATCGATCTGACGCAAAGATGTTCGCGTTCGGTTATTGGCGTTTTACTGAGCTTTGTTCGTTTCGTCACCTTCGTTGCTGTGTGTGTATATCTTTCTTTTGCTTTTCTTCGTGTTTCGTTTCCTTTTCACCTTTCTTCTTAGAGGCGTTGGTGGATTTTGTTGATATCCGATTGGGTTGGGTTTAGGAGGAAGCAGACGGTGGGGGGGATGCTGTGGGGTGGGGGGTAGTGGGTTGAAGGAAGGGGATGGGGGGGAGAGGTGGAAGAGCTGATGAGATGCTAGAGAGGAAATTGAAATGGTTACCTTAATCTCGTATCGACTTTTGTAGATTATAAACCCTCTCCAAGTATCCAATATACAACCTCCTATTTCTGAACTTTATCTGCGCTACTGAATCTGCATTTCCCCCTTTTCTCTCCTCAATCCCCCTGATTCCCTCATCTTCTACTTCTCGACCCTCAACCACCCCTTCAATCTGCTCAATGCATCTCCGACTCCCCCTCTCTCATCATTTCCTCTCAGCAAAGAAACAAGGAACAGAAGAATGACGACGACGATAAAGGTGCGTAACGGATAGCGCGATTAACCGATCGTAAACTAGGTGTAACATCAAGAATACAAAACCTACCATTTCATTTCCCCAAAACGAAGCAAAAGCAGAAAGCGAAAGTCTAGAATCTGCAAACACAAGAACGACAAGAGAATTCGAAGAACAAACAAAAACCATCTTCCTCCCATCCTCCTCCGCCCAACCCTTCTTTTTTCAAACGCAGAAAAGAAGAATGGAGAGCGAGAAGACGACCAACGAGAAGAAAAAAAAAAAAAACTAAAAGCCCAAAATGGACGAGCGGGGAAAAAATCCGACTCACGCAACAAGGGAAAAGCGGGAGTGCGTCGGCAAAACTGCTTTATGAGTGTTCTTGATCGAGGGCTTCCCAGTAAGCAGAGAGAGAGAGAGAGAGAGAGAGGTGTTATAAACATCCCCCAACACACCACCCAAAAAAACCCCCACACCCACCCCTCATCCAATCCACCCCCTATCCCCCACCCAAGAACCCCACCACTCCCTCCCTCCCTTATTCCCTTTCCACAAAGAACAAAGAACAAAGAACCAGTGACTAGCAAAAATCCAGCGAGCGGAAGAAAGGCCGAGGTCTCGATGAATGGGATTTGATGGATGGATGCGGTTGGTTGTACATTTTATCTAGAGGAGGAGATTTGGTGTGGATGATGAGAGGGGAGGGAAGGAGAGGAGTGTGTGGGGGTGGGGGTGGGGGTGGGATGTATAGAGTGAGGGAGAGGTCTGGGGATGGGGGTTGCGGTTTGCGTGGGCGTGAGGATTGAAGAGATGCTGTGCTATAGATCTTGGTGCAGTGATATCAAAAAAGAAAGAAAGAAAGAAAGAAAGGAAGGAAGGATGGAATTGCCACTTGTAAATAGATAAAACGCAATCTCTCTCATCCATTGAGACTTGAGTAGGAATATGCTGCTTCGGTACGAAAGGAAGAAAGATTTTTTGGAGGGTGGGGAAAGAGATTGTGGGACGGGGTTGTGGGATGTGAGATGTGGGATGTGGGATATGGGAGGGTGAACGGTTCGAAAAAAGGGGGTTGCTAAGGCAAGGTAGTCGGGACGAATGCTGGAGGTGTTTGGTATTGGGAGGATATGGGCACACCGTGGGTGGAGGAGGGTGCGTTGATCTTTGGGCGGAGGTAGTTTGGGTATCGTACCGACGGGTGGAGGTGTTGCTTGCGTCGCTATTAGGCAGCACCTAAAATGCAAGCTCTACAGAGATAGACGTTGCGCTGGCATTGTTCTATCTCCCTGCTCCTAAGCTACCCCACAGCATCCGTCCTTGCGCGTCTGATCCCTCTCTTCTTTTCTCAGCTGGCAGAGCACCTTGTTGACATGGCCTAAAACCCGCGCTACAGGATTCGCGTGGAGGAAGCGCGGCCACGCTCTGTCCGTTATCAACGCCCAGCGCAGAGGAAATGCTTGTATAACAAAAGCGCCTGGTACGAACGACTTTTCGACATAATCATGGTATTGACAAGTTCCCTTGCCCGCAAACCCGACCTTCCCATTCTCAGTAGCACACAAAAAACTCCGTCGCAAAACTTCGCCGGTCAAGATATAGCAGATAGATGAGGTTTCTCGATGATTTCCGATGGCAAGGGGCGGGTTAGTTGAGGTGGTTGAGGATACGTATGGGGTTATGTTATCCAAGTAATGGACTTCATGTACAGTTTGGTACATAGCGGTAGAGATTAATAAAGCCTGGTAGAAGCGTTGGCACGTATGTACACAGAAGTCGTCGTTCTTATACAACATTCTTGGGAGAGATTCACATAACGGGAAATGAAAGTGCTCACAATATCCCAGAGTCTGCAAGCGCATTGTGGAGAATCGTGTCTTTGACGGCGGCGAATACGAGTCGGATGTTGGAAGTATCCGTCGCTTGGGTGAGACTTGACGCGTTACATCAGTATCAGGTGAAATAGGGCATCCATGTGACAGAACATGCTCCAGATGAAAGGAGGACTTACTGAGGGTAGAGATTCAGGTGCGCTCGATTAACCTGATTAAACCGCCAGAGCAAATACTTTGCCGCCCTATTTACATCATTCCCTCCCGAGTAGTCTGGAAAGTAATTTCCTAAAGGTGATCGGCCGAGTTTCTGCTTGAAGAGATCGACTTTATTCAGGAATAGAATAATACTTGTCCTCATGAACCATCTTGAGTTTACGACAGAATCGAACAGTACCAAGCTTTCCATCATTCGATTCTGCGAACATCGGTTACGATACCGTTACGAGAGGACGATGAATAACATACCTGATTACTCTCTTCGAGAAGGACCTGATCGTACTCGCTCAGGGCTACACAGAAAATGATAGAAGTGACATTTTCAAAGCAATGGATCCATTTCTTGCGTTCACTGCGTTGGCCACCAACATCGAACATGCTATGAAGCACCTGTGAGCAGGCCAAGCTATGTAACATAGGAGAGGGAAACATACTGTATGCTCAACTGGCCCATCTTGAACCGCGTTTCGTAAATACCGGTAGTCTTCGTTCGAGCTCGAAGAACGTCCGCCTCTATAGGGATATAGTCCGGCCCAGCTATTCGTAATACTTCGTCAAAGAAGCTATATTCCGTCAACTCCCTGAAGCTGCAAATGAGCACAGCGACTGACTATGGTGCAGAATCCATCAGGTAGAATTCGCTCTGATGATCCATTATATCCGCAATACTCGGATCCCTCCATATTGATACAACCGATTGGCCAACTCTTGGATCTAGTGGAGTATGTGGATCTGGGTCGACTTGGTATTGCAGAAGATAGTCGCTGTTCTCAGCATTCTGTGGGTCCATCGGCTCAATCTGAAATTGCCGCATTGCTGATATCAAGGCTTTGGAACAGTCTATGACGTTCTTGTATATTGTTAGGCGGTACAATGCCAATTCGTCCTTGGTGTACCCATTTTGATGTATAATCTTCATTTGTTTGACAATGGTCGACTTTCCACTCTCTCCGGAACCTGCAACTTGTCAGGAAATCCGCAGCTTCCAATCCCGACTTGACATACCTAGTAGCAAGATCTTGCATTCCTTGCGTAACCTTCTCGAGTCTTCTTCCAGTTTTGCGTCTATCATGCGGCTTCTCTTCTTCATTTCCTCCTCCTCCCCGTCTTGGGAACTCTGGCAAGCCCCCATAGTGTATCAAGCGTGTATGTTGGCACTGACACGCCGTATGTGTATATGAATCCGCCCTGCCCGGGGAGTCGCCCCTTGGCGGCCACCGAACGGCAGAAACCGCTACTTGGGTGGCAATCCCTGAGGCTTCCCAAACCAAGTCCCGCCAGCGAAGGCGAGGAACGCTGAATTTCCGGTAGCAAGACCTCACAATTTCGTTTCAAGATCCCACACTTCCAGAAGGGTAATTGTGACGACTGGCTTGATTTAAGAGCGGTCGCCCAACAATGAGGTATTGTGGACCACGATCAAGGTGTAGTGCCAGCTTTCCAATCGCAAGGTATCGTTGTCGGACGGAAGTGTTCTTTGAGCTTTGCCTGGGTAGGCTCCGCCACAGAACCTCCGCGGGGTTTTTAGCTTGGCTTCCTTGGTCTCTTTACCAATACAGACCTAGTAGGTATCGGATTTCGTTGTACAGAGGGCCTGAAATAGTGGAACACGGCGTAATGAGTGATGGCCGAAGGATTAGAAAGGGTGGTGAATCCGCCAGTAAGCTCCGGGTTGGAATCGGTGCTTCACTCCTAGCGGTCCGTACCGAAGCTCTTGCAGATGGCTCAGTCAAGGCATGAGATCATGACATAGCTCACCCTCGAGAAGCAAGTACTGTATTCCGTAGATGGCGATGCTCTATAGATGATTAGCCACACGACAACGTCGAGGATTGAACGAGATCAAATCAAATCCAATGTAGAGGATCGCTGCGTGCCCCGTGCTGGGGGGGGGGGCGGGCAAGCCTCGTGGGAGAACGGACGTGGGTAAAGATATTCCGTAGTCGGGGGACCGGTAGCTGGCTTCAGCGCACGGGCATTTGCAAGGCGTTGCTAAGGCCAGCTGCAGCGAGTCCAATGTTATTATTGATTGATGCAGTGGATGCAGCTGGGACGAGTGATCTGCCAAGGGTAAGGTATGTAGTCGCAGAGCGGACAGTCGTGGGGAATCCACAGTAACAATAATAATACTGTGTAATATCTACCTACTTCTAGGTAAAGAGTATCCTCGAACCCTATGGGAATTTTGGAGTATGTACGATACTAGGTACTAGATTTACCGACTGAATTGGGGCGATCTGGGAGTACTGTAGACCACAAACACAACAGCCTATAGTAAGGTACGACTTCAATCACCCCGGAATTGGACTGATCGTTCCAACTCCACCGATCTAGAGGCTTTACGGAAGTAGAGCTTCCCGTTGTACCGCACGACCACAATGACAAATACTCCACCAATCAGAGCAACGGCATTCTCATTCTGCAATGACCCTAGGGCTTGCTCATCATGGATTAAACGAAAATCTGTTTTCATCGAAATCCTCTCTAACAGGGCTGTCTGAATTCGTCAGATCCCCCAGACCATATGTACAACCCTTGATTCCACGAGCCTCGTCCCAGGAACACCTTGAATTAGCATATCGAGGTCGGAACTGTAGATGTGCATTTTCCCTTGCGCTTCCTTCATCAGTCCTTCTTTCGCTGGGACCCTTCCCTCTTCCCTCTTCCCTCGTCATCAATATATTGATTGCTCGACCTGTTCCATGACTACAGTTTAATTCCAATGCTGGACACTGTCATTTGCTTGGACCATAAGTCGTTCTTCGTTGATAAGGAGCTTTCCGTATTTGGCACGTTCTGGATTAGACAGATCTCTTTGCAACATATCATTCCCTCGCGGCGAGGCTATCTAAGACAGGATCTTTATTCGAGACAAATTTGGCTCCATGGAGACTCTCAGAGCTACGACTCTGGTCGAGGATCCTAAAAAACCAGATGGAGTGCCGGAAATGGAAACCACCGGAATGTCTCGATCGTTTTTTGACAAAGACATATTTTTATGTTTCTAATTTCAGACACACGTCCTTTCCTAGTGCTTGTGCGGGTCTCATTGGAGTCTTTGATGGTATCCATCTAGGCTACTCTTCTTCCGTGACTCAGTCGTAGTCTAGTTCGGGAACTTTTGCAAGTTCAGAGTCAAGCATGTCTGAGGACATCCGAGTCAAGTCTCATAGCAGATAGGATTGGAGAGGATAATAGGGTCCTCGAAAGTCCTTGTACGCAAGGTATGCGAAGTCCACACCGTCTCCGAAATGTTTATTTGTAGTCAAATTGAGATCTATGAGCCAAGTCGCAGAGAAGTGAACGGCTGCTCAATGAAATCGTGAGTCTTGGACCACCGTCTTGATACTCCAAAGTCGCAGAGCTTTTCCAATTGGACAGCTTACTCGTGATCTGTACTGTTGTTATGACCATGAGGAAGTCGTCAACATAAAAGATGGTCCAATACATGTCTTTCAATGCTCCTTTTCGAATCTTCTAGACGATGTGGTACCTTGCAACAGGGTGTCCTTGATGTATTCCAAGTAGAACTGCTCGATCAATGGTCTAGCCATTCGCTTGCAACATAATTGAATGAATTGTTCCTGAGGAGTTTGAACATAATGCAGTTACTATGAGCCAGACTCACTCTTCGCAGATAGAGTTCCCAAGGGAAATCCTCCACGAACGTGTTTCCATCCACCATGGATCTCAGAAGTGCTCTGTTGTTCGGATTTGTTATACTGGCCATGATCGGTAAGTAGGTGGGGTACTTTGTACGGAGGTGGAAGGAGCGAAGTTCGCAACATGACGTAGGATTCATGCGAACATTTAAGATCGTCAACCCTGTCTGTGATTGAGAAGAATGAAGTACTGCGGATGTACCCCGTATGTGAATGGAGTATTCACTTGACATGTCCAGCAGGGGACTCGGCAGCTGTTTACTCACAAATACGTAGAGAGTAGAATTGGACGGTTCCCAAGGCAATGGAGGCAATGGAAGGAACATGGAAGCATCCTTGGAGCCCTGAATCCCTGATTGCCGGGAGATCAACAAGGAACCTAAGTGTGATTTTGCAGATCAAACACGAGGATTTCTCCGTCGCAAAGTACTTATACCCATCCGACCAACGTACACAGTACACAGTACATATATCTACAACCATAGACTTAACGCTCCCAACACTTCCTCTCTATCTGCCGCCTGTGTCGTCGCGGCCGATCCAGTCAAGATGGCAGAGTTCGTGCGTGCCCAGATCTTCGGTACCACCTTTGAGATCACCAGCAGGTTTGTTGACTGGAGTTTGCGCGTCTGGTTCGTACTAAAACTACGCCAGGTACACGGACTTGCAGCCCGTTGGAATGGGGGCTTTTGGACTGGTCTGGTAGGATCACATCTCTGTCGAAGCTGCCGAGTCGACTGTTTACAATGTTCGTCCAGTTCGGCCAAAGACCAGTTGACCGGCCAGGCTGTGGCAGTCAAGAAGATCATGAAGCCTTTTAGCACCCCCGTCCTGTCAAAGCGGACATACAGGGAGCTGAAGCTTCTCAAGCACCTTCGTCACGAAAATGTAAGAGAATGTATGGTGTACAACAAGGCTGTAGGCTAAGGTACCCAAGGTCATTAGCTTGAGCGATATCTTTATATCACCGCTCGAAGATATGTATGGAAAGTTTTCCGATCCACAGTGAGACCTGTAGCTGACTCGCGGTCTATAGTTATTTCGTGACCGAGCTCTTAGGCACCGACCTTCATCGCCTGCTGACGTCGAGACCGCTCGAAAAACAGTTTATCCAATACTTCCTATACCAAATCTTGGTACAGCGCCCAGAAGTGATTGTTCTACGTCATACAAACAACTGACGGAAGCAGCGAGGCTTGAAATACGTGCACTCCGCTGGAGTCGTCCACCGTGACCTGAAGCCAAGCAATATCCTCGTCAACGAAAATTGCGACCTGAAGATCTGCGATTTTGGGCTAGCTCGCATACAGGACCCCCAGATGACAGGATACGTGTCTACGAGGTACTACCGCGCGCCAGAAATCATGCTTACATGGCAAAAATACGACGTGGAAGTGGACATTTGGAGTGCAGGATGCATTTTCGCAGAAATGCTGGAGGGTAAACCATTGTTCCCAGGCAAAGATCATGTCAATCAATTCTCTATCATTACGGAGCTGCTAGGCACTCCTCCAGACGATGTCATTCAAACCATCGGCAGCGAAAACGTAAGATTTTTGCGGACGCTTGAGTAAATGCTGTAGCTGATGACTACATCTAGACTCTACGATTCGTACAGTCCTTACCCAAACGAGAGAGACAACCCCTGAGCAATAAATTCAAGAACGCAGACCCTCTAGGTACGGTCACTTGACAGTAGAGACCGACTTAACTGACACCTCCTAGCAATCGACCTCTTGGAGAAGATGCTTGTATTTGATCCACGGATGCGAGTACGAGCGGGAGATGCGCTTGCGCATGAGTACCTTGCGCCATATCACGACCCAAGCGACGAACCGGTTGCGGAGGAGAAGTTTGACTGGTCTTTCAACGACGCAGATCTTCCAGTAGATACTTGGAAAATCATGATGTACGAGCAACTTTACGACCTGCCGTTAGAGCAAGATTAGCCCCGAAAGAGGTGCTGACTGGTAATGGGCAGGTATTCCGAGATTCTAGACTATCACAATGTCCAAAACCCGGAAGACGGGCAGGAGGTTGAGAACGGGCAGTAGGGCGTTTGCTGATTCTCTACGACTGTATCTCCCTTGGCTAAGTTTGGTTATGGAGTATTTCTTTCCACCAGCTAGCATTTCCGAAAGTACGTTAGGGCTCAGCAACAAATACCCTTTTCAGTCACTCATGAACGGTGTTTCATATCCGATGAGTTATGAGACTTGTCGCGCTTGGGGAAACATGAGTAACAAATAGAGTATCAGTAGTATTAGGTATCTACAATCCAGGCCTCTAAGAAACACTCGGTGACAGCTTCATAAACCAAGCTGCCCACAGCACAAAGTACTTGGGACTTTATTGCATCTCAGCCAAAGGACGCTTGGACTCGCATCAATGCACGTCATCTGGGATCCCATAGGGCTGTGATCCTTGGCATGCATCTATTGGTGGGCCTAACCAACATGATTTGACATTGCTCTTGCCATTGACTGTCCACTGACAAAATCAACGTGTTAATTGCTCTGCTAACGTTTGGAATTTGCCCAAATGCTACAGCATGTCTTCATTCAGCAATTTTGCACCCGTCGTTTGCGTGGTGGGTTTTCACCACGCCAGGTGAGTAGCGTCCCCCATTGTAAAGCAGAGCAGAGCTGACCTGTTGATAGGGGGCCTGAAATAGAGGGCTGGTTCGGCGTCGAAGATGGTAGCGATCCTGCCCTTGAGAATGACTGGTCTTTCCTACCCTTCATGGCCCTGTCGGACGGCGCCCATACGTACATAATCTCCACTGCTGGGCTTTTCTCGGGCTAATTCGAAGCCAGATCCACGGAGGACTTTTCGTATTTTACCCTCCGCCGGAAATCTACTTCCGCGAATGCCGCCACATCGCTATTTGGTATATCATGTACGAGGCAGATGGACGCAAGCCAGCTTCTGGATCGACCTGCTGAAGTCACAAGGAGTACCGTGCAAAAGGCGGTTGTAGCGATTGCGGATAGCCCACAGTTTTTCGGGCATCTCAGAGAGAAGCTTTCAATGGTGACAGAAGCCTGGTTTGCTCAGAGGTGCGGCATACAGTCAAAATACGAGATCAGCCAGGCTGATGGTAGTCCAGGGACTTTACGGACATGGATATCTTGAAGGTCGGTGAGTGTTTATTGCAGTCTTTGACGGGCTCTAGCTGAGTGAGGACAGAAATTTCAAGAAAGCCTTGCGACAACCCTGCGAGATTCGGAGGATGATCGAGATCAATATCTAGGTAGGAATTCTAGCTCTTTTTCAGCACGTTTCCGCTTCTCATCTCTATAGGTCTCTCATTACGAGAGTTTATCCATGAGTACAAACATCAGACCTTGGTCCTCTTCAAATGTTGTTTGCTGCAGCCAAAGGTAAGTAGTCCACAGTACAGGTTTCTTGGATTTCTATTTATTCTACCAGATGCTATTCTTTGGTTCTCGGTGTGAGAGATTATGCATGATGCAATTTTCGTTGATATCCTTGATACCCGGTCTATTACGAAGGTTAGAGGACTGCGCGGATCCAGAATTTGATAGCTACGAGAGGAACTTGGGCATGCCAACATCGCTAAAGACAAGTGAAAGAGGTTCCTGTACGTTGTCATGCCTTTATCATGAGCTGTGGCTAACCAGCTTAGTACTCTCATATATGGGCTTACCACTCCAACTGTAGGTAAATCTCTATCGAGTCGAGTCGAGACTTAGAGCTGATTTTTATGCTAGATTCGGCAAGGTATATTAGAACGATGTACATTTGACCTGAAAACTGCTGAACGCTTCCAGGGGAGCCTCTTCGGGCCTTATACACCTTTGCAGCAGCTAGATGTTTTGGCCGATTACGGGACGAAATCATATATTGTCGGATCGACAAATTCCCTCCTTTTGCAGCAGAAAGACCGCTACAGTGACATACTCGTAAATGTGCGCACTAAACCAACTCCCATATATACAGTTATGTAAGCTGATTAGAATCTAGCTCGATGAAGCCACCATCAACATCACCTCCGCATCTCTCCGCTCCGCCCTCACCCTTTCTCCAGCCGACCGCCGCTGGATTGATTTCCTTACCCAAACCATCACCGACACCTGGGATGAATACAACCCCTCCCGCCCAAAAACCCTCGGCTACATGGGCTCCGAAGAATTTATCCGTCTCCAATTCGAAGAATACCTACTTGCCCTTCTTGCCGCTGTAAAATACCACATTTACCTTACTGACAACCCTTCAACCTCCCCACCTCTCCCCTCCATCGAAGGTGACCCGTCCATAGATTTCAACCCAGACTGGATACACGCATGGCAGCAAACCTCTTCCTTCAAACTTTTCAACACCCACACCTCCGCCCATCTCTTCGACATCGTTGAACCCCGCCATCCAACAGCGGGCAATCTCAGCTTAGAAGACATCCAACGCCGCCTAGCCCTCCAAATCCAAACCCTCCACCTCGACGACCGCCTCGCCCAGAGCAAGGAAGTGCTGAACAAGCATCTCGCAACGGGCCACAAGAAAGTCTCAACCGCATTCACGAATCTCTGGGCAGATATCGAAGCTATGCGCGAAACCCAACGAAGACGCGCCGAAGGTGTTGCAACCACCGCAGGGAGCAACGGAGTCTCGCCGCCCATCTCAGAAGCAGGCAGCGACGTGTCCTCCACCCCGCGACACCGCACCGGACCAGATCTCTCCGCCGCACAAGCGTCTGTGACGGCGGCTGGTCACAAAGCAGGCGCGTACATCTCCTCGTGGGGTACCTGGGCAGCGGAGAGGAGACGGGGATGGGGGAAGTCTGCTGTGGGGGGTGTGGGAACTAGTGGTGCTGGGACTCGAACCGGAGCAACAGTAGCGACGAGTCCGGTCAAAGCAAAGGAGAAGTTTTGGGATGCGGGAGAGGGGAAGAAGGAGGTGAGGCGGAAGAAGAGCGTTAGGGAGGAGAAGGGGGGGGATGGGATTGGGAGGTTGGATGCTTAGGTGTTTTGGGTTAGGTTAGGGTAGGCAGCTTGGGCATTTTTCGTTCTCGGCGGTTGGATTGATGATTAACAGGCACACTGGCTGGCCGGCTGCCTCTGTGTATGTAGCTGTATAACCCCCGAACGAAACCAGCTCTTTCGGTTTAGGCAAAGGGTGGCTATACTCCACAACAAAGACTTGCATGGATTGAAGACAAATATTCCTATCCATGATCCATGCCTCTCAACCCCTCACCCTTCTCACTCTCCCTCCGCCCCCCAATCCCTCATCCCTCATCCCCCCTCATCCCCCCTCCTCACCCTCAACCACCCCCACCAACTCACAACACCCCACCATCCTCTCCAAACCATAACCATACCCCACACCAACACCCACACGCACGCTCATTCCCCCCTCGCTCTCCCTTTTCTTAGCGGGAAGAAGTGGCGCGTGCTGTGTTCGTGGTTCTGGCTTGGGCTTGGGGTTGAGACGGGGGCGTGGGCGTGGGCGTGGGCGTGGGCGTGGGTGTGCGCAGAGAGGGAGGGAGGGGGTGGGAGAGTGCGCAGAGAGGGGGGGGATGAGGTGGGAGAGTGGGAGGGTTAGGTTATATTAGGTTAAATAGACAAACAGACAAATAAACAAAAGTAGCTCAACGACAGCAAAGAACAGCAAAGAACAGCGAAAGACAGCGAAAGACAGCGAAAGATATGAACCAGCAGGAAAGTGTCGATGAAGAAAAAGACGAAAAGAAAGATTGGATATCGGATCTTGGATAGGACCTTGGATCTTGCGTTGGGTTGGGGGTGGATATCGGATCTTGGATATCGGATCTTGGGTTGGGGTTGTGGTTGAGGTCTGGGTTGGGTTGGGTTGGGTTGGGGTTGGTAGTGTATGCGTAATCTGGTTGTGTGGAGAAAGGGAGGGAGGGGGAGAGAGGGAGAGGGAGAGAGAGGGAGAGGGAGGGAAAGAGGGAGGGAAAGAGGGGGGGAGAGAGGGAGGGAGGGAGAGATGGAGAGAGAGAGAGAACAAATCATGGAAACCGAGAGAACCTGTTACTCGTCTATCTACTTTCGTCATCCATCTACTTCCGTCGCTACGAAAAGAAATTCTGCTTTTCCATGCCCGTCCGTCGTACTAACCCATCTAGCAAACCCATTTTATCTTCCCTTCACATCACTCCATTTCCTTGCCGCTCTCTCCCCGCCACCAAATCTCGTATTCCCTCACGCCTTCCCTGGCACCAGTGGCTCCACGTTCCAAATCATATCCGCATACTCCTGGATACACCTATCACTGCTAAAGAAGCCCATCCTCGACACACTCGTGATACACTTGCTAATCCACTCCTCTTGGTTCTTGTACGCCTCATCCACCAGCTCCTGCGTCTTGCAATAACTGCTGAAATCATCACTCACGAGGTAGTAATCGCCATGATCGATGATGGAGTTGCAGAGAGCGGCGAAACGGTTGGAATCGCCAAAGGTGTTGGATTTGATGGCGTCAAACACTTTGGCAAGAAAAGGGTCGAGGTTGAAGGAGCCGTAGTTGTGGGCGTGGCGGAGGTCTTCAACGTCTTCGGCGAGGTTGCCAAAAAGGAAGATGTTGGATTCGCCGATTTCGCGAGTGATTTCGATCTTTTCAAGTCAGTCAGTGTTGTGGGGTAGAACGAGGGATGTGAGGGAGACTTACGTTAGCACCATCGCATGTCCCAATAATCAAACCACCGTTAAGAACGAACTTCATGTTACTAGTTCCACTGGCTTCAGTCCCTGCAGTCGAGATATGCTCGCTAATATCAGAAGCAGGAGTGATGATTTCAGCCTTGCTGACATTGTAATCCTTGATGTAGATGACCTTGAGCAAATCACCAACATCTGGGTCGTGATTGACGACCTCGCCGACACTGCAGACCAGATGGATGATGGTCTTGGCCATCCAATAGCCCGGGGCAGCCTTGCCACCAAATATAGAGACTCGAGGTGCGAGTTTCTTGCGCTCCTCTGTACTCATGGCCTTGATTGTAAGGTATCGATGGATGACACCAAGAATGTTGAGTTGCTGTCGTTTGTACTCATGTATACGCTTGACTTGGATGTCGAAGAGCGCATGCGGGTTGACACTTACACCGGTAGACTCTTTGATGTGCTCGGCCAAACGGACCTTGTTAGCAAACTTGATCTCCTGCCACTCCTTCTTAAAGTCCTTGTCGTCAACGTAGTTCTCGAGCTTGTTCAAGAGAGTTAAATCAGTGAGGAACTCATGGCTTCCAAGTTTGGAAGCAATAAGGTCGGAGAGGCGAGGGTTAGCCTGATGTAACCATCTTCGAGGAGTGATACCGTTCGTCACGTTGGTGAATTTGTCAGGACCATAGATTCTGACAAAGTCTTTGAAAATCGTAGTCTTGATAAGATCCGAATGGAGCTCAGCGACACCATTGACTTTGTGACTACCAATGATGGCCAGATATGCCATCCGCACCATCTTCGGCTGGGATTCTTCAATAACCGAGACTCTGGCAAGCATTTCGCGCTCCTTGGGGAACTTCCGCTCCACCATGTGGAGAAACTGCATGTTGATTTCGTAGATAATCTGGAGATGTCGAGGAAGGAGATTCTGCATCAACGGGACCGACCATTTCTCCAACGCCTCTGGCAGTACCGTGTGATTGGTATATCCAAAAGTCTTGGTGACGATATTCCAGGCGTCATCCCAGTCAAGACCTTCGGAATCAACGAGAATACGTTGCAACTCTACTATTGCCATAGTAGGATGGGTGTCATTGAGTTGGATAGCTACATGATCTGGGAAAGCTGACCAGGCTTTCTTCGATTTCTTGAATCGGCGGACGATATCGAAAAGCGACGCGGCACACCAAAAGTATTGTTGTTTCAGCCGTAGCTCCTTACCACGATCGAGGTTGTCATTGGGGTAAAGGACCGCAGAAATGGTTTCCGCACGCTGTTGATCTGCAACAGAGCTCTCATATTCGCCGGCATTGAATTTCTGAAAGTCAAATTCTCCAGCGGAGGCCTTACTAGACCAAAGACGTAGGTTGTTCGTGGTGGGAGTTTGGTAGCCGGGAATGGGAACGTCGTAGGCAACGGCGTCGACAATCTCTCCGCCTTCCCACACCACAGTGAGTTTGCCATCCTCGTCCCTGGCGAGTCAGCATATATACTCTGAACGCGCTTTCCTCCGACTTACTGATATTTCCGGACGTAGCCATAGAATTGAATGTCCACGGTAATGTCATGTCGAGGGAACTCCCAAGGATTGAAGTCGAGCCAGTAGTCTGGTATCTCAACCTGATACCCGTCTACAAGCTCTTGCTTGAAGATACCGTATCTGTAACGCAGTCCGTATCCCCACGCGGGGTAGTTCAGTGTTGCCATGCTGTCAAGGAAACATGCAGCAAGCCGTCCGAGACCACCATTTCCAAGAGCGGCATCGTGCTCCTGCGATATGACGTCCTCGATCCGGAATCCTAGATCAGCGAGTCCAGCTAGTTGAAGTATTAGCACCTTGAGACTCGAAAGGAAGTGTTTTCTATACCTTTGGCGACGTCTCTTAGCCCAACATTGAGCATTGCATTGTCCATTGCCCTTCCCATTAAGAACTCTAGAGACAGATCTGCAAACGGTCAGCCAAAGCTCTCCAACGGCTCGGGTTCTCAGCATACAGTATACGCGCTTCTGGTCAGAAAACGTCTGTCGCTGCTGTGTTTTGTTCCATTCTATGACGAGTCTGTCACGGAACGCCAGAGCAGCACCGGAATAGGCAGCTCTAGACGATTATTAGAAAATAACGATGTGATCAGCAGAAGAGCTTCTCACAGCTCATCGCAGTTGAATAGAGATCGAGCGAGAGTGGTCTCAATATGGCGAACGGTCTCATCCTGTAGATCCAGTTAAATCCGCATTTTCCGGGGAACGGACGTTCAATATACCTCAAATCGTTCTTTGGTTGTGAAACCTTGGGCGGACTTCACAGGTGATAAGCAAGCTTTCAGACGTATCGGTCCGTGAGCAACTTACGTGTTTCTTCCATCTAAATCATATTAGCAGCGAAAGACGGGGTTCAGTCGATCAAGACTTACGCCTCTCTTTGTGGCTCTGGAATGCTAGCTTCAACGCTCTTCATCTCAGAAGCACCGAAGCCAGTAACGGTACGCTTATGCTTGAAATCGGGGCCAACAGGGCCTTTCAATTCAGATATGGGGGCGCTCGTCGAGGGCTTTCGCTCTCGAGTCTTGGTAGCCATTGTTACGAGTGGTAGATACTCGAAGAGAAGTCGGTAGATTGGGCTCAAGATGGAAATGTCAAGGAGTGTAGGAGCAATTAGGAAAAAATGAACAGGAATAAAAGAAGAATAAATTGTTGAGCAGGCCAAACGTTAGCGGGGCGGCGCTGGCGGATGAATCCCGTAGCCTCGTAGGAACAATAAATCATTCAATGCAGGGTCTGACAGCTTACCCTTATCCTTATCGGATGGTGGGGGACTGATCCTGGTGTCGTCCCGCACTGGGCTTCTCAGGGTTTAGGGCAAGGTACCTTAGTGAAGCATTTCTTGTAGCGCTGGTACACATCCTACATCCTGTCGTACCTCTTCATACCACAGTACTTCTTGCTGTTGGCCTGACAGGACTTTCATCATCTACCTACGCCATATTCGGACGCTCCTGATCTGTTTGGAAGTACATCGAAGCAATGTGCAGATGTATCAGGTGCTTTTGTGATTGCCCATGCTGCATGGCCGCTTGTATACCCCGTCTTCGTTCTTTGTCCTGATCGATCGGTTTCTGTCCGCTTTCGACTCTACTTTCTGCTGATTCGTTCTTCTTCGTGTTTCTCGAGTCCATGCAATCACCCGATGGTCATTCCTTGCATGCCTGACGAGGCTTACGAAATACAGAGCCTCAATGGCTATCCCATCGATGGACTACTTACTCTTCAGTTTGGCAGATGTTTCCCTGTTGCGTTCCCTGCTGCCTCTTCTCTAAACGAAGCTTGTGAAATGTCTGAAATCCAGCGACTGGACGCACATACGGCCACACTGGACCAGTCCGTGTGGCGACCGTTGAGCCAGAAGAAGTTCCTACAGAACGTCGTTGACCTTCATCGAGCGTCCAACAAAATCCCCAGCCACCCAAAGGTTCATACCAGGATTGAGTGGCCCGCCGCAAGAATCCAAAATGATATTGCTGATTACGTACTACCGTTCAAAACCGAGCCACGACTTGCAGATGATTTAGCGTTTATAGCCGCAGCTGAGGAGGGCTTGAGGGCAATCTCTGCGGTTGGATTGAAACAAACATTAGGGACTCACGGCCTTCTTGTTTGCCTTCCAGCCAACGAAACTATAACGCAGGATGTGCCCCATACATTTGAAAAGATGTTCGACTTGCTTAGCAGATGCGCTACAAGACCTGCGTGGAAGCTTTCCAAAAGTCAGCTATCTAGATACTCACTTGGCTAATACCAGAGCTATCGCGCGAAGCGTGTACGGAGCGCCTGTTTGGACAAGTCTTGACTCTCAATCACCAAAGGATCCATGGACGACTGCAATCCAAATATTGGAAAAGGCCAAGTCACCGCGTATTCCGTAGTGGAGTTCTAGAAAAGCTACGGCCACTACATGAGGAACTCCGAAAACTTTCTCGGAGATTCAAAGACCAGTTGTCAACACATCGTGCTGGGTCAATGAAATTCGTCAGGGATTTAGACAGTCTATGCAGCTCATATCAGAACATTGGCACATGCCAAACCGAGGCGGAAACAGTCGATATACTCAAGGCTGCAATCAAGCAGAGTCACGCACTTTGCACGTCCAGAGGCAGCACGATCGAGGAAACGGTCTCCTCCTATGGAATTAGGCCTGAATTGATCTGTCAAGACAAGCGCATTAGGCAGATGAGTAAGATCGGACGCTATTGGGGACTATGCATGGACATGGTAGACGTTTCGAGAAGATATAGATGCCTATTCCAGCATGTCGTCTTGCGGACCATTCAACCCTACCATGGCGTCGCAGTATCGCTTGATGGAACAAGTATGACCTGTTATGTTCATGCTGAGATCCAACTTTTGACATTCTATGATATGTATCCTGATCTCGTTTCTGTGAAACCCCGTGTTCTTAGTGTCAGCAAGGCCGCTTGCTACCTCTGTGATCTATTCATCATAACGCATGGGAAATTTTTCTTCACCAAAACACATCGCCAGTTGTACCATGAATGGACTGTGCCTGATTTGGTTGAGTTCAATTCAGACCACCGAAATGACTTTCGTCGTGTTCTGGCAGCAATGAATAAAGAGATGCAAATTACACTTAATAAAGAACGAAACCGTCCATCCCGCCAGAACCGTCCATATCCGTTAGGAAGCTATCTGACTTTGCCTCTGCTATTGCCTCATTTATTACAATCTCCGGTACCGTCAACACTCAGCTCCGTAGGGACTCGAAGCGCAACAGAGTCTCTCGCGCCAAAGGCTATGACAGTTCGATCCGAAACCAGGGTATCAAAGCCACAGCCCTTATCCCGTCAAGGACGTAGGGCACATCGTATTTAGTGTACGGCGCCAACTCCACAGCCAATGATTGCTTGTAAGCCGACTCCTGACTCCCATCGACTAACTTCTTCACCACTAAGTCACGAACATTCTCTTCATGAGCAAAGGTCAGATACGGAACCAAATTCGGATGTTAGCCACCGTAGTGCTAGCAAAGCAAGTCCAACTCTTTCGCCAATGACTATCAGATCATGGGAATCACCTATGGAACGAGCAATTTCCGCGACATCTCCTTTCCGAGTCTCAGTTGGAAAGCTGTTCGTAGAAATTGGATTTGATGGACCTAGTCAAGGTCTAGTCACAGTCACCGACATCGCCAAAAGCACGACGGAAGCGATGCAGAATCTCATTGACGTAAAATCTATGGATCCAAACGAGCTGTTGAACGTGTTTAAGGTAGATGGAGATAATTCAATAGCTGTGAATCTCAACTACGGCCGGCCCTATTCAATGCAGATCAAGTTTCAGTGGCCCTGAGAAATCATGTACCTTTTTTCTTCACCGTTTACCTCAAGCCATCAACAGGTGTACTGCTACGGTTTGCGCCGCTTATGGATGCAAATGTAATGTGGCGAAGAAACAGCTCTATATTTCATTCTCTATCTATAATTGAGAAGCTACCGATTGGCCATTGGCGTGTACCGCCGTTGGGATGATAAAGAACTGTGGGAAGATGTCTCGAAGTTCCTCTAAATTACGGATTTGATAATGCGCAGCTTTGGCTGCAGGCTCTGGGTCCTCAGGCTCGAGTTTGTGAGCAGTTGTCCAACCACGAGCATAAGCATAACGACAGTTAAGGTAAGAATCGTCTATTGAAGCAAGTCAGCAACGACACTGTACGGAAGAGTACTCTGTGACTGTTCCGGCAAAGTCTCACCAACAAAGTAGCACTCTTCGCTTGAAGGCGCCTTGGCCTCATTCTCTGCCTTATCATACATCTCTTTATAAGGTTTACACACAAGCGGTGTTCTATTATAGTCGCAGTATGTAATGCCCTCGAACATATCATTCACCCCTAACAATTTTACTACCCTCTTGCCATGGGTTATGTGCGCGTTCGTAAATAGCCACAGCTTGACTTTGGTCCTGTCGATATCCTCAAGCAGTTTGCGAAGCTGAGGGTCCGGTGTTATAATATCATCCAGTGGGAGGGCATCGTCTACCTTTTCGTTGTACTCCAAAGGGTCGACTTTATGATGCTTGACAAGGCCGGAAATAGCTAGGCCATAGTCTTTATAGTATCTTAGATGGAGTTGATTAGCATCCTCAGGCGAGAGAGACAGATGGTTGACGAAGTATTCGTCTACAACACTTGTCAGATCCATGAACCCCAAAAGGATTTCAGGGACATACTGATCAGATCGTGCATCAGGTCGTGAACCCTTTTACCTAAGAACGTGTTAAGTTGTTACCTTGAAGTCAATTCACTTCTTTACATACTGCGAGGATAGAGCTGGCACAGAGATCAGTGACAAACAGATTACCAGGCGAACGTATCCACTCACGCAGTTGTCAATGTCAAAGAAGAATACCGGCCTGGGTTTGATTGAAATCATGTCTTCCATGATGGTCTGGAGATATATAAATTAAAATAGCTACGGCCAGCCGAATAGCATTCTATCCCCTCTCAGCGCCAGATCAGAGCGGAGGTTGTCCCAACAAGAGTTGTAGATGATTTGCCGCCATGACTCCAACGATGCTGCCCTGAAGTCGAGCGAGTAAACACGGCGTCATCCAGTACGTGTGGAAGACACTACGCTCAATGTAGATTAGCGGTCAATCTTGTTATGCCACACTCCGTGGCTCCTTTTCCAACTCATCGCGCGTTCATTAATACTGGATGTGCATCAACACCGCAGCCTCAGTAGTATCTCTGGATTTCAAGAGACTACCTGCTCAAGTAGCCCACGGTCATCTATTCCAACAGTGTTGTCTCGTGTGAGCTTTGGCATGGCTGCTACGAGAGCTGTTGCTCCTCGGAGCAACGGCCTCAGGCCGACTGACAAGGTCTCAAAAGAGGTCAACGAATATGAGAAGATCCTTAGACTACGAGATGAGATCTTTGCGAATACTCATCCACGACTAAAACTCTCAGTACAGCCTCCTAACCAAGACAGACAACATCCTGTTGAATCGTCACCCTCCCTTCAAGCGTTCTCCAAAGGGGCTCCCAAGCCACCCGAAGCAAACGGGCCTACTGCAAATATCATCATGGATTCACATGCTCCGGCGTCTCAGCCGAGCAGCTCTTCACAGAAGCCGCCAAATGGCCATAGAATCACTACGTCAAGCTCTGGATCTTCTGGAATTGACCCTATATTCTTGACAAAATCCGAGGTTCTTGTGAAGGCGGAATTGCAGCAGAAGAGACAACGCATCGAGCGTGCTCTAGAAGAACAGAACAATCAGAAAAAGGCCATGTCAAGGCAGAGGACCTTTGACCAAGATGCCATCCCCGAATTTGATGTTACAGATGTGCTAAGGAAGGCACATGAGCTTGTAAAGCCTTCTAAAGCATCTGAGCTCAGTGGCACTAATGGAAGTGCTTCCAGCGACTCATTCGACGAGAATACGTTCTACTCTAGCGAGGTGAATGAATCCACAACGCAGGAAGCAGACCGATCAGATAAATCTCCGAAATGGCGTTCCAGCAAACCTTGTAATCATTTTCTTGAAGGGGATTGTCCGTACGGGGAGGCATGTGCTTTTTCTCATGATCCTGCTTTCAAGCGTAGGGAGGAAGCAGATGGGGCTCAGGCAATGGATCTCGACTCTGTCGATGCTGACGAACAGGCAAATACACAAACACTTGAAAAAATACAACAGGCACCGACTAGCAAAGCTACTGCTCCCGTTCTACCATCAAAATTGGGCCGGATTGCTGAGCTCGAAGAGCAGCTCCGCCTCCTCAAATCCCAGCAAGCTAGTGGAGCAGAGCTAACATCGAAAAACCATGCGAAAGTGCCCTCCGATGAGGAGCCGATGTATTCGCCTCCCGACGCTCGAGTTCCGAGTTTCAATGAGCGACACGCACTGGCAAATACGGTCGTCGACGTTGAAGAAGATCATCCACGAGAGCCTGTACGGCGACGTCCTGCTTTCAGACAACACATTCCAGCACGTGAGTATGATAGGCGTGATAAGATCCCTCCCTCACCTTTTCATGATGATATGCGGGTAATTAGAAACCACATAACGTCCCCAGTTGCACCTCAGCCTGCGCGCGTTTCGCCACTCGCGGTAGCCAAAGTCCCACCCCTTTCTCAAGGACGCCGTAACACTGGCGTGAATGAAGATCCCTTCCAAGGATCCGGCGTGGAACTACTTAGCGCAAGGCCAAGCCCGAATATTTCTCTGCAGCCGTTGAGCTCAAGAAAGCGGAGAAGAGAGGTCGATAACAATGAAAGGGCCCGCAATGTTGCCCCCAGAAGAGATGTAGCTTCACCTGTGATTCGTATCAAGGATGAGCCATTGTCGCCTCCCCCTTTCACAGTAGCCCGGGAGGTGTGGCAACCTCCACGTAGGCAAGAAGTACAACGACCAATATATATCGATAACGACTCACCTCAACATCAAGACCGAGGGCGCGTAATTCAACATCACAGACCGCTTGACCGCCAAACAGAAGTCTACCTGCCCGAGGAAAGGAGGCCGGTGACTCCTGTCGTACGACGTATCGTTTCTCGAGCGGGCCATCATTTCGATACCTTTGAAGAACCGGATCTTCGTCGAGTGGTGAGTGCTAGACAAGTAAGGGTTCCACTATCCCCTGTTGAGCAGTATGCTGTTCCTCATCCAGCTTCTGCTCGAGCTGCTTCTCAGGTGTACCTACCACGACCCGGGCCGGCAAGAGATTACAGAGCATCCGTTCAGCCGCAGCCAGACCCCTACCTTGGCCGTGATCGTTCTCTTTCTCCAATACCACATCAAGCGCGTGCAACACCTTTAGCAAATGAGTTTGTTCCAATGGCGCCTCCGGCACGACGTATTGTCCGAGATGAGTATGGACATCGGTATATTGAAGCTTCATTGCGTCCTGATCGACACGCATCTATTGCACCTGTCCGTCGTTCAAGTGAATTTGCCCCTCGGTATGGGGAGTTAGCTCCACGTAGTGCAAGTGTTCGTGACCCTCAGCTCGTGGAGGTACATGACGAAAGGCAGCATATCCCTAGGGCACCATCACCGACCTCGCCTCACTACATTGAGTATACACCAGTTCCAAGAGGTAGGCCGATGATCGATCGCGAGAGTAACGTCGGCTATGGTGAATATGCCTACGGTGCCCCTAATGAAGGCGTCCGAATTATCGAGTATCCGGATTCTCGTCCAGTTGGCCCCTACGGAGAAGTCATCAGACCCAGGGAGGTTGTGACAAGAATGCAGAGTGTTCGGCCAGTAAGCAGCCGATACGAAGATTCTCGTGAGCAGATTACAAGGGTTCAAAGCGTACGGCCTGAAGAAGATCGTATTGTTCGTTTAGGAGGTAGGCGAGAACTGATTCCGCAAGCCAGTCGCCAAGTCAGTGTACGGGCTGAGGATTTATACGCAAGGCCTTTGAACTACGCAGTGGAGGAGAGACCTCAATATCAGTATGCGGATGAGTTGAGGGAACGACGCTTTGTCGAGGATGAGTTGCCGAATGATAATGATCTCTACGAGGCACCTGGAAGCGCAGGAAGACGGCCACTGCCACGGCATTGAAACATTGATTGCAGATTCGGAGAATATCTCGGGATTCTGACTCTCCATCTACGGGAGACAAGGCCACAAGGTTGAGAGCTGTTGTTACTATCCACAAGGGTGTCTTGATTGGACAAAGCGTTACCGAAAAGGTTTCGGCGGCTCATTGCAGGATAGGTTCTTCGAGGATCTTCGCGTATAATAACATAATTAACAGTTAAAATGATGCAGTAAACACCCTCTATCTACAACAGCCACCTCTGAAAGGAGATGTATGATCAAACTACGTATCAGCCGTGAGGTCCAAAGACCTAGAGTAGTCGTTTTTATCAATCTACAATCACGTACTGTGTACATTGCCATCCTGTTGCAAATGCCTTGCTCACGGGCTTACGGGAAACAATCCGTCTTAGCCCAGTAGCCATGAAGCCTACTATTCAGAGGGCACCACGGGCACCCAATAGGAGGTGCTCAACACCATTAGAAACTACTGACACTTAAGTTAGGTAGTATTCATTGACGTAGATAAGGTACTTACAAAGGTACCATAGGGACTGTCCCTGTTGTGCGGAGTCGAATACCCCCCCGCGTTCGCGCTCGTTGGGGTTCTGGTTCTGAGAGCAAGATTGATTGTTCGGTTATCACTTCAGATTGTCAGTCGAGGATTACAGCTTGACCTTGATTCGTTCTCCGCGCTAAGCTATCTTACATACACACCCACTTACACCCTCTCTCTCTCCCTCTCTCTCTCCCTCTCTCTCTCTCTACTCGAGCACAGCCGCAACGAATGCTTCCTCCCTTTCACTCTTCACTCTTCTGTTGGCTTTGTGGAGGGATTTTGATAGCTGTTGAAAATGCAGAGGTTCGGTAACTTTGCCGGACAGGCACGACATGGCTTCGAGAAGATTACGCCTGCCGGCCTGATGTCGAGACCGAACATGGACCTGTCGATGCCACAAGCCATCAAGCGCCCCGTAGCTTCATCCCCAATGTCTCCACTGACCCCTGCCGATACCATGGTTAACCTGTCCTTCAATGTACCGTTTGCTTCGAATCTAATCGGGCCTGACGTGGAGGAAATCCTCCACGCAAGCCCGGAAGCTGCTCGAAGATGGACCTTTCCGGAAGGAACAGAAGAAGATGCACCAACGCACCAGCTTCCGATACACGCCAACAACGTCGAGCAACTAAGGAGGCTATGTAGGGTACTCAGTGAAGGCAGTGGAGGTCGCGTGGAAGCTACAGTGACCTCGTCCGAACCAAAGCCGATACCGGCATTGCAACGAAGACCACTCAAAGGTCTTGTCACCAATGTCTGCGTATCTGGAGATGCAGACACCGTGCACAAGATGAGAGCCAGGATATTGAATGATACCCCGATTGCATTGGTAATCATTACAACGGAGCTTCAAGCGTTAGGTGGCCGCTGACAACGAAACAGAGATGTGCTATGGTTGACATCGATACGAATCTCGTGATCGACCAAGACCAAAAGGGCGTTAGAGCCCAAGTCCTCGAACATATCGACATCCTAGCCAAGTTCACCGGTACAGACATCTTCCTGCTCAACCCGAAGCCTTCAGACCCGGAGGGCCCGAGTTCAAGCTACGGCAACGGCACCGACCAAGGCTTTGATCAACGACTTCGTATTGCAATCTACGGCGATCCGGAGAGTTGTGAACACGCCAAGACGAGGGTTCTCATCATGATTGATCAAGTTGTAAGTTTGTTGTCGCGATGATCTGACTAATACAACCTGCTGACTGGGTCTGCAGCTCAGACGTACCGTCGATATCATGAAACTCGAACTCTCCCTACATACCATCATCTGTGGCCGGACTCGCAAGAACATCCGGGTCATCGAAGCTGCCACGAACACTGCCATCTACTTTCCACCACCCTTTCCTCGTGTCTGTGGCTACACTCCACCTGGAGCGCATCGAAGGGGCGACGACGAGGTTTACATCACCGGGGATAATCAAGAGTCAATTAATCAGGCAAAGAAGAAGCTGCATGAGCTAGTTCTGAACACCAAATGCTACGTCAAGGACGTGATGGTGTCGGCGCACAAGATTGACAGCATACTACTGGATCGTCTGGACAAAGTCCGCAAAGTTATGGAGACAAACGGGTCTTACGTACTATTTCCCCAACTTGGCAGCCAGCGCGGCTTGATCAGAGTTCAAGGCACAGAGATCTTGCATGTGGAACGGACGGTGCGCGAGATTATGGCCTTGGTAGGTTCTACGATCAACGATGTTGAGAGAATGATTCATTAACACCTTCATAGGCTGGTCAATTCTACGGCGCATCGTGGTGGCTTCTCTTGCCAGACTCAAACGGCACCGCCATGCGAGCTCCATCGCCCGCCGATATCCGTACCATGCTATCAGACATTTGCACTAATTCTGGTGCTGACGTTGGCTTCGACAAGCTTACATTCTCTATCAACGGGTCCGACGACGCTGTTAAGACTGCTATGATGGTCATACACCAGATACCATTTGTGAAGCGCGCACAATACCAGATCCGTGTCAAAATCGAGCTTGCCAACGAGCACAAGGAATTTGTGAGCGGAAAGAAGAACGGGAAGATTAACAAGATCATGGGACAGAGTATGTACAAGCTAAATTCACTATTGAACCTACACTAACGCTTTTCCAGGCAACGTTCAGATCATATTTGATGGCTTCAACGAATACAACTTCTACATCGATGTGTGCGGTGCTCAATACGAAGCTACTAAGAATGGCCTCGATCTTGTGGAGCAAGAGATGCCTGCTTCTATATCTTTTCATGTTCCAGACCAATACCACAAACGCATCATTGGTATCGGCGGCCAGCACATTCAACGCATAATGAAAAAGTACTCGGTCTTTGTCAAATTTTCCAATGCCATGGATCGTGGAGGCATTGGTAAAGAAGACGATGATATCAAGGTTGACAATGTCATATGTCGCACACCTGCGCGGAACGCTCAGAGTCTAGACATGGTGAAGCAAGAGATTATGGACATGGTTGAGAAAGTGGTACGTGAACCTGAAGAACTGGAGGAGGATTCTCCCAGTACACTTCACGAGTCATCCACACCAATCTAACTTGTCCATCGTGTCGTGAAGGACGCAGAGTTTGTCTCTGAGACCGTCGTCATCAATCGCTTGTACCATAGAGAACTCATTGCTCGAATGAGCGAAATCGAAGAGCTCGAGAAGAAATGGAATTGCAAGATCGATTTTCCAAGCACCGAGATGGCAAGTGACGTAGTCACTATATCTGGCCCAGAATATCAAGTTCCTCAAGCTGTCTATGAATTTCTGGTTCGTTTTTTTCTTTTCGTAATCCTATAAATTTGCGTATTGACGCCCTTACAGGGAATGGTCCCAGAGAGTCATGAACTCGTTCTACCAGCTACTCCTCAGTTGAGCGAGTTTTTCAAGTCGAGTCAGTTCGGAACGGATGTCCGCCAAAAGCTCAAGAACCAGTACGAGGTCGACTTACTTGTGCAGAACGATCCAGTGCAGAAAGATCCGGAGATTGCCGATGAATATGCAAACAACGAAGAACGCCTTTTGCTAGCCTACACTCGCAACAACGCTGGTGGTCTGAAGGATGCTATTGACTTCTTGGTTTCTCGTCTTGTTCCTCATGGCTTGGAGGCCTCCACCGTCAAAGGTGCCATTCCTAGGCCCAAATCCGATTCCTTTGAGGAATCTCTACCATTCTTCGATTCGAAGCTGCTACAGCACGCGCCTGCACCGCTTGGGACAGATTCGCCTACGAGGTCTACCTTTGGCGATGATGCTAGTGACCGTGGCTCACTCTTCGACAAGCTCCGTAAACCCGGCAGCATCTCTTCCATTTCATCTTTCCTCGACCGTCGCAAAAACCAGTCTGGATCTCCTGGCTCCTTCTTCAAGCACGCCTCATCGAACGCATCCCGAGCCTCCCTCGTCTCCATGGAATCCCGCGAAAGCGGCTACCGCAATCCCTGGAACGATAGCGGTGTCAACCTACCCGAAGATGAAGGCCACAATGGCTGGCCGACGCGGTTTGAAAATAAATTTCCCTTTGGCGCAGTGACTGGGGATACTACTCCGAAGCATGATACCCGGGCGTCGTTTGATAGCGGGCGTCCCAGTACTTCTCATTCTACCAATGGATACCCGGTGCCAATTGGACCACCACCTCGTTAAAGACCTTTTCCTTCCTCGGTCATAGGAATACCCAATACCTTTTTCCCCTTCCGAATGTTTGCTATGCTTATTTGTTATCTGATTACGCGTATGATATGGCTGCCCGAAGAAAATACCCCTTGAAGCAAGCAAACTAGCGAGGCGCTACGATGTTTCTTGTGTCTCTCGAAATACCAATTTGATTTAGCTATGGGTGCTTTTAGATTATTAGTTCTCCCCATTTTCCATTAGTAACATCATTTTTTCCACTTTATGGAGCAAAAAGCGTGTTGGTTTGATGTTGCACTAGATACCACAGATAGATAGGATGGAATAAGATTTTTCTTTGCCTGTTCTCTCAACTGCATCTTGAAGTTGTCCGCGGTGGGCTAGGTACCACTCCGAGATTGCACATCCCTCACTCTGCGCTTTCAAACGATCCTCTTACTCTTTGCCCTTGGCTGCATTCCCTGACCGCGTTTGTCCGCATCGCTTATAGCTGATCTGCTGTCCGGGCCCGGCTAGGAGCTTTCAATATGAACGCATATTTCGAAGCATTGATGGCGTAGTTCTCCAACCGTCTCTATTCCATCTCATCTGTCCCGATTACATCCCCCCACCACCATCTATTTCCCTCATCTACTCCACCCTCTGCACCTCAAACCTCAACCGCCTTATCCCCTGCCCACCCCCAATGCCCCTCACCCATCCCCTCCGCCACATCCAACTCCGCCCACGTCTTCCACCTCGTCCCCGTCTCCGCCCCCACAACCTCCCACATGCGCTTGAAACTCTCCGCATCATGTTGCCATATCCGACCCCTCTCCCGCTCCACCGCCTTGGCCTCCAGAGCCCCGACCTGCCGCCCAAATACCGCGCTTCCCATTTGTGGTCGCAGGATTTGCACGATGCGCTTGTATACGGTGACTTGCTGGTCCCAGGGGAAGAGATGCAAGAAGGAGCCCGCGTAGACATAGTCGATTTTCCCTTCAATTTCGCCCAAAGCGCCATCGGGCTGGAAGACGTCCGCGGCGAACATTGTCGCTTTTAACGTGTCCCGATCGAGGAAGAGGTGGTATCCCAAGTCCAGAAACTCGGCATGCAAATCAACACGTATACAGTTGCGCCGACGGCACCCCATCATGCACCAGCTTCCGCACATCCGCTATGTTACTATAGAGCATCTTGAACTGGTTGTGCTCGGACATATCGGCCTTTGGACAAGTCATAGAATGGTTCGTACTGTCTTGGTGTACGTACACATAGGATAGAAGCTGTCACAACGTGTCGTGAGTGTTGTGAGTGTCGTGAGGTGTAAGATGAGATGGCGGAAAGCTCTCCATACTGTATGCCGTGTGTAAGCGAGACATGGAACGACACTACTCCCACGACCGCGACACTACAAGCAGAGACACGATGCGCCGGCGACACTTCACATACACGCTCCAAGACGCGTTGTATCTGAAGTACTGCATCGTCACATCTCTATATAAATTCCCGCCGTGAGCCTTTCATTGACTGTAAACCGCATAAAATCACATCAGGATGTATGTATCTAGCCCACCCTATCAATGATCTCCCTCGCATGCATGATCGGGAGTTGGATTTGTATACGTTCCACAATGCCGAGTCCTTGTGCTAACCATCTGGTGTGACAGGTACACAGCATCGTTTGCGTTTTTCGAAGCACTGTGGAGCGCTGGTGTCACGCACGTCTTTGTAAATCTAGGGTCGGATCACCCGAGCATTATCGAGGCGATTGTCAAAGGCCAAAATGAAAAGAAAAGTCAATTCCCAAAGGTTATTACCTGCCCCAACGAGGTATGCTCCGCCAGAATTATTCCAATTTTGCTTCAACAGCAAGACTGATACCATGGCTTTTACTTTCATAGATGGTCGCCTTGTCAATGGCAGATGGTTACGCTCGTCTTACCGCCAGACCCCAATGCGTAATCATCCATGTTGATGTCGGGACCCAAGGTCTTGGAGCGGCCGTCCACAACGCAAGCTGTGGTCGCGCTCCCGTCCTCATCTTCGCCGGCCTCTCGCCCTTTACGCAGGAGGGAGAAATGCGCGGCTCCCGCACCGAATACATCCACTGGATCCAAGATGTGCCGGACCAAAAGCAGATCGTTGCTCAGTATTGTCGGTACACTGGAGAGGTAAAAACGGGGAAGAACGTCAAGCAGATGGTGAACCGCGCTTTGCAATTTGCGACAAGTGATCCAAAGGGTCCTGTCTATCTTTGCGGAGCTAGAGAGCCGATGGAGGAAGAGCTGGAGCCGTATCAGCTGATCCAGGAGCATTGGGGAGGGATGGGACCTGCTGCTTTGACCGAGGACGCGGTGAAGATGGTTGCGGAAGCGCTTGTGGAGGCCAAGGAGCCACTACTCGTAACGGGCTACTGTGGGAGGAATCACGCTGCAGTGGGGGAGTTGGTGAAGCTGACGGAGACGGTCAAGGGGTTGAGGGTACTGGATACCGGAGGCAGCGATATGTGTTTCCCAGCCGACCATAGGGCAAGCTTGGGACTCAGATATGGCGTCGACGAGAGCATACGGACGGCAGATGTAATTCTAGTCGCGGACTGTGATGTGCCATGGATACCAACGCTGTGCAAGCCAAAAGAGGGAACGCGGGTGTTCCACATCGATTGTGATCCGTTAAAGCAGCAGATGCCGGTGTTTTACATTCCTGCGGAAGCAAGATGGAAAGTCGACAGCTGCACCGCATTCCGGCAATTACACCACTACATCAGCAGCGACAAAACTCTTTCGCAGAAACTCGAATCTTACGGTGATCGATGGGAGAAGCTCAAAGAAAATCACGGGAAGCGGTTGAGCGTGATCCGAGAGTTGGCAAAACCGGGGGATAAGGGCAGCTATAATGTTTCGTACCTTACGGCCGCCGTACGTAAAGCCGTGCCCGCAGATACGATTTTTGCTATCGAAGCCGTCACGAACACTGGATTCGTCGCCGACCAAATACAAGCCAGTATCCCAGGCACATGGATCAACTGCGGAGGAGGCGGGCTTGGCTGGAGTGGTACGTATCTTTTTCCAATTCACCAAAGAATGCTCAATCTAATCCTACTTGTAGGCGGCGGCGCGCTGGGCATCAAACTCGCCGCCGGCCCCTCGCGTTTCATCTGCCAGATCGTCGGCGACGGCACCTTCCTCTTCTCCGTCCCTGGCTCCGTCTACTGGATCTCCCAGCGTTACAACCTCCCCGTGCTAACCATCGTGCTCAACAACACAGGATGGCACGCGCCCAAGCGCTCCCTGCTGCTCGTGCACCCCGACGGCGCCGGCTCGAAAGCCAGCAACGAAGAGCTGAATATATCGTTTGCGCCGAGCCCGCATTATGCGGATATTGCCAAGGCGGCAGCGGGGGGGAGGTTGTGGGCGGGGAGGGCAGAGACGGTTAAAGAGTTGGAGGAGATGTTGCCGAAGGCGGTGGAGAGTGTGACGAGTGGGGTGGGGGCGGTCTTAGATGCGTGTTTGGATGTTATGCCCGATGGGGCGATGGGTGGAGGGAAGGCGGTGTTGGTTGGGTAGGGGGAAAGTTGGGGTTTGGGGTGGGAAGTAGAGGGAGTAGGTTGGAGCACGGGATGGAATGGGATAGACAAAACAACTAAAGATTCAACTAGCACGACCATAAGCATAGGTATCGCCGCAGCAGCATCAGCTCTATAGCATTCGCCACATCCATCACAAAAATACACTCAATCCCCTCCTTTCCTCGAGACCAAAAAACCCCCCTTCTCCGACACCAGCATACCGCACACACCCACCCTCTGGTGTAAACTCTATAACCAAAAAACCAAGAGTCAAATATGTCAGGTCGGTTAAAGAGAGAGAGAGAGAGGAAGAAACGCAGCTCGGATCAAAATCGTTGATGACGGTGAGGATGAAAAATGAAAAGATAAAAGTTGGACATGTTTAAGAATTGGGAAAAATATGAAAAAATGAAAAAGACGATATAGCAAGGACGACAGTCTCACTCATCCCTCATCCCTTCCCTTCCTTTCTCACACCCCAACACCCCTCCTAAACCACCCCCATCCTCATCCCCATCCCCATCCTCAAAACCCCCCAAAATCCTTCTCATCCCCCTTTCCACCTCTACCCTCTACCCTCTACCCTCTACCCTCCCATCTCATCTCATTCACTCTATTCCTCTATTTTTTAAAAACTTCCCAGGCATGCATGTCATGGGTGTTGGGTTTTTCTTGGATGGTTGGATGGTTATGAGGTGGGGGATGGGGGATGAGGGATGGGGAATGGGGGATGGGGGATGGGGGATGGGGGATGAGGTTGCTGGGTAGGGTGGGGTGGGGTGGGGGGTTTAGGGTTATGTCGTGGGGAGGAGCTGAGGGAGAGGGGTGGTTGGGTGGTTGGGTGGTTGGGTGGTTGGATGGGTGGTTGGATGGATGTATGGATGGATGATCAGGGACGTGAAGCTGAGCTAGCGAGTTGGACGGGTCGGTTGCCACTTGCCAGAGTAGACGGCTGGACCCATACGGCTTGAGAATGATACGAAAATCTATACGTACCATCCACAGCAATTCTCAAGAAGACGCAGCGCCCTCAGTCGTAGAAAAGATCAAACCTCGTCCTTACCCCCCGTTCACCTACTCCTCAGAAACCAAATTCTCTTGTAGCTTTTAGGAAATCCCCCCACACACTGCTACGAAGAGAATGAATTTAGTAGATTTGGGTTTTTTGGGGCATGAGTGTGTAGTAGTGAGTGGCGTTCAAGACGAGAGTTGAGTTGGACAATTCATATACCTTCTCAAGGGGTGGGTCGATGGAGTGAGTGGGCGATGATGGTACGGCGTCATCCCCCAACCGACATCACGTTTTAAACATCGACAGCTCGAGTTTTCCTTTCCATGGCATTTCGCTACTTTTTGCACTCATCCCATCATCAGCCCAGCCCATGAAGCAAACTGCCCGCCAAACCCAGCTCGAGACTACTTCCTCCCCTCTCTGTCCAAGGCAACGCTCAACCATCCCAGTTCCAGGAAATGACAAGCCCAGGTATTTCCGTAGTCATCGCATAACCATCTCTCTGGTGCAAATAACCCATCCTCCATCGTTGAAACGATTTTCCATAGACAAATGTCTCCATAGGCTGAAAACCCCATTCGTCTCGCAACCAAGATATTTATTTTATTTACACATGAGTGCTTGTATCCGATGGCTGAAATGGTCCAGATCCTGTTTCCATGGATATCAGTCATGTCTTTTGCTAAATATAATTGTTCGGGTTGGTTTTGAAGGGCACATGATCAACGTGAACGAATTGGGAAAGAGTTGGATAATGACTGTGAGCTGATTGATCGATATGGCCGTCATTGATGATGATGATGATGATGATGATGATGATGATCCACTTATTCAATCAACAAAAGCCCAGATATATAGATAGTCTGGTAGACGAAGGGCGAGTTTGGTTGTTAGAGGCGTATCCATGGAAAATGGTATTCCTTCAGGGGTCGTTTTGGAAGCCTAATATGTAGCACGGCTCGCTCCGGACAAGTCTTGGCATCAGCATCGCCACTGCTTCGGCAGAATCGGCCCCAACATCCAGCCATTGTGGAGAACAAGAACGGCAAAAAGAGCAATCTCAGGCCCAGGAGAGTTGTTGACCGCAGATGCGTGATCCATGGTATTATATGTAAAATAACAATGTTACAAATTTGTAAGACTGAAGCCCCGCCAGGGTCTCGCACTGAGATCCAAGGCACCCTAGATATATACATCGAAACGAAGAGAATAAACATGAGAAAAGGTAGTTGTATGAAAGTGAGCTTTTCAAGTAAATCGACAAACCCGTCCTCCCATGTCTAACCCCGTAACACACGAAAGGAGCACAGCACCTACTGGAACATATCAAAGAACATTACCCTGCGGCAGAGCGACGACCAGCGCAGTCAGGGGTATCGTAATCAACAGTGACCAGGCGTGGCTTTGCATAACGATCCGATCCTGCAGCAGCCGGATCGTCTCGTCCTGCACCCAAACCTGCCGTGCGAAAATCTTCCCCATGAGCGACTTCTGCTTGTACTTTTCGACCCAAATCTCGTGCCCGTAGCTATTCGACGTGCCAAAGGTATCGAGGGAGATGCCACGCTTTGATCGATGCGACATGCTGTATACGTCGTCGGTTGACAGCGTCGCCTCATCGTCAGCGAGACTCGTCACCGAAGCGCCGTCGCCAAATTGCTCCCAAGGCCGGAGTGCTCGGTTGTGGGTGGTGTGGATGATGACGCACAGACCTTTGTACGCTGCAACGGCAATGTCGAAGCCGACGAAGAAGAGCGGGAATACAAACAGGCGCCACCACCTGGATTTGTGCGACATGATGAGGAATATTGCGAGGACAATGGCTAAGACAACGTGGGCAACGCCGGAATTGACGACAAAAAGCACACGAGGTTTGTTTCCGTTACAGATGGACCAGCGGATAAAATTCGGGTGCGACTGACCCCGGAGGATGGCTTCGACCACATCTTTCACGAGGGAGAATGCCGAGGGGTGGGTGGTGTGTTGTAGTGCGTGGAGAACCGCTGCACGGTTTCTGTGGGATAGATTGAGTTCGCGAGGGGAGTTGGGAGCAAGGTAGTGAGATATCACACGGTTGATTTCCGATCGGAACGGTTGAACGGTGACTGGGACGGTCAGTATTAAACGGTCCACGATGAAACGAAGCAGAACATACATGACTGCCACTTCAGTCCCATCTGGTGATTGGCATCTTCGACCGAGTCCGCCACGCTTTGGTTCGAATTGGGACCGGACATGAAGGATTGTTTGTCAAACTGTGGAGACACTGTTTGCTCAACGTTGTCGAAATTGACGTTGTACTGCGACACATTTGGCTGCTTCTTGTCCGACGTTCGAGGAGGGGCTTCTGTTGCATTGCCCAGCGGATGAGGCGCTTCGACTTGATACCATGGCGGTGACAGTACCTGCTCAGATCTCGGTGCTGCATAGAACCTTCTGGTGTAATCCTGGAGCCATAGCCAGAACTGGAGGTTCTCCGCATCGTGCGAAACATAAACTAGGTAGTCCATGAAATCTTGTAGAGCACATGGCTGCAACGGTCAGACAGAGTTCTCTGAAAAGACACTCGACGTTTTCTTCGGGTCTTACCGGCAATGCTCGGTTCTGAATGACATTCTCAAACGACAACTCCGGTGGAATCGCTCTTTTGTGCTTCTGCGTTCTTTCAACATACACTTGACATTGACTCAAGCTCATAGGCCCAGGAACCTTGACGATATAGTCAGGACGGCGATAGAAGAGGATCGACATGTCGGAGGGATTTGAAATCTTCAAGGCCTGAGGGCACAGTATAATTCCTCACTCCAAGAACAAGGGAAGTCAAGAGAATAAGATTACGGATAGAGAACTGTGGGGGAGATTTGATGTAAGACATCCAAAAGGCCGGGGTACGGATGCGCGCCACAGATTGTAAGCATTTTTCCAGCAAGGATGTCGAAAGGGGGTGGGGGAATCTAGCGGAAGTCCAGGAAGTTCAGGTACCGTGAAAGCGACAATATGCCCTACGGTGATTCGCCCATGGAACCTACCGTGCAGGCCTAGTTCTAAGGGCCCGTGAACTACGATGATACTTGTACGAGTATATAGAATAGTGTACTGTACTGTACATACGTGCCAGGGGTGCTCTAGAGCGTCACGATTCATGTGTAAAAGAGGCCTGTTTCTGTAGCAAAGTCTCTGAAGCATCACAGAACGTTGTCTTTACATGCTGCCGACAGCGATTTGAATGTCTCAGTTCTCTGTTGTACGAGGAGATCACCATTTCCGATGGAAATTGCCTTTACGCTTAGTAAGTAGTAAATAGCATGTATAGAAAAGTATTTACTGTGATGTATTGTTCAGTACGATCATTTGCAGTGAAGTTGAGATTGCTGCGGTGAATCATGAGATTGACTCTGAACATAAGTTTGTTTCTATTGCACCTTTCAAACGTAACTTTTACAACAACTCTTTCGATAAGTTCTTACAGATCTATCTGTACAGACATGTAATGATATCTCTGTACAGATCTTCGCTTCTATGTATCACTATGTATCGATGTTCATCTGAGCTTGCAGCTTTGTGCAAGTGTTTATCTTTCTTTTCTATAACTGTACTGAATTGTACAGTTCTTACATGAAAGCTTCAAGACAGTTAACAGTAATTGCAGAGCTTTGCTTTCTACAGCTTTGAAATTTTCAAAGATTTTCTTGACTTTTGAATTTTAGAAGACTTTGTAGAAATGTATAAAGATGTACTGATCTATTCAGATCAATTGCTAACTTAATGAAATTCTATCACTTCTTTCATTCTCTTCAAGTCTTTACACATCTGATTAAACAGATAATCTATCTATATTGATTCTGTGCTGTTCTGTGCTGTATCGCGCAGACAATTACATGTCTTTTCAACTCTTAGAATTGATCTGCATCAAGATGTGCACAGCTTTACTAATCGATACAAGTTTTCTAGAACTGTTTACAACTGAACAAATTCTTTCATAACAATATTCTAACATACAAAACTGTACAACTTTGCAATGATTCTCAATGATGATTTCAAGATAGAAATACTCTTCAAAACTGATGCAGACTCGTACGAACTTGTTGAACACATCGATACAACAACTGAATCGCTCAATATGAAAGAAAAACATGAGATATTAGTATTGACAGAGAAGCGCTGTCGAAAATCTGTCTGCTCTCGTAAGACACTGCGCGTAGCTGCATAGTTCTTGTTACGCGATATCGAACTTCGTCATAACTGAGTCAGCAAAGAGATGAAATTCTTTGTATGTACAAATTTATATGAGTATGCGCTGAATATTGTTAATCTGTACAGAACTTTAAGCGTGAATACATAATACAGAAAATCATTCTTCAGAATCATGCAAAACTGTTTCATAGAGATCTAGATGCATGCAGAATCTGCAAAAATGACTCAAGCATGTTTTGAAGTTGTAGATTCTTTGTAAAGCTTTTTGAAGAATTGTGCGTGAGCTGTCTGATCTCAGAAGAAGAAGTAAGTCGATGCAGTTTAATGTCGAGTATATACAACTTTTGTACAGATAAGTTTGATAATATGCTGATCTGTACAGATCAGATCAAAGTTGAACATAAATGTATTTCAAAGTTTATTAAGAATAAAGACAAGAAAGTAGTATGTGCAGAATTTAAATTCAACAGTAAAAACTCATATCAATAATGAAAAGACTTTACTAATCTGTACAGCTTTCGTGAAGAAGTGCAAAGCTTCAAAAATAGATTCAGCAGATGAATTCAACACGATTTTTGATCTGTTCAGATAACTTTTCAATATGTTTGATACTTTTGCGAATCAAGCAAAGATCATTGCATTAGCTTTTCGATTCATGAAATTTCTGTTTGCAAGTCTTGAAGAGAAGTAAGAATTTGTGCAGATGATAACATCTAGATGCAAGATAGTGTGATGAATTTCAATTCAATACAAATTTGTGACAGAACATGTTGTTGCTGTGCGCAGCAATAGCTAGTCAATAAAGATCTGTAGTTAGTTAAAAAGCTCGATGCAAAGATCATACAGACTTGTAATTACTTGTGCTGTGATGTAATGTCATTAGTGCTGAGCTGTAAAAAGATGAATTCAACGTAACAATGATTTAATACATTATACAGAAATGAAAATTACAGTTCAATCACACTTATAATAACAAAATCTCTGAATAAACTACATTATCAGTACACTGATTCTTAAAGAAATGAAACAGAATCAATAATCTTCATACATCTGTGACTTTAAACAATGCAACATATAATTGTTCATGACTGAAACAAAATAAAGAAAGATTTATGTCTACAATCGACAGCGATTGTTCTTGCAACTTGTTAATGATCATTGCGAAGCAGAGATGAATAGAAAACTGCTTGCGCGATAAAACTCATGAATAGTCATCTTTCTTACTGATTAACTTAATTCTCGAAATCAATTGTATATCTTCATCAAACTCATTCTTCAAGATGCAATCTTCAATACAATCTTGATGCAAATATGTAATAATCAATTGAGTGTTGTTACACATTCTTTCATGTAAATGCAGATTACATAGTAACATAATTGAAGTTTTTATCTTGAAATACATCTGTGATAAGAAAAATTCAAAGAGTTCAAGAGTCTGCAAATACTTCATACTAATATTCTCAATCTTCTTGACATCATTGTTTTCAATCATATCAATCAACATGAACAGTCGTGCAGATTCAAAAAAGTCATTCATGATCTGTTGATTCAACAGATTAACGAAGTTGTTGTGAGAACACAGTATAGCTCTGTCTCTGAAGAAATTTGAAGATGTATGAGCTTGTGCAAGATCATGCAAAGAATATACATGATCAATAAACGATCGCGATGTTTCATAATGATTGATGATCATGAATGATAAAGATCTGACATCATATAAATCGAAATCATATGACATACAATCAATTCACTCGACAAATTGCTGATTATTCAGACTCGATTGAATTTGCATGTTTCGATGCAGTTTCAGCACAGTTAAATGATTTCAGATTCAGAAGCTGCAAATGCTGAAATTGATCTGCGCTGATTGATTTTCTTGTGAAATCACGAAAGTGATTTGTGCAAAGTTCTCATCAAGAATTGCAGATATTTCATTAAATACATCGCTGAACTGCAAAATGTCACATAAAGATGCATTGATGATCATGAAGTTGTGCTTGTGCTGCATAGAAATCTCATTTCATATAATCAAGATTGTACATTTCAGTAAATTGACAAGCTCTGAGCATGCAGTGATGAAACAGATCAATGTATCATGACAAACAATAGAAATCTTGAAACGAGAATGTGATGTTCTTTCATTGAACAGTAATTGAGCTGCAATGCTTGTAGAGATCATGCACAGAATGATCTTTGTCTGCGCTCGAAAGTGATGACATAGACATTCATATAGAAATGTCTTTTTAATGTCTGCAGAGTCATGAATGAAAAAATGTGCAGTCTTGAGCGAGTCTGTAACGACTGAAACGATACTGTTCAAGACTTAATGCTGTTTCTCATTTAATTGAGCAATCTTTACGTCTTGTAATCTGATTTATTCAATCTGATCATACTCAAGCTCTGCAAAAATCAAAAGAGAAACAATATTATTGAATCAATTCAAGATCGATGCAGACAGACTGAAATCTATAAGAGTCTTATCATGTCGTTGCAGCATCTTTGCAATCAGATATAACTTATAATTGAAATGTGAATTCTTGAAATCAATTGATATGAAAGAAAATTCATGCATATGATGAGATAAATCATTGCAGAGATCGACACGAAATCTCTTTCATAATGCACATGAATCTGCAAGATCATTGTGCATCAGAGTGATCATGAACAGACTTTGTAAAGATGAACTCGTAGAGAAACATACAATCTCAATGAAACAACTAACTCACTCATCATCATCTTCAAGCAGACGCAAAGCAGTACAGACGAAGTGATAAGTGAGATGCAGTACTTTGTCAACAGTGCGTATATCATCAAAGCTTTGAATGTCTCGTACAGTCATTAAAAGAAGTCGTAGATAATGTTTTTCTCTCTGCATTGAGATGAAATGATACATACGATCAATTGTCGTATCTCGTTGTCTCAATGTTCAGCGTTGTTGTTCTCTTTTCAACTGATAGATGTAATGAGTTGAAAACTCTTGATACAAAAGTGCACGTTCATTTGAATGTTGTTAATTATATCAAAATCATGCAGTAAGTGTTGTTTCAATCTCGTTCAGAATGATTTGTATCTGTTTTGCTGTGACATTCTCTGAAAAATACATCGATTGCTCATCAGAAAGATGCATGATCAAACGTGTAATGAAAGAATTCTCGATATGATTGTAAAACTTGAACAGATTTCACGCAGTCTGATTCAAAGAAATATAATGATCATTCAAGTGATGTGTGATCTTGTTTGAATTATTCTTTAACTTCATGATTGTTTGATCTTCTTCTTTGTACATGTATTTGTAAACGTACTTGATGATCTGTATAAACTCGCAAATTTCAACATTAATATGCGCACTATACTTATGAATCAGATAAGAATTGTACAATATCACTCATGTGTTATTCAGATGAACATCTTTATCATTCACATGTTTCATTCAAATATGATTGTTCTGACATCTTTTGTACGAAGAATAGTCATCGAACTGAATCATGATTTCGATTTGATATGACTTTGAAAACTTCTTTTTACAGACTCGTTCAGAATCTTTTGAATTATCTTTCATGCACAATGCAGAAGAATTTCAAACATCGCAAGAATCATGCGTCAATTGACTCTCAACAATGCGTCGTAAAGATTTATTCAGATCAATATTGAGATCGAGAAGTTCTGCACAGATCAGTTCATTCACGCAAGCTTGTTCAAGAAAGTTATTCTCTTGATGCAGAAACAGTAAGATATGTATATGAGATAAATTGTGTTTCTGATACTCAATAGTTCATACGATGTCAAGATATCGATTGTATTGAGTTTTAAGATTTTGCAATAGAGTTTTTATCTTCTCATGAAAGATTCGCGCGATTATATTCAATTGATTCTCGACTTTCTGATTCAATTCAAGTGCAGCGATAATTTCAGATCAGTGCGAATTTGCAGTACATGTTACAAACATGATAGACTTTTTGAAATGACGAGCAATGATCATGAAATTCTGATACAGCTGCTGCATTCATCTGTCTCTCTTTATGTAGCTTGATGACAGTATAATTTAATGATCTATAAGCTCAGAATCATCATTCTTTCTAGTAATTGCATTTGCAAGATCTTTGTAAAGATCTGCGCGAATAATCTTCTGATTATATTGAAGAAATTTCAATTGACTTTGATCAATAATTGCAAAACAATCAACAATATACTGCTGAAATAATCGTTGATCTTTCTGTACAACAAAGTACTGATCTAATCTTTTGAAGAGATGATATTGCAGTCATGCACGTCGACTGTAAAGAATTTTTATGCATGAGTGATCATTGTTACACAATTGAAGTGCTCAATGTCAACTCAATTTATCTTCAGAAAAGAATAGTACATAATGTAAAGAAAAGTATGCAACGTTATCATGATTGATACAATAAAATCGCGATTCTTCATCGACAGCTGTACGCTTCGCAACAATAATATCTCGATGTTCAATCTTATTATACTCATCTGAAATAAACACAGCAACTTCATTGATCATAAGTAAAGTCGTACATCGTTGATCAGAATCACGTTCTACTATCAACTTAAGCTGCGAATTTAGAATAACACGCATAGAATTCGTACTCTGTCGAGCAGTCTCAAGCTGTTCTCATGCAGACTTGTACATGTCAATAAATAAATTTTCACATGCTTGTATCATTTCGTTCAGCTGTCTTAAAAGACTTTCGTGAAGAGCGAAACTTTGAGTCAAGCGCATAGTGATCATCTGAGCAGAATCGTGAAAGTAAAGCTGTGCAAAGCACGATAATTCTTGAACAGTCAAATGTAAAGATCTCTGCAGATGATATAATTCATCATGTACAATAAATGCTTGAATTTCACGTTGATTTGTAAGATGTTTGTTCGCGATGTACATGCAAGATGTAAAGATCAACGCATGATTGTAATCTTGAATGTGATTTAGAAAATGTTTTAACTGAGCTGTATCATCTTCAAAAAGACTTTTAATCAAAGACAAAGAATCTGATAAAGAATTTAGCAGTTCATCATCTTTAAAACAACAGACAATATACGAATATAAATCGAAAACAGATTTGAACTTTCAGTGCAATGCTGTACAGTTGAAACAACGTTTCATAAAAAATTCTAAAGTATGTTCATCATCTTGATAATTGAATATGAGTTCTTGAAAAGCATCACAAGAAAGATTAGTTGAGCGAAAAGCAGATGTTGTCTGTTAAAGAGACTGTACAAAGTTTAAAAAATTTATAAAGATCGACAAAGAAGCTGTACACAATGATGAAAAGATAGCGAAAGAAGAACGAGATCGAACGAAATGAATAAATGAAGAAGACGAAAAAGATAAAGATTGTAGTAGAGACGATGAAAAAGAACGCGTCGACAGTGCAGAAACGATGCGAGTTCGTTTTGATTGATGTGTGAGATTGAGAACAAGATTAGAATCAATATTCTGTAATGATCGTCGTCGTCGTTTCTTTGTCTGTGTATCATTAGTCAATAACAGTTCAAGTCTGCACAGAATGTACACAACAAGATAAACAAAGAGCTAATACACGCGCAGAATTAGATTCAACAAATTGATCGAGCGAATGATTATGAGCACAGCGTGTTCAGATGCGTTGAGACATGAAAAAGAATCGTAAAAAGAGATAAAGATTGATATATACGCGTACAATGAAGGTAATGACAGATGCAGATATGTATGAATAAACAGATAAACAGGTAAGAAAATTTCAATCGTCGATCAGATGATTTTCGATCATCTGATGTACGTACAACGACTTCAATGAATCGTAAAAATCAGAATGATAGTTGAGACGAAAGAAAAAGAAATGATGGCAGTTTAAACGGGAAAAAACGACTTGCACGGGTCAACGCAGCGAAAAAACATAGTGCGGAGTCGAAAAAGTTTTGATGTTGGGTCACGTGGTGGAACCCTTGGCAACCAACGATCAGAATGGACTCTTGCTTCAGTACTATATAGATATATAGATGAGCCCATTCCAGCACCAGAAACCCTCGATTGGAGTCAAGCAACGAGGACAAGCGTAAGGTATCCGAGCGGGATGGAGGCACCGACCATTAAGGTACTTTACCATTATTACCGCAGTAGTACGAAGTAGTACACAGTAGATCCGAGACTAGGGTGTGGAAGTGATCTTGGCCCCGCGTCCACGGCAACGTGAAAGGGTGGTATCCTCGTGATTGGATAAAGTAGTCTGATCCTGGGAGGAAAGCATACCACGTAAGCATACCTCAGATTCGTCGGATAGTACTTCCGTATTTTTCAATGTATTGTATTTATTATCTGGAGACATGGTACGGTCGTCGAGTTACATTTGGGTTTTTCAATTGCCGGAGGAAGGGTTGGATCATCGGCCCGTAGAATATGGATGTCTGTCTTTTCTTCTTGTCGATGCATAAATTCGAGGTTCAAAGCCCGCAGCAACAAAGCCTAACAGGTACCGTGTAAGGTACCTAACCTTAATTACTCGTACCTTACGTGCCCATGCATACATATAGAGTAGCATTGCCTAACGGGGTTAGGACACGTCTGAGATCTGGCACGCGCAGTTGCTGACTCAACTTCAGCCCAACCAACCAAACACCAACAGAACATATCCAAGCCATGCGTGGTCAGCAATGGAACGGAGTGAAAATCGGCATACATAAGGTAAGCGTGGTAGGGACTCAGAAGTGCCCAAGAGAGGTGAGCTCCGAGGGGCACCTTTAGAGTGCCGACTGTGCCCCCGTGGCAGGCATAGAATACATAGTTCTATACATATCTACGGTCTACCTAATTGTATCTGCCTTGGTCTTGCGCAGCGCTTGCAACATTGACGATCTATAATACACAAGGACATTGATAGAAAACATCGCCGATCTTTAATCAATTTGACGGTAAGCACTTAATTTCAAGAACGGTCGTCAACAGGTCAAGGGCAGGAGGACCTCGAAGATAAGATACCGAAGGAGCAGCCGTCGGGTTCTCAGGGGGGTTATGCCGCTTGCTGTACGCCTTCGTTTTCAGTATTGTGTCTCAGAATGAACCACGATTAAAGTGTTGTACTCAGTTTACACCGCACGATTCGCAATAGCCAAGGTACCAACAACACTGGCGCACACGTGGGCCGTTACTGGTTCTACCCTCATAGTCCAGATGCCCTGCATCAATGCGGCGCAATCACAACCACGCATGGAAAGCCTGTGCCTGTCAGCCTATGAGCTTCCAATCGGAATTACGGAGTATATATCCAATAGGCTTGGCGGCTCAACGTCTGTTAAAAAGGTAATTCGGTATATAATCCGTATTGGGCAGAAAGCACATCCGGCATTGCTGTTGACAATCAAACTGTGATGACTGATAAGCAACACTTCAACTTCGAAAGATTTCCACCAACACCCCAAGTCGCTATCAGGAAGTCTTGGCCCAACAGAATTAAGGAAAGATGAGTTTGTAGATACTCCGCGTCATACTGTAGTGAGCGGCAGCTCCACACTGACTATCACATGTGATAGTGATCGCAAGGAAACCGTTATTGGTGCTACGTCGTAAGTATTTGACAGCCTTCGATATTTCGGAAACAACAATCGGTAGCCAGGCCAAATAAGACTGAGTGGCATTTCGGGTATCAAACTTCAAAAGCCGAAATCGACCGATTTCATATGTTCCTCTTCCCTTCTTATCGCACTTGCTTTGAAAAAATCGAACCTGCGTTGATGAAGTTACTCTTTCAGGAAATCTACTCGAGATGGTTTACGGTTTCCTTGACATTGTGTACCGCCTGGTGGCTTAACAAGTCGTGCAAGACGCTGATGCAAGCATGCCGTCTCGACTTCGCTCTATGGGGTGTGGAATAAATGCCATGGACGGTGCATGTATAGCAGCGAAAATGCGGGATCGTGCGCTTGGGCAGCAGAAGCAGGCATGAAGTTTCCATGCATTTGAGACTTGTAAGAAAGCTCTTTTGCGATGGGTCGCCTTCACTTACTTCCAACACCACACAACGGCATGAGATGGAAATTGACATAGAAGTTCCCAAGGCGAGGTAAGCCCCGTGAGGCACCTATAGAATACCGACTACGCCCGTGGTAGGCAGATTCGCTAGGCAGCTTAGCCTCAAATGGAAGCACTTGCAACACCTACGATCTATGATGCAAAAGGATACTGATGGAAAACACCACCAATCTTTAATCAACTAGACGGCAAAGCTCATACTTTCAAGAAATATGGTCAAAAAGTCAAGATCACAATAGGGTGGGAAGACCTCGAAGATACCGAAAGTTGTTGCTGTACACCTTCGTTTTCAGTATGTTGTCTCAGAACGAACCACGATTATCTGCACATCATTGGACCGAGATTCCGTTACTCGTAGTTTATCCCACACTACTCGCAATAATTGATCAAGGTACCAACAACAGCGACGCACACGTGGGCCGCTACTGGCTTTGGCCTCATAAATTCAGACACCCTGCATCGATTCAGCACAATTACACTGTGAAAGCCTGTCAGCCTATGTGCTTCCAATCGAAAATATACATCCAACGGGATTGGTAGCTCAACGCCTGTTAACAGGTACACATTGGGCATTCACCATGACTGAATTGGCGCCGAGAAATTTGCAAGTTGCAACCAAGTAGGTGTGGTAGGTAATCTAACCAAACGCTTTAAACAACGCAATGTTGGTGATCTGTGACGAGCAACACTTTAAGCTCGCAAAATTATTACCTATACGGAGGACATCGAGATAAAGTGTCCGTTTCCAGGAGAGACATGTGCAAGAGAAAGAGATCCTGCACTTACATTAGACACTGGCCTAATTGACGCAAACCTCATTGATGTAAATTCCGAAAAAAGATATCGCTTTCGCCGGACAACGGCCTCAGCTTGCTAAGGAATATCAATTCTGCAATCGATAACCAGGTCAACCATAAGACTAAGTGACATTTTGGGAATTGGAAGGTCAAGATCGACCGACTCTACATGTTCCTTTCCCCAATTCTTCTTATCGCGGGTGCATTGAGGTTGGACCCCGAGTTAGAGACATTACTCATTCATAAACCTATGGCAGCGGTTGTTCATTTCGGACATGCTCATGTAAATCGTCTATTGCTTATCGACTCTGTGCGCCTCTGGGTAGGTCAACAAAGCTGTGCAAGACGCTGGCGCAGGCATCTATCTAGTCTTGACAAGGCTTGAATACCCGCTTCGGCATTCATCTACGATGTACATAACAAGCCAACGGCATTGTGAAATGCGAAGACAGTACTCTATGCATGCCTGGCCCGCATGAAACATAAACGAAGCACCCCCTATCTTTGAAAACGCGCGAAAACCCCCCTTTTCAGCCATCGCCCGTCGCCGAAGAGCAAAATCGGCCTTGACTTCGATGCTCACGGGAGCCTGGTCGAGCTGTGTAGATCGAGCTCGCATGCTGGTGTCGGTATAAAAAAACCATGCACCTACATACATCGACTTCAGTCGGGGACGGGTCGGCTTAAGCGGTTCTCACCGAGGGGACGGTGCTGGGGGGATGCCAGGCGAGGTGCTGGACGGAGTTGTAAAGGATGTATATAGGAGTGGTGGAAATGAGACTGTCGATTGGGAAAAAGGGATTGACATTCGTGGTACATCTTGTACAATCAGAAGATTCACTGTACGCGTGCTTGGATGTTTACACTATATCGTACAGTACGACAATTTGGATAGTCTACCTCGCGGTTACGAAGATTTGACTCCCTAAATGTCGACACGACGATACTATTTCCTCTCCCCTCGTTGCTTCTTAAAACAGGCAAACTCGCTTCTCGTTCCCTCTCTCAGCTTCTTCAAGATGGCCCTCATCTCCGGCAACTCGTTCTGTAACCTACTACTGGCATCTTTGTCCGCCCCCCGGTCAAGCTCCAAATATATCTGGCTTTGGGTTTTACTCGCTTGGTCGGTCGTATATTGAGTCATGGTCTGGGCCACGAATTCGACGTCCAGGGTTGCTTGCATAAGAGCTGCTAGCGAGTACCTTGAGCGTAATTTGAAAGCTTCTAGAAAACCAACCGACATTTGTTCGAGCAAGTGGGAGAGGATCTGGGTGGTCAACGGGGCGGCAGTCGTGGAGACTTCGGTATGGACGTAAACCAATAATAGAAGGGCTTCATATACGTACGGCCGGACCTCTGTCGGCCGATTGGTGCTCGGAATCCAATTTGGAGATGAGATACCAGCGCGGACGATCGACGAAAGCTGCCCGACAGTTGGCTGGGTGTACGATTGGAACAGCCGCGATTCGATCTGGCTAAGAACATCACGGATAGTCTTTGTCTCTTCGGTGAGCTTGACAGAGAAGCTCGTCTCGAATTGAGCGATGAGTTGGGGTACCACGTCTGTCTGGAGGGCCTTGAGATTACTCAACGTAAGCAACATGCGTACATTCTGTAATAAGGTGAGTTCTTAGTCTTGACCAGGGTGGCATTACCTTGACTCACTCTATTGCCATCATCCATTGAGGGATCATCTTTCAATGACAGTCTCGATATTGACGCACGAACCATGCCTTTTCCAGCTTCCCAACTGTGGTCATTGGGCTTGGCAGACTTTTCGGCATTCTCAACCATACCCGATAAAGCCTTGTACAAAGATGCGACGAACTGACTTCTGACCATGTGTAAAAGCTTCTCGGGCGGAGGAGAGAGAATTCCAACTGAGCCCGATCCAGGGGCAGCCGCTGCCGGAATATACAATATCTTCTGCATGCCTCCTAGAATGGCTTCCTCAAAGGCAGTTAAATAGGAAGGCATTCTTGTCACATCACGCTTATCAGTGGGGCGTGTCCAATCTTCCAAAACCTTGCACATTTCTGCGTCTCTATTCCAAGCAGCACATACCGCTCGTGTAGCCCTCTCACGTGCCCCAGCAACCAGGATTTTCATTTTCTCCGTCACCGCAGCGCCGGAAGCCAAAGGTCGCATTCCAGCGACCTCACTCGCCGCTGCGCCTAGTAGGTTAAGAAGCTTCTCAAGGTAATATACGCTACTCAACGAATTTGCGTATGGCGGCCAGAATGCAAACTCTTCCCAAGCCTCGCCACGCCTTGGCGATGGCGGGGGAGGATTGTTTACATCAAACTTGAATCGAGTATCTTGGTGGGTAAACGGTGAACGCAGTGTTGGGGTACTCGGCGTTAAGGGTGGTAGGGGAGAGTATAACATGGAGATGTCCTCAATTGGCGGATCTGCGAAAAAGGCAAAGACGTCTTCCCGCAACATATCTATAAGCTCAACAGCTCCATCCTGTAAGTCTCTTACTCCGTCAGTGGATAGACGATGGTGCTTGCGGCTGCAGCCATCTATTCCTATTGGTAAAGTCTTCTGAACCTTTCCATCTATGAAAATCTGAGCCTTGTCCCAGAATTCTGTCACTTCTCCGAGTAATCCCCCTTTTAGAGAAAGAAGGTTATTGACAGAATTGTAAATCAATTCCCAGAGCTCTAGGACTGGAACAGTGTCTAATTTCCTTGACGTTTCATCATGAACTTGACTTGCAGCACTTTTGAGATGCACAGCGGCGACCTGCGGCGTCGGCTGCTCTGCATTTGCGAGTCGCCTTCTCAAAACCTCGATCTCAACTCGAGATCGTTCAAAAGTGGTACTGATCTTGTTCTTCAAATAGTCATATCTGCTCAGAAGCCATACCCATATAGGGTTGTCCTCAACTCCTAGCTCCAAAAGTAAACTTATTAATGCCATGTATTCTTCGTTTTGACTGCGATCAGCTAAAGCTGTTGGGGATGCTTGCGCATTGGTCAACTTTCGCCAGACCTCGCGCTTGAAATTACTGATCTCGTCTTCTACTCCCAGCCAGATACGTCCTGTAATGACGATCTGGTGGACATAAGGCTCCGCAAGTGGTATTTGAGCAAAAGTAGCGTTCTCGGCCATTATCCGAGCTTCATCTGCAAATTTCTGTGCACGAGAATACTCTTCCACTAGCTTCTCGTAGTCCTTGCGTCTGATGCAGTCAGATACCGCCGCAGCTGCTTCGAACATAGCGTGACTTCTCTCTATCGAATTCATAACCAACTTTATATCTCCCTCGCGCTCTCGGCCTCCCAAAGCCGGACCCCAGATTTCTTCTGCCTTGACCGCGACTTCGATCAAAGGCGCTTTGATACCTTGTACCCCATATTCGCTCTCTTTGAGCAGAGCGTTCTTTTTCTTGTCGCTTGGCAAGGGCTTGTGAATACCTCTAGAGGGTATTACGGGCGCCTGGCCGCTTGTATTCCTGGAGTGGGTACTACTCCTGCTTGTAACCCGGGAGTGAGTTTTCTCCGGCTGTATCTCAGCTCCTTGGCTCCGCATTTCTGCATATACATTGTCAATTGTGGTCTTTGCACGGACGAAGCGCTCGAAGTTGCTCTCAACGAGGACTTTCAATGACGCGGATTTCTGATCAATCGAGCGAGAAAGATACTCGAGGCCCCGTAGCAGATCTTGGGTGGAAGCATCCGCATGGACCTGGGATAGGTATAAAGTTGGTGAAAAAGTGGTGGAGGACAGGAGAAAGCGATTCCGAAGACGCTGGTCATCTTCCACGGGTATTCCCTTGTGTTTCAGCACTCGTACGACACTATCTGTACCTCCTAATGGATCGGGTTCATCCTTTTGAACCAAGTTCTCTACCCCATCCCCAGTCTTCTCAGATCCAGGTACCAAGGTGCGGCGATCACTGCCACTGCGTTCTAGAGCAGAGTATCTTGATCTTGATCGCCGTATAAGTGACTTTGCCACGCCTTTAGGGGGCAGATCGTCGTCCGAACCATCGCTCTCGTCTTTCTCAGTCGGCCATTCCGTAGGGAATGGAATGGTAATATTGTAATGGTTGAGGACATCCGCCATGCTGTAGATATTCCGAAAGGATAACTAACATGCTATGTTTCAAGGACATTCAACCTTACACTGAGTGAACTTGCCTCATCTTCGCGACATGTTCTTCTCTCACTTGCATGTGGAGAGCTCCTAAGGTAAGGTATGTATGCCAGCTTCGAGGCTTACAGGGGTCTCACTTAAGGTTGTGCTTGAGCACAAATTCTTTATGCACAACAACGCAATCTCTTGGCATGGTTTCCGGGGATTAGAATTGCTTTCTTCATGGTAACTACAACGTTCCAGCAGTCACAACTTTCCTTCTTTCCACCGAATGAGTCCTGGAGTACTTTTAGGCATTGATGCGAGGGACTGGTTGCCAACATGTTAGCACGTCGTTCTTTTAGTGCTTTGACAGAGCCTTGTTTACGGAGAGTGTCCGCGCTGCAAAGATGGGTTCCATTGACGCAGGTATGCTCACCTAAACAGTGGAGGGTTGATACTTGGGGTGAAATTGACAGTGGTGTCAGCAACAGACACAATCGAGATTCTTCTCCGTACCGTACGGTGAAAAAGTTGCCAAGTTCAAGGGACAAAAAGGCCCAAATGTAAGGAATAATTTGAACAGAGACCCTAACGGCTCGGATCATAATGGGGGTTGGTTAGAGAGATGGTCAATGTGCTGATGGACTTCCAATTCCAGGGCAAATACATGGTCACGCTCATAGAGGGTGATGGCATTGGCTCTGAAATATCACAATCCGTCAAAGACATCTTCACAGCAGCGAAGGTCCGTACAAATCAAGCATACTGAATTAGCTCTAAGTAACGCCGCCCAGGCTCCAATCGAATGGGAACCTGTCGACGTTACGCCAATCCTCAAAGACGGCAAAACCGCAATACCTGACAAAGCCATTGATAGCGTCAAAAAAAACTTTGTGGCTCTAAAAGGACCCCTGGCCGTATGGCCAGTACTCGCATATACAAGTTTCCCGTCGCTGATAATCTCATAGACCCCCATCGGCAAAGGCCATATCTCGCTAAACTTAACCCTCCGCCGCACCTTCAACCTCTTCGCCAACGTTCGCCCCTGCAAATCCATTGCCGGCTACAAAACCCCCTACGACAATGTTGACACTGTCCTCATCCGCGAAAACACCGAGGGCGAATATTCCGGCATTGAGCACGTCGTTGTCGACGGCGTCGTGCAAAGCATCAAACTCATTACCCGCGCAGCCTCCGAGCGCGTATTGAGGTTTGCGTTTCAATACGCTGAGGATGTGGGAAGGAAAAAGGTAAGGGCGGTGCACAAGGCGACAATCATGAAGATGAGCGATGGATTATTCCTGAATATTGCGAGGGAAATTAGCAAAAACTATCCCAAAATCGAGTTTGATGCTGAACTTCTTGATAACACCTGCCTAAAAATTGTCACGGACCCGACCCCTTACAATGACAAGGTACTCGTCATGCCTAATCTCTACGGCGATATTCTCTCCGACATGTGCGCAGGATTAATTGGGGGCCTTGGTCTTACGCCTTCGGGCAACATTGGAGACGAGTGCTCAATCTTCGAGGCGGTGCATGGGTCTGCGCCAGATATTGCGGGCAAGGGACTGGCGAATCCGACGGCGTTGCTTCTGAGTAGTATCATGATGTTGCAGCATATGGGGTTGAACGAGCACGCCAATAAAATCCAAAAGGCGATTTTTGATACTCTAGCAGAGGGCAAGGTCAGTGCATTTGGGTTTCTATGTTTATGAGCGGTGGGATTTGCTGACGCTTGAATACAGTACTTGACGGGCGACTTGGGAGGCAAAGCGAAGACGCATGAGTATGCCGGGGCGATTATTTCGCGGTTGTAGATAGAGATGGATATGTTGGGAGGAAATTGTCTATACCTTTGCTTAACCCTCTGCTTGTAGCACCAACATGTAGTCTTAGTCTTCGAACCTATGGAAACGTTGAATGACTTTGATATGGAGGTGCGATTTACGATGAGAGAAGCTGATCTTATGAGGCAATCAAGTAGGATGAGCACTATCTGACTAGAGCAGCTTTCAGTTGATATAGCTATGGTTTTCCGGTTGAGCAGCAGGTCAGGAACGGTATGATCTTAGGGTCGACAACCCACTCACATCACGGATTCATAAAACATGGTAGATGTCCATGTAGCAATTCTCACATACATAATCATCAATATCTAAAACGGCTGTACATAAAGCTATTATACTTCTTCAGGTGCTTCCAAGAAGGGTCGATCATACCTTCGGCGACGCTGAGGGACAAGGACCGTCAAACATCTCTAAGCCATCCCTGTGCTGAACCCTGAGAGTGAGTATCTAGGATCAGCAAAAAGGTTTCTCTAGGAAAGATGCCGGGAATGCTCTCTTTTTGGTAGATCTGATTATGGAAAGGATAGTTGGAGTGCAATGTTATGCGTCTCCGCATATTAGCACGTATGCATGAGCAATACCATTGTTAGGGAGTAGATCTCGTCAGTAAGGGTAGTCTGCATGTAAGAGACACACCACGGCTCCGAAATGATCCCGGCAATAATTGCCGTGAATATGAACCTCGAAAGCAGTGAAATCTCGCAGCGAGCATATGGAAAGATAAGGCAGGGTGACGTTGGGTGTACGGTCCATGCAACAAAAGCGATGCGGCTCGTATCCTTTGCGAAAGACCCCATGACCATTGAGACAATCGACGTTTGAGAAAGCGAGATGGATGAGCCGCGTTAGTATTGCCCTCGAAGATCTGATGGGAAGCAGATCGAACAATGATCTAACGTATGTCACCAACGATCAACGGATTTCTTTGATTTTGGATTGAGGAGGTGAGTATCGAAAGGTGAGATAAGACCCATCTCGGGAAACTTCCGGAACAGACCGAAATCTTTTTTTCATCAAAGTAGTCGGCGCAGAATAACAAGACACCCTATGCAAACATTCACACATCTGTGTACTCGGGTGTCAAACAGAAATAGAAACAACTCCAGTTCTATGCAAATGTCGTCTGGGTATCAAGAGATGCAGGTAGCAAAGTACATCCAATATCCGAGCAAAGAATACATCGAGAACAAGCACCCAAGACTTTGCAACGAATCAAACGTACGGCTTTGCCTGTCATAGGTCTTTTAAATCCTCTTCATCACTTGTACTATCATCATCAGGCATTTCGTCGAGTAGCTTGTCGATATCAGCACCATTGGCAGGCCTTCTCAGGTCTAGGTGATCGGACATAGGTCTGTTGGGCCGGAGCGGCTTTTTACTTGTACCACTGTAGCCTGTGGTGCTCACCAATCCAGGATTTCTGTCCACAACCGACAAGTGGCTTCGCAGCGACGTTACAGGTATTTTAGCTGGCAGATGATAGCCAGAATTTCCAGGACTTGACATGAAGAGTAGAGTTTCTACAGCATCCTGTTCCATGGCGGCATTCTGACTCGGCGTCCTTGGTTTTGTGGCGTGTCTCTGGGGAGGCGTTGCTGGCGTGGCCGACAGCGTCGATCCTGTGGAAGAAAAGCTATGCTGGTTGCTACTCTGGAGTGTTGGTGGTTGAGTCTGTGGCGCATCTGAGCGCCGGACATGGCGAGGCTGTATGTCAGCTGGCGGTGCCAGCGATGGCCCGTCGGCCGAGTTCTGCGTGTGCAAATATCTTGAGGCATTACTTGTAGAATGCTCGCGCCAGAACGATTCATATGTGCGACCTGATTGCCCAAGCTGTGGGGAAGTTATATCATTAGTTTGTGAGTAAGGGTAGTCGAGCATCGAAGTCCGGCTTTGCGTTTGCGGCGAAGCGTGCACAGTCTCCGGAGTTGCAGTTGTTCGCTCGGAAGACTTGGTGAACCCAGCTCGATCGAATTGCGCACTCATCAGGGTAGTCCTTGGAGAGTCGAACGGCACCCGTACATCCGAGACAGGTGAAATAGGGGAGGGTTCCTGTGAAGTCATGCTTTCAAGCTTATCAATGCTGTGAGTCTGCCAGCCGTTCTGAACTTTAATCAAAGCATAGGAAAGACGGGCCTTAAGATGGTTCGACAGCTGTTCGCGTACAAAGATGAGCCTCTACTATCATAAGGTCGAAACGGTAGAACCTACCTCACCGATTTGGCTGCTTTGAGATGTAGCACTGTCGTTCTTCGTGTGCCCACGAGACCGACTGATATCCACTGGGCTTATTGGGACATCTGGGTCTGCGGCTTTAACTTGCCCATCTGCCGTCCGTTTTTGCGCATGAGTGTGTTCGCCGTTTAGACCACGCGTATAGAGGCTCCGCGGCCTTACATTTGGCGCATGATGTGAAACTAGCCTGCGTTGCCCATGCGCATCATCATCGTCGGCGCTCAAGATTTCTCTGAGTCTATCTGCAGCGCGCTCTTGGCTAGATGGATCTGACAATGATGTAGAGGGGGTGATTTGCCGCGTCGAGTAGCCAGCGGCAGAGCTTTGGGGTTTGTCGCTGGACATGGGCCGCTGTGGTGACGCCTGACTCGCTACGGAATCTTCGAAAGAAGAGACTTGGGAATTGGAGACTGAACTTGGATCCGACCGTTGCGCTGTAGCATCTCGTTCCTGCCCTAGTAGAACGTCAGATAATCAACAGCATAGGAATTTTGTAACATGCTCGCGCATCACTTACCGTTCGTAGGATTAGAAACAGAGAAGGTCATCATAGGCAGTGAGTGGTGGTAACCAGCTTCACTTTCCCCCACAGTGCCGGCGCGGGGTTTGAAGACGCGCTTCGAATGTCCGCGTACTCTAATTCGAACAATGAACAACTTACAGGTAACTGCAGGCTCTCTGAAGGCCTCCAATGGAAGGATGTCACTGTGGGCTCACAAGTTGCACCGGATACGTACAGACACAAAGATCTCCCTTGAGATGCTTTATATTCACGAGTAATCGCACGTCGACGGAGCATTCGTCACTGGTTGTGATTAAGAGATACGCTTTCACGTGATTGAAAGCACTGACGCGATGTAATGAAACTGACACTGGTAAATTACATTGGCGTTCAAGCTCCTTAGGCTCGTAATTTGACGAGGACTTGCATTACTCGTAGAGAAAGACCAGATGTGAGGTGGATGAACACCAAGCTGATACTATTGTACATATATCGGGAAAACGATAGAAGTTAATAAATAGAAGAAAGTTAACGCCGCGCTATGCCAGTGGTACGAGCACGTTTTGGGTATCAAGGTTAATCGTCTTCCTTCACGTTCCACACATGCCGGTCATCTAGACCCGCATACTGGGTATTGCTTCGGTCTCGGTCGGGGCGTTCGCTCCATTGCTCAGCCTCTTCAGACGGTCCATCACCGCCTTGCTCATCTTCGTCATCGCCCACCGCGGAATCCGAGGAATTTGATGCAGGTTCCTTGGCTGGTTGAAATCCGCCTCGAATCATCTCCCCTTCGTCTTCATCATCATACGTCCTGACAAAGTGTTTGGCTTCGTCTTCGTTCCAGACAGCCCCACCTTCTTTCCGGGCTCGAACACGCTCTATCTGCTCAGCTTCAGTGTCTTCGACCACCAAGTCAACCAGTTGGCTCCTGCCTGATTTGACTGATTTCGACGATGACGAGTCTTCACGGATCAGCTCGTTTACTACTGGTGCGCGAAATGACCTCGAATTGGAAGTTTCAGCGCTGCTGCTGCCCTTTCGATGTTTGCCTTTGCTGATGCCCTTCTGCATGCTGCTCGCTCGTCGAGCCTTTTTTGCTTTCGTAGGTTCTAATAAGTTTTGGTTGGTTGAAGTGGTAATGATATCTGGGTCAGAACTAAGCCACCTCTCAGAAGATGGGACGTGAGCCGTGATAACAGGGTACTACGTTATGTTAGCAGTTGACAGTGCACGTACGCGGGTACCCAGCGTACATTCCAGTCCCCAAACTCCAAGACCCTCGCACTTATAAAAAGCCTCTCATCTTCGGCGTCCAGACTCCCCTCGTCGACCTCATCAGATCCTTGCTCATCATGTAGCCCTCTTCCTCCTTGCGAAGAACTCATGGTCGTAGCACGACTTGGTCTGGAGCTGGCACCAAGTAGAGGCGTACGACTATTGATTTCCCCAGGCTTCGGTATCCAGTACTTACCTTTTCCACCTCTCTCGTACCTCATCCCTTCCCGCATACGAGCAACTCGAGAGTCCGACTCTTCGTGTGCTAGAACATTATCCCCAGAGTCGAATATTCTATACTCGTACTGATTACCACCAAAAGTTTCCTTTGTATCTTCTATCAAATCGCGAACCCCAAATGCATCCCGCACGGCATATTTGACAGGCATTCGGGCTGCCGAGATTGTTACGTCGGCGTAGTCATGCCAAGAGAAAGCGTACCAGTGCGAAACAGCGAATAGGGGCATTTCGCAACAAATGAGAGCGTCTTGTATAGCGGCTGCAAGATTATCCTGCGTGTAGCCCTGAACACTTGGGATAGCTCCTAGCCATTGCAGGATCGATAGGAAGAAACCTTGCCAATACGAAGCAAAAATAATTAATTTGATGCAGAGAAATTTCGGCACGGGTCGAAACGGTTGCAAATCTTGGGACATGCACACCCAGAACATTGCCAGAGAGTATAGGCTGATCGTAACACTGAGATTGTACACTATACCGATCCATAAATAACCAGAGCTCGGTCCTAGATAGCCTTCCTGGTATGTGTCGGTGGACTTCAGAATGATTGTCGCTAAACCGAGTATTGGTTTCAGCCATGCATATTGCAGGATGCCACGCTTGATAGCAAGGAACGTGTGTGGGTCAGATATGTCGACTTTGGCTAGACAATGGTTGAGGGGCCAAGGATGATGAACGGGTTGTCGACCATGCATCATTATTATGAGCGAACGTTCGCCGCCAAGAAAATTTATGAGAAGTTGGAAGAATGTGTATATGGTGAAGGCCTAGGGCTTTGCTCAGCTACGATTCGTCGGGACTAGACTTCGAATGGGTTGCTTGCCTCATAGATATCACGTATTGGGTCGAGATAAAAAGCTGCGGTCAACGACATGATACTCGCCCATGAGGATGCCGAGTATATAGGGACCCTGTAAGCGTATGAGCTAATTATCCAGATCTAATAGTGGTTGAGCGTACATGAGCAAGATTCGAATGACATATCGTTGTAAGAGCGGTTTCCGGTAGTTTTTCCTGTAGCCAAAAGTCATTCTCTTAGCTATTCAAGGAGTGTTACAAAGGCATACGTCTGAAGCCATATGGACCTATTACGTTATCAGCTAAGGTGCCCTTACTCAAGACAAATGGGGAGCTTGTTCATCCGACTTACAAGAACGATATGAGAGATGCTACCAGAGAGGCCACTCCACAAACGATAACTGTCGCCTTGGTGAGATTAGATCCTGTACCCCCACCTGCTGCACCATCACGCATCTCGAGGACTTCCGCCGAGGAACAGCAGCAAGAACGTGCTGAGTATGAGTCCTACAATTCTTCGAATGTTGTATACTGGCTGGGGTGAATAATGCTGGATCAACCATTCGTTCTATCCTTTGCTAGAAACAGGTGTAAATCTGATTAATGAGGTGGACTGGGACAGCATGAGGGGGAACAGTCTCATTGCAGGACCACATAGGTGATGACAGCCTAACGAAGCTAGAGGATTTAATACGGTATGATAATACATACAGAATCAATGCTTCAAGATTCGACATTAATTTGCTCCATGAAAGGCCTCGCTTGCTGTAGAGGGAAATGCAAGGATCTTAGGTTCAGAGGAGGCTCGGGAGGCATGTTGCTAGAGAGAAGGCAGCTCTTTCCTAAACAAACGCAGCAAAGATGTCCCCGTTAAGCCTTCAGCGAAGCTCAAGCGGAGATGGCGGCACCAAACCCGGAGCGGGACTTTAACTGGTAGGTGACTTTGATCTGTAATAGCTTTGATTTAACGATTGGAACAGGTTGTACCTCTTGTTACTTCTCATCTCTGGTGCGCTGTAAGTTTACAGCCCATGGACTGGAAGTCATGATAACACTACTTTCGCTAGAAACAACTAACTCAAATCTATCTCCAGAACCATCTTCTTCCTATTCTACTTCAACCGAATCTTTGCCAGATTAATCTCCTACGGCATTCGAACGTATGTCTGGCACAAGTACCGCGCGTACGTTGAGATTCAAGCTCTCCAATTATCGCTTTTAGCAGGCCGTATATTCTTCAGGGGTTTGCACTACCATGGCCAGAATGAGACCATTTTAATCAATGATGGTTACATTACCTGGAGATATTGGCTTCGGCGGGTAAAGGAAGTAGATTGCGCTCGACCAGGGCCTTCTAGTGAAGGACCAGATTCCAGCAAAGAGCATGGAGGAAGAGGTGGAGCAGGCGAAGGTCAACGAGGAGGTGCGAAGGGTTCAGATGACTTACCATGCCGAGTCGTCTTAAAGAGCCGTGGCCTCCAGTGGTTCCTCTATAACCGAAGTCCAGCATACGACGCTATCTTGAAGAACATGTTAGGTGGTGATATGAATGATCAGACATCAGAGGATGAACATTACAAGCAGAAAGCTAGATTGAACAAGACAAACCAAGTTCCGGTCGACTCTCGCCGTTCTCCATCGTCAAGTATCGATAACGAAAATGAGATATATGAGAAGCTGAACGGCGATATCGATCGCAAGGTACCGTATCCAGTCAATACAGGAGGTTCTAGCCATATACCTGCAAGTACGCTTCCAAGTATCCTAACCATCTTACCGATAAAGGTGGAATGCATAAAAGGTGCAATCGTAATGGGTAACCAAAATACGCGATCTATTCTCACCACCCGGTTTCAGACGGTAGTAGGGTATGTGAACGCCCGTAGCTCGCGCACTGTGGATCAATACAAACAGTGCATTGATTTGGACTTCGTCCATCCGGTAATCCAACTAAAGCCGAATCGAGACTTCAAAGAGGCTCAACTTGTCGCTGGTGCCCAAGTTAAATCCGACAACGCTCGAGGTCTCGCATCTCAGACACCATGGCGTATGCTTACGGCCTGGCGACAGCGAATTCATAAGACCTGGAGTTCCCTCCGCGAGCTTACTCTGTACGGTAGAAGCTCCGTCGAATCCTTGTCGCAGGACCGTTCCAAGACAAGTCCCAAGACCCCAATCGATACTGCGGGAATGCCCGGACAGCACCGATGGCTTGGGCTGACACGTTATCTTGACGATGACGATGATATGGTCGAGCAGGAACGCTGGAAAGCCATCGAGTACGGTGCAGTCTCCACGGTCATCGACTCGCCAAAGGTTGCAGTGAGCGTCTATTGGGACGTTCCTGGCCTAGTCCCTAACCCCGGCGATAAACATTACAGTACCTTACCCAAGTTCACTTCAGATATCAACGGTGATGTTCCCCCAGATTGGGGTGTTGAGCTCCGGGTTGGAGGAGGTACCATTAGCTACGGTCCGTGGACCGATAGACAACGCGCAGATCTCCAGAATGTCTTCTTCCCTACGCTGTACAGGGACACAATACCTGCGGTAAGGCTCAAACCGGGACAGTCTAGAGTAAGCACTGTGTTCAAATTTGTGCTCGAGGTTGAGGAAGAAACTTCTCTCCAGATACCTACTCGAGAAGAATCAAAGGACTGGAAATGGAAAGACCAAGCAATCAACGGGAATGAGCCAGCGACTAAGAAAAGGGGCAAGATGGGCTATGTCAAAAAGAGAAAGGGCCAAAAAGCCGTTCCAACTCCAGACACTCGTCCCTTCGGTTGGCTAGATGTCAAATTACTTCCAGATTCCACAGTGAGCTTCATGATGGATCTAGTCGCCAGCAGCAGCGGCTATAAAAGCCGAGTAGACATTGATCTAAAAGGGCTAGAAATGTCATCTAGCGTCAATCATGGCCTGCTTTGGCGATCGAAGTCGCAAGTTATATCGTGCGATCTTTGTTACCCCTTGGGGTGGAATACTCTTCGACAATGGCAGTTTGAAGTTCAAGGTGATGCTTTGGAGCTGTTCCTTCTCCGTGACCATATCTTTTTGATTACAGACCTTATCAACGATTGGGCTTCAGGGCCACCCAGCGATTTCCATACGTTCGTTCCTTTCGACTATGCTATCCGTCTTCGGTTTTCTAACTTTAGACTTTACATCAATGCTAACGACTCCAACATTATTGACAATCCGTCAGATGTCAACGATAATACGTTCGTCGTCGTTTGGGGCGAGACATTGAATGCTGAACTTGATATACCTCTAAACAAATTCCGTCCAATTCGCAACAGAATAACATTTGATATCAACGCTAGTAACGGTGGCTTTGAGTTACGCACACCACTATGGAATACGCAGCATGCTTTCTTGGATAACGCCAACGTTGCCGCCCTAAAACATCTCATCATAGACGGCTCTTATAACTATTTCACTTCTACATCACCAATGTTGACAGATATCGTACTTCTGAACGTCCACGGTATATCCCCAGAGATCCATCTTTACGGCTTTCTCATTCGATACCTCATGAAGATCAAAGATAACTACTTTGGCGAGGATCTACATTTTCGAACTTTGGAAGAGTACCAACGTCAAGTTGCCCAGAAAGAACTGTATCCAGAATCTGTCATTATCATTCCGCCTTCTAAGCTCAGTAACGATCTAGATGTTATCTTGAGTATCACTGCCGAAAACACTGGTGTCCTTCTGCCTGCACATCTTTACTCTGCTGCCGAGAGTCTGCGGCTTGACATATCCTCTATTAGTGGAGACCTCCGCTTCACGAACTACTACATGGATCTCGCGGTGTCTTTCAGCCCTGTCGCAGTCTCGCGTACAGTTGCTATAGAGCACTTGTCATCTGGATCCACAGCAGACTCGTCTACTCAAGTCTTCGTTGATGGTCTCGAAATCTACGGTCATCGGTTGTTTGGGCTGCCGCCCCTGGAGCCGACTTATGTTTGCAATTGGGACTTCAACGTCGGGTCTATAACTGGAGAATGTTCGACGGGCTTTCTTCGTTCCCTCATGTTGGCATTGCGATGCTTCACTTTCTCTTTCGGAGATGGTGAAAATGCTTTACCACCATTACATCCTCCAGTAGTCCACGACGTGACCTTTTTGCGTGCCAGATTGCGTCCTGTTTCTGTCTGGATACCTATTCATGAGAAGGCTCTACTATTCAGCACTTCTGAAATCAAGTTTGACTACAACGATTGGGCCGATCCCCCGTTCTCAGAACGCTTCTATGTATCTGTTCCGGATATGATATTTATAATAATGGAAATCGTCGCACACTCAGGCGATCGAAGCAGAAAGCACCCTCCCGCCACCACGCATGCTTACTTTGAGACTACTCTTCTACTGAGGATGGTCAAGCAGAAGTTAGAGTCAAGCAAAGATTGTATCTTGCAACAAAGTCACGTTAGCATACACGATGCAAGGACGCATCGAACAAATTGGCTCATTCATGACGCAGACCATGTGAGTTCGATGCGCCATTCAAGTCGACCAACGAAGGTTCGACCTCCTGCAATGCCTTTTCCTACAATGCCTGAACCTGTATCGGACGGCAATAACGCCATTGTCGACCGTACGTCTTTGTCGTCCAGTTCTATCCAGACTATCTCTAGTCGGAGAAGTAGCTTCCTGGTGAAAGTTTCAAAAAGACAAATGAACGTAAGGCGTCGTGCCGGTAAAGGCTCACCAGATCATATTACACAATCTAGATTCAGCAACAAGCTCCCGCAATCTACCATTCCAAATTCGCGAGTTCCCGAGACAAGTCAATCCCAAAATCTTCCTCCTTGCGAACCGGCTTGTCAAAGCTCTTACGGCAACCAGCTTGGGGAATTCGCCAACGAACGTATTATTGCCGCAAAACTTGGTTTCGCATTCTCTAGTCCCTATAAAAGACCTTACTTTTCTCTTCACGGGACAACACCACATATGAGTGACGTGCCAATACTGCCAGACGACTTACCATCCGACAATGTTATAATTGATGCGAGTGAGAGCATCGATTCGCGGTTATCGGCTCAAGATGTCGAACAATCTAGTTTCCTCTTGCACTTTAGCCGGGGTCTCCGGGCTTTTTTTACACCTGAAGCATTAAATGAAGTGCCGGTACTGTTGGGACAGCTACAACCTCTGGATACTGTGGGCCTTCTAGACACACTACAGATCGAAGCCATAGCGGGCGTATTGAAATCCGTCAAGAAGCGAAGCAACGGACGAAAGGTCACTGAGGTCAGAGCCTTTATGCCTTATCTTCACGCAAGGTTCTTAAACAACTCGATTTCCGGGTCAAGCGATCTCATGCGGCGCGAACAACTTGACTTGACTATAGAAAAATTTACTGCCACCGCAAGATCGAACGTAAACTTTCCAATACAAACCGAAAATACAACAGATCAACAGTTATGTCATATAATTCTAGACCGGCTTAGCTGTTCCGCAAAGGACCTTGCAGAAGATCCGTCTCAGGATCAAGCTATGATACAACTGACTATTGATGACTTAGTACTTTGGATATCAAGCGGTATCCGTGCATCTGCTGATCTGCGATTCAGCGATCTGGATATAAGCAGCGCAGGCAGGACGGTAGATCACATATCGTCTCTAGTTCGCCAAGCCGCTCTACTGTCGAGAGAAACTCTTCGCAAGCTCCCGAACATAACAAGAGAACACGCTCTCCGGATCAGAACGCTTGTCCTCTCCCTTACCACAGATTGGGACAGTATTCCAGATCCACCTTTCCTAACAAGAGCTTCATATGTCCTGCGCAGTGCTACCAGTCATTTGAGGACCAGCGACTCATGGAAGATGCTGTCTCGTCTTCGCTATGTCTATCAGTCCCTATCAAGCCGTTCACAAGCGCAGATGTTTGAGGAATTTGCACAGGCACGGAAACCCTTCCCAGAAGATGCCAAAAACCGCGTCATTACCAGCTTTGAGCATTGGCGCGTTTTGGATGTAGCTCACGTCAAACAGAGTCAACTGATCCGTAACGTGTTTGGCGATTCGAAAAATCCTGCGCATGGATATATTTTGGCACGTATGCCATTAGAAATATCAATTAGAGGTGGAGGGATACAACTCCTTTTGCACCCCGGACCGAATCAAAATCAAATTGCCATAGACAGACTTGTCGTCAGCGTTGCAATGAATAAACAAAGGAACTCCATCAGTGATGGTTCTCATCAAGACGACTCCAAGGCTCTTAATTCCATGATTGAAATGCGCTGTGCCCAAAGTGTAGTATCATTGAACTGGGATATATGCAAGCTTTTGGAAGATGTCGTACGATACCTCCAGGCTTCAAAGAAATCAACCCCGGCACAATCGAACGATGATCCTTTGGTCAAGACTTCGAACGAAACTCACAGCGTACACTGGACAGCTTTGTCCGAGACGGCCATGGTGAGTCTCAACAGCATCAATTTGAAGGCCACTACAGTTTGTGAAGGCCTGACCGCTTCTCTCCTTGTTTCGGATATACAAGATCGCCCGGAAGGGTCAACAGCGAGCCTCCTGGTCAACGCTCGCACTACAACCTCAGAGGTCCAGAGCCATTCTAGAATTCTCACCCAGTTTAAGCTACATATACCAAGCATTTTTGGCTCTAACAATATCCAATTGGGAGACGAAAGTGGAGCCCGGAAACTGGCAACTTCTTGCAGTGAGCTCTCATTCACGATACTAGAGCATCCACTCGAACTGCTTGAGGTCGCCGATCTTCTCTTAAAAGATGAAGTAGCGTACGTCAAGACATTCGCCCAGACTCTACAACCTACTAGTAACCGAAGAACTTCTCCAACGTTCCCTTCACAGCCTGTCGATTTGGGGGAATTCCATGTTGCACTTCTCCTAGATTCCTACATAGTCAGCTTCGCGGTGCTGCCGTCTCTGACGTACAAGCTGGCCGGGCAGGGAGTCCGCAGCTCGATACAGTCCGGGGTATATCAGGAGTCAAAGATAGTTGTTGACTTTGATGTCAAGGATCACGCGCACACATTCACAAGTCAAGCCAATGATGCCTCCGACGAAATTTCTACAATGCACATGCCACCATCAAATGGCCGTCTTACCCTCGACCTTAGGTCAACTCAGAAATATGTAATCTTTCACTCTATGGTTGAAGGCATTGTTTTGGACGCCTCTGCAGTGCATGCTCTACTCGTGATAATGAACCGCCCAGAATTCAGCAGCCTCGCCGCTAGCATACATCGTGAATTCGACTTAGTAAGGGACCACTACGAGGAGCTTGTTCCCTTTCAACCTCAGGTGCAAGCAGAACACCAAGCACAAATACTGTACAGCGCATATGTGACATGGGCAGGTTTGACGGTAAGTGCAAGCACATCGAATGCCAACGCCAGCCCTGGAGGTACCCAGCTGCGATTCGACCTGGGGTGCTTTCAGTTGAAGGCCACAAACAGAGATTCTGACCACAGACAAGCTTCAAGGTACCCAGAATTGGAGCTGAAAGTCAAGGGAATGGAAATGAATTTGACACGGCCTGACATTTTTGAGCTACGTTCGTGCGGCGATATTGGCATTGAAGCTATATTCAAATGCACGTCAGAGGTGGACGCAACTGGAAACCTCATTCAGGCTTATCATGTACGGAGCACTAATTTCGAGATCAATCTCTACGCCGAAACAGTATCCGCTGCTCTAGAAATCCTCACCCATTTGCAGAACAGGCTCAAATCGATCGATCTGTCCAATGAGGTGAAGAGCCTGCGAAAACACAGGCGTGCAACATTGCGGAGTGAGGCTATAGTGCCCGATAATCTCAGTACCGAAAACGATGCAGTCTCAAGTTTCTTGTCCAGCGCTGTGTATTCCCTTGAGATGGCCGCTGTCCGAGTATGTTGGAAAATTGGCAACTCCACACCAACATCGCCAGGTCGTGAAGCTGAAGACCTTGTATTGTCATTTACAAAGATTGACCTTGCCACAAAGAGAGATAACGCCGCCCGCCTCCTCATGCAAGATTTCCAGCTTCAAATGGTACCCATTTCCGGTGCGAGAAGCACTCGGTCGCTGAACTCGGCGCTGTTGCCGGAGGTAGTCTTCAAAGTTGCCTACCTATCAACCACGAAAGATCGCCGGTTAGCTTTTCAGGCTGCTGGGAAGTCACTAGATATACGTCTTACGCCGCAATTCATCTTGCCGGCGACAGCTTTACGCCGATCAATTGCAGTCGCTGTTACCGACCTTAGAGCAGCCAAACATACGACTCAGACCGCTACTTCGATACGGACCGGAAACCAAACGCAAAACCTGTTCATTCACAAGAAGCTTGCATCGCTGTTGATAGATGCAGACTTTGCAGGCGCGGTAGTCTATATCCAAGGTCAGAACGTCTCGGATTCTGGTCCGCAGGCGTTGAACGCTCTTCAAGGTGGGAAGCCACCGCAGCGCGGCCGTTACGGTCAATTTACTTCCCAGGACGCAGGCAGCAGCACTACTCTGCGAGCACCTGGTATTGCGCTAAAGGTCGAGTACAAAGATGCAAGCGTGGACAAGCCATCCCTGAATGCCGAATTCAAGGTTGATGCGTCTTCAAATATCCTTTATCCCTCCGTGGTACCTCTCATCATGGAGGTTTCATCAAGTGTGAAGGAGATTGTAGGTGAATCTGACAACCAGGAGCAACCACTGGAGCCAAAGCTGTCAACCCCAAAGTTTCTTAGCGAAGGGACGTTACGTACCGCCAATCCCAGCGCTATACTCGGAAACTGTACACTCAATCTTGGACTTCGTATATGCAGGCAGGAATTTAGTTTGAGCTGCCAGCCGGTTGCAAGAGTTGCTGCAACAGCTCATTTCGACGATATCTATATTACTGTCAACACAGTGCAGTCGGCGGACTATGGGCAGTTCTTCACTCTCTCGGCTGCTTTCACTCGTCTACAGGCTTCTGTGCAACACGTATACTCAAGAGAGTCTACTGCTAGCTTTGATGTCGACTCTATTGTATTGTCTTTGATGAACAGCAAGCACGTTAGTGCAGCGAATGGGATATCTGCAATTCTGAAGGTCAGTCCTATGAAAGCACTCGTAAACGCAAAACAGATGCAAGATTTTCTTCTCTTTCGGGAAATTTGGATTCCCCCCGAAATCCGACACTCGCCTGATGCATCTGCGCCGACGCCATCTACAGAGCCTCAAGCCTTCATAGTTGAACGATACCAACAGGTTGCCGCAGCGGGAGCTTTTCCGTGGAATGCCACAGTCTCAATAGCAGAGCTTGACGTCCAGTTAGACTTAGGCCAATCATTGGGCAAATCCGTATTTATCATATCCAACTTTTGGATCTCCTCGAAGAAGACTTCCGATTGGGAACAAAATCTTTGCCTGGGTTTCGAAAAAGTCGGAGTGGACAGCAAGGGCAGGATGAGCGGATTCGTTGCATTACAAAATTTTAGAGTGCGCACTTCGATCCAATGGCCCATAACGCAGCAGGCCCAGAAGCACACACCGTTAATTCAAGCGTCTCTAGGGTTTGATCACTTACGTATAAAAGCTGCCTTTGACTTTCAAGCCTTCTTGGTCGCAGACATAACTTCGCTGAGTTTTCTTATGTATAACGTCAGAGATACTCGTCAAGCCCGTGGTGACCGCCTGGTCGGCGTGGTTGATGGTGACAAAGTGCAAATTTTCTGCATCACTACCAGCGTGTCCCAGGGTCTTGCACTTTATCAAGCAGTTCAGCGTTTGATTCAAGAGAAACAAGCAGCATATGAGACATCTTTGAAAGACATCGAAAAGTATCTGCGCCGAAAATCTTCTATCAGACCTTTGACGATGCAAGCAGCAGCAAAGCGAGAAGCAGAAGAGAGCCAAAAGACAGCTCGAGCGCCGCTGCAGCTACAAACAAATGTGGTAGTAACGCTTAAGGCTGTGAATATTGGAACATTTCCAAGTACATTTTTCGATAACCAGATATTTAAACTCGAGGCACTCGACGCATCAGCTCGTTTTGCTGTCAAACTGGACCATGGACGGATACACAGTGATTTGGGCATGACCCTGGGCCAACTTCGCATCGCACTATCAGGCATCACTAGGTCGACTACCCCCAAAACACTAAGAGAGGTCTCCGTAGACGATGTGGTATCCTATGCCACAGGTTCTCGAGGCGGCACTATACTGAAAGTGCCTAAATTGGTGGCTACAATGCAGACATGGCAGAGTCCAGAATCTACGCACATTGACTACATCTTTAAAAGCTCGTTCCAGGGCAAAGTTGATGTCGGTTGGAACTATTCACGGATCGGATTCCTTCGAGGCATGTGGGCCAGCCATAACCGTGCGCTTGCACAGCGTCTAGGGAAGCCGATACCCCAATCTGCTCTACAAATCACCGGTGGACCTCAACCTAAAGGGGAAGGGGAAGGGGAAGGGGAAGATGATGGGCAGAAACATGGAGAAGGTGGACAAGAGAAAATAACTGCCGTTGTTCACGTACCGCAGTCAAAGTATCAGTACAAAGCCCTTCAGCCAGCCATCATTGAGACGCCGCAGTTAAGGGATATGGGTGAAGCCACACCACCACTAGAGTGGATAGGACTCCACAGGGACAGACTGCCGAACCTGACTCATCAAATTGTTATTGTCACGCTATTGGAAGTGGCAAAGGAGGTGGAGGATGCTTATTCGAAAATCTTAGGTTCGTCGTAAGGCTCAAGCTTCAGTCAAAGCTCTATGCTAGTATTAGGAATTGGCGTTCCATGAGGCTGGACATATAGTATATACTCTAGAATAACAGTCGTCTTAGACATCCATTCCAAGCATCGAATTCCATAGATGATTATTGGTCATGAAAAGCTAGACATGCTCTATCAGACTTTGGGTATCTCTGCTGACAAAAGTGACTCACAGACGTACCTTAAGTAGGTTATTCTTTGTGTGGTGAAGATGAGTATCAGTGAGTCTGTGAGTCTGTGAGTCTTGTTAGCGCAGAGTGGATGTTAAGCGATGCGGGGCACATTTAGTGTGCGAAAGGGATCACAAATCGGGATTCCGCACAATCACCCCAAGCTGGACTCTCATCTTCATTTCTTTCCTCCCTCCACAGACTTGCAAGATCTTCTTCAGGTCTTAAGGTCTTCTACGTTCGACGCCGGCCACCTTTTCAACGCTTCAAGACATCGCTACAGGTCGAGCGAGCTCTCGGTCCTGCAAAGCGGGGTTCTTCTTCGGTCGAAAATCTTTCGCCTCGAGCGCACAAAAGTCACAGCCAAAATCAGTTGAAACACCGTCAAGATGGTTAAGTAAGTTTATGCTGTTCTCTTGATATTGTGCCCTTGTAGCCCTTTGCCAGATATTGTCCTGGAGGGGTAACGAGGTCCGAATGCTGAGCATCCCTTTGCTAACTGTTTTGCGCCTTATAGCTTTACCGTTGAGGAGGTAAACACTCACTCAATATCTATCACGTTTCTAACAGGTCCATGACTGACGCAATTCAAGATCCATGATCTCATGGGCAAGCCTGCCAATATCCGAAACATGTCGGTTATTGCCCATGGTAAGATATCTGTTTCCCCCTTTGAGCATGCAGTCTGATGCCTCTTCTTCGTATAGTCGACCACGGAAAATCTACCCTTACCGACTCTCTCGTCCAGCGTGCCGGTATCATTTCCGCGGCAAAGGCCGGTGAAGCACGATTTACAGATACGCGGAAGGATGAGCAGGACCGCTGTATCACCATCAAGTCAACCGCCATTTCCCTGTACGCGCACATGGCAGATGAAGAAGACATCAAGGACATTCCCCAAAAGGTCGATGGAAACGATTTCTTGATTAACCTGATTGATTCGCCAGGCCATGTTGACTTCTCGTCTGAGGTCACCGCTGCTCTCCGAGTTACCGATGGAGCGCTAGTCGTTGTGGATTGTGTTGAGGGTGTCTGCGTTCAGACGGAAACTGTCCTTCGACAAGCACTCGGCGAGCGTATCAAGCCTGTCGTCATTGTCAACAAGGTCGACCGCGCGCTCCTCGAACTCCAAGTCTCAAAGGAGGACTTGTACCAATCATTCTCGCGAACGATTGAGTCGGTCAATGTCGTGATATCCACCTACTTCGACAAAGCGCTCGGTGACGTCCAAGTTCAACCCTACCAGGGAACTGTTGCCTTTGGATCAGGTCTCCATGGGTGGGGTTTTACAGTTCGTCAATTTGCGGTCAAGTACGCCAAGAAATTCGGTGTCGATCGGGCTAAGATGATGGAGCGTCTATGGGTAAGCATCAAAAACAGTATATCCGATAAGCTCAAACTGACATGTAAGACAGGGCGACAACTACTTCAACCCTAAGACCAAGAAATGGACCAAAGTTGGCGAGCACGAGGGCCAACCCCTAGAGCGTGCCTTCAACCAGTTTATCCTTGACCCAATTTTCAAGATATTTGCAGCCATCATGAACTTCAAGAAAGCCGAAATCCCAACGCTTTTATCAAAACTTGAAATCAAGTTGAGCGGCGAAGAGAAAGACCTGGAAGGCAAACAGCTCCTCAAGGTCGTCATGCGAAAGTTTTTGCCGGCTGCAGATGCACTCTTGGAAATGATGATTATCCACTTACCATCCCCTGTTACAGCCCAGAAATACCGGGCCGAAACACTTTACGAAGGACCCTCGGATGACGAGGCCTGTATTGGTATTCGTGATTGTGATCCTAAGGCTCCTCTTATGTTGTACGTTTCAAAGATGGTCCCAACATCTGATAAGGGCCGTTTCTACGCTTTCGGACGTGTTTTCGCCGGTACAGTTCGCTCAGGTTTGAAGGTCCGCATCCAGGGTCCTAATTACACTCCGGGCAAGAAGGACGACTTGTTCATCAAGGCTATCCAGCGTACCATTCTGATGATGGGTCGTAACATTGAGCCAATTGAGGATGTGCCAGCGGGTAACATTCTTGGTTTGGTTGGTGTCGATCAATTCTTGCTTAAGTCTGGTACACTCACCACGTCTGAGACAGCTCACAACCTCAAGGTTATGAAATTCTCTGTTTCCCCTGTCGTGCAGCGATCGGTCGAAGTCAAAAACGCCAATGATCTACCGAAATTGGTCGAAGGTCTCAAGCGTCTATCGAAATCCGATCCCTGCGTACTTGCCTTCATCAACGAGTCCGGCGAGCACATCGTCGCCGGTGCGGGCGAGCTGCATCTGGAAATCTGCTTGAAGGATCTCGAAGAAGACCATGCCGGAGTTCCACTCCGGATCTCGGATCCTGTTGTGTCTTACCGTGAGTCCGTTGGTGCCGAATCAAGCATCACGGCTTTGTCAAAGTCGCCGAACAAGCACAATCGTCTATATATGAAAGCTTGCCCCCTAGATGAGGACGTTGCAAAAGATATCGAAAACGGTAAAATCAGCCCGAGAGATGATTTCAAGGCCCGTGCTCGTGTGCTAGCCGATGACCATGGATGGGATGTTACCGATGCGCGAAAGATTTGGTGTTTTGGTCCCGAAACGACTGGGGCCAACTTGCTTGTTGATCAGACAAAGGCTGTGCAATACCTGAGCGAAATCAAGGACTCTGTTGTCTCTGGTTTCCAGTGGGCAACAAAGGAAGGTCCTGTCGCTGAGGAGCCAATGCGTTCGGTTCGCTTCAACATCTTGGATGTCACTCTTCATGCAGACGCTATTCACCGTGGTGGCGGACAGGTCATCCCAACCGCTCGCCGTGTGCTCTACGCAGCGGCTCTTCTTGCCGACCCAGGTATCCTTGAGCCTATTTACTTGGTCGAGATCCAGGTTCCTGAGCAGGCCATGGGTGGTATTTATGGTGTACTGACCCGAAGAAGAGGTCACGTCTTCTCTGAAGAGCAGCGCCCAGGAACACCGCTCTTTAACTGCAAGGCCTACCTCCCTGTCAACGAATCCTTCGGTTTCACTGCTGACCTACGTTCGCACACTGGCGGTCAGGCCTTCCCTCAAATGGTGTTTGACCACTGGCAGATCCTGCCCGGTGGCTCGCCTCTCGACCCAACGACGAAACCCGGTCAAATTGTGCAGACAATGCGGAAGAGAAAGGGTCTCAAGGAAATTGTGCCTGGTGTTGACAATGTGAGTTTTGTGTCTCTGCAACCTAATCAGATGCACCACTGACGCCTTGACAGTACTATGACAAGCTATGAACGCAGCCGCCGTTCATTAACGACAAATTTCCAAATTGGGGCCGGGCTGATGTATCTGATATGGCATCTTTGTATCTTACTCAAGCACAAGACCATTCATGAGACAAGAGAGAATAAGAGAATCATGTACACGGCTAGTTAGCGACAGGAGGCAAAACGATGCAGATTGATGGGTTTTACTCTTTACTTTTTCTTCGATGCCAATGTCTGTCCATTCAGTAGAAAGAGGGATAGAATAGAAGTTTACCATCGCGCTCGCTGATTGGCACTGTGATATGCCTCCCTACACTGGGTGAACAATAGCCTTAATGTGTATGTATGATAGTTGTCCACACTGTCTTATTTCGAAACTTCCCTCATGTTTGGTTCCCAGACCCTAAGCGGGATAGGTAAGGTCTGCAAATCTCGGATTAATAATTTTCCATCGCGACTCAGCCTTATCAAGGCTGAAACAGAGCAAAGATTGTTCCTCAGTAAAGTCATGAAACCAATTGCTCACTCAACAAGACGCGCTTATTCACTTTCTAGCCTTTGAGCGTTTGTGATCTGTTTGGGCCGTTTCTATACCGCTCACTTCTCAGAGCTGTTATTCTGTTCCGCAAGATGATCATCTCCGAGGAAGAAGCAGCAGAGTTAAAAACCTGGGTCGTGAAGAAGCTGGAAGATATGTACGTGCTTTCTGAGCACTGGATGCTTATGTCGCCCAGCATGCCAGACTGTTTCACTTGTATCCGTCTTACTGACTGCAATATCTCATTCAGCTCCGATGCTGACTCGGACGTCTTGGCCGACTACGTCCTGGCTCTAGTGCGCGCAGACACGCCTGAGCCAGAGTTGAGGATCAACGCAATTGAGAACCTAGAGGACTTCCTTAAGCCAAGTACGCTGCTCTGCTATGTTGTTGATGATCTGTCGAGCTCTAACGGGATGCTAATCTAAGCTCTCGCCTCCTTCAGACACTGCAGCTTTCGTTGATTCTGTCTTCGTGGCTATCCATACCAGATCATATAAGCCGGGTTATGTTCCATCACAAACATCGCCTCTTGCGAGTCCCGCCTTTGCTGCTCCTTCCGGGCCTGTCGGCGCATACCCTCACATGGGTGCAGGAGGTGGCTATCCTGAAGGGATACCGCAATCACGGAAACGCTCTTACAATGATCGGATGGAGGATGAAAGTGCGAGTGACCCACATTATGGACGAAGCGAAAGGCAGATAAAGCAAGTGCGGAGAGGTGGCAGAGGGGGTGAGAGGGGCGGGCCCTACGGTCGACCAGGTTCAAGAGGCGGATCGCACATATCTGGAAGTCCACCTGGTCAATTACCGCAGCATCCTCTAGGTTTTCCAAGAATGCCCTTACCGCCGCCTGGTCTACCGTTTGACCCTAACGATCCTATGATGGCTATGATGACTTTGCAAGCAATGGGACTTCCACCACTACCAGGCATGCCTTCAGTCCCTCCAGTTCCCTTGCCAAGTGGCTATGGCTCGTATGGAGAACAACATTCGCCAGGTTCCGATTTACCCATGAAGAACAAGATCAGTGCCAGGTGCAGGGACTACGATACTAAAGGCTTCTGCGCGAGGGGGAACTTATGTCCTTTCGAGCATGGCAACGACCATATGGTAGTACCTGGTCAAGACGGTAAGCGAGAAGTACTATGGAAGCGAGCAATACTAATATCGATTAGAGTATGACCCCAAAAATTCGATGCTCGATATTCAAAGGCCATCTCCTACTACCAATGGACACAGCATTTCTGACATGTCTCGCAGCGACGGGCGTGGTCGAGGCAGAGGTAGAGGGGACCGCGGCAGCTACATGCCTCCACGACGCAATCGCGCCGAATTCTCCTTTAGTGGTCCTAATCACGACCGTTCCGTTACTACAATAGTTGTTGAGCAGATACCAGAAGAGAAATTCGACGAGCAATCGGTGCAGGATTTCTTCTCCGAATTTGGGAAGATCCAAAACGTTACTATGCAAGCCTACAAACGCCTAGCTTTGGTTCAGTACGACGATTACTCGGCGGCTCGGAGAGCATATGACAGCCCCAAGGTCATTTTCGACAATCGTTTTGTCAAGGTCTACTGGTACAAGCCTGACAGTGCGCAATCTACACCAAAAACTGGCACATTTCCTGCCATCTCTTCTACCGTAATCAGAGAGGAGGACCAGCCATTTAACAAGGCTAAATTTGAGCGCAACGCCCTGGCGGCGCAAAAGAGACTAGAAGAGAAAAAGGCACTACTTAAAGACGCAGAAACTAAAAGACAAGCGCTAGAAAAGCAAAAGGAAGAGCTCGCGCGACGGCAAGCAGATGAGAACAAAAAGCTTTTAGCAAAGTTGGCGGCGAAGGGGAAAGCAGGAAGCATGAGTCCGGACGCCCTCAGCGACGCAGCAAATGGCCACAAAGCCAACGGCGCAAATGGCGCAGACGATAGTAATGTGAGCGCACAAACCAAAGCATTAAGAGCACAAGTCGCAGCTCTTGAAGCCGAGGCGAAGAGCCTAGGCCTCGACACCGCATTATCAGACGATCCATATCCGCCACGAGGGCGCGGAAGAGGACGAGGACGAGGATCGTATCGGGGCTGGGAGGGGTTTGCCGGGGCATCCTCGTTCCGGGGTAGTCCAAGAGGTAGAGGAACTTTAAGAGGCAGAGGAGGCGGTGTGTATAAACTGGATAACCGAACGAAGAAGGTGGGGGTGAGTGGGACGGAATCTACGGGGGAGAAGGATGAGGGACTGAGGCAGTATTTACTTGTAAGTATTATTCGTCACCCCCAACGCAATCGTTGCAACGCCACTTGGACCGTAGCTGACAGGGGCAAAACTACAGGGCATCGGCGAATACGAATCAATTACCCCTCACCCCGACCGCCCAGAAACCACACAAGTCATAACCTTCAAAGACCGCTTTACGGCCGAGAAGTTCATGTTCGGCACCAAAGACATTCCATCAGTCGGCAAATTGGAGTTCGAATGGGTGAACACGCCGCTGCCTCCTGTGAAGGTAGTGAAGAAGGAGGATAGGGATACAGGGATGGTAGGGGCTAGTGCAGATGGTGATAATAGCGTGGATAAGGAGGCGGGGTTGGGCATAGGAGGCGCCGAGGTCGACTATGATGTCGCGGAGGAGGATGATCGGTGGATGGTCGAGTGATTGGGGGGGGATGTTGCGGGTAAGAATTGGAGATTAATTGACATGCCTATCTCTATGCATAGTCGGCTCAAGAGCTCTATGTGCTTGACAGATGATTTCTTCGAGTCAGGATATACGACATTATTAGGAGACGGAGATCCTTCAAATACCAGGAAAGATGTCGTTGTAGGTGTCATCAAAGATCATGTTGGCTGGGCAACTGTACGGTTTTATGAATATTCCAAACCCCCTTGTGATGTTCCTCAGGGCATAATACGACGCTCCTATCTTTCTGTCCGAACCACTACTCTTTCCCTCGTCTTCAAAATCCCAGCCCAATGCCCCGAAGAAGTCGTACAATCCACTATTCGTACAACAACGTGCTGAAATTTCAAAAACCTCTTTCATATTTGAGAAAAAAGGCCTGGGGGAACAGTATAAGAGAGCAGAGCATACAAGCAGGACACAGTAGAAAATAAGAATGTAATTTCTGGCAAAAGTCATTTTGTTAGATGTGAAGAATCGCGGAAGTCCGAGTCCTTGGTTTCCAAGTCTTTGTAAGCATCGATTCATCGATACGTATAATTCGATCTGTTGGGGTTCGAAGTAGGTTGGAACGTGAAAGTAGATGAAGCAATCGTGCGTACTTTTTTTCCATCGAAGCTTTGATCGCGCAGCCTCTATTTTGCCATATTTCCAATTCGTCAACGCCTTGAGATCCCTCGAAGCATAATTCGACGACTCGCATGAATATGGGTGGATTATCCTAAGTATGAAGGATGTCTTGTATAAGCCTCGTCTACTTACATTCTCAGCTACCTTATCTTGAAGCTAACTTTTATGTCTCCCAATCTTGTAATTGGATGTCCCTATTCGCTTTTCAATCTAATGATAACATTGCTATCTCAGAATTTCTCCTGCGCTGGCCTCATATCTGTTCACGTTGTCAGCCTCACGACCGAGGACCCATAATGAACCAAAAAGGCTTACCCAATTCATGCGTCCACAGCTCAGGCCCCTGCTCGCTCAACCACAAATACGTCCTCCCCACCGCCTCCGCACTCATCGTCTTCCCCGTCTTTTGCGCCTCGCCATACTCGTCCTTTATCCCCCCGTTCGCAATCGTATGCACTACATGCACTCCCTGCGCACTATACTCCTTTGCCAAACTCTGCGCCAGCATTCTCACCCCACTTCTCCCAGCTCCGTACGCTGCGAATTGTGGGTTCGATCGCATGGCGCCGAGTGTGCCGGTGAAGATGATTGTGCCTTTCTTTGAGCCGCCGTCAGCGAAGGCGCTAGAGCCGTGATGCTCGAAGAGCATTTTGAGGGCTTCCTGCGAGAAGGCCATGGCGCCACCAACGTAGGAGGTTAGGCTGTCTGTGAATTCGGCAAGGGTTTCTTCAAGAAAAGGTTTCTTGGAGGAGTGTTTAACGCTGAAGATTGCAAGTTTCAACTTCAAATCCTTGAACGATTTATGTGTGCTGATGGCTGAGAAGGCTTTGGAGAGAGATGTGGGTGAGGTGTCAGTGGGGAAGGTTTCGATGGTGGAGTTGGGGGCGGAGGAGCTAAGAGAGTGGGCGAGAGAAGAGAGATTCTCGGGGTTTCGGGCAAGGAGGGCAACGGCGAGGTTGCCATGGGAAGGGTGGGCGAGTATGCGTGCTATACCGGCGCCCTGCAGGTAGGAGAAGCCATTAGATATCAGATTTACAAGGATCGAGGGGAGCGTACTGTGGTTGGGCCGGCGCCGATAAGAATTGCGAGACCCGATGGAGCCATTCTGGTTTTCGTATTTTGTATGCTGAAATGGCAGAGGTTCGAGCAACCCTTATCCTCCTTCCAGAGTCAACTTGAGAATCGAATTTGCAACCTGGTGAACTTTTCAGAGACATGACGTATATGTAACGTCATTGCATAACTTTGATTTTTTGCACAATCGTATTCTGGTCGACAGCATCGGTTCAGTGGTTGATCCAAGAAGGTAACAACTTTGTTAGTGTTGCGTATATGGAGGCAAATTCTGCGATAATCAACCGCTTTTTAAAGAGCGTTAATTTCTTGAGACTGAGTTGATTCCCGATATCCTCCGGGATTCCACCTGATGAGCCCATCTGTAGACTACCCACGAGGGACGAATACCTAGGCCTACTCGAAAGTCGTCGTCGCCGTCGCTTCACCCGGGAAGTTGTTCCATGCCCCGTAGACCGTTAAGGGAGTTACGTAGGCGAATCATCAAGGCCTGTTGCGCCTCGTGGAGCTCATGGAGCTCATGAAAGGCAGAATAGGCCGGTTTATGCATTACTATGCAACCGCGATGCTTATTTCTCAAGAGCCAACGAGGATCTATTAGCATAAGAGGTTCCGTGAATATGAAAATAGCCGTAATGAAGATAGCGATGTCCCCTCGTACAGGCTGGAAGTTTATTTAGACCATACCTAGCAATATCTCCGCGTTGCTCCGAACAGTATGGCCACGATTGTGCATTCAGATACTCTGCCATGAAGACTCTTGTACTAGGCTCGGACGGTATCATACCATGACTCTGCCGGATAATATCTTGTTCCTTGTTAAAGTACCAGACAGCATGCTCGTAATTGCCTTGAATGACGGGGGAGTTGGCCGACAATGACTTCTAGCAACCTGTATAATAACCTCACCAATTGTCCCGAGCAAGGACTTAGTGTTGATTGTACAAATATTCCATTCTTACGCTCCTGGCATTATGGAAGCTCTCTGAATGGCATGCGGCGTGATGTTCCAAGAGCAGCTCCACAATATCCTCGTAGCCACGTACCTTTGACCAAAATACCGCCGTCTGTGCTATCTCATTGCCTATATCCGAGTCCGCACCCGCCTTCAGCAAGAGCTCGGTCATCTTATAGCCGCCATAGTAGGCAGCTGACTGCACTATAGGAGCATGGGCCCAACCACCACGCAAGTCGACGTCAAGTTTTGGCTCCCCAACGAGCATCGTCCGGACGATTAGGGTAAGGCCAATTCAACAAGCGTAATACAACGGTTCTATCTGTAGGTGATTTACAGCCTAAAAATATTTGGAGTCAGCGTTGCTATTCTAGAATCGAACGGTGAGTCATGAAGCACGGTTGTAGCGCATGTATTCATGGAACGTGTCACAAAACGTATCATTGCACCTTGGTTGAGAAGTTTTGGTTTAATCCAAGCACAGTAAGACCCTCCATTTGGCAACTCTGACGTGGCAAAAAAGGCTCGTATTTGTTGTTGAACTTCCCGGCTAAATTCTTGCCAAGGTGATTGACATGAGCATCCCAGCTCCAGGTGGCGTAAACAAGCAAAGGCCAGTCGTCGGAATCCCTCCTCAAAACCCAAAAGGAACTCTGCTTCACTGCAATGAACCTAAGATATTGACAGGTTCATGCAAAGCCTATTGTCCAATCCTTTGATACAAGGCTTCTAATCTCTTCGACTGCAGAAGACGTCAGGACTGTCTTGCCGGCACCAGAATTTCCTGAGGCATAGAACCGTTCTAAGAGGGCCATCTTTCCATCTTTCGAACTCTCCATGGAAAAACCATGTCCCCGTGCCTTCTTGGTGTGCGTCACAAGCTTTGCATCAGGGTCAACCGGAGCAATCCAGTTGGCAATCTTTCCACCTTCTTCTCCTAGTGATTCGATTTTCATTGTTCCTAGTCGAGTATTACCTGTTAGGTCAATCTACAGACTTCTTCGTATAAGCTGGTCGTATAACCCATATTGTCGATTAGCATCGCAAAAATGAACCAAGATTTCACACTCTCAAGGCGCGCAACGTGCTCGTTCATTGCGCCTTCGGTGAAAGGCCAAGTGAGTCTCTAAAGAGCAGATTTCAAACCCTTTGCCTTTTGATAGGCCGTTCAATATGTCGTCCACAAACTGCTTTCTGGATTCGAGTATATCTTTGAATTCCTGAGATTGGAAAGCCCTAGGAAGGTCGTCTACTAACGTCTTGTCTGGATGCGTATAAGAAGCCCCATTGCTATAGCCGCCGTGACCTGCATTTGTACCATTTCTATAACACACCTTCAAGGCAAGCAACTCCTCGCACAAACGCTTAATCTCGCTTTTGGCATTCTTTGTAGTCTTGCCAAGCGTATAGACCTGTGATACAGCTTGTGTAATGGCTACTATAGAGACAGTAAGTGAAACAGGATCGGCCATGTCCGCAAGTGGAAGGCAATTGGATTTGTAGAAATCCAGAGCATATATCGCTACATCACGAGCATTTTAAGAAAACTGATAGACACCGGTATCATTTTGCTGTGCTAGCCAATCAATCACCCTGTATTTGCGGATCGCGTTAACAATTAAACCCCAAATACCACAGTAGTAACAACTCATCATGACTTCAACAGGTTCGCTTCCATCAGCTCCAAAAGACGCTTCCCCAGCGACGACCGCGACAGTAATTATCTTAATTAGGTGTTTCGGAAGGCCAAAGTGTCCTTGCAGGATGTTAAGCACAATGACGTCAGAACGGAGTTAATCGGCTATTGTCCACAGCTCCAATACAATGCGGGGTTTTTCGACGACGCCCTCAAGTCTATCACTTGCAGTAACACGAGAACCTACTATCTCATATACATGTCAGTAGTGGGCTGAGGACTACAAATGGCATCGAGTCTTGACTGCGCTGTCTGCACTGCTTGCGGCACTCAATTCCTCAACACCAGTGGAACTTACGCGAAAAGCTGCAGGATCTGCGATGTGAGAAAGCCGAGCTGTTGCTCAATGCCTAAGCCAGTTCCGAATCCTACTTTCATATATCCAATAATCCGAGCCCCTCTAAGCTAAATAGATATCCGATTCTACAGGATCCCCGCCAGTTTGTGCCACCCTCAGGCCAAACCTTCACTACCCTCAAAGACCTACGAGCTGGAGAGTATCACAATGTGTGGAAACAGGACGACGACGATAAGCGGATACAGTGTGTGTCGACCGAGCCAAAGGTAGGTAGAGTCGTTGACGACAAGAGAAGACTAGTTTCAATGGAATGTGTGCTTATTTGGGTAGTTCGGGATAGGCCAACGGGCTTTCTTACTTCAAACCAAAAACGGCAATGTTCTCTGGGATCTGATTGCGCTTATTGATGGAGCCACAGTTGAGAAGGCACGCATGAGTCTTCCACACATCGTTACTATGAAAACATCGAACAAAATCTGAACGACGGCAGATCAAGTCATTTGGTGGTCTCTCAGCTATCATCATCTCTCACCCTCACTTCTACACCACAGCCGTGGAATGGGCTCGAGCTTTCAATTGTCTCATATATACGTCTGTCGAAGATGAAAAATGGCTCGAGCCGGACCTTCGCTCCAACCCAAACCACCGTTTCCTCAAGTCTGCAGCACAAGCAATCTTGCCCGATGTGACTGCTGTAAGAGTCGGGGGACACTTTGATGGTAGCTTAGTCCTGCATTGGGATGACAGACTATTTATTGCGGATACTTTCGTCACCGTGCCAGTAAGCGATCCACCTTACCCTCAAGGCCCATTTCATAACCGTTCATCAAGAGGATCTGATAAAAGCAATTTTAGTCGGCCCATACGCCTGACCCGCGACCTCCTGGCCAGACTTCCTATTCATTTATGTGGTCCATCCCGAATATGATACCGCTCCCTGCCAGTAAGATCGCAGATATGTGGAAAGCCCTGATACCCTATGATTTTAAGAGCACACATGGGGCGTTTCCAGGAATGGACGTCCGAGATTCGAACTTGAAAAGCAGAGTTTGGAAGAGTGCGCAAATACAGATCGAAGCGATGGGAGGGCGGCCAGAGATTATATGAACGGCCTCGTATTGCGGCATACTGAGAATAAGACGCCAGGGAAGAAACCTTTCAAAACCATGAGACAGCAATAGCTTCAAAGGCCTATTGGTTGGAAAAATGACGTGTGTACATCTAGGTATTCGCAAAGAACATTGTCTCGAATCTCTTAAATGTCATCATCTCACAGTCGCTTCTATTTCTCACATAATTCTATCACTTAACCTTAAGGACGTTCACAAATCTAAGGTTCTTGCCTCTAGTACTCGCTGAATGCCAATTTCGGCACCCAAAACGTCAAATTTCTTATGGCCTCCTGGGAAGCTCGGGTCTCTGGTATCAATTGCACTCTCCTTACTGACAAGCCAGTTCATCCGGTTCGTGCTATCTGCGAGACATTGTCGATTGTATCTGATCCCTCCGCATATGAAACCCCATTGGACTGTCAGGTGCCGTTTAGTATTGCACAAGCAACGTCAAATTGTTCTGACAGCGCAAATCCCTTCACAGACAAGGACGAATATAAAGTACGTGTTTCTCAGAAATTCTTAACTGTGTTGCCACGATGATGATCATGAACAGTTTATCGATTAATGAATAAGAACGTTATGAAATTCTTAAGCAAAATTCATGAACGCCAACCTTTTGGTGGAGGTTTGAAGGGAGCAAAGGATCTGCATCGCAAAAGCGAATTTCATCGCAGAATGATTGTCGGTACTAGCCTCTGCAGGCATCTCCGAATTCATTATGCCAGGTTCTACGATCAGAGAATGTTGCAATCTGGAGCAACTGGGGATAGAATGAAATAGTTTCGAAAATCCGACTCGGGTGGTGCTGAACGATCCAGAGCTGTTCTCAGGAAACATCTGAACTGATGGACACGTTACTGTATAGCAATAGACGATGCTTATTAGGTGCTTGTTACCGAGTATATCGGGTTCAGGATCTAGTAATACAGGACGTAGAACTCTCAAGCCGCAAGTTTATCACGAAGCCGTCAAGAAGCTCGGATATCATCGCCGACCCGCTAACACGAGAGTATTTCGTGATTTGGTGAGTTGAAGATGCAAGCGCAATCTCATACAACTTGTTGTGAACGTGGCTTTTGTAAGCAGGATACAGCAGATTTTTAGAGAGGACGTATGCCTTGTTCCGCAGATGGAGTTTTCGGTTGTAACTAGCTAAAGTCCCATTTATTGAGCCAAATCCTGCTATGCGGGATGTGCTTGATACCTCCTGAACTCACAGCAAAATCAATCCTTCTTCGAGCAAGCAGCCCGTGATCTGTTTCAGTGACACGAAAGCCTCCCTTTTCGAAGCGTACAAGCGCACAATCATGACGGTCCCCCTTGCCACCATACCAGGTAAACAATCACCGAATCAGCAATTTCCTTATAGGATCGGCTCAGCCTTCTTCACCCCAAACCTCTGCCCCAGCACAACCCACTGCGCAACTGTGAACGCGAACCTCATCGCCGACGCATCCTTCTCGTGAAACGCCTTTTCCACCAGCCCTTCCACCTTACCCCAGTCAACGAAACCAAGCTGCTCGATATTTGCGCGGGTTATCAGGCGCGAGAGAAGGTTGGAAAGGGGGCCGTTATGGGAGTAGGTTATCGGCGCGGTGAATGGCTAAGGAAGACGGGAGGTCTGTGAGTTGATTGCGTAGAAGGCGGAGAGGTTGAGTGTAGTGGAATAAGGGAGGCGCGGAAGGGTTTGGAGAGTGAAACGAGTGGAAATAGGAAAAGGTGGAAAGGTGGAAAGGTGGAAAATTAGACATTTGAAGATGTGCACGAAACATTTAGTGAAGAAATCAACATGAATGCAAGACAGCTGCAAATTTTCTGCTCGAAAAGACGATTTGGACTCACATGCTTTTTCCGCTTGTAGAGCTCTTCGGTGATAAACGGCTTGCTCGCTTCTCGAAGAATCCACTTCTCAACTACTTCCCCACTTGTTGGGTCGTATCTAATCTTCATGCTTGGCGGGAGGTTGTTGATGTACTCGGTCAGGATATGGTCAAGGAACGGAGGTCGGCCCTCAATAGAGTGCGCCATCTCCATACGGTCTCCCATACAAGTAAGGATCAGATTAGGCAGAATACTCTTGGTCCAAACGTATTGGCTTGTATGCAGTGGGTGCCATTTCGAGTTCATGAGGTCGAGGATGCGTCCATGCGGATTGTCTGCTCTTGACTGTTGGATGTCAAGGTCTCCATAACATTTTGTCCATTCGGCGAAATGGGCAAGCGTTACCGTCCAGAGGCACGAGGAAATAGATGTATCGTTCAGCATTCGCCGAGCTGTTAATGAGCCCTTTGTCACGAAAGCTTGATCAATTCCCTTGTAGCCCGGTTGTGTTTCTTGCTCCTTCACTGCGGTCAATTCCGCTCTTTCTAAATCTGAAATTGTATGCCCATTCCAGGCAGGGTCAGGCTCACGAAAGAAGTCTGGGAGGAAATTTCTATAGCCGCCGAAGTGCTCGTCCGACCCTTCACCTGTGCCTCGATCAGCGATGTCGAGTAGCATCAGTCATTGGAAGGGATCAACACACCAGAGAGAACAACTTTGAAGCCGTTCGCCTGTGGTAACTCTGATAGGGCGTACTTGGCGACAGAGTTAAGATCAGGGTTGTGGTGCTCCGAATGATATACCGCATCTTCGAAATTCTCAGCCAGTGCTTTCTCGTCCATGCGTTTTTGAACCAATGGGAGTCCCAAAAAATCTGCCGTGCGTTGCGCAATAGCTAATAAGGTGTCCTATTAGCATAGTCGAAGATAAAATAGGTCATGTTCAACCCACGCATCTCGTCAAATTCGGTGCCTTCTTCAAACCCAACGCTGAAGCAAGTAAGGTCCTGTTTGGCGCTGCGAAGATCAGTGCCAATTTTCACCCAGTCCTCTTCGACAAGATGCGCAGCCATTCCTGCAATGACTGCGGAATCTATCCCACCACTAAGATACAAACCAACTTTGACGTCTGCGCGAAGTCTATGTCGAACAGCTTCAAGCATCTGCTGCCGCAAGCCCAAGATCATTTCCTGCTCTGTGCGTGTTTCCAAAAGGCGCTATTAGGCTTCGATTAGCCAACTCAGTTCTTCTATGTACTTGCTGGAGATCGACTTACCTTGTCTGGAAAGGTTATATCCCAATACTGCCTTTCCACCATGTAGGAAAAAGATGAGCAAGTCAGGTAGTGACCGGGTTGGATCTTGCAAAGCCGTCAGAACATTGGCTGATAGAAAGTAAAGCATTGTTTGTCTCTAGAATCATTTACCTTGTGGATACCTTTGAAGAGCGTCCTACCGCTGTGGAGCCAACCATCCTCTACGAGGCTCCTAACATCCCACTCGGGCTTCCACCCTAAAGATAGAAAAGCTTTGGCCTCAGAGGCCACAAGGAGCCGATTTTCAGAAACCGTCCAGAAGAGAGGCTTGATTCCGAATCGATCCCTTGCTGCTACGAACATTTGCCTTCTCTCGTCATAAAGACACAGAGCAAACTCTCCACGCAATTTCGACAGGAAATGCAACCCGTATTTGAGGTAAAGTGCTATAACAATTTCGCAGTCACTGTTACCCTTGAATTGGTATGACCCGGCTAGCTCCTCCCTGAGCAGCTCGTGCCCATACAATTCGCCATTAACAACCGCATGGACATTCCTTTGCTCGTTGAGAAAGGGTTGTTCACCGGCCGGCGTCAGATCAGTGATTGCAAGGCGGACGTGACCAAGTGCTAGAACCGAAGTACAATTAGTGCTTGACCGTCGCATCCGGGGGTTGAAGCTATTACCAACACGATTATTCTCACTGATCCATTGGCCGCGAGCATCCGGACCCCGATGCTTGATACTATCGAGGCTTTCATCGAGCGTCCTCGTCAGTTTTTGCAGGTAGATGCTCTTATCAAGCGAGACAGCATTGATGCCGTCCAGAGTGACAACAGCGCTAATTCCACACATCTTGAGGTTGATAGTTATTGAACCTTGAGCTTTATGCTCACCAGCATCAATCACCCTGGCTTTGATGTTTCTAAGTGCTCCCGGTACAGACTTCAAGTCGCCACAGTCAAAGTTACTAGAAGGCACATATGAGAGTAACGAAAGGAAGAGCTATGGACAAATTCAAGAATGAGGGAACTATAAGGTAGGTACTTAATTCACATACGTAGTAAAGCAGCCTTGTTCGTCACGTGGATTCTGCACGTTAAATACTACCTCAGATTGAGCCGACGCCTGTACACGAAGACTAATGAGCTGTCTACCTACCTTGCCGCGCAGGCATCTCCAAGATATACCTTGGAAGGCTCGGACTGATGAGTGTTTGGGTTGAGCGACTCATGTTGCAACAGCACCGCTTCCACTAGTAAAGTACCTTGTCTTACCATGATCCAGCTCGGCTGTACAACATTAGATGAGGGAAGCCGTTGGATCATACAGTTGTGCTGATTTACGATCTGGTGATTGAAATTAAAAAGCTCATCTCAACAGACTTCAGGCATTACATCTCTGCTCTTCGCAGCTTGCCATGTTCTGCCACATCTGATGCATCATAGATCGGTCTGATCTTGAAGTGTCGATGATAGACCTGTGAATCGAAGCTATGCAACGCATGATTCGTCCATCAGCAATCGCTATAGAGTGCAAAGGTTCGCAGTAAGAAGTCAAGAGCATTTAGTCTGTGAAGTCATCGTCGTGAGTGTCTTTTTCCCACTATGTATGAATACACAGTGAATAATGGCAGTGCCCGTGGTCTCGGTCAATGATTTTCAGTCGATGATTTAGGGTTCATCGGTAGAATATCAGCCGCTAAGACTCCTCTCCTCCTTGGTAGTTGGTACAGTTAGGGTCAGGAAAAAACCGTTTATTCTACAATAAACGTGTTTAATACCTCTTAGCGGTATTTCCATGTTTGTTTATTGGTTTTATATTATATAAGCAAGCTAAACCCAGCTGGTTTAGCTCAGGGGGTTTGACCTAGCGTGCCTAGCTGTCGCCAGCATTTACCTAGGTAGGTATGCTAATTGTCAATAGATAGACCTTCATCCGATCTATCTTCCTACCACCAGCCATGCCTCCTCAACTCTCGAAGCTTTCCATACGGGTCAACAGGATACCTGATAACAGTGTTTTAGCGGAACGTGACTGGTCTATCATGAACCTCATAAAGACGAAGACTAGGAATCAGCTGAGCAACATTAAGGTCGATAAGTTAATGTATATCTATATAAACGAGCGCACGCTTAATCGACCATGGGATTTAAAAAAGAAGCTTCGCTATTCACAGAGCATTGAAATCGATGAGGAGAAGCTTTTGGATATGGAAGATAGACTGCTGCAGGAGGAAGTTGCTATGGCTAGGCTAAATCCTTCAAACGATGAGGTGCTGAAGGAGTTTCTGAATAGCATCGTCGACGGTGAGGTGGCAATGGAGCATCCAAATAATTGATGCTATTTATATATACCCCTGTGTTTAATACATGCTTCAATAAACGTGTTTAAAACACGTTTATTGACTATCCTAATTTGGTTAAGCAATAAACATGTTTAATACAATCCTGAGTCCTGACCCTAGGTACAGTACACTGTACAGTACACTAACACCGAACCCCTGATCCTGGGCCAGCCTGGCATGTGAATCAGCCTCAATTTCTCCTTAGCGCCTCCACGACTAAGAACGTCAGTGAAGGAAAGAACGACCGACATGGCAACATAAGGTATCTACAAGGATTGTTCTTTGGGTACCTTATTCTTTCAGGATTGGCAAGACCTCAATGTGAATTTGCTGGAAACCCTGGCATTCCTGCTCGCTCGCTTCGAGTGGGTTGGCCCTGGTAGCCAGCGGGCCTCGGAGAGAGATGTTCATGCTCAGGTCCAGTGAGATTGTCACGGCGTACGATGGCCGCTAGCATCTGTGGTCGAAGCAGCAGCGGCAGGGGCAGCGAGGTGTCAGGCATACGGTAGATTTAGTCGGCTCATGCTGATATATAACCGTTGCGGTTACCCGTCATGGACTTGCCTGGCGCATTGAGTGGGCAGTCTCTTACTCCTTCCACGTGGCTGCTTTAAGGTCAAAGCCTGCGGCTGCAATCTCGACTTCACAGCAAAGTCGAATCTTCATTTCCTTGACTTTCGACTTAATTCTGCAATATTCTTCAACTGTAGACAACGCTAGATAAAACATCATAACTCACCGTCAATTGAGCATTTCTCGGTGGTCGTCGTCTACCGTTGAAGAACTTAACACTGCCATCTTCCACCCCACTAGGCTTGGTGGCTTGAGAATTGGCATACATTCACTGGCTGGCCCTCCCTTCATGTTGGCAACCACAAATCTTGACACACCTGCGCTGCAATACCAAGAAGGGACAAGCCCTACAGTTGATGATGGCTGATGGCAAGTCAAATCAGCAGACGCGTGATGTAGAGGTGTCCATTGCGTCTGGAACAAAGGGTCCAATCAACGCATCGGGCCACCACCAAGAGCTTGAGCGCAACTTCAGCCTCCTCAGCATTTGCGGTATCGCCATCAGTACTGGAGAATCATGGATTGCTTTGGGAGGCAGTATTGTATGCAGCTTCAACATACTGAGAGGATGGAAAAGTAATCGCTAAGTGAATAGACTGTAGCAATCTACAACCTGGGTCCGCCTGGCGTTATCTATGCTCTGTATGCTGCATGTAGTGGAAAACGTGAGTACTTGGTGCTGAGGGTATACAGGATCGTCGACTCAATCTTCTATTGGCTTGTCGCGGCTTCAGTCGCCGAACTGGCTTCGGCAATGCCTTCCTCTGGGACAGGCAAGTTACTCCTGCCTTTCCACTTCTCAGTATTTCTCAGGGACTTTGCTGATGTCGAAATAGTCTACCATTGGGCTTCGGTTACTGCAGGACGGCATGGTCGCATTTGTGGCTGGTTTGCTGGCTGGTGGAATCTAGCTGCGTGGGTCTTCGGAGCTGCATCCTTAGGCTCGTTCATGGCTCTTCAGACTCTGGCTATGTATTCGATCATTCATCCAGGCTTCAATATGCAAGGCTGGCATATATTCATCAGCTATCTTCTTAGCACCTGGTTATGCTGCCTGATTGTCCTTTACGGCAACCGGGCGTTGCCAATGATCGGAAACTTGGGTGGCATTTTCAGCAGCGTTGGTTTCCTTATATCCATTGTTGTCTGCGTCGTCATGCCACACGTAAAAGGGACGCCCTATGCGTCTAACACTTTTGTTTGGACCAAGATGGAGAATACTACGGGTTGGTCAAGCAGTGCTTTCGTATTCTGTCTTGGAATGCTTAATGGCGCCTTCGCCGTTGGGGCTCCGGATATATCTTCCCATCTTGCAGAAGAGATTCCTAGGTACTGTTACCCCAGAAGCTGTATCACATTGAGATCACCAAACGCAATGTGCATGAGTTGCTGACAATATCGATAGGCCGAGCGTTAACGTACCCAAAGCCGTGTTCGTGCAATACGTCTTCTCCTTCGTCACTGCTGTAGCTTACCTCATGGCTCTGCTCTACTCAACTCCAGACCTTGACGCGGTTCTGGCAAGAGACAGTGTATTCCCTCTTGCTGATATCTACCATCAAGCCACGGGTTCCAAGGCTGCAACCGTGTGCCTCCTTGCTGTGGCTCTGATACCGACGAGTATAGGCTGCATCGGGTGTTTTGCCATCGTTGGTCGCACGTTCTGGACCCTCTCACGCGACAACGCTACGCCGTTCAGCACAATTTTGAGTCAGGTCGGAACAAAAACCAACAACCCTTTCAATGCCGTTTTACTATGTGGCGTTCTGACAACCTTGTTGGGTAGCCTTTACCTTGCCTCAGCACGAGCTTTTGACGATCTCGCGGCATCTTTTGTCATTCTGACATCGCTTTCGTACCTTGCAGCGATTTTACCACATCTGCTGAGCGGAAGGTCGAATATAGCACCGGGCTGGTTTTGGATGAAAGGTTTGACAGGCTACCTTGTTAATGCCGTTAGCTGTTTGTATATCGTCGCTTTCGCTGTCATTTTCTGCTTTCCCCCCTCTCTACCGACCACGACTGCGAATATGAACTACTCGAGTCTGATTGTTGGAGGCATATCCCTGTTTGTCGCGACGTTTTGGTATTGGCGAAAAGAGGGGTATAGAGGGCCACAGTACGTTCAGATGAAGACAGAGTTGATATAGAAATATGTTATATCTGATATCTCGCGCTTGTATGTGCATATTATCGAAGTGACTGTTCAATGAAAAGATATAAAGAACGAAATCGGCTAAGGAATAGTGTTTTTACATTAGTTTCTTGCATACTTTATCGACTAGTCTCATATGTATTAGAGTGTAGATGATTGAATCACTGTTTATCAGAGATTTTAGACTGAAAGATTTGTTCTGAGAGATTAGAAATCGGCAAATCGAAAACTCTAGCCAGAGGACTTTCTGGGCTCCCAGGGCCGATGTGGGCCAATCTGGGCCCTTGTGCTAGCTGGGCTGACAGAGTCATTAACCAACATCTTTATCATTACTGCATCGACAACATCACTATTTTCAGCGTAACTTGACATGCCACCAGTCATACGATGGAGAACCCAGGCAAGAACAACGATGAAAGTAAAGATGGAAGACGATGTCGCTCGCCAAATCCAACGCGCCCACTATCAAGAGGGTTACCGCTGGGCTGTAGCAAGGAATTGGCAGTACATATACGAATCAGACTCGGACTCCGAAGACGATGGTCTCCTTACTCCAGTCTCTTTACCATCACCAGCCCAAAACCAGAACCAGGACCCAAACCCTCAGACGACCCAGCAACAGCAACCATCTCTATCGCACAGTCGCACCACCCTGCCTTCCCGCAAGATCAGACCCTATGCTTGCAGAGTGACTAAGTCTATGCGTCTTCAAGGCCCAAATCGTCCCGTAGTCGGTACGTGGGCCGCTGAGGCTGTGGCCTTACATCCTCGGCGGAAAGGTTGGGTGACTTTTCGTGACGGCGGACGTCAAATATCCATGACTTTTGAGCGCTATCTGAGAGAACATATTCGTATCGCTTATGCTCATAGCTTTTCGCAGCTAATCATTCTAGCAGATTTCAGCCGACACATTCTTTTGACCATACAATGGACGACAATTTCTTCCTAACACACTTGCCTAACACACGACGACCGTCACCAACAGCGCTTGAATGAATCTTGGAAACTTCAAGAAGTGGTGGGGATGTGAGATTGATCGGTTGGACAGGACGTAGTGGAGGGTAAGAGGGCTAGCAGCGCTTCTGCTGGGTCGAGGATTGGGGACTGCACACTCACTGCATCTGCGCAATGTACCTCATACCATGGAGACCATCATGCATGCGTTTAGAATCGTGTTTGGATGGGACGCAAGATGGATACACAGCGCAGGAGTCTACTCATGGAGACTTCAAGACCGACACAAACCAGTCCATATCACTAAATAAAGGTTGGGTGTCAACATATTACACTTGATGGACAGCTTGATTTGAGCAATGTTGTACCAATCATTCTGCGCTAGAAGCGTTGTACGGTGCCTCATCACATGACAGTAGTTTTTTGAGTCCGAGTCAAAACATCTAGAACTAACCCCGCAAGAGTGGCCAAAAATAGAGGGATTGCTGGGGGGAGTACTCGTCCAGGGAGCACTCGTCGAGGGAATACTCCCCACATCCAAAAGGTGAGGGTTCTGAGGGGAGTACTCGTCCAGGCACTCCATTTTTGGGATCTACCTTTGGAGAGTACTCCCTTGGGTAGTACTCCCTCAGCGAGTACTCCGCCCAATTTCGTGGGATCTACCTCTTCAAAGGTAGATCCCAAAAATGAAGGAAAATACTCATCAGGGAGTACTCGCCAAGGAAGCACTCTTCAAGTGCAGTTATGGGCCAACTCTGAATGCTAGTGCCTCGCTTTTTTAGGCCGGAACGCAGCTCTATACGTGACTTTAAAATGTTGAGAATAGAGCATGAACATGTATAATACACGTTTATTGACTAATCAAATGAAGTTAGTCAAAACATGTTTTATACATGTTTATTGAAGTATGTATTATTAGCAACGCAGTTGCTTATAGTGACTGATTTTGACCTCTTTTGCGTCAATCTTATTTTAATTCTTTGTAAAATGATTGACTTTTTTATCAAGATCATGAAAGTTAAATTTATTACAGTTAATATTTCAAATTTCAAATTTCAAAGATTGATTTTTCTGTTCAACTTTTTGTCACGATTTTAGCATGTGTTACTCGAAAGATGTTGGAAAGAGAGATGTTAGATCACTTAGATGATGTTGAACAATATTATAGATGATGATAGACGTGAGATTATCAGTGATGTTATGAGAATCCCCCGATACGAATGATACTCAGCGTTCATGAAGTATAAGAATCTCTGAATGATCTCTTTCTTTTCTTTCTTCTTCGTGCAACGTCTTGTATCTAAAATCTAGTTATTAGAATTTCATTCTGATTTCATTCAGCTCTCAGTTCATGACATTACGTTGCATCACACTACATCATGAGTCAATTCGAGAATATCAGCAACATTCTGTCGTCGACATCTCTAGCTTCGATCAACGAATTCATCACTGTCGCTCAGTTTCGAACTCACGTCAACAATGCTTCCGAAGCGTGATACACTTTCCTGATTGAACTTCAAACTTGATTCAACGACATCATCACTCAGTATATCAACTGAGTCTCAGTCTGTCAACAAGAACATGAGCAAACTCAGATTGAACTTAAGCAGTTTCAGATCAATAATGAAATCTTGTCAGAAATGATTCAAGAACTCAAGAGCATGAGCAGA
>JAABUO010000330.1_pt1 | contig 103423 bp, 86 predicted proteins | sample 5559291 | NCBI WGS metagenome assembly JAABUO01 (sample SAMN10711878, study PRJNA513372) | rock metagenome | isolation source: Antarctica rocks | place: Antarctica: Victoria Land, Finger Mt sud
TGCTGGCCGGGGGAGGCGGCGACTCCGGAGCGGAGGCAGACCTGAGGGTCATCGAGCTGGGCGGCGGTGGCTCCGGGTGGGAGGGCGATGGTGTCGCCGAGGCGGTAGGTGGCGCGTGGGGGAGGGTCGATGGGTGCGTTCCCGTGCCAGCGGATGTCGATCTTCCAGGCGGTGGCGGCGGGGAAGTTGGTGAGGATGAGGCGGGGGGCGCCGGTGGCGTCGGGATCGAAGGCGAAGGAGAAGGCGAGGCCGTTTGAGAGGACGACGGGATCGCTGGTGGTGCGGGCGGGGAGGATGAGGGTGAGGGCGACCGGGTGGGGGAGGCGGCTGGTGATCTCGAGGGTTTCGGAGAGGCCGGAGCGGCGCCAGGCGAGGTCGATGCCGGGGTGGTGGAGCGCGGCCTGGGTCCAGGCGGAAGGGAAGCCGGGGCGGATGGTGAGGGTGGCGCGGAGGAGGTCGGGGAGGATGCCGAAGAGGCCTTCGACAAGGGCGCGGGCGGTGGCGCCGACCGAGTCGCCGAGGTCGCGCTGGGTCTCTCCGCGGTGGGGGTCGAGCGGGGAGGTGAGGTGGAGGTTGCCGGGGCAGAGGCCCTGGTACATGGAGTCGAGGAGGTTGCCCTGGAAGAGGTCGAAGGCCTGGTCGGGGAGGCCGGCCTGCCAGAGCGCGAGCGCGAGCGCGAAGTGCATGTTGTCGGCGAGGTGGATGGAGCTGGTCGGGCGAAGCGAGGGGAGCCAGTCGGTGGAGGGCAGAAGGAAGTGGCTGCCGTCGGGGACGCCGTCGCCGTGGACGGGGAGACGGGCCAGCGCGGAGAGGCGATCGGTGACGATCTGCCAGGCCTGGCGGGGGTTGGCGAGCTCGGAGTCGATCGCGAGCGAGGCGGTCCAGAGGGCGGGGCCGGTGAGCAGGGATCGAGGAGGAAGGAGGTCGCGAGCCTCGGCGAAGGCGCCAGCCTCGGGCATCCAGAGAAGCTGGCGCAGGCTCTCGTGGATCAGGCCGGCTTCTTCGTCGAAGGGCGCGGGATCTTCGCCGATGACGCGGGCGAGCGTCGCGGCGGAGCGGTTGAGGAAGTAGTTATACGCCGTGGCGTGGGTGGATCCGCCGCCGTTGCCGTGGAGGGGAACCGCGGCCGGGATGCAGGTGTAGGCCTCGTACAGGGGGAGGGTTTGGAGGTGGGGAACGGCGTGGGGATCGGGGCTAGCGTAGGTACGGCGGAAGAGGCGGAACTCGCGATCCATGTGGCGGTTGAGCGCGGGCCAGAGCTCGCGGGCGAGGTCGACGTCGCCGGTCCAGCGCAGGTGGCGGAAGAAGGCGTCGAAGAAGACGAGGTTCATGTTCGCGGGGGTGCCGGAGAGATCACCGATCGAACGGAGGAGGGCGTCTTTGCGGGTGAGGTGGGCGCCGGGGTCGGCGGGGCCGGTGACGGGGGCGTCGGGGTCTGCGGAGGCGGGGAGCGGGGTCTGGTTCTGCCGGCTGGCCCAGAAGCGGAGGTTGGCGCGCATGCGGTCGTGGCTGCCGAGGGCGTCGAGGGCGTAGGGGCCGCGCCAGCCGGGGAGCGGGGATCGGGAGGCGACGGCGCCTTGCAGGAGGCATTGCCGGGACTCGTCCCAGAGGGCGTCGGTGGCGTGGACGAGGGCGACGGCGGCTGCGTCGAGGAAGGGATCGGGGGTGGTGATCCGGAAGCGTTCGGAGAGTGTGGCGAGCTGGCGGATGCGGTTTGCGAAGGCGATGGAGGGATCACGGGGCGGCGTGGCGGGAGCCTGCGGGGTGGCGGCCGGCGGTTGCTCTGAGCTTTCGCTTTCGCTTAACGCTTCCCTGGCTTTTTCGGGGCTTGCCGCTGCGGGGGCGGTCTCGCGGATGAGGAGGTGCAGGTTGGGGCTGTGGGGGTCGAGCGGAACGGAGCCGACGAGGATGGGCTGGAGGGAGTCTTCGGAGGTCTGCTGGAGGGCCTGCCAGCCCGCGTTCCAGTGGACGGCTTCGGAGAGATGCAGACGGGCGCCGGGCGAGGAGGGGTCGGGGTTGCAGGTTGGGAAGGGGTCTGGGTTGGCGTCTGGGGGAGCGTGCATCGGGGGAGGTCGCGCGATGGAAGGGCTGGGTCGATGGTACGGCAGATTCTCTGAGGGATGAATGGCGGAGAGGGTAGGCGAGTAACACCTCCGTGGTAGAAAGTTGCGCGCAACCGAGCTTCTGAATGGGGGTTCAGTGAGGGTGTGGCTAGGAGGTCGTTATGAAGCTCTCAAGCGTGAACGCGATGATGGTCAAGGCGATGGCGATCGGGCTGGTAGCGGGCGCAGTTGCAATGGTTGCGCCGGCAAAGGCGGAGGCTCAACAGGTGGTGTTTGGAGGTCAATACGGAGCTCCGTACTATCAGGATTATGGGGATGAACGCGGCGACCACTACCGTCATGAGCAGTGGGAGCGGGAACGGGAGAGGGAGGCGGCGATTGCGCGGCATGAGGCCTGGGAGCGGCGCGAAGCCTGGGAGCGTCACCAACGGCATGAGGAGCACGAGCGCTGGGAGCATGCCCGTGACTACGATCGTGGGTACGACCACGAGGGTGGATACCGCAATGGAGGCTACGGATACGGTGTGCCGCAGGTGTACTACGGACGGTAGCGCCGGTCGGAGTTGATGCGCAACGAGGTTCCAGGGCCGGCGGGAGAATCTTCCCGGCCGGCCCTGATGGTTTGCGCTGTGGGTCAATCGGACAGGGGCTGGTAGTAACGGTGTTCGAGGTCCGCGCAGCCGCGGCAGACGGGTCCGGTCTCCTGCTCGAGGAAGCGATCGTAGTTGATGCCCTCGTTGCAGACGGAGCAGGTGACGCGGGAGCCTTTGAAGCCGGGGAACTCGCTGCGGGGCAGAGAGACGGCGACCCACTGCTGGTTGAAGAGCAAATTGTCGGGCATTTCGCGATAGGCGAGCATCTGCTGCGGATTCTTTTCGAGGTGCGGGTAGAGTTCGGCGGCCTTTTGCTTGGAGGACTCGAGGGCGCTGACGCGGAGGGCTTTGAAGCGGTCTTCGCCGAGCGGGAGGCTCAGGTCGACGAAGGTCGCGGCCATCTTTCCCCAGTCGCGTAACTTGAGGGCGCGCTTGCCGAGGCGGCAGCCGGTGACGACGCCGATGGCGTCGGTGGCGCAGCGATCGATCTCGACGACGGTGACGAGGCGCTTGCGGTCTTTGCCGCGGGGCTCCACGATGCCCAGGCGGTTGCAGGCGAGCATGGCCATGCGGACGCCGAGGATCTGGCCGGCGCAAAGGTGGCCGTGGGCGAGCTCTGCCTCTTCAAGAAGATCGTTCAGGATGAGGGCGGAGGGCATGACCTGATGGTATGCCGCTCGGCCGAGATATGTCGCCTGTGTGGGCGTGAGGTGGTTGATCAGGACGATCTAGCTCTCGTCGTTGTCGCCCTCTTCGACGATGGAGGTGGTTCCGAGGACGTCGACGGTGAAGGGCTCGCCGGCGGCTGGGCGGAGGGTGACGCGCATGGGGAGGCGCTGCCACTGGGGCTGCTCGCAGACGGCGGGGGCGTGGTCTGGCTGGGGCCACTTCCCGATCTGTTTTTGCGCGACGGGCTTGCGCGCGCCGAGCTGCGCGACGATGCCGAGGAGGCCCCCTTTGGCCGTTTGCGCGATGCCGCAGTAGGCGGCGTAGTCGCGGAACCAGACCACATTGGAAACGGAGCTGTCGAAGCTGGGGAGGTGGAGAGCGGTGATGTGGCCGGAGATGCGATCGACCAGGATCCAGGGCCCGGGCTGCCAGACCCAGCGGGCGGCGGAGTCGGACGGGAGCGAGTCGTTGATGCGGAGGGCGCGACGGACGACGAAGCTGCGATCGGTGACGTCGTGGGTGTCGCCGGTAGTCCATTCCTTTTGGCGGCCGTCGACGACGAGGGGGCGGACCTTGAGGGTGGAGGTTTCCTCGCTTTTGGTGTCGGGCGTGGCGTCGGCGGGTGTGAACGGGACCTTGCGGATGGCGCCGAGGCTTACCGAGTGGACCTTGGGCGAGGCGGCATGCGCGGCCGGAAGGGCAAGGGAGCAGCTGAGCAGAGCGGCGTAGAGGGGCGTGAGCGGAGCTTTGCGGAGACGATGGGAGGTGCGGGACAGGAGGCGCAAGGTGTTCCTCGGGGCGCGGAGGTGCTGGTGGGATCATGCTAGGAGGAGGACGCGGGTGAGCCAATGGCGGGAGGGCAGGTGCGGCTACAACGAGTTGGGGATTGCTGAATCTGGCGCCGGATGCCGGGACGTGGGGGCGCGAGGTCCGGAAAGAGGTTTCGGTGTGCTATTTTGCGGACATATTGCACAGGAGATAGTTGGGTTGGGGGCCTGAAAGCGCGCTCTCCGAGTAGTATGGTGGAAACAGCGGCCTGCTTCTGCGAACGCACCAGGAGCCGCGGACAACTCCCAAGGATTTAGGAAAGGAAACAAGAGCTATGTGGAAACCGAACCAGCCCGGAAGCCCGACACCCGCAACTCCTGAGCCGGCTCGTCCGGCGACACCGGCGAGCACCTTTGAGGCGACGAGCGCACCTGCGCCGCGGCCGACGACGGGGGCCGGCACAGGATCCGCGGCTGCACCCGCGACCGGAGAACAGGCGACGATCGGCAAGTCGCTGGTGGTGAAGGGTGAGTTGACGGGATCCGAGTCGCTGTATATCGACGGCAAGGTCGAGGGCGCGATCAATCTGCCGGGTAACCGGGTCACGGTTGGCCGCAACGGCCAGGTCGCGGCGAACATTGTGGCGCGCGAGGTGGTGGTGCTGGGCAAGGTTCGCGGGAACTGCCAGGCCAGCGATCGCGTGGATATCCGCAGCGAGGGATCGCTGACAGGCGACGTGATTGCAGCACGCATCTCGATCGAGGACGGCGCCTTCTTCAAGGGTGGCATCGACATCCGCAAGCCAGGATCGGCCGACACGAAAGCACCTGCTGCCGCAACGGTGCAGGAGCCGGTTACGGCCAGCGTTTAGAGTCGCGGTTTGAAGGGAAGGCCCCGGTTTTCAGCCGGGGTCTTTCTGCGTCTGCGGAACGGCGTGTTGCGGGGGATTTGCCGTGACGGGCGAGCGGAGGAACTCCTCAGAGGTTGCGGACGACGGTAAAGATCGCCGCTACGCCGAAGCCGAGACAGAGAAGGACGGAGCGGGTGGCGGGGCTGAGTGGAGGAGGGGACCTGTGGGTGGGCCAGGCGCGATAGAGCGCGTAGGCGAGAGCGGCGGGGAGAGCGCAGGTGGTGAGGGCGTTGAGGTGGAGGGCTTCGGCGAGGTGACCGCGAAGCAGAGCGGCAAGGGCTCGGGTTGAGCCGCAGCCGGGGCAGAGCAGATGAAGAAAGGTGTGGATGGGGCACGGGGGGTAGAAGGTGGTGGTGGATGGCGGGAGCGAGCGGAGGGTGATCGCGACGAGGGCGGCGATGAGGGTGGGCGCGATCCATCGCCACGGGAGTTCGCGGGGAGGGTGATGGGGCGTGGCCATGGCGAAGGGAGCCTCCACGGGGTGTCTACGGTGTCTAGGGTCGAAAGCGAAGACCGCGTTTGATGTCGTTGACGCGGTTCATCTGGGACTGGAAATAGATGCCGCCGAAGAAGAAGGTGAGCACCGGGTTGAGGCGGAGGCCGATGGGGTCGACGGTGTTGAAATGCTGCTCGAGCTCGGAGCGGAAGATGAAGCGGGCGATCAGACGGACGACCCAGCAGCTAATGGCGACCAGGCTGTAGACGCCGAATCCCCCGCCGGTGTGCACGCCATAGCTGTAGTGGTGGCCGAGGCCCAGTCCATGCCGTCCCGACATGATGCCAAGCGCCTGGCCCATGACGGCCTGGGTGAGCAGAAGGACGGCGGAGGCGATGTAGAGCGGGAGGGCTCTGCTGCCGGGCCAGACTCGTTTGAACCAGGCTGCGAGGATGATGTTCCAGACCATCTGGAAGAGGCTGCAGGTGACGAGGTCGAGGAGCAGGAGGAGCGCCCAATGTAGGTTGGGCGGATCGGCGAAGGGTGTGTTCGAGCCCAAAGGAGCGCCTTGCTGGAAGGGCGACGAGACCGGCCCATAGCCGGAGTTTGCCGCGGGAGCCGCGCCCCGGGCGGCGAGGAGCTGGGAGACGGGGAGCCAATCGGGCATCTCGTCGCTCTTTGCGAGATCGGTTGGGAGGACGTGGCCGGAGGCGAGGTAGCGCTCGAGGTCCTCCATGGTGTAGGGACCGTACGTCTGACCGTTCCGCGCAATCTGATAGTGCATGCAACACTCCTGGGATTAGGGGAGGAATGGGGATCAGATGCGATGTAAACACGGGGATGGCTCGGAGACAAACCATTTCTGGTGTGCCGGCATGAGGTTGCGCCAGGGCCGGGGGACCGAAGCGCTCCGTGCTTTGGGGATGGTCGTAGCGAGGAGCCTGGGCCACGCTCGCGGTAAGCCGCGGGTGGGTCCGGGCCCCCTCGCTAGAATTTCGGGAGCTGACTCACATTCCAGCCGCCGCCCAGAGCTTTGATAAGGAGGACGCTCGCGTCCATGCGGCGGCGCATGATGTCGATGTCGTTGCGTTCGTTGGTGAGCGCGGCGGTTTGGGCGGTGATGACCTGGAGGTAGGTGTCGACGCCGCCGACGTAGCGGTTGTTGAAGATCTGCTGGGCCTCCTGGGCGGCTGCGGTGGCCCGGCGCTGCTGCTCGGCCTCGTCGGCGAGGATGCGGAGCATGGATAGGTTGTCCTCGACCTGCTGGTAGGCGGTCAGGGTTGTCTGGCGATAGCTGGCGGTCTCCGCGTTGTAGCTCTCGTACGCCTGGGCCGAGATGGCGCGGCGGCGGCCGCTATCGAAGAAGGTCTGGCCGAGGGTCGGACCGAGCGCGTAGATGAAGCTGGATCCGTTGAGGAGGTTTGCCGCGGAGGTGCCTTCGAAGCCGACGAGGCCGGAGAGGGCGAGCGAGGGGAAGAAGGCGGCGCGGGCGATGCCGATCTGCTGGTTGGCTTCGGCGGTGCGGCGTTCGGCGGCGGCGATGTCCGGGCGGCGCTCGAGGAGTTCGGACGGGAGGCCGGCGGGGATGGAGGGGGGCTGCGCCTCCAGCGGTGAAGAGGGAAGCGTGAGCAGGGCGGGTGGATCGCCGACGAGGACGGCGATGGCGTGCTCATACTGGGCGCGGCGGATATCGATGTCCGCGGCCTGTACCCTGGCGGCCTGGAGCTGGGTCTCGGCCTGCGAGACGTCCGACTTGGCGGAGACGCCTCCGACGAAGCGATTGTTGGTGACGCGGAGCGCTTCCTCGTACTGGGCGACGGTGTCGTTGAGGAGCTTCTTTTCGGCATCGGCGGCGCGCAGTTCGAAGTAGTCGAGGGCGAGCTCCGCCTGGAGGGAGAGGATGACGTTGCCGTAGTCGGCTGCCCTGGCCTGCGCCTCTTCGCGGGCGATGTTGACGGTACGGCGGATGCGGCCGAAGAGATCGAGCTCCCAGCTCACGTCGAGCGGAAGCTGGAAATCGGCGACGCCGATGTTTGCGGAGGTGGCGGCGGAGTTGGCGTAGGGCCGGCTGGCGGAGGTACGCTCGGCGCCCGTAAACGGAGCGGCGCCGATGGTGGGGTAGAGGTTGGACCGGTTGACGCGGATCTGGGCGCGGGCGCGCTGGAGGTTGGCGTCGGCGACGCGGACGTTCTGGTTGCCGGACAGGATGCGGGGTTCAAGAGCGTTTAGGCCGGGGTCGACGAAGACGGTCCACCACTCGCCTTTGGGGAGCTGGTCCGCGGGCTGCGCGGTGTGCCAGGCGCCGTCCTCCTTGTAGGCCGGCGGCGGCGCCTCCTTGAAGGTGGGCGCCGTGGGAACGCTGGGCCTGACGTATTTGGGTCCGACCAGGCAGCCAGAGAGGAGCAGCGGGAGGAAGAGGGAGAGGGCGAGCGCCGCCCGAGCGTTGCTCACAGCTGCGCTCCAGATTTCTGCGCTCCGACGTGAACCTCCTGCCCTTCGGAGAGGGAGTCGGATGGGTCCAGGATGACCTGGTCACTCGCCTGAAGGCCGGAGCGCACCTCGACGAGGGCGCCACCATCGTGCGTGATGGTGATGGGGATGAGGTGGACGCGGCCGTTGCGGACGACGCCGACGCGGAGACCTTCGCTGCGGAAGAGCAGGGTGTTGGCCGGAATGGTGAAGCTGTTGGGGTGCATCGAGGTTTTGAAGTGGACGAAGACATATGCGCCGGGAAGGAGCTTGCCAGCCGCGTTGGGGACGTCGACTTCGACGTTGAGGGTTCGCGAGGCGGGATCGATGGCGCTGGAGTTGCGGGCGATCACGCCTTCAAGCGACTCGCCCGGGTACTCGTCGAGCGTGAGATAGGCTTTGGCGCCGTCCTTGATATCGGCGGCGTAGATCTCCGGAACGGCGACGTAGACGCGAATCCGCCCCATGGCGGCCATGTGGAAGAGCTCCTTGGGCGTGGATCCGGCGGATCCGGCATCGATGAGCGCGCCGACGTCGGTATTGCGGGCGGTCACGATTCCGTCAAAGGGCGCGTAGACGTTTTCAAACGATTGGAGCTGTTGGAGACGGCGAACGCCGGCGTTGGCGGCATCGACGGCGGCTGCCTGCGCGACGGCGCCGCCGGTGGCCTGATCGGTCTCCTGTTTGGAGACGGAGTTGGACTTGAGCAGATTCTGGTAGCGCGCGGCGGTGGTGTCGGCGAGACCGAGGTTGGCTTGGGCGCTCTTGAGGTTGGCCTGGGCGACCTGCAGCTGCTGATCGACCTCGGGAGTTTCGATCTGCGCCATGAGCTGGCCCTTTTTGACGCGGGCGCCGATATCGAAGTACCAGTGCTTGAGATAGCCGTTGGTGCGGGAGTAGATGGGCGTGTCGGTGAAGGCCTGGGTGTTACCCGGAAGAGCGATCTCGGGCGTGAGGCGCGCGGCGACGGGATGTATCACCGCCACCGTGGGGATGGAGCTCTCCTCCGTGTGCTGCTGGAGAGTGTGCTCCGCCGCGGCACGGCTCAGGATTCCAGCGGCGATCACAACGATGAGAAGGATAGCCACGACAGCGATGGCAATCCAGGCACCCCGTGAAAGGCCGCGTCGCGCCGCCGGGGCAGCGGGCTCGGATCGGGCAGTTCCTATGGGGGATGTCGTGGTGGTCGTGTTGTATTCGGTCGGCATAGATCTCCAAAAGGTGCGCGAATCAGGATCAGACGCCGCTGGCGACGTGCGCGGTCGAGGTTGTCTGCGAGACACTGACAGACTTGCGCCGGCCATGCAGGAGACTGAAAACGGCGGGAACGAAGAGCAGCGTCGCCACGGTAGCGCAGAGAAGCCCACCGATCACCGCGCGGCCCAAGGGTGCGTTCTGTTCACCGCCCTCTCCCGCACCAAGCGCCATCGGGATCATGCCGATGATCATGGCAAGCGCGGTCATCACGACCGGCCGGAAGCGGGTTGTGCCGGCTTCAAGTGCCGCCGCGATGGCGTCGCCGTGGCTTTGCAGCCGCTCCTTGGCGAACGACACCACCAGAATACTGTTTGCGGTGGCGACACCCATACACATGATCGCGCCCATCAGCGCGGGAACGCTGAGCGTCGTACGGGTGATGAAAAGGAAGAGGACGATACCCGCAAGCGCGGCGGGCAGGGCCGTAATGATGATGAACGGATCGAGCCACGACTGAAAGTTGACGACGATCAGAAGGTACACGAGCACGACAGCGAACGCGAGACCGCCGAGCAGACCGAGGTACGAGCTGCGCATGGTTTCGATCTGTCCGCGTACCTCGACAAAGCTGCCGCGAGGCAGCGACTTTCGGTGTGCGTTGACTACCTTATCGATAGCCCGGCTGACCGCACCAAGATCGCGGCCTTGAACGTTGCCGTAGATATCGAGTGTACGGCGTATGTTGTAGTGGCTGACGATGGGCATCTCGGTGGTGCGGGAGATGCTGGCGACATCGGCGAGAATCTCAGGTTTGGCGGCGCTCGCGGACGCGAGCGGTATGTTACGCAGGTCATTCAGCGACTGGATAGTGTACTGCGGAGCCTGGGCCACCATGTTGTAGTTCACGCCATTGCGCGTATTCAGGAAGAACATGGGCGAGAGTTGCGAGCTGCCGCTCAGGATGTTGACCAGGCTGCCTCCGATGTCGCGGAAGCTGTAGCCTCCCTGCTGCGCTTTCGTGCGGTCGACATCGATGCGTAAGGCAGGGTAGTCGTCAGGTTGCTGGATGCGGAGGTCAGCCAAACCGGGAACCTTTTGCAGATTGGCCAGCACCTCGTTCGCGACCTTACGATTGCCGGCGATATCTGCGCCATCGAATTGAACGTCAATCGGGGAAGGCAGACCGAAGTTGAGGATTTGCGTCACGATATCGGCAGGAAGGAAGTAGAAGATGTTTCCCGGAAACGCGGACGGGAGCACGGAGCGCAGTTTGGCGACATACTCAGCCGTGGGGCGATGCTTCTCGGTCAGAGAGACAAGAATATCGGCGTCTCCGGAGCCGAACAGACCAGAGGTCGCATGCTGGAGGTTGAGTGTGCTGTACGGAAGGCCGATGTTGTCGAGGATGTTGTCTATCTGATCCGCAGGGATGGCGGTTCGAATGCGCTGTTCTACTTCATCGCAGAGCCTGGCGGTCTCCTCGATACGGGTTCCGCTGGGTGCCCGCACATGCAGGATGAACGTGCCATTATCGGTGGCCGGAAAGAAGTTCTGCCCAAGAAACGGAATCAGGAAAAAGGTGCACAGGCAAAGGATCAGAAAGACGGGAACAAAGATTATTCGAGCAGCAATCAGCCGTTCGAGCAGGGTTTGGGAGTTGCCGCGCAGACGCTCGAAGCCGCGATTGAAGGCTCGTTGAAAGCGAGCCAGCGGATTGCGCGAGAGCGCGACGGCGTGATCATGCGCCTTGAGCAAATACATGGCCATGGTCGGTACCAGGGTGAGCGAAAGGATGTAAGCGGCGACCATCGCAAACACAACCGACTCGGCGAGTGGGACAAATAGATATCGTGCGACTCCCGAGAGGAAGAACATAGGGAGAAAGACGATGCAGATGCAGAGCGTGGAGATCAGAATCGGTACCGCAATCTGGCCGGCGCCCTCTTCAATCGCCTCGATCAAGCCATGCCCTTCCTCCATATAGCGCTCGATATTTTCGATGGTCACGGTGGAATCATCGACCAGGATGCCCACGGCGAGCGCCAGACCGCTTAACGTCATGATGTTGATAGTCTGCCCAATGAGGCCGAGCATGATCACGGAGGACAGAATCGAAAGTGGAATGGAGACGGCAATGATGATGGTGGAGCGCCAGGAGCCGAGGAAGAGCAGGATCATCAAGGCGGTGAGGAGCGCGGCGATGACGGCTTCACGAATGACGCCCAGCACCGAGCCACGGACAAAGATCGCCTGATCTGCAAGAGGCTTTATCACCAGTTGCGGCGGAAGCGTGGAAGCGATGCGCGGAAGGAGGGCGCGGATTCCGCTCACAACCGACAGCGTGGATGCCGTGCCGGACTTGAGAACGGAGATAAGAACGGCGCGATGCCCGTCCTGGCGAACGATGTTGGTCTGCGGGATACTGCCGTCCGCAACGGTGGCGACATCCCGAAGAAAGATGATGACGCCTTTCGCGTTGCGGATAGGCAGATTGCTGATTCCGGTGATCGTCTCCGGGGAGGAGTTCACGAGGATGTCGTATTCATCCTGACCGATTTTGGCGGTGCCGCCCGGCTGCACGACGTTCTGCGACGCCATCGCAGTCAGCACGTCCGAGGGTGAGAGGCCCTTGGCCTGAAGCGCCTTCGGGTCAAGATTGATCATGATCGAGCGCTGTTTGCCGCCGTACACGTTCGGAACGACCGCGCCGGAGATGGTGGTGAGCTGGGGACGGATAAAATTCAGTCCCAGATCGTTCAATTGCTGCTCAGAGAGATCACGTCCAGAGAGCCCAAGCTGGAGAATCGGCACAGAGGACGCTGAGAAGTTGATGATCTGCGGCGGCAGCGTCCCCGGCGGAAGCGAGCGGAGGATGAATTGCGAGGCGCTGGAGACTTGGGAGTTTGCCGTGTCCAGTGAGGCGCCGGGCTGCAGGTAGACCTTTACGACGACCTGCCCACGGACCGTCGTGGACTCGATGTGCTGGATATTATCGACAAGGGTCGTGAGGGTCTTCTCGAACGGCGTCGTCAGCCGGCCTTCCAATTCTTCGGGGTTCAGGCCGGTGTAGGCCCAGGCGATGGACACGACCGGAATATTGATATTCGGAAAGATGTCGGTCGGCGTCTGCAGGATGACGACAGGCGCGGCGATAAGGATCAGGATGGCGAGAACGATAAAGGTATAGGGCCGGGTGAGGGCAATCTTTACAAGCCACATGGAAGCACCATCCTCGCTGAGCGTCTTGCAAGAGTGTCACATTATCAGACACCCAAACGCGGTATTTGGTTTCACAGTTATTTCCGCTCGGAAGCAACGGTGTAACCGATAATGATGGAAGAGGGCGTACATGGAGTTAAGGCATCTCCGATACTTCTGCGCGGTCGCCGACAGCGGCAGCTTCAGTGAGGCTAGCCGAAGTCTCCACGTTTCGCAGTCGACGATTAGCGAACAGATCGCGGATGTGGAAGCGGAGATCGGGGGTCCGCTGCTGGACCGGAGCTCCCGGAAGACGCGGTTGACGCCCCAGGGTCTTATCTTTCTGGCGGAGGCGCGCAAGACGCTGATTGCGGCGGATCGGGCGGTCGACATCACCCAACGATCGCTGCAGGGCAAGATTGGAACATTGTCGATCGGCTTTTTTCTGTGGGGTGCGGGCGGCTTTTTCCCTCGACTGATCCGGGAGTACCGGCGGCTGCACCCGGAGGTGCGTCTTTCGCTGATTGAGATGGATACGCCGGCGCAGATGGAGGCTCTCGCGGCGGGCAAGATCGATGTGGGCTTTACGCGGCCGCTGCAGCCGCCGTTCGACCGAAGTCTGCACTCGGAGCTGCTCTACATGGACCCGATTGTGGCGGTCCTGCCGCGGGATCATCCGCTGGCGAAGAAGACGCTGAGTGTGACGCAGCTTGCGGCGGAGCGGCTGGTGCTGTGTGAACGCAGGGTGACGCCGGCGCTGTTCGACAACATCCTGGGGCTCTGCACGTCCGCTGGGTTTTCGCCGGAGATTGTGAACACCTCGGCAACCTGGGCCGGCGTGCTTACGCTGGTGGAGTCGGGCGAGGGGGTGTCGCTGGTGCCCGCGGGTGTGCGTCACCTGCGAACGCGCGGTGTGGTCTTTCGCGTGTTGAAGCCGGAGACGGTGCGGGTCGGGCTTTCGATCGCGTGGAATCCGCAGAACGAGGGCGTGATTCAGCAGAACTTCCTGGCGCTGGTTCGAGCGAACAAGGAGCGGATCCAGAGATCCGGCGGGAACTAGGCTGGTGTGATCTCAAGGATGGCGCCCTCGCCTGCCTCGAGGATGAAGGCGCCGCCCACCTCTCCACCGGTTCCGTCGAGGAGGGTGGTGAGCAGAACGCGGCCGCTGGGTACCTGGACCTCCTGGGGCTCGCCGGTGAGGTTGAGGACGATGTGGAGCCGTTGCTGATCGCCGGTGCGCCGGTAGGAGAGAACACCGCCCTCGGCGCGGATGTCCGAGACCTCCCCCGCGTGTAACGCCGCGGACCTGCGCCGAAGCTGAAGAAGCTGGCGGTAGAGGGAGAGCACGGAGCGTGGCGCCGCAGCTTGCGCAGAGACGGCGAGCTCGGCCGCGTTGGCAACGAGGGGGAGCCACGGCGTGCCGGTGGTGAAGCCGGCGCCGGCACCCGCGTCCCACGGCATGGGTGTGCGCTCGGGGTCCCTGCCCATGCCGATGCCGGGCTGGTTCTTCTCGGCGGGGTCCTGCACCAGATCGGGAAGGATGATGGCGTTGGGGAGGGCTAGTTCGTCCCCGTAGAAGAGCGTGGGGGTGCCGCGGAGCGTGAGCAGGAGCATGGCGGCGACGCGCACCTGAGGCTCGCCGACGCGGCTGGCGAGGCGTGACTGGTCGTGGTTGCCGAGAACCCAGTTGGGCCACGCGCCCGCGGGAAGCAGACTCTCGTAGTCGCGCATGAGCTGCGCGATGGCATCCGCCCGCCAGGGTGTCTGGATGAGGTGGAAGTTGAAGGGGAGGTCGGCGCCGTGAAGATCGGTTGCGTTTGGGTCGGCGCCATAGTAGGTGACGAGCTGGCGAAGCGGGAGGTAGATTTCGCCGATCAGGAGTCGCTCCGGATACGCGTCGAGGAGAGAGCGCATCTGCTGGACGATTTCGTGCGTCTCGGGGCGGTCTGAGTTGTAGAGCGGAAGCATTCTTCCACTGGGATGGCCGCCGGGCTTCCAGTTGGGGTTTTCCGGGTTGGAGCGGAACTGGTCGTCTTTGATCAGGAGCCAGAGGACGTCCATGCGAAAGCCATCGACGCCGCGATCGAGCCAGAAGCGCATGGCGGCGTAGATGGCTTCGCGAACCGCAGGGTTCCACCAGTTGAGATCGGGCTGGGCGGAGAGGAAGGAGTGCAGATAATACTGGCCGGTCTGCTGATCCAGGGTCCAGGCCGGACCACCGAAGTGCGACATCCAGTTGTTCGGTACACCGCCGTCTGTGGCGGGATCGCGCCAGAGATACCAGTCACGCTTGGGGTTCCATCGGGAGGAGCGGCTTTCAAGAAACCAGGGATGCTGATCGGAGGTATGGTTGGGGACGAAGTCCAGGATGAGCTTGAGGCCGCGGACGTGGATGGCGGCCAGGAGCCGGTCGAAGTCTTCGAGGTTGCCGAAGATCGGGTCGACGCCGGTGTAGTCCGAGACGTCGTAGCCGAAGTCGGCCATGGGCGACGGGTAGAAGGGCGAGATCCAGATGGCGTCGATGCCGAGCTCGACCAGGTAGTCGAGACGGGAGAGGATGCCGTTCAGATCGCCGAGACCGTCGCCGGTCGAATCCTGAAAGGAACGGGGGTAGATCTGGTAGATGACGCCATCCTGCCACCAGAGCCGAGCGATCGTTGCCATGAGGTTTGGATGCGGAAGTGGGCAGGAGCAGGGATGGCATCCGGCGCGAACGGTTGGACGGAAGCCAACCGATCGGCGGTCTGCCTTACTTCTTGGGAGGTGTGGCTCCGGAGGGTGGGAGGGAGTTGAGGGTGGGAGGCGCGGTGCTGGAGGGGGTCGTCTGCTTGACGAAGTCCGCGACCATCTGGCGGAGTTGCGGCTCGATGGAGCTCATATGCTGCTGGGTGATGGCCAGTGACTTGGCGGCGACCTCGGGCGACTTGTTGAGCATGGTCTGACCGGCGGGCGACTTGTAGAAGGTAAGGAAGCTGTCGACCTCGGGCTCGGTGTAGGTGTCGCTGTAGAGCTTGAGGTAGTCCGGTTCGATGACCTTCCAGCCGATGGTCTGCTCCACGAGACCGTTGACGTGACCTTTGAGATCGGTGAACTGCTTCTGCTGTTCGGGCGTGGGGGTGGCGCCGAACTGGTGTGTGCTCAGGCCCTGCATCTGCCGGTCGAGGTTGCCGAGGATCTGCTTGGTCACCTGGTCCACGTGAAGCAGGGTAAAGAGCTCCTGCACTTTGACGCGCTTGGTGGCCTCGTCGGCGTGCGCGAAAGGGGCAAGCGGGAGAAGAAAGAGCAGGGAGACGGCGAGACGCTTCATGAAAGAAAACTCCTTGGGGAAAGTGTACCGGAGTGGGGGTTTCGCTGGCCGGGCAGGCAGGGGGCGCCAGGGGGCGTTGCCGGCGTTGAGGCTCTTGCGTGGCACCGATTAGGAGCATGCGCGAGCTGCCGGAGAGGGCGGCAGAGAGGCGGGTGGGCTAGGTGCCCTTGGCGTTCCCCGAGTCGTCCGAATCTGGTCTGAGGACTCGCCGTGGCAACCGCTCTCCTACGCTGCTTATACTGTCTGCATCAGGAGCGGACCTTGTTACACCTGTTGCAGCGCCACGCATTGCCGATCAAGGCTCAGCTGCGCGCGTCGTTGGTGCTGGCGTACGCGATACCCGCGGACGTGCTGCAGCCGCTGCTGGCTCCCGGGCTGCGCCTGGATACGTATGGCGACTTCGGGTTTCTAGCGATCGCGCTGGTGGAGACGCGCGATCTCCGCCCGGCATTCCTTCCGCCCGGCCTGGGCTTGAGCTTCTTTCTGGCCGGGTACCGCATCTTTACGCGCTACCAAACTCCAGCCGGCCGAACGCTGCGCGGTTTGCGCATCCTGCGCAGCGATACGGATCGCCGGTCCATGCAGGTGTTCGGGAATCTGCTGACGCATTATGGCTACGAACTTTCCCTTTGCAAGGTGCGGCGATCGGAGGAAACCTATGCGATCGAAGTCGGCACACGGAAAGGTGACGCAGACCTCCATGTGGAGGCCGATATTTCTGTCGACGCTGTATCGCTGCCTCCAGGGTCGCCGTTTCCCGACTTTCGCGAAGCGCGCAAGTTCGCCGGACCTCTTCCCTTCACCTTTGATTATGAGCGGGAGACCCACTCCATCCTGCGCGTGGAAGGTGTACGGCAGCAATGGAATCCGCGGCCGGTTTCGGTGACCGTCCACCGGAACACCTTTCTTGAGCAGGAGAGATTCCGTTCGAGCGGAGCGGTTCTGGCAAATGCCTTCTATCTGGAGAACGTCCCGTACTCCTGGAAGCCCGGCGTTCGCGAGGCTCTGCCATGACCGCCTCCGTCGCGCAGGACAGGTTTGCGGGGGTGGTCAAGATCGTCCGGTTCAATGTGCGCTTCTATGCTGGAAGCGCTTTGGGCGTGCTTGCCGCGGGTGCTCTGCTCGCGTTGCGCCCCCTGCCGCGCTGGCTTGAAGCGGCTGTGTGGAGCGGGGCCGCTCTGATGGCGTTCTGGACGCTTAGCTCCCTGGTTGTCTCCTGGTACGTCTACGATCACGCCGGGGTGACGCGCTGGGCCTGGATACCGGAGCAACTCCCGATCGCACCTCGGCGATGGGTGAATATCCACGCGGGCCTGGACGAGTCCAGCTTTGCGTTGCGGCAGATGATTTCCGGAAGCGAAGGCGTCGTGGTCGACATCTACGACGCGGCGGAGATGACCGAGCCCTCGATTGCACGGGCCCGCCGCCTGTACCCGGCTGCGCCTCCGTTCCTGAGTGGCCGGTCCGATGCGTTGCCCCTGCCGAACAAGGCCCGGGACACCGTGCTGCTTCTGTTTGCCGCGCATGAGGTGCGTGACCGTGCGCGGCGGACACAACTCCTGCGTGAGACGAAGCGTGTCCTCGAGGACGGGGGACAGGTGATCCTGGTGGAACACCTGCGTGACTGGAAGAACTTCGTGGCGTTCGGCCCCGGCTTTTTCCACTTTCACTCTGGGCGGGACTGGCGCCGCAGCATCCGGGAGGCTGGGCTTCGCGTCGACCGAGAGATCGCAGTCACGCCCTTTGTAAGCTGTTTTGTGCTGGGCAAGGCGGAGGCGTGAAGCTCAACCGGGCGGAGCGGCTGCTGGTGAACAATGGGGCGCGGGCTCTGGTGCAGCGCTTCTACGAAGGTCCGCTGCTTCGCCAGATGGGCGGCTCGGTGGAAGGCGGACGTGTGTTGGAGGTAGGCTGCGGACGCGGCGTAGGCGTGGAGTTGCTGCTGAGTCAGTTTCGCGCAGCAGAGGTTTGCGGCATCGATCTCGACCCGCGCCAGATTGAACGTGCGCGCAGGCGGCTTGCCGGAAGTTACGAGGGACGCTTGCATCTGGAGGTGGCCAGTGTCGAACATCTGCCGTTTGCCGAGGGGAGCTTCGATGCGGTCTTCGACTTCGGCATGCTGCACCACGTACCGGCCTGGGAGGCCGGCATTGCCGAGATCGGACGCGTTCTGAAGCCGGGCGGCAGGTTCTTCTTCGAAGAGGTAACCCGGGCGGCGCTCGGACGTTGGATCTACCGCACGTTCCTGGAGCACCCGGTCGACAACCGCTTCAGTGAGGCTGAGTTCCTGGCGGAGCTGGCGCGTCACCAGTTTCAGCACACGCTGCCGACCCGCAGGATACTGTTCGGAGACATCTTCCTCGGAGCGGCAAAGCTGCGCCTGCCGTGAGAGGGGTCCGCTTCGTTTCCGCCGGCAACCTCGACTCTGTCGATTTCGCGGCCGGTGGCCGCCTTCGGTTCGCGGGAGCTGTTCTTGAGTATGCTTAGGTTCGGCCGTGGGTCTCGAGGCCGAGGGTCTGGGTGCTATGAGGATCGCTTTCGGATGGCGCGATGTGCGTGCGTTGAGCTTCGCCCTTCTGCTTGGCTCGAGGATGTGCGGAGGAGCGGCTTCGCTTTCCGCCCAGACGCCTGCTACGCCGGCTGTGCCGGATTGGGCGCGGCCGGGATCGCCGACGCATCGCCAGGTGGCGCCGCCGGCAGACTTCCACCGGCCGAGCAGGACGACCGAGACGCCGATCGGTCAGTTTGAAGGCCAGAGCGACGTTGGCTCCGCGGTGGTGCCGGGCGGGTCGAGCTATGACGCCGGCCTGATGCAGTACACGATTCAATCCGCCGGCTACAACATCTGGTACTCGCGCGACGAGTTTCGCTACGTGTGGAGGAGGATGTCGGGAGACGTTTCGCTGGCGGCGGATGTTTCTTTTCCCGACCCGAAGGGCTACGACGATCGGAAGGCGGTGCTGGTGATTCGGCAGAGCCTGGACGATGACGCGAAGGAGGCGGTGGCTGGCGAGCACGGCGGAGGCCTGGTGCACCTGGCGGAGCGGGCGAGCAAGGGAGCTGCGATGACGGATACGCAGTTCCGGTTTGGCGGAACTCTGGCAGGGGTTCTGCCAAGGCGGATCGGCATTGAAAAGAGGGGCGACGAGATCGCGATTTTTCTCAGTCTGAAGGATGAGCCGATGCACCAGTTTGGGCCGCCGATCCGCTTGCACTTTGACGGGCCGTTCTATGTGGGCATCGGCTTCTGCTCGCACCTGCCCGACCGGTCGGACACGGCGGTGCTCTCGGATGTGTTGCTTGAGAACGCGGCGGGCCGGGTGCGCTGAACGGCCGACGAATCTCGCAACGAGGTGCGCGCGTGTAGGATGCCGAGCATGAGGGCAACCAGCATGAAGGTACTTTTGAGACGGCCGCGAGTTTGGCGCGCGCCGATGGCGATCGCGATGTGTCTCCCCATGCTGCCGCAGGGGCGCTTGCCGGGGCTCCAGGCGCAGACGTTGGCGGTGCAGGCGGGAGCACGACAGACTGGAACAAGGCAGACGGGAACAAGGCAGACGGGAGCGGGGCAGACGGGAGCGGGGCAGACGGGAGAGACCGGGGAGCACCTGCGCAGCCGGATCTTCTGGTACGACCTCGGGGACGGCGCCTCGCACCTCGTGTACACGGCGGACGGGATCTGGGAGGCGCCGAACTGGTCGCCGGACGGAAGCTACCTGATCGCCAACTCCGGCGGAGGCGTCTACAAGCTGGTGTTGACAAAAGATGGCAAGGCCGAGCCGCAGAGGCTGGCGATTCCGGTCGAGTATGCGTGCAACAACGACAAGGCGCTTTCGCCCGACGGCAAGCGGCTGGCATTCTCGGCCACGGTGCGGGGCGGAAAGGGATCGCAGGTGTTTTTGTCGAACGCGGATGGCAGGGACACGCGGCTGATCGTGTCCGACACACCGAGCTACTTTCATGGCTGGTCGCCGGACGGAAAGACGCTGGCCTTTGTGGCGCAGCGGAATGGCAGCGGCCAGTACGACATCTACGGTGTGCCCGCGGCGGGTGGACCGGAGGTGCGGCTGACGTCCGACGTGCACCAGGACGATGGGCCGGATTACTCCCCGGACGGCAGGTGGATCTACATCAACTCCGATCGGTCGGGCAAGCAGGCGGTGTGGCGGTTCCCGGCTGGCGGTGCTGGCCGCGACGATGCGCATGCCGAGATGGTGGTGAATGACCGGCTCCAGGACTGGTTTCCGCATATCTCCCCGGACGGGACCAAGCTGGTGTACATCGGCTACCCGGCGGGAACGCCGACACACAACCCGCGCGACGTGCGGATTGCACTGAAGCTGGTGGCGGTGAACGGAGGCACGGTGGTCCCGGAGCAGAGGACGCTGCTCGAGGGCGTGGGTGGGCAGGGCAGTATGAATGTGAACTCGTGGGCGCCGGATTCGAGGCGGTTCGCCTATGTGACGTATGAGGCTCTGCCGTAGGCGATGCCGGCGGGATGGTGGGCGCGGGATAGGTGGGAGTTGGTATGCTGGCGGCGGATGCGGGTACGGACGCGCGACGGAGGAGGTCGGGGATGAGGGCAGTTGCATGCTGGATGCTGCTGGGATGGTTGTGCGTGGGCGGAGCAGGCGAAGTTCTGGGGCAGGATGGTGCGGGGAGGCTGGTGAATCCGCTGAAGAGCTCCGGCCCGGACCCTTGGGTGGTGACGCGGGACGGATGGTACTTCTACATGAACTCGACGGGGAGCAACCTGACGATCTGGAAGACGCGGCGGATCGAGGATTTGGCGAAGGCGGAGCAGACGGTGGTGTGGACACCACCGGCGGGGGAGATCTACTCCAAGGAGCTGTGGGCGCCGGAGCTGCACTGGCTGGGGGGCAAGTGGTACATCTACTTCGCGGCGGATGCGGGGCACAACGAGGATCACCGGATCTACGTGGTCGAGAATGCATCGGAGGATCCGACGAAGGGGACGTGGACGTTGAAGGGCAAGGTGGCGGATCTGTCGGACAAGTGGGCGATCGACGCGTCCATTGTGGAGCCGACGGAGGCGACAGGAGGGCGGATGTACATGGTGTGGTCGGGCTGGGAGGGCGACAAGAATGGGGTGCAGTCGATCTATATTGCGCGGCTGAAGAATCCCTGGACCATTGAGGGGAAGCGGACGCGGATCTCGACGCCGGAGTTTGCGTGGGAGAAGGTGGGGGACCTGGATGCGAGCGATGGGCGGACGGTGCAGGATCTGCCGCACGTGGACGTGAATGAGGGGCCGGAGGTGCTGGAGCACGGGGGCAGAGTGTTTGTGGTGTACTCGGGCAGCGCGTGCTGGACGAACTATTACGAGCTGGGGATGGTGAGCGCGGCGGGGGGCGCGGACCTGCTCGATGCGGGCAGCTGGACCAAGGCGCGGGAGCCGCTGTTCTGGCAAAGCCCGGAGGGTGGGGCGTTTGGGACGGGGCATAACGGCTTCTTCAAGTCGCCGGACGGGAAGCAGGACTGGATCATCTACCATGCGAACCCGAAGCCGAACCAGGGATGCGGCGACATGCGATCGCCGCGGGCGCAGACGTTTACGTGGAAGGCGGACGGGACGCCGGACTTTGGCCGGCCGGTTGCGCTGGGGCAGGCGATCGCGGCTCCGAGCGGAGAACGGTAGTTTCCGACAGGCGTAGGAGCGGAAAGAGGCTGTAGGAGATAATCCGGGTATGGTGAGACCTTGTTTTCTGGTTGTCGACCGGGAGTACCCGGGAAGTATCTCCACGCGCAAGCTGGTCATCGAGACGGCGAAGTTGAATGTGCTAACGGCGTACAGCGCGGAGGAGGCGCTGCGGATGCTGGAGATGTTCCCGGCGGTGAGCGGGGTGGTGATCGACTCGGGGACGGAAGGGATGTCGACCCCCGAGCTGGTTCGCGGTTTGAAAAAGCTGCAGCCCAAGCTGCCGGTCATCGTGATCTCGGCGCCTGGGTTCGAGGAGTGTGCGGATGCGGACCACCATCTTGAGTCGTTTATGCCGGCGGAGCTGCTGGACTTACTGAAGCAGATGCAGCCGAAGGAGGCGGAGGAGATCGAGAGGCGGAACGAGGAGTTGAGCCGGGAGCAGGGAAGTGCGTAAAGGGATGGAGGAGGTGGAGGATTGGAGGGCCGGACCTGCTGGGGGCGAATCCGATCTCCTAGGCCGCGGCTTTATACTCGGTCGCATGTTAAGAGTGATGGTTCTTTGGGGCGTAGCGATGGGCGCGGTTCTACCGGGTGTGAGTGGACTGGCGCAGCGGACGGCCGAGCTGCTGGTGGTGAACCAGGGTGACCGGACGCTGAGCGTCGTGGATCCGGCGCTCGGGAAGGTGGTTGCAAGTGTGCCTGTGGGCGGAGTCACAGGGCACGAGGTGGCGGTGACGCCGGATGGCTCGACCGCGTTTGTGCCGATCTACGGGGACTCGGGTGTGGGCAAGCCGGGAACGGACGGGAACTCGATGGCGGTGATCGACCTCCCCGCGCGAAGGGTGCGGGGAACGGTTGCGTTCGGCCATGGGGTGCGTCCGCACAGCGCGCGCTACGACGCCAAGCGAGGTCTGCTGTACGTGACGACGGAGCTGGACCAGACGGTGTCGATCGTGGATCCGCGGACGCTGACGGTGGTGGGAGCCATTCCGACGGGGTCGGCTGAGTCGCACATGCTGGCGGTCTCGCATGATGGCCGCCGGGGGTACACGGCCAACGTCGGGTCGGGGACGGTGTCGGTGCTGGACATGGAGGGCCGGCGGACGGTAGAGGTGATTCCGGTGGCGCGTGAGGTGCAGCGCATCGCGATCTCGAACGACGACCGGATGGTGTTTACGGCAGACCAGGACAAGCCGCGGATGGCGGTGATCGATACGGCGACCAATAAGGTGTCGCGATGGGTGGCGCTGCCGGGGATCGGGTACGGAGCGGCGGTGACCAAGGATGGCCGGTACCTGTTGATTGCGCTGCGGGAGAGTGGGGCGCTGGCGGTGTTGGACCTCCACACGCTGGCGGTAGTGCGCCGGTTGGATGTGGGCAAGGGGCCGGTGGAGGTGCTGGTGCGGCCGGATGGCCGGGTGGCGTATATTTCGTGCTCGCCGGATGCGGGTGTGGCGGAGCTGGCGATCGATGGCGAGGTGAGTTCGTGGAAGGTAAACCGGGTGGTGCGGGGGGGGGTGGGCGCGGATGGGCTGGCGTGGGCGGAGCGCTAGGCCGGCGGTCCCTGCTCAGGCCGCAAGCGCAGAGCTTCCCATCGAGGCGGGTGTTTGAGGGAAGGAGGTGGGCTGGGGCGCTTCGGCTTGGGCTGTGCCTTCTGGTGCTGGGAGCCAGCGCTTTGCAGGCGGAGGCGCATCCGGAGTGGACCACGCCGATCGCGCCGTTCCGGATCGCGGACAACCTGTACTACGTGGGGAGCCGGGATCTCGCGGCGTATCTCGTGGTCACGCCGGCCGGGGATGTGTTGATCAACTCGAACCTGGAGAGCTCACCGCCGCAGATACGGCGGAGCGTGGAGCAGCTGGGGTTTCGGTTTACGGACCTGAAGGTGCTGCTGATCAGCCATGCGCACTTCGACCATGCCGCGGGGAGCGCGGAGGCGAAGCGGCTGACCGGAGCGAAGTACATGGTGATGGACGACGATGTCCGGGTGGTTGAGAGCGGAGGCGCGAAGGACTTCGCGTATGGACGGAGCGGAACGCGGTATCCGGCGGCGAAGGTGGACCGGGTGCTGCACGACGGGGACGAGGTCCGGCTGGGCGGGGCGGTGCTGGTGGCGCACAAGACGGCTGGCCACACGCGCGGTTGCACGACGTGGACGATGCGGGTGATGGATGCGGGCCGGCCGAGGGACGTGGTGATTGTGGGTGGCTGGAGCGCGAACTCGGAGTTTCGGCTGGTGGACCGGCCGGGCCGGCCGGCATCGTACCCGGGGATCGCGCGGGACTTCGAGAGGACGTTCGCGGAGCTGGCGCGGCTGCCGTGCGACCTTTTCCTGGGCGCGCATGGAAGCTACTTCGGGATGCTGGGGAAGCTGGAGCGGGCGCGGTCGGGAGAGAAGGCTACCTGGGTGGACCCGACCGGGTACCAACAGGCGGTGGCGGATCATCGGCGGGCATTTGAGGCGGAGCTGCAGCGGGAGGAGGCTGGGCAGCGCTGACGTCTTTTTGGCGCGTGCGTGGTCGTCTGGGGTTGGGATGGGCGTGCTGGTCCGGCGGCGAACGCCTAGAGTGCGACGGCGAGGTTGTGGACCAGGTGGAGCATGGGACGGAGGACCATGGGGTGCCCGTGGATGGCTGCACCGAGGGCGAGCAGGGCGAGGTTGAGGGCGGGGAGAAGGGAAACGTCGGTGGGGCGAGCGGACTTCTCTGAGTTCGTGGACGGGAGCGAAGGATGTTCTGGGGAGAGCATGCCCTGGTGAGAGCACGTACGGGGCCAAGCGCGGCGGGGGCCATTCGCGGCAATGTGGCGCGGACGTCTCCTCGTGTAGGAAGACGTTTTCTTACGGAGTGGAAGTTCCGGTTCGCTGGAGCACGGAGTTCAGGAAGGGGAAGGGTCGGCTTCGTCGTCCTCCGGGGTGGGGTGGCGGTCAACCGGGGCGTGTCTGTCATCTCGCGCGGGGAGGTTGACTCTTCGGATCGGTCCGCGCGGGTCCGCGTCGATCTCTCGTTCGACCTCGGGGAGGGGTAGCCGGAGCAGGTCGACGGAGGCCTTTGTGCCGAGGATGTAAGCGATGGTGGACAGGAGCCGGGTTCCGTGGGCGGGCTGGCCGGAGGGGCTAAGCGCGAGGGGGCCGAGCTGCTGCGGCTGCGCGACCGTGGTGACGAGATTGCGGACGCGCGTCGGGTCGATGCTGAGAGCGGTGACCTGCTCAAAGGCGAGCTGCTCATGGCTGGTGAGGGTGGCGGCCAGGTCCTCCAGGGAGAGGTTGCCGGAGACAGGGATGGTGCCGGGCATGTGGGCTCCTTTGGTGTCGTCGTAGGTGGCGTTGTCGTAGATGGCGTTGTCGTAGGTGTGGTGTTGTCGTGGGGAAGCGGCGTCAGGGAGCGAGGACGTCGCGGATGGCGTCGGCGAGCCGACCGGCGAAGGCGGGGTCATGGTCGGCCAGGAGCATGGCGCCGCGGAGGCTGGCGAGCAGGTCGTCGGGCGAGGTTTCGCCGGGCTTGGCGGGGAGACCGATGCGATCGAGAACGGAGCGGAGGTCGGCGGCCGCGCGCTGGCGGACGGCAGGGTCTGCGCCGGTGAGATCGCGGCTGAGGCGCTCGTAGGCGGAGCGGGTGTCGAGGGCCTGACGGGCCTGCCTGGGCGTAACCGGGGTGAGCTCGCGAATGGTGTCCTTGAGGTCGCCATCGGCCTTGACGGCGTCGGCGCCGGCCTTGCTCGAGATCTCGACCAGCGCGGAGGGAATGGTGCCGGCGTAATAGAAGCGGACGAGGTCGGTCCAGGCGTTTTCGAGCGGGTAGCTTTGGACGTCGCGGTTGGCTAAGCTGCGCAGCATCTGGGCCTGCTGCGACTTGCGGGAGGCGCGCATCTGCGCGATGAGGGACTCGGTGGTCTTCTGCTCGAAGAAGTTCTTGTCGAAGGAGAGGCGGGTGCCGCCAAGGGCAGTGGCGGTGGCAGTGAGGATGTCCTTGACGCCGGCGGCGCCGACGACGGTGGCGGCGGCGGTGAGGCCGAGCTGGGCGGCGTCGGCGGAGGTGAGGGCGGCGGCACGGGAGGTGGTGAGGGACGCCTCGAAGTGACCGTAGGCGGCTTCGATCTGGGCCATGATGCGGAAGACGATCTGGTTGCGCTCGGTGCGGGCGGTCTGCGCGTCGCCGGATTTGACCGAGGCGCGGTAGGTTTGGACGTCGCGGTCGAACTCGCCGGGGGTGTAGAGGATGGGGGCGGGAGAGGAAAGATTCTTCGGCATCCTAGGGGCGAAGCGCATGCAGCCGAGCACGGGCGAGAGGGCCAGGGTGGCCGAAAGGATGCGAGCAGCGGCGAGGTGGCGCGGCCTCATGGGTTGACCTCGGGGGACGCGATGTGAAATCCGGTATTGCGGATGGTAGCTGCAACGGGAAGACGATGTCGAGAGCCTGAGCGGGCCGCGGCGCGAGGTGGAGGTTAGACCTTCGTCTCCAGGGGTTTGCGGGCGAAGAAGAACAGGCTGAAGGCGAGGGCGGCGAAGGCGAGGACGCTGATCCAGTCGTGGTGGAGGGGGTTGGTGTCGGGGAAGCGCGGGATGGAGCGGTCGGTGGCGGCCTCGTAGAGCTTGACGCAGACGCCGAGGAGGCCGACGATGCCGCCCGCCGCGATCAGTCCAGACGCGTAGAGGGAGCCGGGAGAGATTTCGGACTCGGCGTCGAGGGCGGGTGTGACTGAGGTGGGGACGGGGAGGCCGGTGGTGGGGTCGAGGTGGTCGGGGTTGGTGGCGTCGAAGCCGGGGTTTTGCGCAAGCCAGGCGTCGTGGTTTGCGTGCCAGAGCTGGAGCGAGGCGGTGTGGCTGGCGGCGGCCTGTTTCGCGGATTGGTGGAGCATCGCGCGGTCGACCATCCAGCGCATGAGGCCACCGACAAAGATGGCGAGGGTGGTGGCGATGGAGAGGTAGGCCCCGACCGCGAAGGTTAACGACCGGACGCCGAGGAGTTCGACGGCGATGACGAGCGCGACGCCGAGCAGGACGAGCGACCAGGGGAGTTTGCGAGAAAGGATGCCGTTGATGACGGTGGCCATGAGGCGGCCCTGGGGGGCGGCGGCCTTTTCGGAGCCGATGCCCTGGATCCACTGGATGTCGATGGTGCCGGTGGCGGGGTTGTAGAGGTACTTGCCGTCCTCGAGGGTGGTGGAGCCGATAGCGTTGAGGAGGATGTAGGAGGAAGCGGAGGGGAGCTCGTTCTGTGCCGAGGCGTCCTTGCAGTCGTGGCAGTTCGACGCCTTCGGAGTTGTGAGGAGGATGTGATCGCGCTTGAAGTGGCCGCTACTTCCGACGCCGTCGGGGAGCGCCTGGAGATTGAGAGGGATGGGCCGGGGGAGGCGCTGAAAGGTCTCAAGACCGGTGTTCATGGCGTTGAGCGTGGCGCCGATCGAGATGGTGGAGATGATGACGCCGATCATGATGGCGAGCTGCTGTTTCCACGGGGTGGCTCCGATGAGGTACCCGGTTTTGAGATCCTGGGCGGTGTCGCCGGCGTTCGAGGCGGCGATGCAGACGATACCGCCGATGGTGATGGCGAGTGCTCCAAAAGCGGGTGCGGTCCAGCCCTTGACGAGGAAGATGGCGGCCGTGGCCATGAGGGTGGCGATGGTCATCCCGGAGACGGGCGAGGCGGACGATCCGACGATGCCGACGATGCGGGCGCTCACGGTAACGAAGAGGAAGCCGAAGACGACGACGAGGAGAGCGGCGGCGAGGTTGGCGAGGGCGCCGACCTGGGCTCCGGGGACCGGGTGGAACTGGAGAAAGATCCAGAGCAGGGCGATAAGGGCGACGGAGCCGCCGAGGACGACGATGGGCGGGAGGTCGTGCTCGGTTCTTCTTGGGTTGCCTGAGGTTTTACCGGAAGACGACCCCACCCTTTCCGACAAGACTGAAGAGGTTGGGGCACCCGGGCTTTTGCGGAGGTTGCGGAGGCCGTCGGTGAGGGCGGAGGCGATGGTGGGGAGGGTTCGGCAGAGGGTGATGAGGCCTGCGGCGGCGACCGCTCCGGCGCCCATGGGACGGACGTAGGTGCTCCAGAGCTGGGATGGGCTCATGTCGCGGATCGGGATGGTGCCGGGGTAAAGCGGGCCGGGCAGGTGGGATCCGAAGAAGTAGATGGCGGGCATGAGGACGAGCCAGGAGAAGGCGCCCCCGGCGAGCATGACGGCCGCGACCCGGATGCCGATGATGTAGCCGACGCCGAGGTACTCGGGGGTGACATCCGCTCGGATGGCCGACCCGCGCAGGAGGTGTTGTGCGCCGAGGTCGGGCTGGTAGTTGGGTGTGGAGGGAAAGAGACCGAAGAGGTTTTCGTTCTGGAAGAGGGTGTAAAGACCGCCGAGGCCAAGTCCGAGGAAGACGCGGGAGGCAAACGAGCCGCCGCGTTCGCCCGCCTGGAGGACGTCGGCGCAGGCGGTGCCTTCGGGGTAGGTGAGGGTGTCGTGCTCGTCGACGATGAGCTGCTTGCGCAGCGGGATCATGAACAGCACGCCGAGCCAGCCGCCGAAGAGGGCGAGGGCGAAGATCCTGGTCGACTCAAGATCGAAGCCCAGAAAGATCAGTGCCGGAAGGGTGAAGATGACGCCTGAGGCGATGGACTGGCCGGCGTTTCCGGTGGTCTGGACGATGTTGTTCTCGAGGATGGAGGCCTTGCCGAAGGCGCGCAGGATGGAGATGGAAAGGACCGAGATGGGGATGGAGGCGGCGACGGTGAGGCCGGCGCGCAGACCGACGTAGACGGTGACGGCGCCGAAGAGGATGCCGAAGACGGCGCCGAGGAGGAGGGCGCGGGCGGAGAGCTCGGGGCGGGTCTCGGTGGCGGGAACGAAGGGTCTGAAGGCGATGCGTGTGATCGGCTTTGGGGCTGCGGCCATGGGTCTTCGTCTCTCCCGCTTGTGGGCTGTCTGAGGTTGAGGGTGAGTGTACCAAGCGGTTGAAGCGGCAGGCTGGGACGATAGATTGAAGGCATGACGAGTTGGAAGACGAGGTTGCTGCACACCGGGGTAAAGGCGCCGGGCGGGTTCGAGTCGTTGGCGACGCCGGTGTATCGCGGTTCGACGGTGGTGTTTCCGGATGCGGCGAGCGTCCGGGAGGGATATCGGCCGGAGCGCGATGGATGGACGTACGGTCTGTACGGGACGCCGACCACGGCCGAACTGGCGGCGCGCGTGTGCGAACTCGAGGGCGGCGCCGGAACGGTTCTGGTGCCGAGCGGGCAGGCGGCGATCGCGCTGGTGAACCTGACGCTGTTGCGGGCGGGCGACCACATTCTGCTGCCGGAGAGCGCGTATGGGCCGAGCCAGCGGCTGGCGCGGGAGTGGCTGCCGGGCTTGGGCGTGGAGGTGAGCTTCTACGACCCGCTGGCGGGGGAGCGGATCGCAGAGGGGATGCGAGCGAATACGCGGCTGGTGTGGTGCGAGAGCCCGGGATCGATCACGATGGAGGTGCAGGACGTGCCGGCGATCGCACGGGCGGCGCACGCGGTTGGGGCGCTGGTGGCGGTCGATAACACCTGGGCGGCGGGCGTGCTGTTCGACGCGTTGGCGCACGGCGCGGATGTGACCATGCAGGCGCTGACGAAGTATGCCGGCGGGCACAGCGACGTGATTTTGGGGAGCGTGACCGCGAAGGTCGACGCCGTGGTCGACCGGCTGGCAAGAATGCGCGGGATGCTGGGGATCGGGGTCTCTCCGGACGACTGCAGCCTGGCATTGCGCGGGATGCTGACCATGGCGGTGCGGTTGGAGGCGCATGAGCGTGCGGCGCTGGCCGTGGCGCGGTGGCTAGGGGGGAGGCCGGAGGTGGAGCGGGTGCTGCATCCGGCGATGGCGACCTGTCCGGGACACGAGCTCTGGATGCGTGACTTCACGGGTTCGTGCGGCCTATTCTCGTTTGTGTTTCGCGAGGGGGTGAGCTTTGCGGCGACACGGGCTTTCGTCGACGGACTGAAATTGTTCAAACAGGGTTACAGTTGGGGTGGCGTGGAAAGCCTGGCGCTGAACTATGACCTCCGCGGGGCGGAGGGGGCGAGGTCGGCGCATGGCTTTCGGGTGGTGCGGCTGCATGTGGGGCTCGAGGTGGTGGGCGATCTGATTGCGGATGTGGAGCAGGCATTGACGGCGATCCGCGCCTAACAGAACCCCTTGCCCGATACGGGGACTGCGCCTATACTTCGAGCAACAACGCGGTCGGAAGACCTGGAGCGTTGTGCGAGTGAGGTGAGTCTTCAGCGAAAGCTTGACTGACATGTCGCTCGGGAGGTCTGCCGGGGAGGATCCGGGCGGGCCGCCTGGTCTCAGGGAAGGGAGCGCGGTTTGGCGCTCGGGCAACTCCGTCGAAACTGGCAGATCGAGGCAGCGGAAGCCCAGGCAGTGGAAGCCCGGATGGGTGGTTCGGGCCTGGGCGCGCAGTGCTCTCGATGACCTGATCACAACCTTGTTCCCGGGGGTGTGCAAGGTGTGTGAAGGCCCGCTCGTGCAGGCCGGCACCGTGCCCCTGTGCGCGACGTGCGCCGGTCGTGTCCGTCCGCAGACCGGTTTGCTGTGTGCGATCTGCGGCGAGGCCATGGGCATGGAGGACGAGCGCTTTGCCGAAGGGTTTTCGAGGGAGCCGCCACGGTGCACGCCCTGCCGGAGAGTTCCGCCCGCCTTCAACCGGGCCGTGGCCTATGGGGTGTACGAGGGCGAGCTGCGGGAGCTGATTCACCTGTTCAAGTACGAGCGGGTGAGAAGCCTGGCGGGCCCTCTGGGCGGAATGCTGGCTCGAGCCGTGGTGCTGTTGCAGGAGCAGATGGGGAGCTCTGAAGGTGGGCTGCTGGTCGTCGCTGTCCCGCTCTTCCGCGCAAAAAAACGAGACCGCGGCTTCAACCACGCGGAGCTGCTGGCGGACGCGGCGCTGCGCGACCTGAGGCGGCGAAGGCCGGAGTGGAAGCTGCGGGCAGCGCACGGCGTGCTTTCCCGGGTGCGCGAGACGGAAAGCCAGTTTGGGCTGACGCCCCAGGCGCGGCGGGCGAATCTTCGAGAGGCGTTCGCGGTGCGGGACGCAAACGCCGTGGCGGGACGCGGCGTGTTGCTCGTCGACGACATTTACACGACGGGAGCGACGGCCCGGGTGTGCGCGCAGGCGCTGCGCGGAGCGGGTGCGCGCAGCATCCTGGTCGCGACGCTGGCGCGGGCTCAGGTGGAGTCCGTGGCCTTGTGGGATGGGGAGGCGGGTCGAAGTTTGCCCGTCCAAGAGTTCGGAGGGTTCGGACAGGTTGCGAGCGAGACCGGAGGTCACAGGTGATGCAGGCGGCAAAGATGCGGAAGGCAAGAACAGGCAGCAGGACGGCGGCGAGCGGACGGCATGCGGGGCATGCGCATGGGCGGCCGACGACCGAGATCGATGTACGTGCGGGCGTCTTTCGGCAGCCGGCGATGCAGACACCGGTGCTGGTGCTGAATGCAAGCTACGAGCCGATCAACATCTGCGGAGCTCGGCGGGCTCTGGTGCTGGTGTTGAAGGGGGTCGCAAAGACGGAGGAGGAGCAGGGCGCGACGCTGCACGCCCAGCGGATGAACGTGCCGATGCCAAGTGTGATTCGCCTGCTCGAGTACCGCCGGATCCCGCACCAGACGCGGGCGCTTTCGAGAAAGAACATTCTTCTCCGGGATCGGAACAGCTGCCAATACTGCCAGGTGGTGCTGACGGCGGGCGAGCTCACGCTGGACCACGTGGTTCCCCGGTCGCGCGGGGGCCTGTCCACGTGGGAGAATCTAGTGGCCTGCTGCCACAGCTGCAATCGGCGCAAGGGCAACCAGATGCTCCACGAACTGACGGAGATGACGCTCCAGCGCGAGCCGCGGCCCTTTTCGCTCCACACCTCGCGGCACATCATGCGCATGATCGGGAGCGCGGATGCGGCCTGGCGGAAGTACCTTTACTTCGAGGCGGGCGACTCGGCGTAAACCGCTCAGCCAAGAGAGACGGCGGAGAGACGGCGGAGGCTCCTGGGGAGCCTCCGCCGTTGGTGGGAGGAGCGAGTCGGCGACTCGAGGGGGCGTTGCCTAGGCGACCTTGGCGCGTGGATCGGCCACCGTGTCGACCCAGGGGTCGATGACAATCTTCGTGATGCCATCCGCCTTGGCCTGCCACTTCTTGTAGTACTCCGGCGCCTGCTGGATGCCGATGCGGTCGGAGATCAGGAACCTGGGATCGATCTCGCCCTTCTCCACCCGTTCCAGCAGGGGCTTGAGGTAGCGGTGCATGTGGGTCTGACCCATGTTCATGTGGATGCCCTTGCCGAATGCCGCGCCGAAGTTGACCTTGTCGAGCACGCCGCCGTAGACGCCCGGGATAGAGAGGGTGCCGCCCTTGCGGATGGCCTGGAGGGCCTGGCGAAGGACGAAGGGGCGATCGGTCTCCAGCATCAGGGCCTGCTTCACCTTGTCGTAGACGCCGATCGCGGTAGCCGAGTGTGCTTCCATACCCACCGCGTCGATGCAGCAATCCGGGCCGATCCCGCCGGTCAGGTCGCGCAGCGCTTCCACGACGATCACGTCGTCCTGGGAGTAGTCGATGGTGGTGGCGCCTAAGCCGCGAGCGAGTTCGAGGCGCTCGGGGAAGCGGTCGATGGCGATCACCTTTTCGGCGCCCAGCATGAAGGCGCTGGCAATCGCGAAGAGGCCTACCGGACCGCAGCCCCAGATGGCGACGGTATCCCCGGGCTCGATATTGGCGTTTTCAGCGCCCATATATCCGGTCGGGAAGATGTCGGAAAGAAAGAGGACCTTCTCGTCGGGCAGGTCATTTTCAATTTTGATGGGGCCAACGTCGGCAAAGGGGACGCGGGCGTACTGCGCCTGTCCGCCGGCATATCCACCGTAGATATGGGAGAAGCCGAACAGCGCCGAGCCGGTGTAGCCGTACATGGTTTCGGCAACCTGGGCGTTGGGGTTGGTGTTGTCGCAGAGGCTCCAAAGCGTCTTCTTGCAGAACAAACAGCTGCCGCAGGCGATGGTGAAGGGAACCACCACGCGATCGCCGCGCTTGAGCTTCTTCACGTCGCTGCCGACCTCCTCCACGATGCCCATGAACTCGTGGCCGAGGATGTCTCCCGACTCCATGGAGGGGATGTAGCCGCCGTAGAGGTGGAGGTCTGAGCCGCAAATAGCTGTTTTGGTGATGCGGATGATCGCGTCTTTCGGGTTGATGATCTTCGGGTCAGGGACTTCATGAACTTCGATGGATTCACTTCCCATCCAGCAGACAGCCTTCATGGTGACATCTCCGATTGCGTGGCTCGGTTGAGCCTGTTAGGCGAATAAAAGTGGAGGCGGGGCTTGTGTGTCAGGCCTGGCTGCTAGAGCCCGGGGGCGTGGGATTGGTTTCGCCGAGAGCCCATTCCTTGATGCCGCCGATGGCTCCGCGCGGACCGTGCGGCTGGTCCTTGACCGACGGGATCTCGCCGGATTCGACCATCTCCTTGAAGTGGCGGAGGTTCTCGATGACAATCTGCTGCGGGCTGCGCTTGGCAGTGGCCGCAACGGCGTTTCCGACGACTCCACCGGGCACCTTGGTGGTCTGCAGCAGGGTCACTCGGGTGCCGCTGAACTCACCCTTCTGCATCGCGACGAAGTTGACTTCGCCCGTCTGCTCCACGTCGCCCGAGATCGAGCGCCAGGCGATGCGGCTGCCAGGGGTCGAATCGTAGATCTCGGAGTCGAACTCGATGCGCTTGCCGTCCGGATCTTCGGGGTTGCCCATCACCCAGTGGCTCACGTTCGCCGACCGGGGCGTGACCGAGACGACAAACTCCTGCCACAGCGGAATGGAGGAGACATCGCTCCAGAGCTTGTAGAGAGTTTCGGGATCCGCCAGAATGGTCTGCACCGCGTGGGCATCGACCAGGCCATCGTGCTTCTTCTGGGGAAGCGGAACATAGTGCTCTCCGGCCTTCGGGGCAGGCATGCTGCTTGAGCTGCGGGGGCTGCTTTCGGATAGTACGGGCATCGAAATCTCCACTATGTGGTTAGGTGTAGTTGCCGCGGGTCGCGCGTCGCGGACATGTCCTTGCTTGCGGTCTTGCTAGGCTATGATGGCGAATGTCTAGCGTCAGTGGTCTCGCGACGGCAGAGATGCGAGACCGGATCTCCAGCCCATAGCACCGGATAAACACCCGCTTCACCCTATGCAAGGTAAACAGGTCTTTCGTCCTATGTGGGGGCGGCGTTCGCCCGCTCTTCTTTGTGCCGCTTTGCTGCTGCTTTGCGTTCTCGCCGCGTACCCTGTCTCCGAGCTGGGCATGAACGATGAGTGGTCCTATGCGTTCAGCGCGCGGCATCTAGCTGAGACGGGGCACATCACCTACAACGGTTGGGCTGCCCCGATTGTCGGCTGGATGATGGTGCTCGGCGCGGTCGCGATCAAAGGCTTTGGATTTTCCTACGGCGTGACCCGAATCGCCATCCTCTTCGTCAGCATGGGAACCGCGTTCCTGCTCGAGCGCAGCCTGGTGCGCCTGGGAATCGCTGGATGGAATGCCACGGTGGGAACGTTGGCGGTTGTTCTTTCCCCTCTGTTTCTGCCGTTGGAGTTCAGCTTTATGACGGATGTTCCGGGCCTGTTCTGCCTGGTTCTGTGTCTGTACTGCTGTCTTCGGGCATTGCAGGCCGGGAGCGACCGCGCAGCCCTCTCCTGGCTTGCGTTTGCGGCAATCGGCAACATGGTGGATGGGACGGTTCGGCAGACGGCTTGGCTTGGCGTTCTGGTTCTGGTTCCTTCAACGGCGTGGCTAATGAAGGGGAGGCGTGGAGCGCTTCTCCTTGGCGGAGTTCTTTGGCTCATGGGGCTCCTTGTGGTGGGAGGCTGCATGCATTGGTTTCTGCATCAGCCGTACTCCGTGGGGGATAAGCTGGTCGAGTGGGCCGTGCCTCGCGGCGCGTTTCGGTTGTTCGGTTCCGCGCTTCTCCAGAACGGGCTGGCGGTGTGTCTGTACCTTTTCCCGGTTCTGGTTGGATTCGCGGCACGGTTTCCGTTCAGGAACCGGCGAGCGACCGGCCTTCTGGCGAGCTCCATGGCGGTTCTGGTTGCGTTGGCGGTGGTGCGGCATCGGGCCCGGCTCGATGTTCACTCGTACCTGGCTCCCTTCTCCGGAAATTACGTGAGCGAGCGAGGCCTGCTCGATGGTCTGGAGATGGCTGGGGTCCGCCCGACTGTGCTCCCGTTTGGTGTGCGGTTTGTGGCCACGATCGTGGTCGTCTCCGTCATTCTTTGCTTCGCCATCTTGATGATGTGGTTCAGGACGGAGCGACGGCCCGATGCGCGGGAGAACGACGTCTCGTGGCGAACCACGCTGCTGCTGTTAGGTCCCCTCTCCTTCGCCTACTTTCTCCTGCTGTGCCCCCGGGCGCTGTTTCGCGGCCTGATGTACGACCGGTACCTGCTACCGCTGATTGTGTTGCTGCTTCCGTTGCTTCTGCGCCTCTACCAAGAACGCATCGCGGAGCGCCTGCCGGCCTTAAGCCTGCTCGCGACCCTGCTCTTCGCCGGCTTTGGCGTTGCCGGCATGCATGACCTGTTTGCCTTGTACCGGGCGCGGCTGGAGGCCATCAACGAGATACGGTCGGCAGGTGTGGCTCGCACCAGCATCCGCGGGGGCTGGGACTACGACGGTTGGACCCAGCTCGAAGTCACAGGATATGTGAACGAGCCCAACCTCACCGTTCCGGCGGGGGCGTACCACATTCCACCCAGCGACGACGACGGCAGCGCGTGTCAGAACGCCTTTCACCGCTTCACCCCATCGATCAAGGCGAGGTTCATGCTCTCGTTCGATCCGTCTTCCTGCCTGGGCCTCGCGCCATTCGCTCCGGTCCGCTTCCGGACGTGGTTTGCGCCTCATCAGCAGACGGTCTATGTGGTCAAGCTACGGTAAGCGTGGTCACCGTGCGGTGAGCCTGCCCCAGGTCTCGGACGGAGGTCGGGGAGCAGGCTACTGTGGCGGCTTTTGGGGCTGCGTGACCACCGTGGGAGCGTTGTCGGCCGGCTTCTTGTCCTTCTCGTTGTCGGTGATGTCTTCGCCGTTGTAGATGATGCGGCTGGTGGCGCGGAAGCGCTTGTAATCGGTGTAGCGGACGATGGTCTTGATATGGACGTTCTGGCTAAGCGCACCGTTCTGAGCGGCGAAGTGGAGGTCACCCTCAGCCCTGGTGTAGGTGGGGAACCAGTATTTGCCGTCGACCTGCTCGTAGTAGGTGGTGTAGGGAGGGGAAAGGTCTTCCTGGCCCTTCTTCTTGTTGTCGGGGACGCTTTTGCCGTTGACCAGGACGATCTGGAGGTCCTGCTGGTCGACCCAGACCTTGCCCTGGAAGTAGCGCTTGTTCTTCTCGAGGACCTTTGGCTTCGCCTCGAAGACGTAGGTGTCGAGGTCGTCGACCTTCTGCTTACCGAGATAGGTGACGTCGTACTGGGGGAGGTCGCTGGTGGTGAGGATGAAGGGGAGGCGGCGCTCGATGTCCTGGAAGTCGGCGGGGGACATGCTGACGCGCTCCAGGGTGTTCTGGGGGGCGAAGACGACGTGCTCGTCGCGCTTGCCGGTGCGGTCAAAGGTGATGTCGGTGACCTGCTGGTACTCGCCGTCGGGCTGTCCGGTGTCTTCGGAGATGGTGTCGACCTTGACGGTCTGGCGGAAGGTATAGGCGTCGCGGGCCTGGGCGAACTCGGCTTCGCGGATGCCGAACTTTTCGATGATCTGGGCGGGGGTGATGCCGGTGGGCTGCCCGGGGTCGAGAGGTCCGAAGCCGGCGATGGAGCTCGCGTCGGAGCTGCTTTGACCGAAGGCTGGCGGGAGTACGAAGAGTAGGATAGCTGCGGCCAGGGTGGTGTTGAGCTTCATGGCAGGGGAACTCCGGGGCGTCGGCGCTACAGTGTAAGACGGGTTTGGGGGCGGATGGTTGCGCGGGTGCCCCCCGCCCCGACCCCGGTTGGGCGGCGGAATGCTCGGAAGATGAGACTTAGGCTTGAACTTCGGCCGCTCCCAGGGCGCCGCTTCGGTGCCGGTTTGCGCCGCACCGGCAGGCTGTCTCTAGGGTGATAATGCGGTTGAGCGACGGGCCTTGAAGCGACGTTCGGGATCTCCCGTGGAGGTCGCTGAGGAAGGGAGAGACATGGCGTTTGCGAGGCCCAAAAAAAGGGAGCCCGTTGGGGAGGAGGGGCTGTTCGAGTTCGCCGTGGGGTCGCTGGCGCGGCGGATGCGGACGGTGCGGGATCTCCGCCGGCTGATGAAGCCGCGAGCGGAGGTTGGGGAGGCGGGGGAGCGCGCGATGGACCGCGTGGTGGCGCGGCTCCTGGAGCTGCGGTACCTGAGCGATGAGCGGTTTGCGGCGGATTTTACCCGGACGCGCGTGGAAGGGCAGAAGTTCGGGCAAAGGCGGTTGGAGCAGGATCTCCAGGCAAAGGGTGTGGGGAAGGAGTTGGTGGCGGAGACGGTTCGGACGGCGTACGAGGGTGTGGACGAGGCGGAGCTGGCCCGGCAGTACACCGAGAAGAAGCGGATGCGGGCTCCGGTGAATGAGAAGGAGGTGGCGCGGGCGACGGGCCGGCTGCTGCGCGCGGGGTTCAGCCCGAGAGCGGTGTGGAAGGTGCTGCGGGGGTGGAAGGTCGAGGTGGAGGAGTCGGCGATAGAGGGCTGAGAGGCGTTCTCAGTTCACTCTTCACGGATCTCAGTTTGGGTTGTCCGTCGCTCTCACGGATCAACCAGGAACTGCGAACCATGAACTGTGTGTCGTCAGATGGCTCGGACGATGCGGGCGGGCAAGAGGAAGAGGGCGGTGATGAGATGGAAGGCGCTGTGGACGACGAGGCCGAGGATGCGGAAGGGCAGGAGGACGAGCCAGACGAGAGGGTAGAGGAGGAGCATGAGGAGGGCGAGGGGCCAGCAGAGGAAGAGCAGAAGGCACCACAGGATGAGTTTGATCACGATCGGCTCCGTTGCGAGTTTCGTTTGGGGTGAATACGGAGATGGTGGAATGGAGGTTCCGCGGAGACGAGGGAATTAGAGATTGATCTCCATGAAAACGTCCGCGCGGGCGTAGAGGGTGGGCGGGCGACGGTCTGGGGTGCGTGGATCTCTTCCGCGCGGGCTGGGGAGCAGAGATCGGAGGTTTGGGGAGTCGGGTGTGCGGTTGGGAGCGTCTGAGAGCTTATGAAGCGTGTGGCGGAGGCAGAGGACGGGATCGAGCGGGTGGTGGCGATCGATTGGTCGGGGCGGTTGGATGCGGCGGGGCAGCGACGTCACATCTACGCGGCGGTGTGGACCGCGGCGGGGGTGCTGCGCGGGCGGGCAGGGCTCGGGGAGTCCGTGCGGCTCGAGAACGGGCGGACGCGGGCCGAGGTGGCGGAGTGGCTGATCATGATGGCGCGGGAGACGCCCCGGATGGTGGTTGGGTTTGACTTCTGCTTTTCGTTTCCGGAGTGGTTTGTGCTGGGCGAGCATGGGTGCCGCACGGGGCCGGAGTTCTGGCGGTTGGTGGCGGAGGAGCATGGGGAGCGGTGGCTGGAGCGGGGGCATGGGGACCGGAGGTTCTGGGGCAAGCCGCACAAGCGGCCGGCGGAGTTTTCAGGCGAGCATCTCCATCGGATGATGCGGGCGACGGACATCGACTGCAAGCTGATCGCGCACATACCGGAGGCGGAGCGGGTGGCGCGGGTGCGGGGCATTACGCCCAAGAGCGTGTTCCAGATCGGAGGTTCGGGCAGTGTGGGAACGGCCTCGCTGCGCGGTATGCCGGTGCTTCTGCGGCTGCGGGAGGCGGGGTTCCGGGTGTGGCCGTTCGATGCGCCGCGGCTGCTCGGCGAAGGCGCCCGGCCCGGGCTCTCAAAGGTGCAGCCGCTGGTGGTGGAGATGTATTCGCGGCTGAATACAGGGGCGGTGCACAAGTCGAACAGGGAGGCGAGGGCGGCATACCTGCTGCGGAAGCGGAGGGAGGATGCGGCGTATGCGGCGTTGTCGCGGACGGTGATGGAGCGGGCGCGCGCGGGTGAGGATGCGTTCGATGCGCTGGTGAGCGGGATGGTGATGGCGGAGCGGAGGTCGGAGTTTGCGCGGCTGCCGTCGCCGCGGGACCCGAGGTATGCGGTCGAGGGGTGGACGTGGGCGCCAGGAATCTCGCCCGTGGGATCTCGGGAGGGAACGCTTGCGAGAGAGGGTTGAGGCGGAGCGCATACCGGGGACTAGCTTAAGGTTCGTGCGCTATGCTCCGGGCTTGAGGTGATGCCGTGCTGAATCGCGGGACAACGGCGCTGATGATGCTGGAGCTGGTAGCGGTGGCGCTGTGGTTCCCGCACATCGCGTGGACGCCGGGGAAGGCGGTGGGCGGCGTGATCGTGGTGTTGTCGATGCTTTTGCTGATCCTGGCGCGCATGCAGCTGGGCAGCTCCTTCTCGGTGAAGGCGAAGGCGACGCGGCTGGTGACGACGGGGCTGTACGCGCGGGTGCGCAATCCCATCTATGTGTGCGGCGTGACGTTGTTCTGCGGGATCGCGCTTCTGCTGGAAAGCTGGTGGCCGCTGCTGTTGCTGGTGGTGGTGGTGCCGATGCAGCGGGCACGTGCGCGGAAGGAGGCGCGTGTGCTCGAGGAGCGGTTTGGGGAGGAGTATGTGCGGTATCGGCGGGGGACGTGGTTTTAGGCGCGCCCTGCGGACGCCTCCCGTTTGGATGAGCGTGTCAGCGGCTCGCGGGCGGCGGCCGCGCTGGTAGATTTGTAGTCTATGGTCTACAGGTCGGGAAGCCAGATTCGGGAAGATTTTCTGCGTTTTTTTGAGGGCAAGGGACACCGGCGGGTGCACTCGTCGTCGCTGGTTCCGGCCAGCGATCCGACGCTGCTGTTTACCAACGCGGGGATGAACCAGTTCAAGGACGTGTTCCTGGGGCAGGAGCAGCGGTCGTACACGCGGGCGGCGACCTCGCAGAAGTGCGTCCGGGCGGGCGGAAAGCATAACGATCTCGAGAACGTGGGGTTCACGCGGCGGCACCATACGTTCTTCGAGATGCTGGGGAACTTCAGCTTCGGCGACTACTTCAAGCGCGAGGCGATTGCCTATGCGTGGGAGCTGCTGACAAGTCCGCAGTGGTTTGGGATCGATCCGGCCAAGCTGTACGTGACGATCTTTGAAGGTATGGGGGAGGGGGAGGGAAGCGTTCCTCGGGACGATGAGGCGGCCGGGTTCTGGCGCGAGGTGGGGGTGCCGGCGGAGCGTATCGTTGCCATGCCGGGCAAGGATAACTTCTGGGCCATGGGGGATACCGGGCCGTGCGGTCCCTGCTCGGAGATCTTCTACGACCTGGGGATCGAGGCGGCGGAGACGCCGGGGGTGGACCTGCCCTTCCCGCAGGATGAGCAGAGGTACGTGGAGGTCTGGAACCTGGTGTTCATGCAGTTCGACCGCGGTGCGGGCGGGGTGCTGACGCCGCTTCCGAAGCCTTCGATCGACACGGGTATGGGGTTGGAGCGAATTGCGGCGGTGCTGCAGGGCGTGCTTTCGAACTTTGAGACGGATCTGTTTGTGCCGTTGATTGCGCGGGCGGCGGAGTTGGTGGGCTGGTCGTCCGAGACGCTGGCGGGTGCGGGGGAGAAGGAGACGGCTTCGTTGCGGATCATTGCGGATCATGCGCGGGCGGCTACCTTCCTTATTTCAGACGGGGTGGTGCCGGCGAATGAGGGGCGTGGGTATGTGCTGCGAAAGATCATGCGCCGGGGCATTCGGCATGGGCGGCTGCTGGGCCAGGAGAAGCCGTTCCTGTTCGAGATGGTGCGGGCGGTTCGGGAGGAGATGAAGGTGGCGTATCCGGAGCTGGTGGAGCACTCGGAGCGGGTGAGTAAGACGGTGCTGGCGGAGGAGGAGCAGTTTGCGCGTGCAATCGCCAGTGGGTGGGCTGTGTTTGAAGCCGAACTCAATGCGCTTCGGGAGCGCAAAGGAGAGCTGTCTGCTGTCGCCTTTTCAGCGGAGGAGGATCCGAACGCGAGCCCACGCATTCAAGAGTTAGCGTCGGCGGCGATACAGGGCCGAGAGCTTAGCCAAGCCGACTTGTGGGAGCTTTACGAGTACACCAAGCTGCGCAACGAGGATCTTGTCCGCAAGTACGAAACGTTCCCCGGGCAGGTTGCCTTTCGGATTTACGAGACCTACGGTCTGCCGTATGACTTCATGGCGGACGCTGCGCGGGATGCAGGCTTTGCGTTCGACGCAGAAGGATTTGAGCGCGCGATGCAGGAGGAGCAGGCCCGGGCGCGCGCCTCCTGGAAGGGTGGGTCGCAGAAGTCGGCGGCGCCGGTGTATCGGGAGCTGGCGAAGACGGAGTTTGCGGGGTACACGGCGTTGCGGGTGGACGGGAGCCGGGTACTGGCGCTGGTGCGCGACGGTGTAGGGGTGAACGAGCTGGCGCCGGGCGAGGCGGGTGAGGCCGTGCTCGATGCGACGAGCTTCTACGCGGACTCGGGTGGGCAGGTGGGGGATGTGGGGTGGATCTACTCGGCGGACCACAATACGGCGGTGGCGGATGTGAGTGGGTGCTCGAAGCCGGTGCAGGGCGTGTGGGCGCACCGGGTGGTGGCGCGGGAACGGATCGCGGTGGGCGATGTCGTCGACACGGTTGTCGATGGGGACGTCCGGCGGGCGACGATGCGCAACCATACCGGGACGCATCTGCTCCATGCGGCGCTGCGCGAGGTGCTAGGCAAGCATGTGAAGCAGGCGGGGTCGCTTGTGGACAGGACGCGGCTGCGGTTTGATTTCTCGCACTTCTCCGGCGTGGCCGAGGAGGAGCTGCAGCAGGTGGAAGACATCGTGAACGCGCAGGTGCTCGGGAACGCCAAGGTGGAGACGCTGGTGGATGTGCCGATCGACCTGGCGGTGAGCGAGCTGGGCGCGATGGCGCTGTTCGGCGAGAAGTATGGCGACCGGGTGCGGGTGGTGACCATCGGCGGGGCCCACGGCTTTTCGACCGAGCTGTGCGGAGGCACGCATGTCGGGGCGACCGGGGAGATCGGGCTCATCAAGCTGGTAGGTGAAGGCAGCGTCTCATCCGGGGTGCGGCGGTTGGAGGCGGTGACGGGCACGGGTTCGCTCAGGGAGTTTCGGCGCGATGCGGAGGTAGCGAGAGTGGCGACGCAGTTTGCCGGCGGCGGAGCGGGGGAGGGTGCGCCGGCTGAGGCTTTGCGGGCGCGGTTCGCGGCGCAGGAAGACGAGCTGAAGCGGCTGCGGCGGGAGCTCGATCAGGCGCGGATGAAGAGTGCGTCGGCGGCGACGGCGGGCGCGGCCGCGCAAGCGGTTGAGGTGAAGGGCGTTAAGGTGCTTAGCCGCAGGTTGGACGCGCTCGGCAACTCACCCGAAGCCAAGGCGCAGATGCGCAACCTGGCGGACGAGCTGCGGGGCAAGCTCGGATCGGGCGTCGTGGTGCTGGGCGCGGCGGCGGAGGGCCGGGTGTCGTTGATCGTCGGCGTGACCAAAGACCTGACGGGGCGGGTGCAGGCGGGCAAGGTAGTCTCGCAGCTGGCCGCGATGGTGGGGGGCAAGGGCGGTGGTCGGCCGGACCTGGCGGAGGCGGGCGGGAGCGATGCCGGTGCGCTCGACGGAGCGCTCGCGAAGGCGGCGGAGGTTGTGGGCGGGTTGCTGGATTAGCCTGCCTCGCCGGTGAGGGAGAGGTACCCGGGGGTGTACCTGCGCGAAATAGGTACGGCGTGGGGGAAGGGGGCTTTGTAGCCTTAAAGAGGATGCGTTTTCAAACAGGAGTGCGACAGTTCGGACGCCGCAGCTGCCCGATCGCCGCGGTGGCGGCGACGGTCTGCGGATGCGCGCTGACTCTGCCTGCAGCGTCGCAACGGCGTGTGGCGGAGGTCTCGCGCTGGGAGCGGGCGGAGCGTGCCCGGGATGTGTTTGAGGCGGAGCCGGAGACGCAGCGGACGCGGCTGGAGTACGCGCGGATGATGGACGAGTTTCGCGCGATCTACCACGGAACGCCCACCGATCGGCATGCGGCCGAGGCGGTGAACGCGGTGGCCGAGCTGCTCGAGGAGCAGGGGCGTGCGCAGCGCGACCGGAAGCTGCTGCAGGCGGCGGTGGGGCAGTATGAGTTTTTGCGGATGCAGTACCCAGGGAGCTCGCTGCGGGTGAGGGCGCTGCTGGCCGAGGCGCAGATTGAGGGGAACGATCTCCATGACGCGGCGGCGGCGCGGGAGCGGTACGGTCTGCTGCTGAAGCTGTACCCGCGGAGTGCGCTGGCGGAGGAGGCTCGGGCGGGACTGCTGTCGGTCGAGGGGGGTGGAGGGAGTAGGGAACAAGGGGTAGGGAGCGGTGTCGTTGGAGCCGTGACGGAGGGCGCGACCGGGCCGGGGGCGGGGCAGGCTGAGGCGGCGCCGGTGGCCAGGGTGGTGGCGCATCGCCGGGGGCCGGTGGCAACCGTGACGGGGATTCGGCACTGGTCGACGCCGAGCTATACGCGGGTGGCGATCGACCTGGGCGGTGAGGTGGAGTACGAGGCGGCGCGGGTGCCGGGGCCGGACCGGATCTACTTCGACCTCCACGGGACGAGGCTGGCGCCGGAGCTGGTGGGCAAGAGCTTCCGGGTGACGGATGACGGATTTTTGAAGCGAATACGAGTCGCGCAGAGCACGGGCGAGATGACGCGGGTGGTGCTCGACGTGAATGACGTGACGGTGTACTCGGCATTTTTGCTGCCGAATCCGTATCGCCTGATCATCGATATTCACGGTGCAGGGAAGTCTGGGGGGGCGCCGGTGGCGAGTGCGGACGCACCGGCGAGGCCGGCGGCGACCGTGCCAAACACGCGGGCGGTGAACGGTGGCAGCGGGGCGGATGTGGCTCGGCTGAGCGACCAGCCGGGCAAGGTGGAGGCGACCAGCGTGCCGACCTCCGAACCGATCTCGGCGGTGGTGCCGCGAAGACAGGGAGCCGGGAGGCAGGAAGCAGGAAAGCAAGGAGCAGGAAAGCAAGGAGCAGCAGGCAGGGAAGGGAGCAGGGAACAGGAAGCAGAAAACAGCCGGCAGCGGGCGGCGGCGGTTGCCAACTCGGCGGGCGCCCGTGACGCCGAGGTGGTCGGCGAGGGACGACCGTCTCGGCCGAGTGTCGCGATGGATGACGCTTCGCCGAGCGTGGGTTCGGGAGCGTCGAGCTTGCCCGCAGGGGGGGCCTCGCGCCGCAGAAAGGGCCTGAAGCCGGCGGACGGCAAGGTGGTGGGCGACCCGGCGACTCCGGCGCGGTCGGCGGTGCCGACGGCGGACGGGCAGACCAGCCTGGTGCGGGCGCTGGGTCTGAAGATCGGGCGAATCGTGATCGACGCGGGACATGGCGGGCACGACTCGGGCACGCTGGGGGTGGGTGGGCTGGAGGAGAAGGATGTGGTGCTCGATGTGGCGCTGCGGTTGGGCAAGCTGCTGGGCGAACGGATGGGTGCGGAGGTGATCTATACGCGCTCCGACGATACGTTTGTTCCGCTCGAAACGCGCACGGCGATCGCGAACAAGGCGCAGGCGGACCTGTTTCTGTCGATCCACGCGAACTCCTCCACGGACGCGAGTGCGCGCGGGGTGGAGACCTACTACCTGAACTTCACGCAGCAGGCGGATGCCTTGGCCGTGGCGGCGCGCGAAAATGCCGTCAGCGACCAGTCGATCTATCAGCTGAGCGATCTGGTGAAGAAGATCGCCCTCAAGGAGAAGATTGCCGAAAGCCGGGAGTTTGCGGCAAATGTCGAGGCGAGCCTGTACGGTGGGCTCGAGCGGGGCAACGCGGGGCTGAAGAACCGGGGCGTGAAGAAGGCGCCGTTTGTCGTTCTGATCGGGGCGAACATGCCATCCATTCTCGCGGAGATCTCGTTTGTGACGAACCCCAAGGACGCTCGGCAGCTGCGGGATCCGGAGTATCGGCAGCGTGTGGCGGAGAGTCTGTACAAGGGGGTAGCGCGGTACGCGGGCGGGCTGGGCGGACCCAGGCCGGCAGCGACATTGGCGCGGCGGACGAGCGGGCAGTGACGACCCGTCGCGGATCGGCCGGTGGCCGACGGCGGCGGTCCGTGCTCACCAACGGGGTCCGGTGGTAGTCTGCCCGTATATGGGCGATCTTCGGTCGAAACGGAGCGGGTTTGGGCGGCTGGCGCGGGCGGGGGCGGTATCTCTGGCCGTCGGCGGAGGGATGGCGCTGGGGCAGGCGTCCACGACGGTCACCATTCCCCAGGGTCCACTGCTGCCATTGCAGTTTGGGGCGTGGACGCCGTGTCCCACCGGAGCGATCGTTGCGACATCGTCTCCGCTCGTCGAGGGACGGGCGGCCGAGGTGTTGCGGGAGGACGGGCTCTCGCGCAGTACCGAGGAGTGCTACATAAAAGGATCGGACGAGACGACCATCGACGCCTTCCAGTTCGGCGACGCAACCGGTGCAGTCTCGGCCTATACGTACCTGCGTTCGCCCGAGATGAGGGTGGTGTCGGCGGGTTCGCGAGTCGGCAGGGAGGAGGCCACCTCTGCCGGACGCTACCTGTTCCGAGAGGGTGTATCGGTGGTGCTGGCGAAGGAGGGTCGTTCGGGCACGATGTCGACGGAGGATCTTCGTGCGCTTGCGAGTACGCTGCCGAAGATTGGCGGACCGAAGGGCGCACCTCCGCTGCTGCCCACGCTGCTGCCGGCCTCGCACCTCATTCCGGAGAGCGTGCGCTACGCGGTTGGGCCGCAAGGATATGCGGCGATGGGCGGCACCCTGCCGGCGGGCATCCTGGGCTTCGATAAGAGCTCCGAGGTGGCCACGGCGGACTATGCCGAGCATGGCGGCGCGCCTGGTGTGCTGACGCTGCTGCTGTTTCCGACGCCCGAGATTGCAGCCGATCGCGGGCGCGCCATCGAAACGGCCCTGAATGCGGCGGGAGAACGGGCTGGGACGGCGAAGCTGCGGCGGGAGGGACCTCTCGTGATGCTGGCGAACAGGGGCTTTACCCAGGAGGAGGCGGCGGAGCTGGTCGCCGGCATTCACCTGCGGTCGGAGGTGACGTGGAACAAGCAAATGGCTCCGGAGTTCCACGCGGAGGTGCGCAAGACCGCAAGCCTCCTGGTGAGCATTGCCGTCTTCAGCGGTGTGGCCGGGCTGGCGGCAGTGCTTCTGGGTCTGTTTCTGGGGTTCGGCCGCGCCTGGGTTCGGGTCCTCATGGGCAAGCCCGCGGCGACGGAGCCGGAGTTCCTGCGGCTGGATCTGCGGGACTCGCGGGGGGACGCCCGGGCGGGGGGAAAGTCCGCCGGGGTGTAGCGCCGGACTGCACCAAGGAAGGTGCTAGCCGCGTAAGCCGTTGTAATTGTTGAGCCCGGAGACCCGTAAGGGGAAGCCATAGGCGAACCTAAGGCGAGACTAGCTCACTCTCCTAGGCGGAGCATGCTCGGATAACTACTGTGCTTGCAAATAGTTGCATTGAGGTCGTTTTGACCTTGACACGGAAATACGGCAAATCTAGTATTTCGCCAGAAAGTTCTGATGGCTTTGCCTCCGTTGGAACTATTCTCCCTAGCGAAAAGACCGCCCTGTTGCCGGGCGGTCTTTTCTTGTTACCGGAACTTCGCTGTCTGGTTACCGCGGCTTCGCTCGAGGGCTCGAAGACAATTTGCTGACTCCGGGCTAAGCAGATGGCGTGAACCGCCGATAGGGGATCTAGCGAGAGCGCACGTTGGCTCTCCGAGGAGCCTTTATGGTGGAGTTGGCGGTGATTCTGGTATTTGCGTTTATGTTTCTCGGGCCCTGCGCGTTGGCCACGGGGATGGCCCATCTCGAAGACGAGGAGGCCGATGACTTCCTGGCCGCCGACTTTCTGGCCGATGACTATCAGGACGTGTGTTAGGGAGACTCCTGTTGACGGCTCGGAGGCGGGCTGAAGAAGTTCAGCGGATCATGACCCTGCCACGCAGCGGTTCATGCCTTCTCGGGAAGCCGCATCACACCGGATCGTATGCCGGGTCTTACCCGCACGGACTTTTTGCGCGATGCGGGTTGAGCCGCTAGAATTGCGAAGGAGTTCGCCGACGTAGCTCAGTTGGTAGAGCAGCTGATTCGTAATCAGCAGGTCAACGGTTCAAGTCCGTTCGTCGGCTCCAAACCTTCCTCCCATCCCCTGGAATCATTTGCGCGAGCAGCTAACGGCGTCGCGCGCTGCTGAGCTTGCGGGTCGAGCCGCTGTCGGGAGATTGTCGGGTGTCCGGCCGCGTGCCTGTGCGCCCCATGCAGCCCCAAGCGCCGATCCGCTGGGGCGGACCGGCGCTTGGGGGCAGCGGGAGGCTTCCGGGGACGAGCCTCAGCGAGCGAGTCTGCGTCGTGCTGCGCCGAGGAGGCCCAGCATGCCCGTTCCGAGCAGGGCGAGGCTCGAGGGTTCGGGCACCGCGGCGGGAGCGACGTCGAAGCTCGCGATCTGGAAAGGCGTGATGTCCGCCGGCTCCGCTAGATCGAAGATATCGACGCGGTAGCCCCCGGCTGCGTCGTACACGTGCGCCAGGGTGCTTCCGGTCGGATACCCGTTGTAGGTGAGATGGAGCAGGACGCCGTCATTGTCGACGTGTCTGGCGCTGCTGTCGGTAAAGACGAGATTGTCGTAGGAGAAGGCGGTGGCGGCGCCGAGCGGGACCACGCCGGTAAAGGTGTAACGCTGGGCAGCGCCGGTGATGTCGGTGAGATTGAGGGTGGGCGGAGCTGTGGAGACGGTCGTTCCCGAGAGCGTTCCGCTCGTCATAAAAGCGGTCGCCGGCGAATTCTGGGAAGACTGGCCGGTGCTGATCGAGTAGTTGTAGGTGTCGGCGAAGGCCGCCGTGGGAGCAGACAGGGTGGCGAGAACGGCGAAGGCGAGAGGAAGGGGGCGCATGGGGTCCTTTACTGGCATGCCAGGAGATACGGAGCTTCGTCCTCACGACGGGGACTGTCCTGGCTGAGCTTCTTGGTTTTGCGCGGCGTCCGGCTATGGAGCTGGATCAGACAGCGCGATGTCGACCGTTGGGGGAGAACGTCGGACCCGGGTGATCACTGGGATGCGTTCCCGCCCCCCGAGGATGGTTCCCGGGGGCTGTCCTGAACCCGGTTTGGTACACGATATCCACGGATATCTGCTGATGGAGGGGCGTTTGGGCTTGATCGCGGAGGTCCGCGCAGCCATACTGCCCGCATAGGTGTCTGGCGGACGATGCCAGCCCGGTGACATCAGCCGTAAGAATAGCCGCAGCGACAGCACAGTGATAGCGCAGGGATGCCGCAGGGATGCCAAGGATGGTCGCGTGACTCGATATAGCCGTGGCGACGCAATTCGGATACTGCATCTCGAGACACGGCAGCTTCTGGGCTGGGAGCGGGCGGGCCTGATCCCGCTCCAAGACGAGTACAGCTTTGGGGACCTTGGGCAGCTGCGGACCCTGCGCAACCTGGGGGCGAGGCGCATCTCGGCGAAGAGCATACGGGCCTCGCTGGAGGCGATGCAGCGGGTCTCGGGCATGCGCAACGCGTTGCTGGAGGCCAGCTCCGCGGGCGGTGGGTCGCGGCTGCGCTTCCGCCACGCTGGCGGTCTGGTGGATCCGTTGACGCAGCAGCTGGCCTTTGACTTCGATCTCGACCCGGAGCAGCGGATGCAGGTGGTGGGAACCACCGGACAGATCCTGGGGAGGCAGGCGGCCGAGGTGCAGCAGAAGTTTCTCCAGGCGGTGCGCCTGGAGGAGGAACCGGAAAAGCTGCCGGAGGCGGTCGAGACCTACGAGGCGATTCTGCGGATACGTCCGGCCCACGCGCCCGCGCTCATCAATCTTGGGACCATTCACTACAACGCCAGGAGCTTCGGTCTGGCCGAGCGGCTCTACCGGACGGCGACCGAGGCCGACCCGGAGTACGCCCTGGCGTTCTTCGACCTGGGCAACGTGCTGGACGAGATGAAGCGGCTTCCGGAGGCGATCGAGGCCTACCAGAGGGCGGTCCATCTGGTGCCGCAGTACGCCGATGCGCACTACAATCTGGCTCTGGCGTATGAGCGGCAGGGGCACCGGCGACGCGCTCTGCGGCACTGGCTCGCGTATGTCCGGCTCGATCCCGTGGGGCCGTGGTCAGCGCACGCCAAGGGACAGGCCCGCAAGATCCTGAAGCTCGAAAAGCTTTCGATCGTCAGCCGCCGGGGACGCCTGGTCGCGACCGCCAGCTGAGGTCCGGGCGCGACCGCGGCGGCGCGCGGCGTAGCCAACCGTCATAATGGGGAGATGACGGTCAACAAAAGCTCGGAAGCGCCCGAGAAGACCTCCCCGATGCCTTCCACGGAGAGCGCCGCGACGAAGCTCCCAAAGAGCTTCCCAGGTGGGGGGCGATCCAGCTCCGCAGCCCCATCCGCCGGCAGCTCTGCCGGGCTGCCGGCAGCTGCGGCCGAGGCCGGCGAGCGGCTCCAGAAGATCCTCGCGCAGGCCGGCATCGCCTCGCGGCGCAAGGCCGAGGAGATCATCCTCGGGGGCCGCGTGCAGGTCAACGGCCAGACCGTGACCGAGCTGGGCACCAAGGCCAATCCGCATCGGGATCACATCCGCGTCGACGGCAAGCTGTTGCAGGGGCCGCAGCCCCACCGCTACTTCATGGTCAACAAGCCGCGCGGCTACGTCACCACGCTGGACGACCCGCAGAAGCGGGCCACCGTCGCCGACCTCCTGGCGCAGCAGAAATCCGGGCCGCAGCTGAAGCTGCCGCGGCTCTACCCGGTCGGAAGGCTGGACTACCTGTCCGAGGGTCTGCTGCTCATGACCAACGATGGAGATCTGGCGAACTCGCTCTCGAAGGCCTCGGCCGGCGTGCTCAAAACCTACCTGGTCAAGGTGTCGGGTGTCCCCGCGCCCGAGGCGATCGACCAGCTTCGCCGCGGCGTCATGATCGATCGCGGCCGGCTGGACGAGATCCGTGCGGGCCGGCGCGACCGCATCGTGACCCAGCCGGCGCAGATCGAGCAGGTGCGCGGCGGCGACAACCCCTGGTTCGAGGTGACCTTGACCGAGGGTCGAAATCGGCAGCTGCGCAAGATGTTCGAGGAGATCGGGCACCACGTCGAGAAGATTCGCCGCATCGCCTACGGCGCGCTGCAGCTCGATGTCGAGCCGGGCAGCTACCGCGAGCTCACGCCCGGTGAGGTGACCGCTCTGGACCGCGCAGCCAAGGGCAGGAAGGTGGAGCGCAAGCGCCAGCTTCCGGAGGCGGCGCAGCTCAAGAAGCCGGTTCCCCCCAGGGCGAATCGCCGCCGGCCGAATGTGCGGCGGTCCTCCTAAAGGATCGCGCATGTCGGCCCTGCAGCGTGGTGCGGCCGATCTGTCCTATGCGACTATCCGTCTCTCCTGCACGACTGTCGGCTCCCTACGCGACCGCAAGAGCCCCGGGCTCTCCGTCCTCTCCAACCGGGAGCAGCACGGCCGCCAGCAGCAGCAGGATCAGGCAGACCGACTTCACCAGCGCCGCTCAGGCTACGCAAGGCGCTCCCGGATGCGCTCGGCCTCGGCCTCGCTCAAGCGAAACTTCATGGCCGGAGCGACGCCTTCCACCTGGTTCGCACTTCGTCCGCCGACGATGGCGGCGGTCACGGCGGGGTTGCGCAGCGTCCACGCAATCGCGACCACACCGGCGCTAACACCGTGCCCGGCGCCGATCTCCGCCAGCAGATGGGCGAGGTCGAGATTTTTGGAGAGCTGCGGTTCCCCGAAGCTCCTGGCGTTGCGCCGGAAGTCATCCGCCGGAAACGCGGCCACGCGCTCCCGGGTCATCGCGCCGGTCAGAAGGCCGCTCTGCATGGGCGAGTAGTTGATGACGCCGATGCCGTTGCGCTCGCAGGAAGGAAGGATCTCCGCCTCGGCAGTGCGGTTGATCATGGAGTAGGGCGGCTGCAGCGATGTGATCGGAGCGATCTTCCGCGCACGCTCCATCTGCGCGACGTTGAAGTTGGAGGCGCCGATCCAGCGCACCTTGCCCTCCTGCTTCAGCGCAGCCATGGTGGCCCAGCCCTCTTCCACCTGCTCCTCGGGCACGGGCCAGTGGATCTGGTACAGGTCGATCGCGTCCAGCTTCAGGCGTCTCAAGCTCGCCTCGCACTCGCGCCGAATCTCCTGCAGCGTCTGCCTGATCGTGCGGCTCCCATCCCACACCATGCCGCATTTGGTGAAGACGAAGGGCCGCGCCTTGAGCCCATCGAGAGCGCGCGCGACCACCTCTTCCGAGTGCCCCAAACCGTAGACCGCCGCCGTATCGATCCAGTTCACGCCCAGCTCCAGCGCCTTTTGGATCGCTCCGATCGACTCCTCATCGTCCTGCGGCCCCCACGCGTACTGCCAATCACCGCCGCCGATCGCCCATGCGCCGAATCCGATGTGCGTCAAAGCGAGATCCGAGTTCCCAAGCTGCCTGGTTTCCATCGTCTGTAGGATGCGCCGGCGCGGACGGGAAGCCGGGAGCCTTCGCCGGTCTGTCCCTGGCGCATCCACCGCGACCGCGGCTGATCCGGCTGAGGATCACATTCCAACCGCGGCCTTCGGTGTCTGCGCGATGGGCACTTTCGGGAGGGAGGAAACGTACGTCGATTCCCATTCCGGGGCTATCCCCCGTCCGGTCCATCCCCTGCCTCTCCCATTCTGGGCGGTGCCCGCTTCGCGGGATACACCCTTCGCGCACGGCTGGCTAAGGTGGTGTCACGGAGCAACCGGGATCACAAAACGGTTGCCCTACAACAGGAGATGTCATGGTCAAGTTCACACTCTCAGCACTTTTGTTTGCGACCGCCGTTGCCGGTGCGCAGACCGTTACCCTCGGCGCCACCAGCTCCTCCACCAACGGCAACACCACGACCATCACGCTTCCGGTCACGGTTGCTGTTCCGCCCGCAACCACCACCGCGCCGGCCGCCCTCCATTCGTTTCGGGTGGAACTGGGTGACGGCACCGGATCGCCTTCGGGCCAGACGCTCAGCACCAGCTTCACCACCATCGCCTTCAATCATGTGCTGACCGACACGGCCTCCGGCTGGAACGCTACCGCCAACACCTACACGGTTCCCGTCACCGGAACGTACATCATCGTCTCGATGATCCGCTTTATCGACTCGCTTCCGGCGGGCGTCAGCTACGGGCAGGGCGTCAATACCTCGAACGTCGACAGCCCCTCCTTCTTCTGGTCGGCAACTGCCGGCAAGCGCAACGGCTCTGTCAACGTGCGCACCGTACAGCTCTCCGCCGGGCAGGTGTTGGACCTCTTCGCCTACGGCGACAGCTCCTCTGCCCTCCCTGTCGCCAGCGCCTCACTCTCCATTCAGCAACTCCAGTAAGGGGCACCAATCATGAAGCTTGCCTTGGCGTTGCTCCTGTGCGCTGCCCCCCTGGCGGCGCAGACCTCCCAGGACCAGAAGATCGTCTATAACGTGGTTGTCAACGTGGTGACCACGGGGGCTCCCAACACCATCGCGAAGCCGGCCCCCGGGCCGGCTCCCGTACCCACGCCAACGCCGGCGCCAACGCCGGCTCCGGCCCCCACCCCGGCACCGGTCCCCACCCCCGCTCCGACGCCGGCTCCGGCCCCCGCACCAGCTCCGGCCCCCACACCGGCGCCGGCGCCAACGCCAACTCCGGCGCCCGGAAGCTGTGTCAGCTACTACACGGCAGCTGCCACGTCCATCAGCAGCGTGAGCGCAAACCTCCTTCAGGCCCAGCAGAGCCTTTCCGCTGCCCTGAGCGCCGGCAGCATCAACGCCTCCACCTACGCCTCCAGCAGCCAAACGCTGGCCCAGGTCCGGCTCGACAGCAGCGACGTTCGTGATCTGGTTCGCATCGCCGGCCCAACGGATGTTGTCGCGCAGAACATAAGCTTCGTCAGCGCCGAGGTAGGCACCCTCCCCGGCATCCTGGGAAGCACGGCGCCGCTCAAAAGCAGCCTGACCAGCTTGACGGCCTCGATGCAGGCCAGCCTTGACCAGGCAGGCAAGCTAGTTGCTTCCAGCAGCTGCGCCCAGGCGGTTCCGTAGCGAGGCGTAGGCGGCGCGCACACGCACACGGACGCGCCCGGAGATGGCCGGAGATCACCCGATCTTCCGTCATCGCCGGGCGCGCTGTAGCTGGGCAGGCTGCCGCCGCGCACTACGGTTTGCTGAGGGGCTCAACCTCTGCTTGACGCCGGTTGCTCCCTACGCCCAGAATTACTCCCGCTATTCATGGAAGCCGGGTATCAAGCGATGCCCTCGCGCATCCAATACCCGTATGCACCATGCAGCAAAGGAGTACCGCAAAGTGGCAACGCAAAAAGCAATATTCGGAGCAGGATGCTTCTGGGGCGTGGAAGCCCGTTTCGCAGAGATCAACGGTGTTCTCGACACTGCAGTTGGCTACGAGGGAGGCAAGCTCGACCACCCCACCTACAAAGAGGTATGCACGGACCGCACCGGCCACGCCGAGGTCGTCCAGGTCACCTTTGATCCGAGCCGTGTCTCCTATGAGACGCTTCTGGACGCCTTCTTCGCGCTCCACGATCCAACCCAGCTCAACCGCCAGGGACCCGACTGGGGCACGCAGTACCGGTCCGTGATCTTCGCCGAGACCGAGGAGCAAGCCGCGGAGGGAAGCGCCAAGATCGCCGAACTGAACGCCTCCGGAACCTTTCGCAAACCGATCGCAACCCAGGTCGTCCCCGCGGACACCTTCTGGAAGGCCGAGGAGTATCACCAGAAGTACCTCGAAAAGCGCGGCATGGTGAGCTGCCATATTTAGCAGGGCTGTATGCGGCGCGAATGACTCATGTTTCCGCGTTGGCGTTCGGTGCTTGCCTCGCGGAGAATCTAAATTCGGACCGCCGCCCTAAGCAGTTGAAGGGCGGCGCGCAGCCTCCGGCGACGGATCAGCACTCCGAGAAACCCTCGCATCAGCCGCACTCGCCGATAAAGCTGGTCTGCCGCTGAACCGTATCGGCGATAGTAGCGAAACTCCGCGTCCAACACATTCGCATATCGCTGCTTGGAGACCGTCTCCGTCTTCAGCGAGTCGGCCATCGAGAGGTCGTGTCGCAAGGAAGAGCGCAGGATGAAGAACTTGCCGCCCGCAGCCTGCAGCTGGTGAAAGGTAGCGTGGTCGAGGAAGTCGAGCCAGAACTCCTCCGGAAAGCCGCCCACCTGCTCCAGCGCCTCCACACGAACGACGCTGCCGGAGTTGAAGGCACACAGCCGCGACTCCGACTTGCCCTCGATATTCAGGTCGAACTCCCGATGCCGGTAGGTCGGTGGCTTGTGCGGTGAGAGCACGACGTAGAGCTCCACCAGCTTCGGAATGATTGCAGCAATGCTTGCGTCCGCTTCGAGAGATCGTGTCTGCTCGACCACCTCGCGAATGTAGTCGGCGGTCAGCGTCGTATCCTGATCAAGCAGCATGAGCCAGGGAAGCTTTCGTTCCTTCGCGACCTCGAGCGCCATGTTGTAGGACTTCGCCAAGCCTGGATTGCTAGGGTCGCTCAGGTACATGTCGTCGAACCCTGACGGGCGCGGCTGTTCGTTGGGTGAGTTATCGCAGACGATCAGATCGATCGTGGCCGCAGCCTCCGCATCCTCGCGCAGGAGGTCGCGCAGCGAGACGAAGGTCTGGCTGTCCTCGGCGGCGACCTTGTAGAGCACAAGAACCGCGAGAATCCTTTTCTTGCCTGCTCTTTCCTCCGGCACTGCTTGGATTTGCGCGCTCACACCAGGATCCCCAGACCGTTGCTCTCCTCAAAGTTGTAGAAGCGCTTGCCCGTGCGGCGGGAGATGTCGGTAATTGCCTGCTTCACCGCGGGAAACGACTCGGTATCGTGAAAGATCGTGCACCTGGAGTGTCGCGCGCTCCAAAGACCGCAGCGGAAGGTGTCCGCAAAGGTGTGGACGATGTCGACGTGGATGAGGTCGTAGGAGCCGGTATTGGTTCGGATAAAGTCGCGGTAATCGCTGCGAACCAGCTTGATGTTGTTGTATGGGGCAAGCCGTGTGGAGGTCTCTTCGTAGATATTCTCCTTGGAGACGGTATGGATATCTCCCAGAAACGTGTCCACGCCGACCACGGAGCCGAAGTAGGACGAGAGCGCAACGGTGGAGAAGCCATGCTCCACCCCAAACTCCAAACAGCGGTCGAGCGGGACCCGGAATCGATCGAGGAGGTCGGACAGGATGTTCTCGATGCCCTGCCATGCGGAAAGAGCTTCGAGCGAGCGTGCTGGCGGTTGTCGCCGCTCTGGAATATAAGGTTCAATCGAGACCTTTCGCCTGACTGCGCCGGTCAAAACCGAACCCCAGTAGGCCAACTCGAACTCACGCTCCATGCAGAACTCTTCTCCTATCTCTCGAACCCGTATCAGGAGCCCTACGTCTATTATCTCCCAGATAAAGACCGGCTGAAGGCGAGCTCAAACGTGTGCGCACCACGCTTTACAAAGCGCAGCAGCCTTGCTCGCTCCTCGGGAGACAGCGCCCCGAACCAGGCCAGCAGAACCGTGCTCGCTCCCCAGAACAGCCACAGGGGAACGCTGAACGCGGGCGCCCCTGGCGACCACCAGAGGGGAAACAGGATCACCGTAGGAATAGCGATGGCCGACGGCCGAAGCATCCCGTTCAGGAACAGCCGGGCGCGCGAGATGGAGAGCTTCGGGTAGGTGTAGTGCATGCTCACCGCAAAGTGCATGCCCACGCCGACGAAAGCTCCCAGCAGCGTTCCGTACGCGACGCCGATAGCGCCGATGTGTCGCGCGAGGTACACGCTGGCGCCCACGTTGACCATAGCCTCGGCGCTGGCGCCCGCGATTGCCACCTTCTGGCTCTCCGTCGCCAGCAACATCCCGGCGTACGGCAGGCAGAGGTTCCGGATGACGTTGGCCAGCACCAGGATGCGCAGATACCCGATCGTCCCCGCCGCGTAGGTCGGTCCAACCCACAGGCGCAGCAGCCAGTAACCACCGACAAGCAGCGGCAACCCGGAGAGCACAAGCAGGATGGTCGAGTAGCGCGTGGCGCGTGACAGCATCTCGCCCATCGCCTTCGGCCCACGGTGAACGCTCTCGGCAGAGGCCGTCGGCAGAAGCGGCGCGAGCGCGGCGCCCAGGATCGAGATCATGAAGTTCGTCGGTCCAGTTGCGATCGAATAAAACGCGGTCTGGCCGAAGTCGTAGCGGCCCACAATGGTCAGGTCGAGGCCGCTCACGCACAGCATCCCGACCGTCCAGATCGCCAGAGCCGAGCAGAACTGCAGCATCTGCCGCACCAGGCCGCGATCCAGCCCGCGCAGGCTCAGCCGGATGCCGGCGCCCAGCCTGCGCCAGGCGACGATCTGCAAAGCTCCCGTCGCCAGGTTGACCGCGCCGACCATCGCCCCCATCACGGCCAGGCTGCTGTGCAAGAAGACCGCCGCGACCACAGCTCCGGTAAATAAAAACCGGTTGACCAGCGACAGAAGCATGGGAACGCCGTAGCGCTGCAAACCAAGAAACACCGCGGAGCAGATGGAGCACAGCATGCCGACCGAAAGCGAGATGCCCACAAAGAGCAGGCTGATCCTCACATCGCGATACAGCGCGGACGGCATGGCATGGAACAGCACCGGCACACGCCAGGCCAGCACCAGCGTCAGCACGATGCCGGCGCAGCTGCTGCCCAGCATCAGAAGGAGGCCCGCGCTGGCCCGCATGCCCGCGCCCACATGATCGCCGCGCGCCTCAAACTCGGCGACGTACTTAGCAATGCCCGTCTGGATGCCGAAGTCGAGGTACCCCACATACGCGCTCATCTGCAGAATAAGGACCCAGGCGCTGTAGGTCTTTACGGGAAGGCGATGCGTCAGGTAGGCGGGAAGCACCAGCGCCACGAGCGTCGAGATCAGAAGACGCCCAACGCTAAGGACCGAGTTGCGGGTAAACGCAGCAGCCCCGCTCGGGGGAACCTCGGTCGGGACCGCGAGATCGTCGCCGAGGGCGGAGACCGGCGGCACGGGAGGTTCGATCGATCCGGCTTCGCTGATCCGCTCGTCCGACGTTGTCCGGATCGGCCCGACCGACAGGTTGTTGCGCACGGGGCAATCTTACAGGGCGACGCCCAGGGAGGCGACCTGCTCCCGTCGACGATCCGTCCGGGGTACGTGCCGGCGGCGATGCGGGCCGCAGGAGTCTCTCCCCTGGTTCCCGGCCGCGGTCTGGCGCTGTGCTAGACTGACCTTGCAAGCGTAGAACACGATTGCAAAGGCACCGCAGGCAAAGACTTGCAGCGTGGATCGCGAACGATCCTCCCAGGTCTGGCCAGAGACTGCGACTCGCCTCCTCCCACCCGCACCCTTCCTTACCTGAAGGCCCGGCTGGTTGCTCTGGCTGAAGGCCTCGTCAACGGACGTGCGCCTCGCCTCGCAGCAGCAGCGCTTTGCCAGTACCGGTAGCAATGCTGACCACACCCAAAGGTGCCCCTCCCACGTCGGGAGCGACCGGCACCTCCCCTGCATCCCCTCCCTCGCTCCACCACACCCCAAAGGAACACACTTGACCTCCGCAACCCTCGATCTTCAGGCCTCCGGCCCCGCTATGCCTATGCCCATCACCCCAACCAATCTCCCTCTTGTCGAGGGCGTCCGCTTCGCCGACTTCAACGTCTCCGACTCGCTCAAGACTCGCCTCACCAACGCCGGCTTCCTCATCCCCACGCCCGTTCAGGCCAAGGCCATCCCGCCCGCGCTCGAGCTCAAGGACATCCTCGCCACCGCCTCCACCGGCACCGGCAAGACCCTCTCCTTCCTGATCCCCATGATCGAGCGGCTCGAAGCCAACTCCGTGCCCTCCACGCGCGGCAAGCGCGGCCCCATCCGCGCGCTCATCCTCCTTCCCACCCGCGAGCTCGCCATGCAGGTGCTCGAGGCCTACGCCAAGCTCGTCCCCCAGGCCAAGCACGACTCCGTGCTCGTCTGCGGCGGCCTCTCCGAGAACACGCAACTCGATCACCTCGATCGCGGTCCGCGCCTCGTCGTCGCCACCCCCGGCCGCCTCGAGGACTTCCTCCGCCGCCGCGAGATCAACATCGGCTCGGTCGAGATGCTCGTTCTCGACGAGGTTGATCGCATGCTGGACATGGGCTTCCTCCCCGCCATCCGCCGCATCGTCGGCGCCCTGCCCAAGACCCGCCAGACCATGTGCTACTCCGCCACGCTCGACACCAACATCTCCGAGATCGTTAAGGACTACGTCCAGAAGCCAGTCCGCATCGAGATCGGCTCCGCCTCGAAGCCCTCCGACCAGGTCGAGCTGCGCGTCTACACCGTCATGCAGGATCAAAAACTCGGCCTTCTGAATCAGATGCTGACCGAGGAGAAGGGCACCTTTCTCGTCTTTTCGCGCACCAAGCACGGCGCTGACCGCATCGCCAAAAAGCTCGAGCGGCTCGGCCACGATGCCGACGCCATCCACGGCGATCGCTCGCAATCGCAGCGCACCGCCGCCCTCAAGGGCTTCTCGAGCGGCAAGCACCGCATCCTGGTCGCGACCGACGTCGCCGCCCGCGGCATCGACGTCTCGGACATCGCGCACGTCGTCAACTACGACATGCCGAACGCGTCTGACGACTTCGTCCACCGCATCGGCCGCACCGGCCGCGCCGGCGCTAAAGGCGTCGCCACCACCTTCGTCATGCCGCAGGAGCGCTCGGACGCAAGGAAGCTCGAACGCGAGCTGAAGATCAAGTTCGACTGGCGCGAGGCCGACAAGAACCTCGAAAAGGAAGAGCGCAACAAGCCGCTCGACACCGCCAGCACCGGCGACCTGATGTCGCTTGAGACCCGCTCCTGGAAGTCGTCGGACAGCTCCGGCGGCGGCGAAAGCTCCGGTCCCAACGGCAACCAGACCGGATCCGGCGATCGCTCCACATCCGAACGGCCGCGCTCCTCCCGCCCGTCCGGCGGCCGCGGCTTTCGCGGCGCCTCCTCCAACGGCCGCTCCGGCCCCGGCGGCGGTTCCAGCTCCAGCCGAGGCCCCGGCAGCCGCTCCTCCGCTCCGCGCGGCAACTCCGGCGCACGCCCCACCCGCGGCAACCGCGGCCGCTAAACCGAACGATCTTGCACGGAAGCCCTGCGCCGTCTGCTCAGGGCTTCCGTGCGTCGTCGCCTGAAACTTCCATGCGATCGAGACTGGGCACAGGCGGTCCTTCCGTCACGCGAACCACATTCCCGTGCCTCGCATCCAACCGAAATCAGGGCTGTATCAAACGTCCTGCCCATACTCATGTCTGAAAGCCTCCCCAACCTGACCGAGTTCACCGAACTCCTCGGCGACGACAGGAACTTCGTCCTGCGCATCGTCCAGCCGGGCCTGGCCGGCCTCATGGACGGCTCCGTCTCCACGCTCGCGCCCATCTTCGCCACCGCCTTTGCGACGCACAACTCGCACACCGTCTTCCTCATCGGCGCAGCGTCCGCCGTCGGCGCTGGCATCTCCATGGCTTTTTCCGAGGGCCTCTCGGACGACGGCGAGCTGACCGGCCGCGGCAACCCCGTCTTTCGCGGCCTCGTCACCGGCCTGATGACCTTTATCGGCGGCTTCCTCCACACCCTGCCCTTCCTGATCCCAAACGTTCAAACCGCCCTGATGTGGGCGTATGGCGTCGTTGGTGTCGAGCTCGTCGTCATCGCCCTCATCCGGCATCGCTACTTCAAGACCTCCTTCGCGCTCTCCTGCCTCCAGGTCATCGTCGGCGGAGGTCTCGTCTTTGCCGCCGGCGTTCTGATCGGGCAATCCTGACCGTCCCCTCGCAGGTCGATCTAAGATGGAGATCGAGCCCCAATCTCCCCGATGACCTCCAGCCTCCCTCAGCCAGCCGCAGAGCCCGGACCCTACGCGCGGCACATCCCCGCGCTTGACGGCATCCGGGGCCTCGCCATCCTGGGCGTCATGGCCTCGCACCTCTTCGCCGGCAACCCGCCCGGTCCGGTCATCCGCACCCTCCACAGCATCGCGTCCTTCGGCTCGCACGGCGTTGACCTCTTCTTCGTCCTGTCCGGCTTTCTGATCACCGGCATCCTTTACGATTCACTCGGCGACCCGCGCTTCTTCCGCAAGTTCTACGCCCGCCGCAGCCTGCGCATCTTTCCGCTCTACTACGGCGTGCTGCTCGTCCTGCTTCTGCTCACGCATCCGCTTCATCTCCACTGGCAGCACATGCAGTGGGTCCTGCTCGCCTACCTGCAGAACACCAACCTCGTCATGCCCTTCGACCAGTTCAACCTGGGCGGCGGCCTTGAGCTCGATCACCTCTGGTCGCTCGCCGTCGAGGAGCAGTTCTACCTCGTCTGGCCCATCCTCGTCTTTCTCCTCGCGGCGCGCGGTCGCGTCCTTCGCCTGGCTCTGGGCCTTTCGGTCGCCGCTCTCGCCGTCCGCGCCGCCTTTGCGGCGCACCACCTCACCTACAACTTCATCAATCGCTCCACCCTCTCCCGCGCGGACACACTTCTGCTCGGCGCGGCCCTGGCCCTTCTGCTCCGCGGCTCCCGGCACGATCTTACCCTGCGTCTCGCACCCGCTGTGCTGGCCCTTTCTACAGCCGTCTACATCGCCCTGCTTCAGCTCACGCGCGCGCCCTGGACGCCCGCTTCCCTCCACATCCACGCCCTCTTCTTCTGCCTCGGGTACACCCTTCTGGCCACCGCCTCCGCGGCCCTGATCGCCTGTTGCCTCCGTCCATCCACCTGGCCGCGACGCCTCTTTGAGCTGCGCCCTATGCGCTTCTTCGGCAAGTACAGCTACGGTCTATATGTCCTCCATGGCGTGGCTCTGCCCTTCCTGGTCGCCACCTTTCGCGGCTGGTGCGAAAGCATCTCGCCCAACAAGCTGCTCAGCATCGGCGGCGCCAGCCTGCTTACCATCCTCGTTGCCACGGCCGCGGCGTGGCTCAGCTACAACCTCTACGAGAGACAGTTTCTACGGCTCAAGCACATCTTCGACTACGACCGGAGGCCAAGCGCCGCCGAGCGCGCCGAGGTCCACGCCAGCTGATCCGATCGCGCCGCCAGGGTCTCCTTTGCTCGTTCCTTGCTGATTGCCTTAGAGACGATTGCCTTATAATCGAAGCTGAATCGCTGGGCATCGACACCGCCCGTTCCCGGCGCCCACTCGACACACACAATTTCAAAACGCTTCCACCATCTGAGCCCACTGGATCCGCCCCTCCAGCCCTCGGCAGGTGCCGAGCGAACCCACTTAGGAAGCACACCCTATGATCTCCGTCTCCAACGTCACCATGCGCTACGGCTCGAAGCTCCTCTTCGAGGACGTCTCCGTCACCTTCACCACCGGCCGCCGCTACGGCCTCACCGGCCCCAACGGCGCCGGCAAATCCACTTTCATGAAGGTGCTCACCGGCGAGATCGACGCCCAAAAGGGCAACGTCGTTCGCCCCAAAAAGATCGGCGTCCTCAAGCAGAACCAGTACGAGTTCGACGCCTACCGCGTCATCGACACGGTGATCATGGGCAACGCCACGCTCTGGGCCGCCCTTGAAGAGCGCGACCGCCTCTACGAAAAGCCCGAGCTCACCGACGAGGACGGATCACGTCTGGGCGAGCTCGAAGGCGTCGTCGGCGACGAGGACGGCTACGAGGCCGAGGCCAACGCCGCCGTCCTCCTCCAGGGCCTCGACATCCCCGACGAACTCCACGAAAGAAAGATGTCCGAGCTCCAGGGCGGCCAGAAAGTCCGCGTCCTGCTCGCCCAGGCGCTCTTCGGCAACCCGCAGGCGCTGCTGCTCGACGAGCCCACCAACTACCTCGATCTCGAGTCCATCCACTGGCTCGAAGACTTCCTCGTTCGCTACATCGGCACCGTCATCACCATCTCGCACGATCGCCACTTCCTCAACAACGTCTGCACCCACATCGCCGACATCGACTACGAGACGATCATCACCTACAACGGCGGCTACGACGACATGGTCCTCCAGAAGACCTCCATCCGCACCCGCATCGAGAGCCAGAACGAGCAGCGCGAAAAAAAGATCGCCCAGCTCAACGACTTCATCGCCCGCTTCTCCGCCGGCACCCGCTCCTCGCAGGTCAACTCCCGCAAAAAAGAGGTCGAACGTTTAGCGACGAGTGAGCTGGCAAGATCCAACATCGCCCGCCCGTTCATTCGCTTCGACATGCTCCGCCCCTCCGGCAAGCACGTCCTCGAGTTCGAGCAGGTCAACAAGTCCTACGCCCAAAAAGACGGCTCCACCGAGCACGTCATCCGCAGCTTCTCGGCCTCCGTCCTCCGCGGCGACAAGGTCGTCCTCATCGGCCGCAACGGGCAAGGGAAGACCACGCTCCTCAAGGCCCTGCTCGCCAACGGCCCCGGCATCGACGAAACCGACGTCTCGATCGACTCCGGCGCCGTCAAGTGGGGGCACGAGGCCTCGATCGGCTACTTCGCCCAGGACCACACCGGCTCCATCCCCAAGGGCACTACCGTCGCCGAGTGGCTCCACACCTTCGATCCCGCCGCCACCAAGGAAGACATCCGCGGCATCCTCGGGCAGATGCTCTTCCGCGGCGAAGAGGGCAACAAAAAGACCGAAGCGCTCTCGGGCGGCGAGGCCGCACGCCTCCTCTTCTGCAAGATCATGCTGCAGAAGCCCAACATCCTCGTCCTCGACGAGCCCACCAACCACCTGGACCTCGAAAGCATCAACGCGCTCAACCAGGCCATCCAGAAGTACGAGGGCACCGTCTTCCTCGTCACCCACGACCAGGACCTCATCGAAGAGGCCGGCACCCGCATCTGGCACTTTGAGGGCGGCCCCAACAGCTTCCACATCACCGACCACAAAGGCCCGTACGAGGAGTACCAACAACAACTGCAACTCGCCGCCAGGTAGCGCCCCACAGCTTCTGGCTCTTAGCTGTTAGCCTCTAGCTAAGAGCAGAAGCTAGGAGCTACAAGCAGCCATGGCCTCCACCGAACCCCAGCCAGCCCCCGCCAAGAATGTCCTCGGCCAGCCTCTGGCCACCTGCGGCTGCGAGCCCATGACCGGCTTCTACCGCGACGGCTGCTGCAACACCGGCCCCGACGACCTCGGCGTCCACACCGTCTGCTGCATCGTCTCCGCCGGCTTCCTCGCCGCCTCCAAGCGCCTCGGCAACGACCTCTCCACCCCCATGCCGCAGTACGGCTTCGCCGGCCTCCAGGATGGCGACCGCTGGTGCGTCTGCGCCAACCGCTGGTTGGAGGTGCTTGAGGCCGGCGCCGCCTGTCCCGTCGTCCTCGAGGCCACCCACGAGAACACCCTCCGCTTCGTCCCCTTCGAGCTCCTGATCCAGCACGCCGTCATCCCCGAGCAGCTGCACTAGCACCGCGCGTTCCCCGCACCCACCTCGCGCGCCTCGTTCCCCCATCTCCGGCATCGGCCAAGCCGCAAACTCCCCAACGCCGAGACACGGTTACCGCACGGAATCGTGCTTTTTGGTTGACACGGCCCTCCCGCCTGCCACACCCTAGAACTTCTACGACATTTCAGTTTGCAGCCGTCTCCCAACCGCTTCGCCGGCGTCTGCGGGCGATCCCTCTCGATGAGAGGTCGGCGGCCATCCATCCGCGATCTCGCTTCCCCTTGTGTCCCCGGCCAGCCTCAAGGAGCTCTCTCTCCATGTCCACCTCTCGCCGCCGTCTCCTCGCCGCCGCCTTCTGCCTGCTCTCGGCCACCGCCGCCATCCCCGCCCGCAGCCAGAACGCCGCGCTCGGCAACATCTCCGGCATCGTCCGGGACGCGTCCGGCGCCGTCGTTCCCAACGCCGCGGTGGTCGTCACCAACACCGGCACCGGCGCCGCCCGGACCCTCACCACCGACTCCGAGGGCCACTACATCGCCGGCTTTCTCCAGCCCGGCCAGTACGAGGTCGTCCTCGGCGGCGGTGCCTTCGGCAAGATCGATCAGAAGAACATCAGCGTCACCGTCGGCGGAAACAACACCGTCGACGCCACGCTTCCCGCCGCCTCCGTCACCACCGACGTCGTCGTCACCACGGACGAGGCCCTGATCGACACCGATCGCGTCGCCCAGTCCCAGACCGTCTCCGAACAGCTCGTCTCGAACCTGCCCGTCAACGGCCGGCGCTGGGATAACTTCGTCCTCCTCACCCCCAACGTCGCCCCCGATGGCAACACCGGCCTGATCTCCTACCGCGGCATCTCGGGCATCTACAACACCAACCTGGTCGACGGAGCCAACAACCAGCAGGCCTTCTTCTCCGAGGCGCGCGGACGTTCGATCGGCGCCCCCTACGTCTACCCGCTCGACTCCATCAAGGAGTTTGAATCGAGCGCCACCGGCTACTCCGCCGAGCTCGGCCAGTCCGCTGGCGGCGTCATCAACGCCATCACCAAATCCGGCACCAACCAGATCCACGGCGACGCCTTCGAGTACTACCGAACGCCCGGCTTCAACGCCCTCGACCCCCTCTCCAAGTACAACGGACGCCTCACCAACAACCCCTTCCTCCTCGGGCAGCCGGTCAAGGTGCAGCACCAGTACGGCATCTCGGTCGGTGGCCCCATCCTCAAGGACAAGCTCTTCTTTCACGCCACCTACGACGGCTACCGGCGCGTCAATCCCATCACCTATCTTTCCACCTACAACAACGCCCAAACCTCCATCGCCAACCTCGTTCACCTGTGCGATGGCGGCTCCATCTTCGTGACGAGCGGATCGGGCGCCAACCAGGCCATCTATCCCACCACCATCACCGGCATCACCGCCGCGCAGTGCTCGCAGGCCGTCGGCTTCGTGCAGACCAGGTTGCTTGGCTCCTTCCAGCGCAATACCACCCAGGACATCTACTTCCCGCGTCTCGACTACCAGCTCAACGGCAAGACCCATCTCTCCGCCAGCTTCCTCTTCGAAAACTTCAAGCTGCCCAACGGCTACAACTCCTCGACCACCGTCAACAACGGCTCCGTCAGCCAGAACGGCACCAGCTCCTTCCACGAGCGATTCCTCGTCGTCAACGCCGAGACCGCCCTCACGGCACGCTCCACCAACGTCGTCCACTTCCAGTGGTCGCGCGACCTCGAGACAGCCAGCACCAACAGCGGCGGTCCCGCCCTCTCCGTCACCGGCCTGTTCGCCTATGGGGAGACCAACGCTCTTCCCCGCGGCGCCTTTCCCGATGAGCACCGTTGGCAGATCACCGACATCTACTCCACCAATCGCGGACGCCACTCCCTCAAGGTCGGCGGCGACATCAACCTGATTCACGAGCAGATCCAGAACCTCTTCCAGGGCGACGGCAACTTCTCCTACAGCACCGGCACCAACGAGGCCAACTTCGCCAACTGGATCCAGGACGTCTACGGCGTCAACGGCGGCCGCCACTACAACTCCTTTACCCAGGTCAACGATCCCGTCACCCACGTCGGCGCGGACGACTTCTGGAACCAGGACCTCGACCTCTTCGCCGAGGATGCCTGGAAGGTCACGCCGCGGTTTCTGCTCTCGCTCGGCGCGCGCTACGACGTGCAGCTGGTTCCGCAGCCCGATCGCCCCAACACCAGCTCCCCCGTCGCCGCGCTCTACACCTCCACCATCAACAACTACAAGGGCATGGGCGCGCCGCGCATCGGCTTCTCCTGGAACCCCTACGAGGGCACCGTCGTCCGCGGCGGCTACGGAATCTTCTTCGGCCTGAACTCAAACTCCACCTACTACACCATCCGCCGCGAAAACGGTGTCTTCCAGCAGCAGTTCAACGTCAACGCGCTCACCAACCCCAACGCCACCTACGCGCAGGCCAGCGCCACCTGCGTTCCCACCGCCGGCAGCAACCGCTGCTTCCAGCAGTCCGGCGCCTATGCGCCTAACGCACCGCGGGGTGGCATCCCGGAGTTCACGCCGCCCGGTCCTGCGCCCATCAACCAGGTCACCGGAACTCCCACCCCCGCCGTCAACACCGGTCTAGCCCTAGGCTCGATCAGCGCCCGCGGTCTCGACCCCAACTTCCAGAACCCCCGTTCGCACTCCGCCGACCTGACGGTAGAGCAGCAGCTTCCCCTGCGCTCCACCCTCGCCATCGGCTACGTCGGCAACCGCGGTCTTCGCCTGCCCATCTTCGTCGATACCAACGTCGATCCGAACTCGGCCGTCACCAGCACCCCCTACACCCTGATCAACGGCGCCGTTCGGCAGAGCATCCCCCTGCCCATCTACAAGGCGCGGCTCTACAACACCAGCGGCGCCGTCCTCACCGGCTTCTCCGACGTCAATAGCTGGTACCACTCGCTCGCCGTCACCGTCCGCAAGCCGATGAGCCACGGCGTCGAGGTCCTCGCCAACTACACCTGGGCCAAGGCCACCGATGGCGGCCAGACCTCCGGCGTCAACGGGACCTTTAACGGCACCGACATCCCCATCGATCCGTTCGCCCGCGGCGCACGCCAGGGCCGCAGCGCGGAGTACGCCCTCTCCGATCTCAACGTCAAAGGCCGCTTCGTCGGTTCGCTCGTCGCCCAGTCCAGGCTTCCCATCGCCAACCGCTACGCCGCCTACGCGGCCAACGGATGGGAGATCTCGGGAACCTTCACCGCGCAGAACGGCACCCCCGTCACCGGCTTCCTCCAGAACTCACCCACCTCCGCCATCGCCGACGGTGGCCTCACCGGAGCCGAGCTCTCGCTCTTCAACTCCGGAACTCCCGGCCGCGTTCCCACCCAGATCGTCGCCCGCAACGCCTTCAAGGGACCAGGCGTCCACAACCTCGACGCCCGCGTCTCCCGCTCCTTCCCCTTCCTCCGCGAGGGTATGCACATCGAACTCGCCGCCGAAGCCTTCAACGTCGTCAACCACCGCAACATCCTCGCCGTCAACAGCTCCCTCTTCGCCTACGTCGCGCCCGGTCAGACCGGCCAGGGCGTCACCTGCAACGTCGTCGCCAGCGCCAGCGCCGGCTGCATCGTGCCCTACACCGCCGTCCCCTTCGGATCTCCGTCCAGCACCTCCGGCGTCATCTACACCCCACGCCAGATCCAGCTGCTCGGCCGCTTCACCTTCTAGCCCCCACCCTTCTCCCCCAGCGGCTCCGACCTCCACCGGCCGGAGCCGCACCTCGCCCGTCACCTCTCCGGCGAACCTCGGTGCCCTCCACGTTCGCCCCCTCCCTGGCGCCCGCTCGCGTCCCCCGCCCTTCGCGCCTCCGCCGCCCATCCCCCAAAAGTCGAACACCCCAAACCCCGCCCCAACCTCTAAACTCAAACCCATGTGTGGAATCGTTGGTTACATCGGACCTAAGCCCGTCGTCCCCGTCATCATGGAAGGCCTCGCCCGCCTCGAGTACCGCGGCTACGACTCCGCCGGCATCGCCGTCGCCGGCTCCACCTCGAACGGCTCCGGCCCCCACGACGCCGGCCTCCAGCTCCGCCGCGCCTCCGGCAAGCTCTCCAACCTCGCCGCCGTCCTCGCCAAAGATCCCGTCCACGGCTCCTTCGGCATCGGCCACACCCGCTGGGCCACCCACGGCCGGCCCACCGAAGAAAACGCCCACCCCCACCGCGACGGCACCGGCTCCCTCGTCGTCGTCCACAATGGCATCGTCGAAAACTACCTCCAGCTCAAGCACGCCCTCATCGCCAAAGGCCACCGCTTTGTCTCCGAAACCGACACCGAGATCATCGCCCACGTCATCCAGGATGAGATCGAAGCCGAACTGGAACGAGCCGGCTCCTTCACCGCCCCCGCCCCCGGAACCCGCACCGCCGACATCAACACCAACGAAGCCGTCCTCAACGCGCCCCGAACCGCACTCCCCCTCGAAGAAGCCGTCCGCCGCGCCGTCAAGCGCCTCACCGGAGCCTTCGCCATCGGCGTCCTCTCCGCCCACGAGCCCAATAAGCTCGTCGCCGCCCGCATGGGTCCGCCCGCCGTCCTCGGCATCGGCGACGGCGAGTACTTCCTCGCCTCCGACGTCCCCGGCATCCTCCACCACACCCGCACGATCTACTTCCTCAACGACGGCGAGCTCGCCGTCCTCACCCCCACCGGCATCGCCCTCTCCAACTTCGACGCCCAGCCCCTCACCCTCACCCCCCACCGCGTCACCTGGGACCCCATCCAGGCCGAAAAGGCCGGCTACAAGCACTTCATGCTCAAGGAGATTAACGAGCAGCCCCGCGCCATCCGCGACACCACCCTCGGCCGCATCTCGCTCGATACCGGAAAGGTCTTCCTCCCCGATATCCAAATCTCCCCCGACGAGTTCCGCGCCGCCACCCAGATCACCATCGCCGCCTGCGGAACCTCCTGGCACGCCGGCCTCGCCGGCAAGTTCATGATTGAGCGGCTAGCCCGCCTCCCCGTCGATGTGGATTACGCTTCGGAATTCCGCTACCGCGACCCCATCGCCGACCCCCACGCCATCGGTCTCCTCATCACCCAGTCCGGCGAAACCGCCGACACCCTCGCCGCCCAGGCCGAGCTCATCAGCAAAGGCTCGAAAACCCTCGCCATCTGCAACGTCGTCGGAGCCGCCATCACCCGCCGCGCCCAGGGCACCATCACCACCAACGCCGGCCCCGAGATCGGCGTCGCCTCCACCAAGGCCTTCACCGCCCAGCTCACCGCCCTCTTCGTCCTCGCCCTCCACCTCGCCCAGGTCCGCGGCACCGTCTCCGACGCCGAATCCCTCCACCTCGTCACCGAACTAGCGAAATTACCCTCAAAACTCGAAGAGGTTTTGAGGGCAGTGGATGACCAATGTCAGCAGCTCGCCCGGGTCTTCTCCACCTCGAACGACTTCCTCTTCCTCGGCCGCGGCATCCACTACCCCATCGCCCTCGAGGGCGCCCTCAAGCTCAAGGAAATCTCCTACATCCACGCCGAAGGCTACCCCGCCGGCGAGATGAAGCACGGCCCCAACGCCCTCATCGATGAAACCTTGCCCGTAGTGTGTATCGCAACCAAGGACCCCACCGACCCCTCCTCCGTCCTCAAATACGAAAAAACCCTCTCCAACATCCAGGAGGTCACCGCCCGCTCCGGCCGCGTCATCGCCATCGCCATCGAGGGCGACGACCACATCACCCAGCTCGTCGAACACACCATCCACATCCCCCAGGCCCCCGAACTCCTCCTCCCCGTCCTAGAAACCATCCCCCTCCAACTCCTCGCCTACCACATCGCCGTCCGCCGAGGCTGCGACGTCGACCAACCCAGAAATCTCGCCAAGAGCGTCACTGTGGAGTAGTTCAGGTTCACCATCTATAGATGGTTAGGAAGAGTTCGCCGCGAGGGAGAGTTTAACTGCCGGAAAGTGATCTGAAGGTAATGCTACTCGAGAGATGTAGTCGCCGAAGCGCGAGGAGAGATGTTCTCTGAAAGGCGATAGTAGAGAGCAACGGCGATGCAGGGCGGTAATCTTAGCCTGCCGTCTAAGTTCGGTCATGCTTAGCGTGAAGATGCTGCGGAAGTCAATGTACATGGGTTCGTTAGACCCGACACCATCAGAATCATCGTCAGGATCGAATGCTCTCAGATAGTGAAAACGTGGGTGCGTGTTCTGTCGAATGATTCTGAGGACTGGACCTTGGGGTAGAAAGCTTATACAAGCGCTCTCCAACTGAGCTTGACAAAGAAGCACCTCGATCTCGGGCACCTGCTTCCCCACATCCCGCGTAACCAAGTCGCAGCTTTGCGAAAGCACCACAGCGAAGCCAAGCTCTACAACAGTGATCCTCGGGGGTGAACTTTCGCCGGAAACACTGTAGGTACTGACCGCCGAGAGAAGTTCTCCTTGTAGGAAATCGTCGTCGGGTGAAACAGGTGCGTAACATTCATCCGCCCCCATGGGCCTAATCCTCGTCTAAAACGAAAGGCGTCGGAGACCTAGTCTCCACAATCGCGTCACCTACGGTAGCTGGCGCCTTCGCCGGCTGAACCGGACGAGCACTGATTGCTTCGACATCCTGTTGATATTGGAAGGAGGAGAGAACCGACTCATAGCACGTTGTGAGATAGCGCGGCATGATCTGATCGATAATCAAATGACAAGCGAGCCGAAGAAGTGAATTTCTCCTTTCGACCTCCGTAGATCCACTGAACCGGATCGTATGCTCCGTCTGAGAAAAGTCATCGACAAGCTGGTATCCAAGTGAAGTAATCATGTAGGGGTCTACCTGGAAAGGGAAGGCTCCCGCCCAACTATGTTGCACCTCCCCTTTAGGCATTACAAGCTGCGGCTCTCGCTCAAACGTTTGCATCAAGGGGTTCGAGTGCGTGGAAGAGTGTGTCGGTGATACAAGCACGGAAGAGTTGTCCTGAGTAGGCGTTAAGAGATGTGAGTTTAGTGAGGACGTCATTGTGATTTGTCCTTGTCTTTGAGAAAAAGTTACCGTCTATCACGTAGACCGGCTCATTCGTCGCCGTGTGAGTTCCCAAGCCATGTTGTATCTGTACGTGCTCAGAGTCAGAAAACTTTATTTCAAAATTGTGAGCACAAGAGACTATCTCGCTTTCAGAAAAACAATCCTTCGACAACTCTGCCGCGACAAACGGCTTTAAGAGTTCAGACCAAGGTGTACCATCTAGGCCCAGTTCCATTCGGCGGATCGCATTCTGATATCGCAGACTGATGGAAGAGTAAAACGCTGGAGCGTAGATCAGCTGGAAGTGATCTACGAGTTCTGAAACCTTCTCTCGAAAATTTGCCCAGTCGCTGTAGTTTTTGACTTGCAGAACAAGCGCACTCTGGGACAGCTGTACCGTCCAATTTTCGTCGAACGTAGAGAATTTATGGAACCTTTCTACATTGCTCGACATGGCCTTTTGCAGGTTTGCACGAACTAAGCTTTGAACTTCTGCAGGCATGTCGCTCGGCAATTCGATGGGCAATCCGTTCAGAACACTGTAGATCGGGAAGAACTGTCGAACAGCGTCTTGAAAGGCAACCGGCGACTCTGCTTGGATTCGGAGAATCGTCGGAAACCGCAGGACACTTGTCACGGCGTAAAGCGGATTCTTCTTAAAAACGACTCTGGGCGAATTTGGGAGTGGCATATCTAGACTACGCTGGATTATAGACGTACGAGAGCAGCATGAGAGTGCAAGGTCCGGGCAGATTGCTGCTGCAACTGCAGTGTTGCCCAAGCACCACCTCCCACACAGCCAAGCCAAAGGCGGGTGCCCCATTCATGACAGCATCACCGTCATGAGTGGGATCTTCGGGCACAAGCGACGAACCGCTCCCGCCCACCCCGATACGCCACGCATCGATGCTCAAATAGAACGAGTGCATGACCACCCTCTTCGAGTACGACCCGCGCAAAGCCGCCACGAACCTCCGCAAGCACGGCGTCTCCTTCGAAGAAGCCATGACCGTCTTCCGCGACCCGCTCTCTTCCACCCTTCCCGACGACCGGCACGCATCGGGGGAGCCGCGCTTCCTCATCGTCGGCACGTCAGCACGCCGACGCATTCTTTTCGTGGTCTACACTGAGACCGGAAACACCATCCGCCTCATCGGGGCTCGTCCAAGCCATCGCCTCTGAGGTCAGACAATATGAAGAAGAGCAGTGAACTCGATCCCCTCGCTCCCCGCCCAGACCTCGACTTCAGCAAGGGCGTGCGCGGCAAGTACACCAATCTTCTTGCACAGGGCACCAACGTCGTGATCATCGCGCCTGATCTCCTTGACACCTTTCCCGATTCCGAAGCAGTCAACCAAGCTCTGCGTAGCCTCAAGAAGATCGCGACCCGCGCCTCCGTGCCCCGCCTCAAACCTCGCAAAGCAGCGCATTCATAGGAACTGGGCGGGTGGTCCAGATACCACCTCCAAAACAGCCAAGCCAAAGGGGTGCCCCATCATGACAGCACCACCGTCATGAGGGTGACCTTCGACCCGGCAGGGGCGAACTGCTCCCGCCACTCCTGAGGGAACATTCTCTCCACCTCGCCGTACCACAGGCAGACACCCGGAGAGAACCTCACCCATGCGCCACCTCCTCACCACCCTCACCCTGTCCCTCGCCCTCTCCACCCCCACCCTCGTCCACGCCCAAGCTGCCGCCTCCATTCTCCCTTTCGACCAGATCAAGTCCCAAGCCGAGCTGGACGCCACCGTCCGCGCCCTCGACACCGCCCTCTTCGACGCCTACAACCGCTGCGACCTCCCCAAATTCTCGAGCCTCGTCGCCGACGACGTTGAGTTCTATCACGACCAGGGCGGCATCACCCTCGGCAACGCCGCCCTCACCGAAAGCATCCGCAAGAACATCTGTGGCAAGGCCACCCGCCAGCTCACCCCCGGCACCCTCAAGGTCTACCCCATGAAGGGCATCGGAGCCATCGAGATCGGCACCCATCGCTTCTTCGAAACCGGCAACCCCGTCGCCACCGGTGAAGCCGAGTTCACCATGCTCTGGACCTCCAAAAACGGCGCCTGGAAGCTCAGCCGCGTCCTCAGCTACGACCACCACGCCGCCCCCAAATAACGGCCAGAGAAACGTCGGTCCGCAGCCCGCAAACGTGGCGCAACCACCCACCCCCATCCACTACACTAGAGGTAGCACATCGCTTGGCCCTGGAACGGGACCGCGTTGCACCGGTAGTACCCCCTACCTAAGTTCCATCAATCGAAGATTTTGGGTACCAAGTACGGGGGGGGGAGTAGACCTCCAGCAGGGAGCTCCAGTAACGAGAGCCTGCCGGAACGAAGCCGCCCGAGACCAACCTGAAGCGCCCCCGGCCCTACTCCGCTCCAAGCACCTCCACCACTCCCCCATCCCGCCCAATCAAAAACGTCGTCAATCCAAACTCGTCCGTCCGAAACAGCTTCGCCCTCGCCTCCGCGATCCTCCCAATCACCTCTCCCCGAGGATGCCCAAACGTATTCCCCTTTCCCACCGAGATCACCGCATCTCGCGGCGCCGCCGCCGCGAAGAACTCCGGAGAGGTCGATGTTCGGCTCCCATGATGTCCCACCTTCAACAGCGTCACCGGCCTCACCCGCCCACCCGCAACCATCGCCCGTTCGCTCGGCCCCTCCGCATCCCCCTCCAGAAGCACGCTCCCCCGCCCATACTCCACCCGCAACACCAGCGAGTCGTCATTCCGCGGCGCACCCGCATTCGCATACCCCGCGAACGGCGCCAATACCTCCACCCTCTCCGCTCCCCACCCAAACTCCTCGCCCTCATGGAGGTGCCGCACCGTAACCCCCAGCTCCGCTGCCTCCGCCAGCAGCGCCCGGTACGCCTCCGAGTTAGGATCCACCCCCACCCATATCTCCTTCGGCCGGAAGTTCCGCAGCACCGCCGGCATCCCGCCCATGTGGTCGCTATGCGCATGGCTCAGCGCCACCACATCCAGCTGCCGTATCCGCCGCGACCACAGATAGCTTGACACCACCTCCTCCCCCACATCGAAGCTCGCCGTCGCCGCCGCTGCTTCCGTCACCCCGCCCACCGGCCCACCCGCATCCACCAGCATCGTCCGCCCCTCCGCCCCCACCACCAGCAGCGAGTCGCCCTGCCCCACATCCATCGCCGTCACCTCGATCACTCCCGGCGTCCCGACCGGCCGCTCCGGCCACAGCACCATCAGGGCAATTAGCGGCAGCACCACCGCCGCCCCCGCAGCCCATCGTCCACTCCGCCGAACCGCCCAGCAGCACACCCCCCAACCCACCAGCGCCAGCACCGCCACCCACCACACCGGCCCCGGAACCCGCACATCCGCCGCGCGGACGTGGCTGATGCGCCCAATCACCGCCGTCACCCCATGGAGCAGCAGCGCCGTTACCCCCCCCGGCACCGCCGCCGTCCACGGACTCAGCAGCACGCACGCAAACGTCAGCAACGCCATCGGCACCAGCAGACCCACCAGAGGTACGCTCAGCATGTTTGCCGGCAACGCAAACACCGTCGCCCGGTGGAAGTACATCGCCATCGGCAGCACCATCACCATCTCCGCCGCCGTCCCGATCAGCGCCAGCTCCACCGCCCACATCACTCCGCGCACCAGCGTCGCCGGCAGCCCGCTCGCCCATCCCCCCAGAACCCCTGCCAACGCCTCCCCCCAGACCCGCAGCATTACCCGAAACTGCGCCAATCGTGGCTCCAGCCCCGCATCCCTCCACACCTCCCCAATCCCTCGTGCCGCGCGCGCGTACCGCACAAAGCTCCGCTCCCCCAGCGGCACCGCGATCCCCGCAATCGCCACAATCGCCAGAAACGTCATCTGAAAACTCGCCTCAAACAGCGCCGCCGGATCGAGTACAAGTACCGCCATTGCCGCCGCGCCCAGCGCATTCAGCACACTCCGTTCCCGCGCCAGCAGCTGCGCCAACAGAAAGATCGTCGTCATCCCCAGCGCTCGCTGAACCGGTGCCCCAAACCCCGTCAGCACCGCATACCCCGCCGCCAGCAGGATCGTCGTCGGAGTTGCCGCCCACTCCCGCAGCCCCATCCGTCGCGCCGTCCAGAAGATCCCGCCTGCCACCAGAGCCAGATGCATCCCCGAGACCACAAACAGATGAAACGATCCCGTCCTCTCAAAGCCCAGCCGTAGCCCGTGGTTCAGTCCAGTCCGGTCCCCGAACAGCATCGCATTCAACATCCCCGCATCATCTGCCGTCAGCCGCATCGCCCGTGGCAGCATCCGGTTCGGCCGCGACCGCGCAAACCCGAGCACACGTCCGCTCGCCCATCCCTGCACCGCCTGCACCCGGCACCCCCACGTCCCCGCATCGTGCCCCACAATCCGTAGCTTCGCCGCATGCACACTTGCATGCACACTCATTCCCTGGCTCAACAGGTAGTCCGCATATTGCCATGCCCCAGGATCCCGGTACCGCTCCGGCTCCCGCATCCGCATCGTCGCCTCGATCTCGTCCCCACACCCCAGCTCCGGCAACACGCCATTATCCGCAATCACGGTCGCTCGCACACCTCCATCCATCGGCACCATCTGGGACACATCCGGCGTCAGATACTCCACCTGGTCCACCCGCACATCCACCTGCAACGCCCCCACCTCGGCCGCCTCCTCGTCCTGGTCCCCGCGCCATCCATCCGAGTCACTCGCGTCTCCCCGCGGCGGCAGAGTCCGCACCCGAACCACATGCCCCCTTACCTCACGCTGAAGGTTGTCCGCATACCCGAGCAGAGCCGTCTGGGGCGCCGGCACCGGACGAACCTCGCTCGACCACATCCCCACCACCATCCACAGCCCCGCGACTGGAAGAAGCAGCAGCCGATGGCTCCGGCGCAGCGCCCACACGCATGTCCCCACCATCATCAGCACACCCAGCAGCAGCACCATCCCCGGCCGCCAACCGCTTCGGGCCATCACCTCACCAAGCGCAAACCAAACCGCCGCCCACAGCAGAGGAGCCTGCCGAAACCTCAGCCGCCCCACACGCTCGCTCTTCGGCCAAAGCCTCGGATCCGGACCCTTCCCGTCCGACCTCTCACCACCACCCGTGATCCCGAGCGCAGCCGAGAGACCTCTCCTGAAGGGAGAGGCTGAACCCTCGTCCGCCCCCGCTCCGCTCCCTCGCGCACCCGCACCCGAAGACCGCAACCGTACCGTCCGTACACCACGAACTCACCACGACTTCCGCTGCAAAACAGCTACCGTCTCCAGGTGAAACGTCTGTGGGAACAGGTCAACCAGATGCAGCTCAGCGAGGTTGTAGCCGGAGTCTACCATCCCCCCCAGATCCCTTGCGAGCGTTGTCGGATCACACGAAACATACACAATCTCGGGCACTTGCATCCGCACCAGAATCTCGCAAACCTCCCTCCCCACACCCGCTCGCGGAGGATCCATCACCACCAGCTCCGGCGGCTCCCGCCCAACCGCCGCGGATCGCAAGAAATCCACCACAGAACCCGCAAAACCGCGCATATTTCCCGCCTTCATTGCCGTCAAGTCCTTTACCGCTAACGCGTTTGCCTCCACCGCAACCACCTGCGTGAAACCCTCCGCCAACACCCGCGAAAACAGGCCCACACCGGCAAACAAATCCCACGCTCTCAATCCGTTACGCCCCGCCATAACCACCCGTACCAACTCCTCGAGCATCCACCGGTTCACCTGAAAGAATCCCCCACGTGACACCCAATACCCACTCCCGTCGACATTATAGCTAAGCCCGCCCCTGCCCCATGTCACGTCCTCCCGTCCCCGTCCCACGACCGCTCCCGCACCCACCAACTCCGGTATCTCCGCTCGCAACCGCTCACATAAAGCCGCAAACCCCGCCGACCTCTGCTCCCGCAGCAACAACGTCATCTGCAGCGATCTCTCATCCTTCGTCGTGAACAACTCGACCTCTGCCGTAGCTCGCAGCCACCGCGCTCCGACCGGCGTGCTCCTTCCGAGCTCCACCAGGGCTGCGGCTGCTCTCCACAGAAGCGGAGCCGCAATGGGGCACTCTTCAATCGGCAGGAACTCTCTCGTCTCACGCAAATTGTAACCAACCCTGATCTGACCCGCCGCCCTGTCGACCCGCAGCCGAATCCGGTTCCGGTATCCCCAGGGCTCGCCCGCATGCACGATCACTTCCGGCTGATCGTGAACTCCCGCTCGCTCCAGCGTTTCCCGTAAAATCGAGAGTTTCAATGCCAGCTGAGCGTCGTACGCCGCATGCTGATACTGACACCCACCACACCGTCCAAAGTGCCGGCATCCCGCTGTAACCCTCGCCGGCGAAGCTCGCTCCACCGTTACCAGCTGCGACTTCAATGCGCCGTCGCGCTCTCCCGTCACCGCCACGTCCACCACCTCACCCGGCAGCACATAGGGCACAAACACGGTGCGACCCTCGGCATCGCGCCCCAGGCCATCGCCCCCATACACCAGTTTTTTGATATGTAACCTCATTCGTGACTCATGTAGAACAGACTCAATCGTGGGACGCCCCGCGCTTCCATCAGCCGCTTTTGCAGGAACTGCTGCTGCACCTGCCTGATCTGCACCGCCTGCATCTTCCCGCGATACGGTGCAAGCTCCCGCGCAGCCTGCTCCCGCAGCGCAACCAGCTCCCCTTCCGGGGTCGCCGTCATCAACGCCCCAACCACGCGCTCCTCAAGCACCGTCAGGGTGCGATCAAGTTCCTCGAGCGTCCCGCCACGACCCATACGAACCTCCTCGGCTAGCACGCGCAATCGCCTCACCACCTCGTCCCCCAACTCGCGCGCGAGCGGCGGCAAGGTCAAGCTCTCCATCTTCGACGCATTTCCGTCAAGGTACCGGCTCATCCGCTCCGCCTCAAACCCACTCTCTTTTGGAGCCCCCGCTGCCGGTCCAGCCCCGGTCGCGGCCTCCCGAATGGCCTCTACCGCCACCAGCACACTCTGCGCGCACCAAGCCAGACCGTTCACCTTTTTCACGCGCGTGGACGACCGCAGCCTCTTCGCATCGAACTTGTCGAAGGCATCATCGATACCGCGCAGCACCGCCTCCAACGGCACGCCCGCCTCCCTCCACGTCTCGATCAACGCCCAGTCCAGCGTCGAAAGCATCAGAAGCGATCCGCGCCTCTGCTGAAAACGCTCCTCGATCTCGGTGAAGTAGTTGAAGTAGTTCTGCATCGTGCGAACGCAACACCCTCACATGCCTTCGTCGACCACTCAGGCCGACGCCCCGCGTCGCCTATGCCGCTCAAGATTGCGCTCAAAGATAATCCGCAGACCCGTAAGCGTCAGCATCTCGTCCACCTCGCCGATGTACTTCGAACCGTCTGCGATCAGCCGTGCCAGACCACCCGTCGCAATCGTCTTCGTCTCCGGTCCCAGCTCCGCCAGCATTCGCTCCAGAATTCCATCCACCAGGCCGATGTACCCGTAATACAGCCCAATCTGCATGTTGTCCACCGTGCCGGTTCCAATCACCTTCAGCGGCTTTTTGATCTCAACCCTCGGCAGCTTCGCCGCGCGCGAGAACAGCGCCTCCGCCGAGATCCCCAGACCCGGCGCAATCGCCCCGCCCAGAAACTCCCCGTTTTTGGAAACCACGTCGAACTTCGTCGCCGTTCCCATGTCCACGATGATCACCGGACCGCGAAACCGCTCGTACCCGGCGACACAGTTCACAATGCGGTCCGCACCCACCTCCGACGGATTGTCGGTCAGCACCGGAACTCCCGTCTTGACTCCCGGCTCGATAAACAGCGGCTTGACCTTGAAGTAGAGATCGCACATCTGCCGCAGTGCCGCATCCAGCGGAGGCACCACCGAGGCGATCGCAATCCCATCTACGGATCCCAGTTCTAGACCGCGCAGCGCAAACAGACTCTTCAGCAGCAGCCCAAACTCGTCCGCCGTACGCGAAAGCGGGGTCGTTACCCGCCAGTTCGCCACCAGCTCCGTCTCTCCGCCCACGGTCCCCATGCGGTACAGGCCAAGCACGATATTCGTGTTCCCCACATCGAGTGCCAGCAGCATCTTCGCTCTCCCGCCCTGCCTCTGCAGCTACTCCAGCTCCCGCACTCCGCCGGAGAGCACCGTGCGCCGCTCTCCCCCGTCGCCAGGCGCCGCATCGACGAGCAGATATCCATCCCGGTTGAGCCCCGCCGTCACGCCAGTATAGCCGCCCATCTCGCCCACCCTCACCCGTTTGCCCCGCACCCAGCTCGAAGCCGCGGCAAACCGCTCCAGCAATCCCCCTCCCGCTTGCGTCTCCCGCCGTGATGGAGCGACGCTGTGCTCCGCCTGCAAACTTCCCAACTCGAAATCCAGTGCTCGCAAGAGGCTGATCAGCAGCTGCTCCCGCGCGATCTCCCGGCCCGCCTCCATGCGCAGGGAGGTCGCCGCGCCTCGCATCTCCGCGGGAAAAACGGCATGATTCACATTGATCCCAACGCCGATCACGGCGTAGCGCATCCCCTCGGCAACCTCGCCACCCGCCGCTGTGATCGCGCTCTCGACCAGCACCCCGCCGCACTTCCGGCCATGCAGCATAAGGTCGTTCGGCCAGCGAAGATCCGCCGCAAGGCCGCTTGCCTCCGCAATCGCCCGGCGCGCCGCCAGGCCGGTCGCCATCGAAATCCAGAGAGCCCGCGCCGCCGGTACGCCCGGAACCACCAACACACTCACGTACAGCCCATCGCCCGCAACCGAGTGCCACGTATGCCCGCCCCGGCCGCGGCCCGACGTCTGCTCGTCCGCAATCCACACACCCCCGCGCGCTCCCGCCTGTGCCTCCGCGATCGCGAGCGAGTTCGTCGATCCCACGGAAGGGAAGTGCTTCATCTGCCCGGCAAACCTCGTTCCCGCCACTGCTCGGTCAACAGCCGCCACATCCAACCCGCTCAACCCCACACCTATCCCATCCCGTGCGTCTACGACACATCCGTCGTAATTCGCATGCTCAGATCCGCCGCCGCCACGGAGTGCGTCAAGGCGCCCACCGTCACGTAGTCCACCCCGGCCTCGGCGTACGACTTCACCGAGTCCAGCGTCACGCTTCCCGAGGCCTCGATCGGCACACCCGGAAGCGCCTCGTGAATACGCTTCACCGCCTTTTTCACCGCTGCCGGCGTCATGTTTTCCAGCAGAAAAGATTCCGCCCCGCCCGCGATCGCCTGCTCCAACTCCTCCTGCGAGCGCACCTCCACCTGCACCACCTGTCCCTGCTTTCGCCCCTTAAGCGCTCGCTCCAGCGCCTCGCCAATTCCACCCGCCAGCGCGATATGGCTGCTCTTAATCAAGATCCCGTCCTGCAGGTCCTGGCGGTGATTCAGCCCGCCTCCGCAACATACCGCGTACCGGTCCAGCGCCCGCAAACCCGGGATCGTCTTCCGCGTATCCAGAACCTTGGTCTTCGTCCCCGCGAGTGCCTTCACGTACTCGTTCGTCATCGTCGCGATTCCGCTCATGCGCTGCATCAGATTCAGGATCGCCCGCTCACACGAGAGAATCGCCGCCGCGTTATGCCGGATCACCGCCAGCGTCTGCCCCTTTTTTACCCGCACGCCATCGAAGATCTCCGGGTGGCTCACCACCTCGAACCGCCCCACTCCCGGCGTCGTGTTCATCTCCGCGAAGATCTCCAGAAACACCGGGATCGATCCCAGCCCCGCAACGACGCAGGCCTGCTTCGCCACGATCGTCCCTGTCGCCCGCACCCGCGGCTCTACTGTCAGCATCGTCGTCACATCATTCGCGGCCTTGTCCTCGGCCAGCGCGGCTTCCAGCACCCTTCTGATTCGCTTGCTCTTCCAGTCCATCGCGTCAGCCCTCCGGCCGCCACCTGCATCTTACTGCCAGCACCTCTACGCCCACGATGACGCTCCCACGACAGTTCGCTTACCTCATCCTTATCGCGCTCCCCGTCGCTTGCGCCTCCTGGACCGTCACCCACGAGGAGGTCTTTCGCGAGCCACGCGACTTCTGCAGAGATAAAAGCCAGAAATGCCGGCCCCTGCTCATGCGTAAATTCTTCTACCTGTTCACCTGCGAGTACTGCTTTAGCCACTACGTCACTGCCTTCTTCCTTGTTATCACTCGCTTTCAAATGCTCTACGACGACTGGCGCGGATACCTCATCTCCTGGTTCGCCCTCGTCTGGGTCGCCAACATCTATATGAGCCTCTTCAATCGCCTTCGCCTCGACATCAAACACGAAAACGTTACCATCGCCGTGGAGCAGACCGCCGTAGACCAGACCAGAGTCGGAAGTGCCTCCGCCCCGTAGGCTGCTTTGCACGTAGGCTGCTTCGCACGGAGGCTGCCTCGCGCCGAGCCTACTTCGCCCGTGGCGCCTCATCTCACTGACGTACTTCAACCCTGAACCTCCACGACTTACGCACCGAAAGAGTGACATCCCCATGGCCAACGAACACCAGCAGAACAAGCACAGCAAAGACAGCGAGCAGGCGATGCATGAAGCCGATGCTCACACCCGCACGATCAACTCGCATGACGCCGTCCCGGGAGATGACACGGCTCACGCCCACTCCGAAGCCGCCCACCTGCACATCAAGTCAGACTTTCATGAACCGGCTCAGGGCAACGCCCCCCAAGGACCCGTCCCTGGTCGCGAACGTCAGACTCCGACCGGCGTGACGCGCACGGACCGGTCAACCCGCGAGTAGCACCATCAAATAGAAAGCGTCCGGGTCGAGAGCTGCTCTCTCGCCACCGGACGCTTTCATGAATCAACTGATCGCTAACGGATCGCCCGTGAGCTCGAGATCTCTACCGTCTCTAGAAGCTCGGCCTTCTTCCCCGGAAGGCTGCCGCCCTCTCGGACACTGTCGCTGACCGGCTGCCCGCGATCTCGTTCTTCGCCGGAACTCGCTGCAGCCCGCTCACGCTCCGCCATCACCTTCACCTGCCCATCGTGCTCCGCCTTTTGCGAGTGATTCGTAATCCCTTGCGTCTCCGCATCGCCAACTCCAGATGAGGTCGCCCCCGTATCGCCGGAGGTCGCGGGTTCCACCTTGTGCTTGGACCCGTGCACATCGGTCACGTGCTCCGAACGGTTCATCCCCGTCTGCGCCCCATCCATCTTCGCGTAGAGCCCTCCCTCCCCGTCCCGCTCAATCCGCTCCGCGATCTGGTTCGGTTCCAACTCAGTCCCCGACTCACTCTTGTTCTGCTGCGACTCCGTATGCGGTGTGCTTTGGATAGCCATTGAAGTACCTCACCCCATCAGACGCCGCGGAGGTCGCCAGCCGTTGTCAGGCAGGGGGCAGAGACTCCATCGCACTCCTCGCCTTCTCGTAAAGCCCCTTCGTCTCCGCCGCCTGTCTCTTCAGCCCCTCTACGATGTGCGCGGGGGCCTTCGCCACAAAGCCCTCATTCCCAAGCTGCCGCTCCGCTGCCTGCAACCCCTTTTCCAGCCGGGCTATCTCCTTCAACAGCCGCTCCCGCTCCGCCGCGACGTCGATCTGGCGCTCATACACCACCGCCACGTCGAACTCCGCCGTCGATCGCGCGTTCCCGCCCGATAAAGCTCCCGTCGCAAACTCCACCCCGGACACCCGCGCCATACGCGCCAGCATGTCCGCATTCGCCTCCGCCAGCGCCAGCACGCGACTGTCCGCAGCCAGTCGGATCGGCGCAGCCTCCTTCTCCGGCACGCCCAGCTCCTTGCGCAGACCGCGCACCGTGACGATCAACTCCTGCATCGTCGTCATCGCGCCGACCGAGGCCTCGTCGGCAGGGAAGTCCCTCGCCTGCGGATACCGCGTCAGCGCAATCGACTTTGCGGGCGCCGCGTCGCCATGGAGCGCATGCCAGATCTCCTCCGTGATAAACGGCATAAACGGACTCAGCAGCCGCAGCGCGCTCTCGAACACCCCCACCAGCGACGCCAGCGTCACCGCCGTCACCGCGTTCTTCTTGGATCCCTCGCCAAACTCCAGCCGCAGCTTCACTAGCTCCAGGTACCAGTCGCAGAACTCGCCCCAGAAAAACTGGTAGACCGCATTCGCCGCCTCATCAAAGCGATACTCGCCCAGCGCCCGATCCACCTCCGCGCACACCGCGCTCATCCGCGCAAAGATCCACCGCGTCTCGAGCGGCGCCCCCTCCGGCAACTCGCTCAGCGGCGCACCCACATCACGCATCGACAAGTTGTAACCGGCATCGGTCGCCCGATCGATCTGCAAAAACAGAAACCGCGCCGCATTCCAGATCTTGTTCGCAAACGCCCGATTCCCCTCCGTCCGCGCCTCGCTGAATGCGATGTCGGTCCCTGGCGAAGCCATGCTCGCCAGCGTAAACCGCACCGCATCCGTCCCGAACCGCTCGATGATCTCGATCGGGTCGATCACGTTGCCTTTGGTCTTCGACATCTTCTGCCGGTCGGCATCCCGCACCAGCGCGTGGATGTACACCTCGCGAAACGGCACCGCATCCCCCAGCGTCCGCGCCCGGAAACCTCCATGGCCGTCCGCCACCGGCTCCTCCAGCATGAAGTGCGTTCCCAGCATGATCATCCGCGCCACCCAGAAGAACAGGATGTCGAACCCCGTCACCAGCAGCTCGGTCGGGTAAAACTCCGCCAAATCCCGCGTCTGCTCCGGCCAACCAAACACCGTGAACGGCAGCAGCCCCGAGCTGAACCACGTGTCCAGCACGTCCGTCTCTTGCGCCAGCGCATCGCCCGTCGCGCCGCAGTGCTCACAGGCCCTCGGCGCCTCCCGCGCCACCGTCGTCTTCCCGCAAGCCGCGCAGTGCCACGCCGGAATCCGGTGCCCCCACCACAGCTGCCGCGAAAGGCACCAATCGTGAAGGTTGCCCATCCACTCAAAGTAGGTCTTCGTATACATCTCCGGCGTGAACCGGATGTGGCCTTCTTTTACCGCCGCGATCGCCTTATCCGCCAGCGGCTGAATTCGCAGGAACCACTGCATCGAAAGCCGTGGCTCGATCACCACACCGCTTCGTTGGCTCGTCGCCACCGCGTGCGTGTGCTCCTTCACTTCCACCAGCAGCTCCATCCCGCGCAGGTCCTCGACTATCCTCTCCCGCGCCGCATACCGATCCATGCCGTCATACGGCGATCCCGCCAGCGACACCCGTGCCTGCTCATCCAGCACCGTCAGCTGCGCCAGCCCATGCCTCTGCCCAATCGCAAAGTCGTTCGGATCATGCGCCGGCGTCACCTTCACCGCGCCCGTTCCAAACTCCGGATTCGCCCACTCGTCCGCTACCACCGGAATCTCGCGATCCGCCCCACCGTCCACGCCGCTCAACGGCAGCCGCAGCATCTTTCCCACTAACGCCTTGTACCGCTCGTCCGCCGGATTCACCGCCACGGCCACATCGCCCAGCATCGTCTCCGGTCGCGTCGTCGCAATCACGATCGATCCCGTCCCGTCCGCCAGCGGATAGCGCACATGGTAGATTCGCCCCAACCTCTCCTCGTGCACCACCTCCAGGTCCGACACCGCCGTCCCCATCGCCGGGTCCCAGTTCACGATGTACGCCCCGCGATAGATCAGGCCCTGCTCATGCAAGCGCACAAACGCCTCGGTCACCGCGCGGCTCAGCCGGTCGTCCATCGTGAAGTACTCGCGGCTCCAGTCCACGCTCGCGCCCAACCGCTTCATCTGATCCAGAATCGCGCCGCCGTATACCCCCTTCCACGCCCACACGCGCTCCACGAACGCCGCCCGCCCCAGTTCCTTTCGCGTTTTTCCTTCACCCACCAGCTGGCGCTCCACCATCATCTGCGTCGCGATGCCGGCATGGTCCGTACCCGGAACCCACATGGCCACCTCCCCGCGCATCCGGTGCCACCGCGTCAGAATGTCCATCTCTGTTTGGTTCAGCATGTGGCCCATATGCAGACGCCCGGTCACATTCGGCGGCGGCAGCAGCATCGTAAACTTCTCGCGCGCCCCCCCTATACCGTCCGGCATCTCCGGCACGTCGAACAGTCGTTCCCGGACCCAGAACTCGGCCCAGCGCTCTTCAATCTCATTCGGTTCGTAGGCTTTCGGCAGATCGTGGCTCATCGCCTTTAAGCCTAGCATTCACCCCACCCAACCCCTTGGCCCCCGCGTCTCCCATCGCTCGCACCGTCACCGCGCTCGGCCTACACTTCTTCCATACCATCTCCGATCGAGGTCAGCCGATGCCGAAACTCCTCCTCGCCGCAACTCTCGCGTTCGCGCTCCTGCGCTCTGGCTCCTACGGCTCCGGAAACGATCGCGTCGCCATCTTCTCGACCATCAACATCGAGCAGGACCAGACCGCGGGAGACGTCGCCTGCGCCTTCTGCACCGTCAACATCCAGGGTGACGTGAAAGGCGATGTCGCCGTCCTCTTTGGCTCCGTCTCGGCCAACCCGGACCGCACCATCTCCGGCGATGTCGCCCTTCTCTTCAGCAGCCTTCACCTTGGAGACAACGACCACATCGGCGGGGACTTGGCAGCCGCCCTTAGCTCCACGGACATCCCCTCCAGCGCCTCCGTCCACGGCGATCGCACCATCTTCTCGAGCGGTTTGGGCATCGCCGTCCTGGCCGGTCCCGTCCTCATCCTCGCCGGTATCATCGGCCTCATCCTTTTCTTCGTCCGCCGCAACCGCTACGGCTACCCCGTCTAGCCGCCAAACCATCTCCCCGGCGCGAGTCGGAGATCCAGCCTCGGACCTCTTTCGAGCCCACGTCCAACCCGCGAATGTTTCGCCGGGACCGGTGCTCTCTCCACCCCCGCCATGTCCCGCACCCCACGACATCGCACACAGAAATCTTCCGAAGGGCGGAACCAGCGGCGAACCCAGTGCGTAACCCTCCTTGCACGCACCCACACACCACGAAAGCTGCGTACACGTCCCACGTGGCGTACCGATCGCACCCAAAGGAGCAAACCCTGCTAGGCCAAGCCCTTCGCCACGCGGCGCACCTTCTTCTGCTCGCCGGCTCCCTCCACGCGCAGAGCCGCGCCGATCAGCCCTCCCCAGCGCCCCCGCACGTCACCGCCAGCCGAACCTACTTCGGCCAGGACATCTTTGTCGCTCCAGGGCAGCAGATCCACAACGCCACCTGCCTCTTCTGCTCGGTACAAATCGACGGTGACCTTTCTGGGAACGTCTTCGTGCTCTTCGGCAATCTCACCGTGACCGGCCGCGTGCAGGGCAACGTCGACGTCATCGGCGGAAACACCGTGGTCGACTCCCAGGCGCGCATCGGCGGCCGAACCATCGTCATCGACGGCAACGCCGTCTACGAGACCGATGACGCTCTCTCCGGAGACGCGTACGTTGTTGGCGGTCATATCTCCGGCTTCAACCGGCGCGCCAGCCCCTACCGCCGCCTTTCGCTCAATCCTGTCTCCTCGGCCGCGCTCGCCTTTATCGCCGTGCTTCTGCTCGCCGCACTCATCCTGCCGCTATCCAGGCGTCGCCTTCTGCGCTCCTGAATCTCCTCCACCGAAAACAAAAAGAGGGCGCACGGGAAAACTGCGCCCTCCATTCCGCCTCTCTGGCGCGAACCCTACAGCGGATTCAGCTTATCCAGGCCCTTTTTCTTCTTGTGCTTGCTCGATGACTCGTCGCCCTTGTTGAAGGCCGGCTTTGCCTTCTTGCCGTTCGTGGGCGCCGCCTGCGCTGGAGCCTGCTTCGTACCGGGAGCGATGTCGTTGACCTGGTCCGGCGCGGCCCCGGCCCTCTCAACCGGCGGCAAAGCCGTTTCTGTACGTCCTCCCACAGCCTTCAGCCCGCCAGTCGGATCGGCAGCTCCTGTCCGCACACCCGGCGTCAAAATCTCCGCCCCCACCGACGCCCCGCCTGCTCCTGTCGTGCCGGTCGTCGGCACCGTCGTGTTCACCCCCGTGTCTCCGCCGCCCGCCGCCGCCGCACCCTCAGTCGGCACATCCGAGAGCGCCAGCGGTGCCACTGATGTCGCCGTAGGCGCCACCGTCGCTCCATCCGCAACCTCCGCCTTGGTCGGCGGCAGCACCGCCCCGTTCGCCCTCGCGCCATCCGGATTCAGCGCACCCTGGAAATCCGCCAGCACCTGGCGAGTGACCATCGGCGCCAGCGTCGGCTTCGGATCCGCCATGATCGGCTCTCCCACCCGTGCCGCCGTCACCATGTCCGGCTGATGAAAGATCAGCAGCTTCGCCCGGTCCTGCAATTTGTATTGCTGACGGCTGTTCTCAAGCGCCGCACTGGCCTGCGCCTGTTCCACCGTAGGCGTCGGGATCGGCAGATTCATCGCCGCCAGCCTGTCTTTCGCATCCTCCACGTGCGGTGCGGCGGAGTGCTCTAAAACCACCTTGCGGTAGGCTGCCGCCGCCTGGTCGTCATAGATCTTCTCCAGCCGGGCCTTCGCCGCCTCCGGCATCTGCCGCTGCTCCCGAATCATCCGGGCCTCGGACGCATACGAGTCGCCCAGGCCGACCAGCACATCGTCCATGTGGCTGTACTGCGGATACGTATCGGCCACCGTCTGGTATCGTGCAATCGTCGCCGGCCAGTTCTCGCGCGTTGCATAGTAGCCCGCGATCGAGCTCTCCCGCGTCGCCAGCATCTCCTGCACATCGCGCAGGTGCTGCTTCGCCTGGGGCACCAGCGTCGAGTCCGGATAGGTGGTCAGCATGTTCCGGTACTCCTCCTCCGCATGCATCGCCTTCGCATAGTCGCGGTCCGGCTTGTCCATCTGCCGAAAGTAGATGTCCCCAATCCGCATCTGCGCCTCGGCCGCCTCCGGCGCATTCGGGAAGAAGACGGTGAAGTCCTTGTACTCGCTCTCCGCCTGCGTCAGCGCCGCCGTCCCGCCCTCCCTGTACCAGCTGTCCGCAATCGCCAGCTTGGCGCGCATCTGGTACTGCGAGTCGGGGTACGTATTCAACAGCGTTTGCAGGTCCAGCCGCGCCACGTCGAAGTGACCCTTTTTCGTCTGCGCGAGCGCCTTATCGTACAGCTGCTTGTCCGGCAGACCCAAATCCTTTCCGACCAGCGGATCGATCTTCTTCTCCTTCTTGGCAGCCCTCTTCGTGTCTTTGGACTGCACGACCTTGTCTTCCTTCTGCTTCTTGGTCTTGGTCAGAGGTGCGCTCAACGTCACGCTCTCGTGTTGCTGACCCTGCGCATCGGTCGTCGCCTGCGACGCTCCCGTCACCTGAGCCCTCGCTCCCGTCGTTCCCAGCAGCATCCCGGCAACCACCAACCCGGCAAGCACGCCGGAGCGCCTCGTCGGAAAGAAAGATCGTGCAACCCCAAATCGTCGATTCATCACGCGTCCAAACTCCATCGCTGCCTCGCGCTGTCACACGCTCAGGCGTGTGGTTATTTTAGTCTTCCGGCGACGTTCGTGCCGGGCCAGCCGACCCATCCGCCGCTTCGCCGGCCTTGTCCAAAGCCGCTCCAGCCTCACGCGCCCATTGCAGCAACTGGCGCGCGTTCTCCTCCGTCCTGCCCGGTGAAAACACCGCGGACCCGGCCACCAGCATGTCCGCTCCTGCTTCGACGACCCGAGCCACCGTATCGTGAGCGATGCCCCCGTCCACCTCGATCCGGTAGTTCAGCCCCATCTCCGTCCGCAACTCCGCCAAATGCTCGATCTTGTCGAGCGCCAGTGGCAAAAACTGCTGCCCCCCAAAGCCCGGGTTCACACTCATCACCAGAACGTGGTGCACCATCGGCAGAACCTCGATCAGCATCTCCACCGGCGTCGCCGGGTTGATCACCACCGCCGGCCGCATCCCATGCTGCTCAATCAACTGCAGCGTCCGGTGAAGGTGTCGGCAAGCCTCAAAATGCACCCCGACAAAATCCGCCCCAGAGTCCGCAAACTCAGGAATGAACTGGTCCGGGTTCTCGATCATCAGGTGGCAGTCCAGCGGCAGCTTCGTTACCCGCCGCAGCGCCTTCACCATCGCCGGCCCAAACGTGATGTTCGGCACAAAATGCCCGTCCATCACGTCCACATGCACGATTGTCCCGCCGCCACGCTCCGCCGCCGCGACCTCATCCGCCAGGTGCGCAAAATCCGAAGCCAAGATCGAAAACGCCAGCTCAATCAACCTACAGTCACCCCTCGAAAAAGTCTACCAGCGTGCCCATCCTTACCTGGCGAACCCGGAATCCGCCGCGCACTCGTATCTCTCGTTGCATTCGCCTGCCGCATCGCCTACGCAACATCCCCTGGTAGATCCCCCGGTACCACCCCTTTCCTCCGCCGGCTCCGAAACGTCCCCGGCTTCTCCACCATCGGCACCACCCGCTCCACCTCCGGTCGGCCCTCATGCAACACCTTCGTCCGCATCGTCTTCGCCCCCTCCCGGTCCGTCTCCTGCATTCCCCGCGGCTCGCCCAGCGCCATCCGCGCCGCTCCTCGCAGAATCCTTCGCACCGGCCAGCTTCCATCCCCACCCGCATCCCGGGCCGGCAGAAACACCTCGCCCGACCTCTGCTTCTCCGGCCGGTAGTACCACCGCCGCAGCAGCGACAGGTGGTCGCTCAGCATCGCCGGATCGCTCTCGTCCGCGGGCCCAGCCGCCAACTGCTCCAGCACCCGCGCAACCCGCGCCTCCGGAGCCTCCGCCGCCCCCACACTCCCTCCCTTTTCCACCCCGCTCACCGAAGCCTCGCCCACAACCGGCGGCCCCAGCGGCACCGCCTGCAGCATCAGCGGCTGCGCAAAAAGGCTCGACCCCACGCTCGTCTGCTCCCGCACCGCCCTCACCCCCAGCGTGCTCATTCGCTCCGGCCCTCGCAGAAACCCACGCTCCAGCAGAAACACCGCCGCCTCTTCCATCCGCTCACCACCTACCGCTGGATCATGCCCCGCCGCCTGCATTATGACTGCTCGCAACTCCGGCACCGGTCGCACCAGCTCATCCGCCAGCCCGGCCGCCGCCTTCACCTTCTCGTACTTCGCATGCAGCTCCGCCGCCCGCTCGAAATTCATCTCCTCCGAGGCCCGCTCCCGCTCCGCCCCGATCCCCGCCAGCAGGCTCTCCCCCCGCGTCCGAAAGAATGCCTCCACCCCCCGCGCCTCCTCCGCATACGCCTCCCCCGTGCACGCCATCTTGCACGGAGCCAGACACTTTTTCATCTCCCCATACGCGCATCCCGGATGCTCCGGCGACACCTGGAGATCCTCCCAGCACCGCCGCAGCTTGAACAGATCCAGCACCGCATCGCAGTACCGCTCCGCCGCCACCCGCGAGGGAAACGGTCCATAGGTCCGCGACAACCCCTTGCCCGACAGCCGATTCGTTGAATACACCCGCGGGTGCGCATGGTCCATCGTCAACCGCAGAAAATACGGCGTCCGCAGCTTCAACCGCCGCCTCGCCTCCGCGTACCCAAAGATTCCCGCCGTTGCCCGGTACAGTACCAGCAGCGACTCAAACTCCGATCCCGTTACCGCCCACGCAATCCGTCCCACCCGCTCCCGGAGATTCAGCCGCTTCGATACCACCGGGAGCCCGTCTGCACCCAGCGTCTCCGGCGGATCCACCAGCCGAGCCATCCGTCGCCGCAGATTCGCCGCCCGCGTCACATACGGCTGGTCCCCCTCGGCATGCCCGTAGAGCGCAAACACTCCCGGCCCCTCCGGCACCCCACGCAAAATCTCCCGCGCCCGGCCCGGCTCAAACCCAACCTCATGCCCGAACTGAAATCCCGCCGCCATACCCGAAATTCTAGTCGCCGCCATCGCTCCCCGGCCTTCCCCGTGAGAACCATATCGGCCATCCGACGAGATTCGTTAACTCGAAAGTGAAGCTCCCACGCCTTTCGCGCTCAAGCTCGCTCAACCCCCCGCGATCATCATCCCCTCAACCCGAATCGTCGGCACCGCGCTCGCCCCCCGCCACTCCAGATCGCTCCCCACCGCCACCACGTTCTTGTACATCTCCTTCAAATTCCCCGCGATCGTAATCTCCTCCACCGGAAACGCCATCTCGCCATTCTCGATCCACATCCCACTCGCTCCCTGCGAGTAGTCTCCCGTTACCAGGTTAACCCCGAAACCCATCACCTCCGTCACATACAGCCCACTCGTAACGCCTGCGATGATCTCCTCCGCCGTCTCCGTCCCCGGCTCGAGATAGAAGTTGTGCGCCCCCGTCCCCGGGTTCCCCGCCAGCCCCCGCGACGCACTCCCCGTCGACCGCAAGCCCAGCTTCCGCGCCGTGTACGTGTTCATCACATAGCTCTTCAACACGCCCCTGTCAACGATCACCGTCCGCCGCGTCGGCAGACCCTCCCCGTCAAACGGAGCTGTCCCAAACCCGCCCACCCGCTGCCCGTCCCGCTCAAACACCATCGTCCCGTCATCTACGATCGTGATGTTCTCGCCCGCCACCCGCTCGCCCAGCATCCCGTTGAACATCGACGCGTTCCGGTAGATCGCATCGCCCTCTGCCGCTGAAAAGATGCTTCCCATAATCGACTTCGCAATCTCCGGCGAAAACACCACCGGCGCCGCCTGCGTCTTCACCTGCCGAGCCCCCAACCGCCGCAGCGTCCGCTCCGCCGCCTTTCGCCCAATCGCCTCTGCGTCCTCCAGCCCCCGCACCGTCCGCGCACTCGAGTACCAGTAGTTCCGCTGCATCTTGCCCTGCTCGTCATGCGCAATCGGCGAACACGAAAACCCGCAGTAGCTCTTCCGGTACTCCCCCGCAAACCCCCGCGAGTTCACCAAAATCTTGTGCGACGTCGCCGTGTCGAAGTCCCCTCCACTCGAGTTCTGAATGCGCGTGTCATAGGCCATCGCCGCCGCCTCGCATCGCCGCGCCACCTCGATCCGCTCCGCCGGCGGCATCTCGTTCACATCCTCGAAGTACAGCCCCATCCCGGCGCCCGCATCGCTCCCGTCCAGCACCGCACCCTCCGCCGCGCCAAACTCCCCCGCCTCCGGCAACCCCGCAAACGGATCCTCGCTCGTCACCTTCGCCAACTCAATCGCCCCCCCGATCAGCCGCGCGATCGACTCGTCGGAAAAGTCCGACGACGACGTACTCGCCACCCTCTGCCCCACAAACACCCGCAGACCCACCGCCCGCGACCCCGACTCCTTTAGCGTCTCCACCTGCCCCAGCCTTACAAGCGCCGAAAACTCCTCCCCCTCATACACCACCGCCTCCGCATCTGTAGCCCCCGCCTTGAGCGCCTTCCCCAGCACCTCTTCCGCCAACGTCCTCAAGCTTGTTCTCGCTATCTCGATCCCGGTCACGATAACTCTCCTGCTCCGCCTCAATGGCAAGCTGTGCTTGTTTGGTTATGCCGCTGAAACAGTCTCCGAGCGAACAGCCCGGATTCGCCGTTCGGTGCTCAGCCCGATCCGGCATGCGTTGATTCTCTGACGCGGCGTATAGCCCTACTGCTCCATAGCATTCCGGACATCTCAGTCGTGGATCAGCTAGTCGCCTTGCGGATGACGCGTGGATGGTATGCCACCCGTAGACTAACCCTTGGTCTAGTCGATGATGCCTATGCTTAACGTCAACAAATTCCACGAGCGATCCTCAAGCTGAAACGACCTCACGCACCGGCAGTTCAACCTCGATCCACTCCGCCGCCCCACCCTCAAGCACCTCGATAACATGCGTTGCGGCTTGCGGCAGCACAGTTCCGCCAAGCGCCAGGCCTTCCAGGTGAAACGCCAGTGTTTCACCAAGATTCCGTCGCAGCTCGTTTGTGGTTCCACCTGTGCTCGCGCAGCCGGGTACATCTGGTGCAAACCCGCTCCAATTCTGAGGTCCACTCTCGTACACAAAGACATAACGTTGTGTCATTTCGTGTCCCCTGACTGCTTCAAAATGCTCCCAAGCGTTTTAGGATTCACCTTGTCGCCAGGGTGCCCCCCCCAGCACGGTCACAAGCTTCGATCTAATCGGGTGCTTGAACTGACGGTAACTTCCTCTCTGCCGGAACATATACCATCCGTCCTGCTCCAGTCGTCGGATCAGATCACGCACCTTCAACGAGGCCGCCCCTAGTGCACCGGCGTTCCCGACAACCGGCTAGCCCGCCCATCCGTCGCCTTCAAAAAATGCACGCCCGCTAGGCAGTACTCCGAATCCGTCTTCAGCTTGTGCTCAATATGCAACGCCGGCCCATTCTCACTCCGCCGCTTCACCACCTTCACCGGCCCGCCGCAATCCTTGCACCGAAACTCCGTGTCATTGTCCTCAAGCGCATCCGCAATCGTCTTCACCTTCCAAAACGGCTCATACCCACCCGCCGCCCGAACCCGCCGCCGCTTGACCTCGCACTCAAAAAACATCTCGCGTTCCATCGCCATCGCAATCTCCTTGTCAAACCCGTGCTGATCCTGCGTTGAGCGCTTCTCTCCGATGTACTGCCCAGCCGTACGCAAAACTCACAATTCGCCCTCAAGCCACCGGCTTCTCCGACCACCGCGTCACCCGCCCATCCGTCGCCTTCTTGAAACCAGCGCCCGAAGGGCAAAACTCCGCATCAGCCAACGATTTATGCTCCACATACGCCGGCGTCCCCGCCTTGTTCGTCTTTCCCAGCACCTTCACCTCGCCCCGGCAGTCTTTGCACCGAAAATCCGTATCCAGGTCAACCAGTGCGTCCGCAACCTTCTTTACCTTCCAGTAAGGCTCATAGCCGCCGCCCTCCTTCAGGCGCCGCCGCCGTACCTCACACTCGTACATCTTCTCCCGTTCCGCTGCCGCCATCGTCCTTACCGTCCCGTTCCCCCGACCGTCATCCGGTCGAGCTTCACTGTCGGCATGCCCACACCAACCGGCACACTCTGCCCCGCCTTGCCGCACGTCCCAATTCCCTCATCGAGCTTCAGGTCGTTGCCCACCATGGACACATACTTCAGCGCCTCCGGCCCATTCCCGATCAACGTCGCTCCCTTCACCGGCCGCGTCACCACGCCGTCCTCGATCAAGTAAGCCTCGCTCGCCGAAAACACAAACTTCCCGTTCGTGATGTCCACCTGCCCGCCGCCGAAGTTCACCGCGTAAAGACCGCGCTTCACGCTCTTGATAATGTCCTCGGGCATATCCTCGCCGTTCAGCATGTACGTGTTCGTCATGCGCGGCATCGTGATCTGCTGGTAGCTCTCGCGCCGTCCGCTGCCCGTGCTCTTGGTCCCCATCAGCCGGGCACTCATCTTGTCCGTCAGGTACCCCTTCAGAATCCCGTTCTCGATCAGCACATTCTCCTGCGTCGCCGTTCCCTCGTCGTCCACGTTCAGGCTCCCGCGCCGGCCCGGCATCGTTCCGTTATCCACCACCGTCACCTTTGCCGACGCCACCTGCTGCCCGATCATCCCCGCAAACGCACTCGTCTTCTTGCGGTTGAAGTCCGCCTCCAGCCCATGTCCCACCGCCTCATGCAGCAGAACCCCCGGCCAGCCCGGTCCCAGAACCACCTCCATCTCGCCCGCCGGCGCATCCACCGCCCCCAGCTGCAGCATCGCCGTCCGCGCCGCCTCCCGCGCAAAGTGCTCCGGACTCTTCTCCCCCTCAAAAAAGTCCAGCGCCACCCGTCCCCCGCCACCGCTCGTTCCCCGCGCCAGCTGCGCCCCGTCCTGCGCAATCACAAACACATTCAACCGCGCCAGCGGCTGCGTGTCACTCGCATACGTCCCATCGCTCGCCGCCACCAGAATCCGCCGCAGCTCGTCGTTGAAGCCCGCCCGCACCTGCGTAATCCGCGAGTCGTACGCCCGCGCCGCCCTGTCCGCCCTCTGGATCAGCTTCAGCTTCTCCGAGATGGCCGCATCGCTCGTCGCCCCGGCCACCGGGTACAGCGCCGGTGTCTCCGTGTGCGTAAATCCGTGCTCCATCTGCTTCGCCGGCCCGCTCGCAATCAGCGCCGCCGTCCGTGCCGCCTTCAGCAGCCGCTCACTCGAAAGGTCGTCCGTATACGCAAATCCCGTCCGCTCCCCGCTCAGCACCCGGATTCCGCATCCGACGCTGATCCCCTGGCTGGCCGTCTTCACCAGCCCCTCGTCGACCCCCAGCGACGTCGAGGTCACCGACTCGAAGTAAAGATCGGCGTACTCCCCGCCAGCGCTCAGCGCCTCACCCAGGCACCGCTCCATCAGCCGTTCCGAAATCCCCAGCTTCTCAATAAAGTAACGCTTATGGTCCGCAGCCAAACGAGTCATTCTCTATATTCTAGGCTGCCAGTCAACCCCCCGCAAACTCGCCTGCCGTAGCGCATGTAAGTTCATGCCCAACCGCCCCCGTTCCCCACCCGCTAAACTTCCACCATGAGCCTCCACCCCTCCCCGGTCGCCGATACCCATCCGCGCCCCGGCGCTCTCGGCGACCCCCACGCGCTCACCACCCGCCTCCAGAAGCATATCCCCGCCCTCGACGGCGTCCGCGGCCTCGCCGTCCTCTTCGTCCTGCTCTACCACTACGCCGGCGGAAACCGCTCGCACAACGCCGTCGTCCGCCTCGTCGCCCACATCCTCAAAGCCGGCTGGTCCGGCGTCACCCTCTTCTTCGCCCTCTCCGGCTTCCTCATCACCGGCATCCTCTGGGACTCCTTCGGCAAGCCCCACTGGACCCGCAACTTCTACGCCCGCCGCGCCCTCCGCATCCTCCCCCTCTACTTCCTCTCGCTGTTTATCGTCCTCCTCGGCGCCGCCTACGCCGGAACCCTCCACGCCGCTCTCGGCCGCATCGGTATCCTCGCGCTCTTCCTCCAGAACATGCCCCGCCTCTCCGACCTCGCCAGCGCCATCCCCTCGCCCTTTATGATCTTTCACCTCTGGAGCCTCGCCGTTGAAGAGCAGTTCTACCTCATTTGGCCCTTTCTCCTCGTCCTCCAGAGCACCCGCACCTCCGCCCTCCGCCTCTGCCTCGCCGTCTTCATCCTCTCCTTCCTGTTCCGCGTCTTCGTCTTGACCGCTCTCCCCAACCCCCTCGATTACTGGCAGTTCCTCCTCACCCGCGCCGGCGAACTCAGCCTCGGCGGAGCCCTCGCCATCCTCTACCGCGGCACCCGCTGGCCCACCGTCGAGCGCTGGGCCGGACCCGTCGCCCTCGCCTCCCTCGCCGCCTTCCTCCTCTCCAGCCTCTACGCCGGCACCGCCGATCTCCTCAATCGAACCCAGCTCCTCATCGGCCTGCCCGCCATCACCCTCTTCTACACCGCGGTGATCGCGCTCGCACTCCGCCCCGGCCCCATCCAGAGCCTCCTGTCCGCCGCCTGGCTCCGCTCCGTCGGCGCCCTCAGCTACGGCATCTACGTCTTCCACGTCCTCCTCGGAAACCTCTTCCGCGCCCTCGCCGAAACCCTCTGCAAAGGTCGCGGAGGAGAGACCTCCGTCCTCGCCGTCCAGTTCGTCCTCGTCCTTGTCGGCTCCGTCGCCGCCGCCTGGCTCTCCTTCCGCTTCTTCGAGACCCCCTTCCTCCGCCTCAAAAAGAACTATCCCTCAGCTCCCGCCGCCTGACGCCGCGCTGCAAATCCTCAGCTGTAAGGCTAGTTGCGCTACGTCTGCTGACCCATCCTGAACACGTGAGTTAACCTCAAAGCCTCGAAGCCGCCTCCAGGCACTCCTCCAGGATGTCCAGCGCCACATCCACCTCCCCCTGCCGCACAATCAGCGGCGGAGCCAGCCGGATCGACGTCTCCCCGCACCCCAGAATCAGCAGCCCGCGCTCAAACGCCATCTCCACCACCCGGTCGCGCATCGCAGCCACCGGCTCCCGCGTCGCCTGATCCTCTACCAGCTCGATCCCGATCATCAACCCGCGACCACGCACATCGCCCACATGCCTGTGCTTCGCCGGCCACGTCCGCAGCCGGTCCAGCATCGCCCCGCCCACCGCCGCCGCATTCCCGATCCCCTCGCGCTCCAGCACCTCCATCGTCGCCAGCGCCGCCGCAATCGCCACCGGGTTTCCCCCATACGTCGACGCATGCGACCCCGGCTTCCAGTCCATAATCTCCGCCCGCGTCATGCACACCCCCAGCGGCATCCCCGAGGCAATCCCCTTTGCCGAGCAGACGATATCCGGCTCCACCCCCGTATGCTCGATCGCCCACCACTTGCCCGTCCGTCCCGCCCCCGACTGCACCTCGTCCGCAACCAATAAGATCCCGTGCCGGTCACAAATTCTCCGCAGCTCCTGCATAAACACCGTCGGCGCCACCACGTATCCGCCCTCGCCCTGGATCGGCTCCACAAAGATCGCGGCGACCTCCTCCGGCGGCATCGTCGTCTTGAACAGCTTGTCCTCAATAAACCGCGCACATCCCAGCGCAAACCGCTCCTCCGCCTGCGGCCCGCCCGAGCATCCCCGATACGCATACGGGTACCGCACATGCGTCACCCCCGGCACAAACGGCGCAAACCTCCGCTTCTGCTGCGGCTTCGATCCCGTCAGGCTCAGCGCCCCCATCGTCCGCCCATGGAACGCCCCATAAAACGCAATCAGCCCCTGCCGTCCCGTGTGGTAGCGCGCCAGCTTCATCGCGCACTCCACCGCCTCCGCGCCCGAGTTGCCGTAGTAAAACTTGTGCGGCCCCTTCATCGGCGCAATCGCCGACATCCGCTCCGCCAGCTCCACCATTCCCTCGTAATAAAAGTCCGTTCCCGACATGTGGATCAGCTCACCCGCCTGCCTCTGGATCGCCGCCACCACCTCCGGATGACAGTGGCCCGTCGAACACACCGCGATTCCTGCCGCAAAGTCCAGAAACTCGTTCCCGTCCACATCCTCGATCCGCACACCGCGCCCGCGCTTCGCCACCAGCGGATAGCTTCGCGTATACGAGGGCGACATCCACCGGTCATCCCGCTCCACCACCGCCCGCGCCTTTGGCCCCGGCAGCGCCCCCACAATCTTCGGCCCAAACTCCGCCGCCGCCTCCTCCTTGCCCCGCACCTCTGCAGCAGGAGCCATCGCTTCCTTCTCCAACATCACAGCACTCAAACCCTGATCTGACATGGCACTCTCTCCTCTTCGCCTCTGGTCTGCGAATACACCAGCACGGAAACCTTCGCCATCCCCCAAACGGGGAACAGCAACGCATCTCTCAGGAAGGGAAGGGAATTAGTCGCCCGCAAACAGATTGGGCCGCGCCATGCAAGGAGGCACACACCCGCGATCAAACAGGCCCTGAAAGCCCGGATCCGCGGTCGTCCTTAAACATAGCCTCGGCATACGCAAAGCCACCATCCTAAGCCGCACCCGCGGAACTCCAAAACCCGCAGCCGCCGCTCAATGCACCGAGTCTCCCCCACCAACCCGCACTCTGGCAAGCAAAATCACCGCCCGCCCTCTCTCGCGTCCTCTGCCTTCGTCTCTGCTCCTACCCTTCCTTCTCAGCTTGGCCGCAAAGACCCCGCAGACGTGGCAGACTAGGAGGCGCCGTCCGCCACCAGCGACTCACTCCTCTGAAAGCCCGGTACCTCCCGTGACCACCCAAATCGCCCCGCACTCCCCAGACACTGCATCCTCGCCCACCACCCTCCGCACCGAAGTCCACTCTCTCCTCCGCCACCTCGGCGTCCCCGAGCTCGCCTTCACCCAAGGCGCCCTCCCCGCCCGAACCCCCATCACCGGCGAACACCTAGCCGAGGTCCCCCTCACCCCAGACCCCGCAGCCGCCATCGCCCGCGCCCACACCGCCTTCCTCCATTGGCGGGAGGTCCCCATGCCCCGCCGCGGCGAGCTCGTCCGCTTCCTCGGCGAAGAGCTCCGCGCCAACCTCGATCCCCTCGGCCGCCTCGTCACCATCGAGGCCGGCAAGATCCTCTCCGAAGGCCGCGGTGAGGTTCAGGAGATGATCGACATCTGCACCTACGCCACCGGCCTTGCCCGCACCATCGGCGGCGTCACCGTCTCCTCCGAGCGCCCTCACCACCGCATGATGGAGCAGTGGCACCCCCTCGGCGTCACCGGCATCATCTCCGCTTTCAACTTCCCCGTCGCCGTCTGGAGCTGGAACGCCGCCCTCGCCCTCGTCTGCGGCAACTCCGTCGTCTGGAAGCCCTCCGAAAAGACCCCGCTCACCGCCCTTGCCACCCAGGCCCTATTCCTCCGCGCCGCGCACAACTTCGCCGGCCGGTACCCCGACGACCTCCCACCCGAAATCCTCCCCAACCTCTCCACCCTCCTCCTCGGCGGCCACACCGCCGGCCAGGCCCTCGTCGACTCGCCCCTCGTCCCCCTCGTCTCCGCCACCGGCTCCACCCGCATGGGCCGCCTCGTCGGCCCCCGCCTCGCCGCCCGCTTCGCCCGGCCCCTCCTCGAGCTCGGCGGCAATAACGCCGGCATCGTCTGCCCCTCCGCCAACCTGGACCTCACCCTCCGCGCCGTCGCCTTCAGCGCCATGGGCACCGCCGGCCAGCGCTGCACCACCCTCCGCCGCCTCTTAGTCCACGCCAGCATCTACGACCAGCTCCTCCCCAAACTCCGCCGCGTCTACACCACCGTCACCGTCGGCGACCCCCGCAACCCCGAAACCCTCGTAGGCCCCCTCATCGACGCCGGGGCCTTCGCCTCCATGCAGCAAGCCCTCACGGAGGCCCGCACCGAAGGCGCAAACATCACCGGCGGCGAACGCATCCACCCCTCTGGCTCGCCCGAAGCCTTCTACGTCCGCCCCGCCCTCGTGGAGCTCCCGGAGCAGACCGGCCTCGTCCGCCAGGAAACCTTCGCCCCCATCCTCTACGTCCTCCGCTACGAACACCTCGCCGAAGCCGTCCGCCTCCACAACGACGTCCCCCAGGGCCTCTCCTCCTCGATCTTCACCCAAGACCTCGCCGAAGCCGAGCTCTTCCTCTCCGCCACCGGCTCCGACTGCGGCATCGCCAACGTCAACCTCGGCCCTTCCGGAGCCGAGATCGGCGGTGCCTTCGGCGGCGAAAAAGAAACCGGCGGCGGCCGCGAGTCCGGCTCCGACGCCTGGAAGTCCTACATGCGCCGCTCCACCAACACCATCAACTACGGCGCCACCCTCCCTCTAGCCCAGGGAGTCACCTTCGACGTCAACTAGCCAAACGCTCTACCCATTGCGGAGAGAGGTTCATATCCACGATCAGCTTCATACACCCGCTAACTCAACCTCGCGCTCGTCCACCCTCCAAGCCGCATACCGCAACGCTTGCAGCACGTCTTCTCGCTCAAGATAGGGGTAATCCGCTAGAAGATCGTCGATGCTCACCCCACCCCCAATCTGCCCGACTATCATCGCCACAGTCACCCGCATGCCGCGGATACAGGCCTTTCCGCCCATCACCTCCGGTCGCTGTGTAATACGCTCAAACTGACTCATCGTGCCTCCCTAGCCGTAGAGGTCTTCAACCATAAACGTAACACTTGGGCCCACAAGCTTGCTCAACTCAAACGCTTCCTTAGATCCTCTCCAGCCGCCCCCGCTTCAACCGAAACCGCTCCCCCCGCCAGACCACCGTATCCCCCGCAAAACTCCACACCCAGAACCCCAGCCCAAACCAGTCCCGCACCGGCAGCAGCCAAAGGTCCCGCAACACCTGCCCATCCCGCAGCACCCCCACGCCCACGCTCAACGCCACGCTCACCCGCAGCAGCACCGCCAGGCTCAGCAGCGCAAAACTCCACAGCGCACCTCCGCTCGCCACACACGTCAGCATCGCCCAGGGCACGCAAAACGTCACCCCCAGACCCACGTACCCCCACCTCCGCGAGTCCCGCGTCGACCGCGCCCATCGCATCTGGTGATCCCGAAATCCCCCAAAGTCGTACGCCGGCACCGACGTCTCCACCACCTCCCCGCACAGCTCCACCCGCCACCCCGCCGCCGCAATCCGAGCCCCCAGCTCGTAGTCGTCCGCCAGGCACTCCAGCACCGCCTCAAACCCTCCAGCTTCCGCCAGCGCCACCCGCCGCATCGCCAGCGTCGAGCCCAGCCCAAACCGTATCCTGCCCTCCAGCATCCGCGCCGTCAGCACCCCCGGCGTAAAGTCCGTCGAAATCCCCAGCGCCTCCATCCGCGACCACACCCCCACCCGCTCAGCCCCCGTCTGTCTGACCCCCGTCTGTCTGACCCCCGTCTGTTTCGCCATAGCCCGCCCCACATACAGTGCCGTCACCATCCCCACCCGCTCATCCCGAAACCCTCGCATCACCCCCGCCAGATACCCCGGCCCTACCGCAATATCCGCGTCGTTCACCACCACAAATTCATATCGCGCCCCACGCGCCATCTGCACGAGATTGCTCACCTTCCCACTCGTCCCCAGCCGCTCCGGGCACACCTCCAGCCGCATCGCCACATCGGGAAACTCCCCCCGCAGCCGCTCCACCACCCCACACGCCGCGTCCTCCGCCGAGCTCACCCCAAACACCAGCTCATACGGCCCCCCATACACCTGCACGCAGTGGCTCCGCAGCCCCTCATACATCCGCGCATCCACCCCCTTCAGCGGCTTCAGCACCGTCACCGGAGGCGCAAACTCCCCATCGCCCCCACCCGCCCTCGCACGGACCCCCAGCCACCGCGAAAACGCCCGCGCCCCCCACAGCGCTAGCACTATGTACGCCATCCCGCTCAACGTCAGCAGAACCAGCATCACCTCCACCGAAACTGCCATCAAACCCACTTAGCCCATCTCACAAAGAGTCCACGACCAGCCAGTTCCTCGTCCCCAGCCTTGTTCTTCAGCCAGGCCTCTGTATGTGCAACGTTACTAGCTGACGGCTGACAGCTACCAGCTAAGAGCTGCTCGTCTCACTCGTACCGCAGCGCCTCGATCGGGTTCAGATTCGCCGCCTTCCACGCCGGATAGATCCCAAATACCAGCCCGATTCCGCACGAGCTCAGAAACGCCGCCACCACCCACATCGTCGACAGCGCCGACGGCAGCAGCAGCTTCAGCCCCAGCGCGATCGCCGCCCCAACCAGCAGCCCAATCACCCCGCCCACCGCGCACAGCGTCATCGCCTCCAGCGTGAACTGCGCCAGAATCGTTCGCTTCGTCGCCCCGATTGCCTTTCGTATCCCGATCTCGCGCGTCCGCTCCGTCACGCTCACCAGCATGATGTTCATCACGCCCACCCCGCCCACCAGCAGGGCCACACTCGACAGCGCAAACAGCAGCAGAAACAGACCGCCTGTAATGTTGTTCCATAACCGCGTCAGCGAGTCCGTCCCGAAGATCGCAAAGTTGTCCGGCTTCTCGTTCGCCACCTTCCTCCGCCGCCGCAGCAGCTCCGTCAGCTCGTCCTCCACCAGCGCCTTGTTCTTCGGATCGTCGTACTTCAGCGAGATCCAGTAGTCCAGCTGCTCCGGATGCATGTGGTGAAATGTCGTAATCGGAAAAAATGCCTTGTTGTCCTGCGGATTCTTTCCCCCGCCAAACGGCTGCTTCTGCTTATCCAGCACCCCGATCACGGTGAAAACCCCTCCCCCGACCGTCACCTCCTTGCCGACCGCGCCCTGTCCCCCAAACAGTTCGTCCGCGGTTTCGTGCCCCAGCACCGTCACCTTGGTCGCCCGCTCCTGGTCCGTCTCGCTGAAAAACCGCCCCTCCACCAGGTTCAGCTCACTCACGTCCTTCGCCGCCGGCGTGTCCCCCTCGAGGATGGTGTTCTGCATGCTCCGCCCCTCTCCCTTGATCGACGTCGATCCACCCCGGCCTGGTGCATTGTTGTCCGTGTGCTGCAGCACCGGCGAAACCGCCACCACATGCGGCTCGCCTCGCATCGCCATCGCATCCTCGTACGTCAGCTGCTTGCGCGTCAGCATCTCCGTCGTCGGCCGCTGCCCAATCACCGGAAACCGAAAGATAAACAGCACATTCGATCCCAGCGACTGCACAAAGTTCCCCACACTGTTGTTCAGCCCATTCACCACCGACGAGATCACAATCACCGTCATCACACCGATCACAATGCCCAGAATCGTCAAACCGCTGCGCAGCTTGTTCGTCCGCAGCGTGTCCAGCGCCATCTTCACCGTCTCGCCCAGATCGCTAATCCGCATAACAAATCACCCTCTCTCCACCGACAACTGATAACGGAGCACAGCCAACCGTCAACTGCCCTTCAGTCCGCCCGCAACGCCACAATCGGATCCAGCTGCGCCGCCTTGCGCGCCGGATACACCCCGAAAAACACCCCCGTCGCCGTCGCCATCACGAGGCCCGCCAGCACGCTCCACAGCGCAATCGCCGACGGAAACCCGATCAGCACCGTCACCACCTGCGCCACCACAATCCCGCCAATCACCCCCAGCGCCCCACCCACCAGCGCCATCGTCCCGGACTCGATCAGAAACTGCAGCAGAATATCCTGCGGCCGCGCCCCCAGCGCCTTCCGTATCCCGATCTCGCGCGTCCGCTCCGTCACGCTCACCAGCATGATGTTCATAATCACAATCCCGCCCACCACCAGCGAGATCAGCGCGATCGCCCCCGCCACTGCTCCAAACGACTTCGTAATCGTCCCGAAAAATCCCACCAGCGTATTGTTTGTGTCCAGCTCAAACGAGTCCGGAGCCCCCGGCGCATCGTGCCTCCGCGACCGCACCAGCACCCGCACCTCGTCCGCCGCCGTCTCGAGCGCCGGCCCCGCCGACCCCGCCTTCACATAGATCGTCAGCGTCTTTGCCGTCCCGTAGCTCTTCTGATACGTCGTCAGCGGCACCGCTACCCAGTTGTCCTGGCTCGCCCCAAACGTGCTCCCCTGCTTTTCGCTGATGCCGACCACCCGGTACGGCGTCCCGTCCACCCGCAACTCCTGCCCCAGCGGGTCCATCCCCGCAAACAGGTGGTCCACAATATCCGTTCCAATAATCGCCACGTGCGACGAGTGCTCCTCATCGCTCTCCGTCAGCCCCCGCCCTTGCACCACGTTCAGGTTCTGCAGCGCCGGCATCTGCCACGTATACCCCCGTATGCTCGTGTCCGTCGAGGAGTCCGTCCCCCGCACAATCTTGCCCAACGTCGCCTGCTGCGCCCCAATCCCCACGCAGTGCTTGCAGTTGTCCCTCACATACTCGTAGTCCGGTAGAAGGATGTCCTTGCGCCGCTCGAACCGCTCATAATCCTCACTGCTCGTGATCAGCGCCGGCCGCTTCGACACCGTAAACACATCCGCCCCATAGCTCGCGAACTTCGTCGTCACATAGGTGTTCGCGCCGTTCACCAGCGTCACCACCGCGATCACGCTCGCCACCCCGATCACCACGCCTAAGAGCGTCAACACCGACCGCAGCTTGTTCGCCCACAACGACTGCAGCGCCAGCCGGACTGCCTCTTTGAACTCCATCTCGCCTCAGTGCACTAAGCGTACCAGCGGCCCCGGCAAAGGGATACGCCCGACCGCGCGGCCCCTGACCAGCCGTTACGCTCTCGCGCCTCCCGAAGTTCCCCCCCTCCAAAAATCTCGTCATCCTTCGCCGCAGGCGGAGAACCCGCTTCTCCACCGCAAACCCTCGCCCACACCATGAACCCCGTCAGCCCCGCTCCTCCCCAAACAAAGGCCGCCCCTGGGTCTGAACTCCCACCCCGTGCTCGTAGATCATGTTCCCGCCCAGATGCGCCGAGGCCGAAGCCACCACATACCCCAGAGCCGCCAGCGCCCGTCCCTTCGCCCGCCCGCCCGTCCCCCGCCGAGCCACCATCGACCACACAAAGATCCCCGTCGCCGTCACATTTAACAGCGCATGCACCGCCCCAATCCGCCGCGGAGCCTCCTCCTTCACCTCCGCCCAGTCATTCATCCCCGTAATCGAAGCCCCCAC
>JAABUO010000331.1_pt1 | contig 102816 bp, 106 predicted proteins | sample 5559291 | NCBI WGS metagenome assembly JAABUO01 (sample SAMN10711878, study PRJNA513372) | rock metagenome | isolation source: Antarctica rocks | place: Antarctica: Victoria Land, Finger Mt sud
AAAATTAAATAAAATATTATATATATATTTTTAAGAAAATATAAATTATTATAATATTAAAATAAATTAATTATTAATAAATTAAAATTAAATATATAATTAATTATAATAATTATATTTTAAATAAATAATATATATATAAAGAATAAATAAATAATAAAGTAAAAAAAATATTTATAGTAAATATTTAATTATAACAATTATATCTTTAATAAATAATTTATATTTAAAAAATTTATAAAAGATAAAAGAAAAAAGAAAGAAAAATATAAAATATAAAATATAAAGTTTTATTATAAAATTTTATATTAATATAAAGTATTTTATTAAACAAATTAAGAAAATATAAATAAATTATAATAAATAACGTTATAAATTTTAGTAAAAATAAATAATATAATATTTTGTATTTTTATATTATATTATAATTAAATTATTAATTTAATTTATTTCTTTTATAAAATAAAAATAAATTACTTAAATTTCGCAATATTTCTTTATTTTAAAAAAAAAAAAATAAAGTTATTAAATTTTATAAGAATAAAATAAATAAATATTAAGTAAAAAATTTAAGATATAATTAAGTTTAAATAAATATAATTATATTAATTATATTAATCTAAAAATATTACGTATAAATATTAAGATTTAAATTAAAAAAAATTAAGAAATTAAATTATTTAAAGTAATTTAATTAATTATTATAAATAATTTAATATAAAACGCATTAAATTAATTTAAATAATTTAATTTTAAAAAACTATTATAATTTAGTTTTAACGTTAAATTAAATTAAAGAAATAATATTATAATTTAACTTAATAATTAATAAATTAAAATAAAATTAACATATTTTAAAATATAATATTAAACATTTTTATAAAATATTTTAAATTTCTTAAACATTTTTAAATATATTTATAATAAATTTTTAACTTTTTAATCTTTTAATTTAAATATTTGTTAAAGATTTAATTTTTTTTACATTTTTATTTTATATTTTTAATATTTTAATTTTAAAATTCTTTATATTTTAGAAATAATTTTTAAGAATTATATAAATAATAATAATTATTTTTAATTATATAAGTTTATTTAATAAGAAATTATTTAATAATTTTTAATTATTATAAATAAATTAATTATTTAAATATTTAAACTTTTTTAATTAATTTAACATTGCGTAAAATAATAATAAAATTAATTTAATTATATTATAAAATTAATATAAAATAAAATATAAAAATATTAATAAAAAATATAATTTAATAAAGATAAAAAATAATAAAGATAAAAAATAATTATTATTAATAATTTAAATTTTTTTTAAGAAAATATCGCAAATTAATAATAAATATTACGTTAATCTTATATAAAAAATAATAATAAAAAATTATTTTATTTTATTAATTTCTTTATTCTTATAAATTAAAGATATAATTTCGAAGAAATATTAATTATAACTTCGATTTTAATTTAAATAAATATATAATTTATATTTTAATATAAATTATTATTAATTTATTAAATTTATAATACTAAATCTTTAATAATAAACAAATAAAATAAATTATTAAATAAAAATCTTTAATATAATTTTATATATTTAAAAAATATATAAAGAAAAAAATAAAATAAAGAATTTTATAAATATTAAATAAAAATATAATATAATTAATTAATTTTAATTAATTTTAAGATTTTAATTTAAATTATTAATATATATTTGTAATAAATTAATTAAAAATCTTATAATTTTCTTAAATAATAAAGTTAAATTATTTTTTATATTATAAAATTAAAGATTTTATTATATAAAAATTTTATTATATAAATAATATAATATTTTCTCTTATATTATTTGTTATTTTTTATATTAAAAATTATTTCTTAAATTAAATTCTTTGATAATTTTATTAAATTAAATATTTTTATATAAATAATTTAATTTAAATAATTTTTTTTCTTTTTAATATTTATTTTTATTATAATTTAATATAAATATATTTAATTAATTAATTTAGATAAAAGATAAAAGATTTAATATTTATAATTATATATTTTTTTTTTTCGAAATTTAATGTTTAGAAATTTAAATAATTCTTCTAAATATATTATTATTATAATAATATTTTTGTATAATATTTTTGTATAATATTTTATAAAAAATATATATTCTTATAAATTTAATAATTTTTTATTGTTTATATTTATTTAATCTTAATCTTATTTTTTATTCGTATATCTTTTTTCTTATTTTTTAAAATAATTTATTCTTTAAAATGTTTTCTTAACATAGAAATTTACATTGCATAACTTAGATAATTGCGATATTTATAAAGTTTTTCTCTTTAAAAAAAATCTTTGTTAAGTATATTAATTTTTAATTAATATTATTTTGTGTATTATAACTTAACATTTTACTATTAATGTGCAACTACAAAAGAAATAAAGAAATTATAATAAAAGAAATATAAAAGAATAGAAATTATTATAAGATAATAATGCATTATTATTAGAATGACGCAACTATATATAGTTAATTATTTTTCGCAATTTCTACAATTATTTTTACGATTACGTTTGCTTTCATAAGATGTGTCACGTATAACATAGAATTCGTAGATATTGATTTTCTTGCAATTAAGTTTGTTTCTCGCTTTTTAACTTGATTTAAATTCGACATCGTTCTAGAATTTCTAGAAAACTTAATATTTCGTAATCTCTTTTTGGACGCGTTTGTCAAGAAGATTTTCGACTTCCAAAGCTTCTTCTTCTTTAGCGTCGCTATCGTTGTCTTTCTTATTGTTGTCAATTGAGTTGCTAATTGACGAGAACGATAGAAAAGAGCTTGCAATTCGCTTTTTAGCAACTTGTTCTACGACTTGCTCTTCTTGTAATTGTTGCTCTGCAGTCGCCTGCAACGCATCTGCTTGTTTAGATGCCTCTTCATCTGTGGCTCGCAGAGCAGTCGCTGCTATTGCTTCTACAGAAGCCTCCTGCTCCGCCATCCACTCCGTTCGTTGTGCCTGGCGACGATTTAGCTTCGTCACCCTCTTGGCCGCTGCCTTCTGTTTCTTGGTACCTGTACGAAGAAGAACGGAGTCAGCACTCGAAGCGACGCTACAGTGTCAAACATATACAATGCTTGAGATGGTATATCATTCACGCACAATTCGTCCGACGATCTTGGCCTGGCCTTGTTCGACAAGCGTTGGTGGTGAAGCGCAAATGGGAATGGGTTGCGGCCACGAGTACGTACCACTGCCTGTCACCATTACTCCGTGTTCCAGGTGGCTATGAGAGAAGCCCGAGCCCAGTTTTGCTGCCTGTCGCCTGATTATTGCTGCCTCAGGATCTCGCTGCTGGACTTTGGCCTCGTCCTCGACAGGCGGGCGTGCTGGCCGGATGTTTTGATGTCCGGAGAGGGAAAGCCACTCGAACGAGGCGAGGGCGCCGGTGAACCTGATGCTGTGGCCGTGACCCAGGTCCACTGTGTTCTCGCCGACCCTGACCGATGGCTGGCCACTCTGTTGGCTTTCGTCAGCTTCATCACCAGTGTTCGGAGTCTTGGTGAAGTAGTTGCGGTATTTGAACCACGCGTCAGGCATCCCCAGCGTCGTTTGCTCCACGCGACGCAGCATCGCCTTGGCGAGCCGGAGCTCTGGCTCGGTATGACCACCGAAGTATATGACCCAGTAGTCTCCCTCAGCTCGAGCCTTGGTAGCCATCTTTGTCTTGGGCTTGGGGTCAAGATGGACGTCCATGCTTCGGGATTGGTCGAAGAGGAGGATGCTGACGAAATTGTTATCATCTGGGATGGTGAACCGGATGAGCGTCGCTGGAGAAGGGTCGTTGATCACAGCAGACACCACTAAACTCAGTGTCAACTCTTTGTGGTTGCCGTTTGCGAGAAGGGTGCATCTCTTGGCTTTGTCCTGGTCCGAGTACTCGAATTGAGTCTTGTACCCTTCTCCGTTCCTGTACTCCTTTGACCCGCATCGCAGGACTTTAGCTACCTCTGGGGGTTCTCAATCAGCCGATAGCCAGAAAGTGACCGCATGTTTGCGGGGAGCTGTCGAATTAGACGTACCTGCTGACCACTGGGAGTTTGCACTGGGAGGACCGCTGTGAGTGCGTCTGTTGACCGCCTTGTTGCTGAGTGGCGCTGGAGGGTACTGGATCTTCCCTTGCGCACGTTTACCGTCAGTTGGTTTGTATGACATGATTGCAGTATGTAGTTGGCAATATGAATGATGGAAGACAATGCTGTTGAGTGTAACGATGTGCAAATTCAGAGGCAGGATTCTCCTCGAGAGAAAAAGCGCGTCAAGCACTACTAGCGCGGCTCCTTATCTTTTATTTCAAATACTTTCTGTCATCCTACAGTCAGACTCCCATTTTCACCCTAGGCCGCTACATCTTTATTCAAGTAATTCTTACAATCCTCGAACGCTACAACGTATCGACATTGACAAATTGAAAGACGCTTCTACTACTCAACTGCATCAAGACCGGCCAGGGAACAGTATCATGGCACAAGCAAAGACGGGTAAGCTCCCACTGCCGGATACACCAAGGATCCTGGAAGAAAAGCCAGAACTGCTGACTGTCTGGGCTTCCGTGAGCGTATTCTTTCGGGCAGCTGATCAGCCAGGAAAAGGTACGTGACAGGTAGCATCCCTTGTACCTAATCGGTTTGCACACCTGGGGAATATGTGGTCATGTTGCCCCAAAAAAGAATTGATGTGCAAAGGAGTGCAACGCCTACCCGAATCCACGTTGGACATCTCAACCAGGTCAGTACCAGAAGGAAAACCCCGTTGAGGCTTGAGGATCGCTCTGTGTGCAATCGCGAGAAACGGGCCTGAGCACTACATACGAGATACCTTTACTGACCATTTGATGAATTCTAGGCATGGAGCGCTATGGAGGCCCTCTATTGCTCAGTCTAAAGTACCTTAATGCTCAGTTGAGAGCATGGGCGCCAGAGGCTCAGAAGAGTAACTTGACGGGATCTGAATGGCTTCTGCCTGCGGCTGCTCGAATGGGACAAGCGGGCAAGTGGGTTGCGGAGAAGATTCCTGCAGCGGCCATGGAGCCCTTCAAAAACTCCCTCGCCTTCACTGTATATGTTGCTAGTCGCGACTTCGAGGAGCTGTTTCCGCCCAAATACGCGGAGCTCCGAGCCCTCCAGATGCAGATCTCGGTGCCCAACGCGGTAAGTGAATTTCGGAACATTCAATGCATTGACTTGAGCAGGGAATGCTGACTCCAATTCCTACCCAGATGGAGAAGCTCGATCTCTGCCTACGAATGTGGCAGCTGATACGGCAGTACATCCAGAAGAGCCCGGATACAACCCTCATCACGGCCGATCCTGTGAAGAAGAAGTTGCGGTTATTGGAGAAGCAGATCGCGATCCAAATGCCGCCAGTGGGCTCAGCTGAGAAGCGTCCGCGGTCTGGAGATAACAACGAGGATGGCAATAGGCCCCCCCCCCTCCTCCTCCCCCACCCGCTCCCCCAGCCCCTCCTGGAGCAACACGTGAGGAGATTCTGCGATTGTTAACGCTCAGCCAGGAAGAGCGAAACCGATTTTACACAAGGTACAATCCTACACACACCCCTCGGTCAGGCGCAAGAAATACTGACTCCGGTGTGTAGGTACAATCCGGCAGCTAATTTAGTTCCCCGTCAAGGGATGACTTCAAGCCCCGTAGCAGTTCGAAGTCAAGCTTTAGGCACCTTGTTCGGTAGCGAATGGCTTGACGACGCCATCATCGATGCCTATCTATCTCTAATGTGCCATGGAGGAAATGGGCACTTCGCTGACGACTCGCAGTCACGGAGGGTATCGCCCAAGTGGCATGCCTGGTCGTTGCACTGCCCGGTCAGCGACGATCCAATGTAAGTTCAGCACTCAAGAAATGCTCGACACACCGACTCAAAAACGGAATACTGACTCTGTGTAGGGTCTCGTGGCCGCCATCATCGTACCCTGACGCAAAAGTAGAGGATGTCGAGTACCATTTCATCCCTCGCTTTGGCAGACAGCACTTCGTGCTGTTCCACCTCTTCAAATCTGGGACCGATTGGCAGGTGACATTCTTCTCAAGCAAGTCGGGGTATACAGGTCAGATGGAGGAGCATTGGCCTCTGGTTGCGGCGGGCTTGATGAGGGTTTCTCCAACCTGGCGTCCTGGGGCGATAGAACCCAGGCAATCAACGATACAGCCCATGCAGCTCAACAGCAACGACTGTGGAGTCCTCACGCTGTGCACCGCTCGCTGGATAGTCGAAGGTTGGTCCCTTAACACTTTGAAGGGTCCTGACTGTCCAATACTTCGCGAGCGGATGATTGCGGAACTGGATGGTTGGTGGCTCAGTCGCAATCCGATTGGAAGTCTGCAACCTCGGTCTCTGAATCAGTAGCCGGCAGCAGGACTCGTAACCTAGCAGCGTGACATAGCAGAACAATTAACCATGCTACCTCAACCTCTCCGGTATTTCGTCCATCAAACTCCATGTGATCAGATCAACCCTAAACTGTAGCTCCTTCTTCACTGCCCCGAGTCACCAACACCAATAAGGTAGATGCAAGTGCACTTCCCGAGGACGAGTCGCGACACTACTGCTGAACGCCTTACAGTTGAGTATGTGGATGTGTTGTCTGTGGCGATACTTCTGGCACGCCTGTCTAATCGGGGTTAGCAGCTTCACCAGCATGACGTCATTGTGACAAACTGTTGTACAGCGCCGCTCTAGCCCAATCCGCGCAGATGTTGACTCTTCAACGTGCACAATTCTAGCCATACTGTACGCAGAACGGTCAAAGGATCTTGCAACCTTTACCTCCACCAAGCTCCTCTGCGGTAGGGCGCCATTGGTCCAACCCAGTTCCTTCACCAACCACTCACTGTTGGAACGGTCAACGAATGACAGCCGTGGATGATATGTACCACCCAATACACTCTCGACAGAACGGGGCAACTTAGCCACCAATGGCTGAGGCACACAGAAGGGTCTTGGAAGGCCAGGACCTCGGCTCCATAGAACTGCCTCGGAACTCGAAGCACTGCCACATCAGCTTTCTGAGGCACGGAAGCCCTTTGGGACAGGCAGAAAGTCAAGCCCTTGAAAGCCCAGAAGCCCTGCCTGATAGTCGCAACTGTTAAGCTCGTTGAGGCACGGAAAGCTCTTCCCTACATGCCTACCCTGCGAAGGGCCATTAAGGCTCCGCCAGACGCTCTGCATGTTCTGCCACCCACAATGGCTTCCTTATATACACGCGGCAATGGACGAGGACCACAAAGTCTGGGAGCTACAGAGCGGAGCACATGATCTCACTGGAATACCAGTCGCAGAAGGAACTACGGTGGACATACGGCGCATAAGGGAGCCTACAACCTAAGAAGTAGAAGTCACAGACGGATAGCGATGAGTGGGGCGAGAAGGGTGTTCGATGCCGCTCTCTTGGAGTAACCGAGGAGGTACTGCAACACGAGCGCCAGCCGTACGGAATGTCGCCGCAATTTGAGAATACCGAGCTCTAAGTGGCCTACCGTCAACCCCGACTACCACGGTGGCCTACTGAATACATCGTAGCTGTTTCTCTTTGCCAACCTCGCGTAATCAGGCAAATGAGTCGTATGGCGAAATGCCACGCTTGGGCGTAAAACTCCGGCTCGGAACGAGTGGTCCATATACCATCATTGTTCTCACCTCCTTGCCGCCGAAGTCACCGCTTTTACCAAAGCTGCATGGAAATATCTAGAAACACGTAGAGACTGCCTCTGGCGAATCCTTAGAATGTATGCCCCCTTGAGTCATGTCCAAGTCTGGAACCTTACGCTTTTGTTATGCAGCTTAGAGTCGACTTTTCCTAGTTTCCTAGTTGGCCTCTTCCAATGCACATTCTTCGGATCGAGCCCCCTTTTCCGCTGGATTGACGGACGCAATACCTTTCACTCTCCCTCAAAGCTGGTAGATCCTCGAGGTGTCCAAGCCCCATCCTTGGGATCTAGATCATACTCTTCCAACGGAGGGCACCATCTTCCAGGAAAAGAGTACTCGGGGCCAACCCTCCGAGACGATAGAGTTCCGTGTAATGGAATAGCCAGTGTTCCGTTTGAGTTTACCGACAGCTTATCAAAGATGAGTACTGCTAAGCTAATATCGAAGGCATTGAGAAGCAGGTAGAAAAACTGTCGTCGATGCGTACATAATCAACTCCCACTTCCATTACCCCGATATCCACCACTCTTGTCAACATAGCCGTCGGTTTACTTACATGAGAACCGTGGCGCTGCCCACTCTTATGCGCCTCAAAGTCGACACGCCCAAAATACTAGCAAACCCCTTCAAAATTGAGCAAACCCGCCAAACCCACCAAACCCACCCCATTCAGCCCCCGCCCCAGCCGCGCGAACCCCAAAAAAAAGACCAACACCATGTCTCTCACGCACATCACAACCTCCCACCACGTAAAAGCCCTATCTCCACTCGTCCCTGCTGTTACGCCACCTAAAACGTCGGGAGCGAAGGCCTAAGCAGCCATGCTTCAATTGCGAACTCTCAACCTCCTCCACGTAACTCGAGGCCTGAGCGAGGAGGGGAAACGAAGCAAGTAGTCACGAGACCATCAGCACCACTCTCTAGCAGCGCTATTAGAGGGGGAGCAGGGTCAGCGTGGGGGTTGTGAATTATTTGACCGATCTATGGGTGCGGATCGAGCTCTGGTTCTCCGCGGTATTGAAGGCGTGGTATTTGGTTTAGGGATGGGAGGTGGGAGATGTATGGTAATTGTTTGGGTAGTGCGATAGGAACAGAGACTCGGGTCGAAACGGCGTGGTTTTCGGGGGCTGCCTGCCCATATTATTTCAATAGAGAGCAGTACCCCGAAAGTAGTAATCCCATTTCTGGATCGTTCCTCATCAAAGACTTTTGCATATTCAAGCCTCCGAGTGCTCGGTTTGAGTGATGCGACTAAGCCGCAACGCCTTATTCTAGCTGCACCAAGCAGTGTGACCTTACCACCTCCATAGGCGAGACAAGTGCTGGTGTCGTAGTTACCCTGAATGTCCAGCGAGCTTTCGAATTCATCGGCAACGGATCGGAAAGGTCTTTCTTGGTCAAGAAGCTCCCGAATCCGCAAACGGAAACCCAACAGCGCATCTTCCAGCGCGCCAACTTCCGCCCCGTATCCAGCCGACTAAGCTCTCACTGCCCCTCGCTACCATCGAACTTAAACTCCCTCGCATCCCTCCAAAACCCCCTATCATACCGATACAATACCAGCCCACCAACCACCCCGTCCTCCCCCCGAAAAGTCCCCCTAACCTCCTCCAACGTCCGTTCCGCGACCTCCTTCTCCACCTTGTTCTGCACCGTGTAATGCGCCCGAAAGCTCTGATCCTGCTTACTCAAAAACCCCGCCCACTTCTCCCTCAGCCTATTAAATATCTCCCCCGCTTCGGGCGCATGCACATGGATAGCGATACTGTGGCCGAGCTGGAACGGCTTTGTCGCTTTTATTGGGAATGGAGGATGGGAGGTTACGAGATCGTGGATGTCGGTGGTGATGGTAGGGAGGTGGGAGCCGGGCAGGGCGCGGAAGAGAGCGATGTGCGCTTCGAGCTTGTTGAGGGCGGGGGGGAAATATTGGGTGCGGAGGGCGGTCATACGGGAGTGGTGCGCGGCGTCGGTACGGAGGGCGAGGATGTAGACTGCGGATTCGGGGTCAACAGTGTTGGGGGTGTGGTCTGCTTGGCGTGTGTAGGTCCGTGGAGTAGAATGGTGCGGAGAAAAAGAGGGATGCTGGTAAGTAGACATTTTGGATCTGGTTGCGAAACGCGAAAACCGAGGGTGATATCGCCCGATGAACATGCTTTCTTCAGGGCATAAAGAAAACGCCGAAGAAAAAAAAGTAGACTTCGACCATACTGTAAAATTGATGATGTCATCGAGTAGACTTAGCGCCCAGGATCTCGGAATAGTATTACCGGACTTTGTTGCTGGCCAAACAGGCGTGCTGGAAGAGACGAAGCCTTTGTACGGCGGATTGATCTCTGTCCCATGTCCGTTGGCAAGAACGGCAGGACATGTGGACGCCTTTTCACTCGCGATGCTCGCTTTCCGCGTTGCTTCATGGACGGCTGGCCCTCGACCTCGATGCCATTTCTGCAACGCGTCCTCGGTTGGCGCTATGTGCATCCAAACCTCCGGATCATCGCTCACGACGCCATCAGTCGGCTTCAGACGCCTCCACAGCTTTGGCAAGAACCGCCAACGATAATTGTGACTCCGCTTTAGTCGGGATGCTACATATTTTTCCTTTGGCCTATGTTCTGTTGGTACTTCGAAAATACATGCCAACTCCAGCAACTTCTCGTTCTGAAGCGAGCGATGAAAGGGCGCTAGTGGTTGCGGCATCACGAGTGAGAGGAATTCCAGTGAAGCGTTGACATTGAGGTCGATTGCTCGTTGTGGCTTCAGTGTCTGTTTCAGGAACAGAGCCGCAAGGTGAGGGTATAACAGGCAGAAGTCCGACTGAGCCATATGCACTGTTCCACGGATCGTCATCAGCCAGCTTAGCGCGCCTGTCCTTTCTGCTTCCCGACAAAGCGACTGGGCAGCATCCAGGTTTTCCTTCCAGTACATGAAAGCTTCCGAGTTGATGCCCAGTATGGGAGCTGTGATGCGGTTTTCAAAATCGGATGCGGGCTTCACAGGCGCTGACCAAATATCGTAGCTGATGCCTTGTTTCACCCACGGAAAGCGATCACTATGCCGTAGTATCTCGACTGTGGTGGCAGCACCGAACGAATGGCCCAGCATTGTGCCCTGATAGATGTTGATTCTTCCTTTCCAAGAAGTCCAATCGACGCCGTCAAGGCCGCGGGAAGATGCTCCAATAGCACCAGCTTTACGAAGATTCGCGACTGCGACGTCTGCTCCTCGGCCATCGTTAATAGCTCTTATGATTTCAAAAGCCTCTTCTACTTCCGCTTGGCGAAGCTTTAACTGTTGAGTCCGCAACTCTTCATCTACGCCATTCGGGTTTCCTGGCCTGGTGTCGTAGGGATTGTCTTTAGGATAGATGAAGTGGACGACATCGTAATTACGATGTTTTTGCTCGGCCGAGCGATCGGCTTCTCCTTTCATCCCCCCCTTCTCATAGCTATTCAGATATTTAGGCGGATGGTTAACAAATGTTCTTGCGCCGCTGCCGTCACGATGCTCAATCGCGCAGACGATAAATCCATAGCTTGCAAACTCGCCACATAAGCTACTGTAGGCGGTACGTGATCCCCCCAAACCATGACTGAACACCATGAGTGGAAAGACGGGTCTTTCTGACTGTCGATCTGGCAGGCCCGCCTCCTCATCCTTGATCTTGTCTTCAGCGCATTTGGAATTGGATCGTGGGGGCCAATGTGCGGCCACGTGTGCATTTCGATAGGCTGGAATCTTCGTGAACCATGTGGTGGAAAGGAAAAACAGCATTGACGCCCACTGCGGAATTCCAGCGAATTTGCCGTATCCCTTGGCCATCTCTGCGCGCGGCCCTGGTAGCCATATTCCTCTTGACCTAGATATTTGACCGCAAGCGTCGCGGCCGGTGCCAGAGCCAAAGGTAGATGGATAATAGCGTGATACGAGAACGGTTTCGAGCTGCAGAGAATAGTGCCCATTCCTATGGGAGAAGGGGCGAGGGGATCGAGCAGGGATCTCAATATCCATTATACCAACCTGGAGAACTGTCAGCCAATGTCCGCTAGAGCCAGAAATCATCCTTACGTTGTAGGGTCCAGAACATCGTGGCAGAGAGTGTCGGTAGGGTAATTTGTCGCGTCTTGTCCTTGGCGACCTTGACTTGGGCTGATTATCGGAAGAAACATCGTGGGGCAAGGTTCTGGAGTGCATGCCCTTTCCACCGGGGACATGCTGCAGGACTGGCATCACGGCGAATCATAGATGGTCCTCGAGGGAGTCAGAGCGGCTCCAAATCTCCATCCAATGCCCAGAGCATCCGTTTACAGAGGATCCATCAATTGAGCAAGGTCCTGGCTTTTGAAGAATATCCAGGCGATGTAGCGACGTGGATCAAGGGCTCACTTGCCGATGAGCGGTATGGCAAAAGCAGATTCGGAAGCGTCGCTCTGGATGTTGGTCGGACCGTGGCTTCCTTGTCCGAGCAGCCTTGCGGAAAGCTGCCCCACACGGTGAGGTCGGCTCCACTCGCTGCCAACACTTGGAAGGCGCAGTCTCCACCTTCGATAGCATAACAAGTGGATGCCGGAAATATTGGAACCCGTGAATCGGACATCTCGGAAGTGTGAAGCACGAAGAAACACGTCACCAGCACCACCAGCACAAAACCTACGTAGCCTACCGCGCTTATCGCGGCTATCGGCAAAGTCGGCATCTTTGACCTTTGGCCCGGTTTGGCTTTTCATCTAACCTCTCAATCAACGATGGCATGGACGCACCGGTCCCAATTTATGGCCACATTAGAGTCTCGGTAGTCTTCGAATACGTTCTTGCCTACTACGAGCATCGAGCCCATTCAAAGCAGCCAACCTGGCAATCCGGCATACCCTAGCGTCGGACACAACACTACTACGAGCTCTAACGCTCAAACTACACTTCTCGAAAGTTTAAAGGTCTTAAATGTCCCAGTAACCGTAGCATCTGAAGCAAAAGTCACGTAAGGCGCGGGCCAGGGGAATAAGATGTCAAGCATCTTTCGTAGATTACCTTTCCAAAATGACAATCAAAATAGATCCATAGAGGTCCGAGATCTACCCAAGATTCGCCAGACATATGCACCGCCACCACTGCCAGCTCGAAGGAAACGTACCCTAACATTACCGCTTCCGCCATTTAATTCCAGCTCCAGAAGCCAGAGAAGGCAGTGGACATCGGAGCAAGCCCATTGCCTCTTTTTCCAAATTCTACCATATGACATACGGAGAATCGTATACGAATACATTCTGGCCGATAAAACATTCCACATCATTCGCCTACGCAAGAAGCTGAGACACGTCGAATGCGCAAAGGAACAGAGATCTGGTGTGACTTGCTGGGGGATGTCTTCGGTCGATGGGACCTTGATCAGAGATCTTGAGAAGAAGCTATTGGGTCGACGCCTTCTAAACATGCTTCGAACTTGTCGCCGTGTATACACGGAAGCAATCGGAGTACTTTATTCGCGAAATAAATTCGATGTGAATGGACCCGAGACTATGATCTCCCTGTCTCAAACATTGCTCCCTCATCGTCTGGATGCTATCCGCTCTCTGCAGTTGACATGGGCTTTCTTCCACCCAGCTCATACCGTCTATGACGGCGACAAGATACTCCTGACTGGAGATGAAGCACTGTGGAAGGTGTGTTGGGCGGTTGTTGGTGGCATGAAAGGGGTCAGTGACATTCGAATCTGGCTGTCAATGTCTCCTGCGGTGGAGGCCGCACGACAGCCGGAGGAAGACTTGCTCGAACCGTTGAAAGAAATCGGACTGAAGAAGCGGATTGAAGTCCGGGTCTCTTGGACACTACCCAAGCCCGAGGTTCGGTCTTGGGGAGAGTATCCTTTTCGGCTGATCCGATTACCTGAAGAGGACTGGGGCGCCACTTGCTTGCAACAACAAGCTGGCTAAAGTAACATATTACGGGCTATCATTCTTTGTGAGCTCGGAGGCTCTTCGCCTATTAATGACAAAGTATATGATGAGGCTATAAGACAAGTAGTAGCATACTGGACGCACACCATCCAGAACAGATAATCGCTGCGATCCGACAATTCCTTCTCGACACTCCATGTTAAGCCCTAAGAATAGAGAAACGGCTGGGTGGCCTCTGAAACGCCGGACTCTGAAGGCTCGACGAGGGAAGTCACAAGCGCGCTCAGCCGACACGCCCTGTTAACGAGGCTGCGGCCCACGTTGACATAGCCGCAATTCTCATGAGACGTGGGCGTTTCAATGAGCTTCGTGGGTAAGAACTTGCCTTGGAGCTGGCATTGATTGAAAGAATGGAGAATGGTCTAAAGGGACTGAAGAAGAGTTCAAATCCTGCTCTTGCTTGCGGAGCGCATTGGATCTGCAGAAGTTGTCGTTGGTTGGGGACGCCAGGGCTGAGATAAGCTGAGATAAGCTTATTCTTATCGAGGGATCAGGCTGATGATGGGGAAGATGCAGGGCATGACGAGGATGATCGCACAATAAACTGATTGGTTCTTCACAGCCGATTGTTTCGCCAGTCCTACTACCTATTCTCCGATTATCCAACCGTCCTGGCACTTCTAAGTCCTCCTCTAACCCGTTCGAAGAAAGTGCTGCCATTCTCCTGTGCTCTAGAGTCCTTCCATATGCAAGATCCAACGGAAAGCAGGGGCTTAGAATCCGAGTATCCTACACCGTACAGGCTTGTTGTCCCTCGTATCCACACCGATCCCCTCAAGCTTGATGATCCATGCGCGCCATGTAGCACGACATGCAAGATCCCTTGAGGGATTCTTGGCAGCTACGCTGACATTGTACAAAGTCATGCGGCACCCCACTCTCTTGACAATTGCAGAACTTTTCCTCAAATTTGTATTGACCCGTTTCTCTTAGCCAATTTCGCATTCCATTGACCTTCTAGATGGGTCAACCTGACGGTATAGGTGGAACTTCTGGCGCTGAGAAGGGGGATCTCGACCAAGAAAAAAGCGCCCATGGATACCACTCCGCAGTGCTTGAGCCTGGAGAGCTCGAGGTCCCCAAGGAATCCATCAAGCGTGGGCTTAAATCTCGACATGCCCAGATGATTGCCCTTGGTGGAACGATTGGCACAGGATTTTTCGTAGGAAGTGGTGCTACGTTGGCTCGAGGTGGCCCTGCTTTCATTCTAGTCTACTATATTATTATGACCATCCTTATCATGTTTATCATCACTGCCATTACTGAGGTTGCTGCGCACATTCCTATTGCTGGCGGCACCATGTCCTACTTCGGATTTCGTTACGTGTCCAGCAGTCTTGGGTTCGCCATGGGCTGGCTGTACTGGTACTCTCTGGGAATACTGGTTCCATATGAAATTACAGCTGCCGGCCTGGTTATCGGCTACTGGAACTCGCCGGTCAACATCGCCGTTTGGATTACTATCTTCATCATCCTCATTCTAGGTCTCAACGCTCTGCCAGTATCTGTGTTCGGGGAAACAGAGTTCTGGTTTGCCTCGTTAAAGGTCTTCATGATGATTGGTCTCTTGCTTTTGTCATTCATCCTTTTCTGGGGTGGAGGCCCGAACCGACAACGATTAGGTTTCCATTACTGGAAGGATCCCGGTGCCACTGCCACTTGGCTCAAGAAAGGAGATGCTGGCCGAATGGTTGCATTCACATCCTGCCTTGTTCTTAGTGCCTTCCCCTTTACTTTCGCCGCTGAACTAATTGTCGTCACTGGCGGAGAGATGAAGAACCCTCGACGAAACCTGCCTATAGCGGCCAAGCGCTACATCGACCGACTCGTGATCTTTTACATCGGAAGTGTCTTGTCCATTGGTGTTATCTGCTCCTACAAGGATGCTGCATTGACCGACGGTGGAGCGGGTGCAAAGTCGGCTGCATTCGTTGTGGGCATTAGGAATGCCGGGATTCACGGTCTAGGAAGTGTCATCAATGCAGTTATCATCCTTTCGGCCTGGTCCTCCGGCAACCCGTTCCTTTACATATCGAGTAGATCGCTGTACTCCCTTGCGATCGCTGGTAACGCCCCTGCAGTATTCAAAAAGTGTACCAAGAGAGGAGTACCGTGGGTGGCCGTCTTGACCAGCGCGTTGTTCATGCCTTTAGCATACCTCAACTGTGGCAGTGGCGGATCCACAGTCTTCACCTGGTTCGTCAACCTTACCAACACCTCTGGTTTCATCTCCTGGATTTGTTGTTGCATCGTCTACCTGCGGTTCAATAAGGCCTGCAAAGGGCAAGGCTGGACCGATCTACCGTACCATTCGCGCCTTCAACCTTACGGAGCATGGATCGCGCTCGTAGCCTTCGTCATCATGACTCTTATCAACGGCTTCGACGTGTTCTTTCCCAGCCGCTGGGGAGCATCTTCGTTCCTGACTGCATATGTCGGCATCCCTATCTTCCTCTTTATCTACTTTGCACATCGCATCACTCACCGCCATGAACCTTGGGCTCGTGATCCTTTGGAAGTCGATTTAACTTCTAGTCTCCAGGAGATCAAAGATGAGGAGGAACCGAGGAAGACGGAGTATAATCACTGGTGGTCGCATCTTCGTCGGCTTTGGGAGTAGGGCCTGCTTAATGCTGAAGGGTGCATTGCAAATAGGGATGTCGCCCGAAAGTATCGGTCCTCGCTCACCTTTTATGGTTTTCCCCCCTTAAGATGAATTATATTCCTATCAACATCATTTATAGCATTGAGCGTTTGTGTAACGGCTGGAGGTGCTGCGTTAGCATTTACAAACAGCCATCGTCGTTACATTATTGTAGGATCTTTTAGCTGAGCATTGATAGATCAAAGCTTGGTTACGAAAAGGGTTGCGCTATGGATGTCTTTTATCAGACTCGTTCTTCAAAGGCAGTAAAGTCGCAGCTCGTGCTTCGCAACCCTTCTGACGCTAGTCTTGAAGAGTATGAATTCCTCCGAAGATCGCCAACCTACTTGACCCTGGTCCTGCTCATTCGGCCATCATTGAGTTAGAGCTTGGCCGTCTCTTTGAACTTTTCAATCTCCAACTCGCTCGTGCAAAGGATGCAAGTATCTCTCAGACTCGGGATCCGATACCTCCTATTCACTTCCTGATAGTCCTCGCTGGCGATCATGTCCGCAAAATGCTCCAAACTCGGATAATGCGCCAACGCAATCTAGCCACACATCAGCAGCGTCCACCGAACTTACAGTGCCCTATAACCACAATTACAAACCTCTTCCCATTCTTGGCACCCATCCGAGCAGCCACCCGGCACCACCTTCCCCACGATCTTCGCAACCCCTCCTCTCCTCGACCCGATCGACTCTGCGAACGCTTTTCCGTACTTGAGGTATTCATCCTTCCTACCCGCCTGGAATGCAAGTAAGTTGAGCATGGAGACTGCGCCTTTCGGACTTTGACCACTGGATATCCACTGTCGAAGCTCGTCGCTCAACTCCAGCGCTTGCGATGACTTTGCGATCCTGGGATGGGACAATGCGCCTGTCAGCTTTGGTATCTCTCCAGCTGAGGGTTGTAAGAGATGCTCGTTGGTTGAGTTGAAGGAGGCTAGTAATCTCGACGGAATGCCAGCTTGTATTGACCATTGGTCCTTAATTATACCCCGGAGGTTCTCTGGTAATTGGTTTGATGCGCCTGGCAGGATGAGTAGTATGTCCCATGGCTGCGATGGCTGCAGCAAAGCTACTTTTGAGAGCGTAGAAGGGGTGATTATCCAACGAGCTACCTTCGCTATGACAAGCGGCTTGAGAGTGGTCTTGTGAAGCGTGCTAATGAATTTGGGGATAGAGGTCTGGAGAGACAAGAGGATGATGGTGGAGACTGGCATCTCGAGCAAAAGGCTTATGTAAAATTCAAGATCTACACCCACAAGCTTCCAACAATCCGTAAAAGCCAGTATGAAGATATAATCACATGCCTCAAAGTTAACAAGCGTGTTGGCAATGCCCTCCCACTTATACGAATATTGCAGAAAATATTTGCAGTTCTGTTCAGTAACGCTTAGGACGATCAAGCTACCCTACGTCATAGCTCGAACTCACAAGGTACGCGCGGGTAAGGCGGCTATTCGAGTCTTCTCCACCCATTGGAGCACCTTGCTTTCTTCATCTCATTATGCAATCTGGTACACACTTACATACCCGCCAGCAGTCACCAGATTCCGCGAGGCTGCCTGTGCTCCGAAATCAACCAGCTAACCAAGAGAAGCGGGTGAATCCTCGCTTTCCACGAATGTCGATAAGCTAGCGTTTCGATCCTGCAAAACTTCGCAGTAGATCATCGCTATGCCAAGGCGCATATCCAATCATAGGAAGATGGACTATCCTCCATCATGGTTATCTACTTTTCATTGCTTCGTTATGCCTGCTTTTCTAGCTGCCAAGCAAGTTTAGCAATAATTGTCTTTTCTTTGCCACCGTGTAAATGTCGAAAAACTCGCTGCGATCACTTCGTTGAGAGATGCTATGCAATGCATTGCCTCTTGACAGTGTAGATGCTTCAAAGATACCAGTAAAAGTTGACCAAGGCGAGGTGAGTCTCCTCTCAGGTTCACCAGCGCCGAGTTTCTGAGTCTTTACCGCCACCTTAGGCAAGAATAATACCATGTCAAAGAACAGACGATTACAGTGTGCTAATCTTCAACTGTATAAGATCACCTCTACCTTAGACGTCTTCGGCTCGGGCCTTGCGCCTACGTCTCAACCTTCTTCGAGCTTCCCGAAACCGTCCCGCGACAGAGTCTCTCCGACGCCCAGCCTCTCCTGTGAATCGAACGACAGCTACTGCCCTAGTCGTACTTCTTCCCGTTCGTCAAGCCACATCGATCTTTCGACTGTCTCCGAGAGACCTGTTCGAACAGTTCGTCGCGATTCTGCTAAGCCCAAAACTCAGAGTCCCAAGTTTAAGCCCATAAATAAGATAACCCTTTCTGGGCAGATTTCGCCCCTCAGGAGACGATGCTACGAGAAAGATGAGACACCAGCAGCCAAAAAACCTGCTCCCGTAAAGAGAATGCGTTCCAAGTATATCGACGATCTGAGCCCTGCCTCTCAGCTTGTACGTCGGCCGCATACAGCTTGGCAAGACGTTAAAGTTACGACCAGCCAATCCGCAGCATCGAGCAACGACGCCATTTATGGCACTAACGAGCTCCGAAGGGCATTAGATTTCCTGAAGACGGCTATAACGGAGAGGGGTTTCTTAGCTTTCCAGGAGGCATGGAAAGCGTCCGATAATGTATCCACTAATATCCAGAAGGAACATATCATGTGGCCGACTTACTTGACGGGTCGAAAGTTGCCAGCATTGAGGCGATACCAAGAGGCATGCGTCAAATTCATCTTGACGGCGAGAATCGACACACACTCCTCGTATTATCTGTGCCTCTTTGTCCAATTCCACTGGATGGCCAAAGATGAGCTTGTGGAAGCTTACAAAGCGAAACATTCCAACGTAGGCTCGGGACTCGAAGGGAAAATGGTCGACAGACACTGGCTGGCGTTTTTAGACTTTGGTCGACCCGTCCGGAACGGTGTCCGGTTCGAGCAGGCAGTATACCTTGATGTGGCTCCAGAATGGCGGGAATTTCTCCTTGGAGACCTGGGACATAACATCATCATCCTTGCCAACGTCTTTGGACACGATTTCTTTGCTTTGCTCAACCCTATGGCTGTTCAACCGTAAGAGGGCCGCGAGTGGCATTTTTTCCAGACCACATAGCTAACCCAGGCCCGCAGTTTAGCAAAGCTTCATTCAATCGCATTAAAACAAGCCATTAAGGCGATTCGCCAAGACCAGCATCTCTATATGGGTCTCAAAAAGACTTGCGCCGAAGCTTATCGATTGATGCACGCCGTTAAGAATGAGGGAGCTACTGGGACGGATAACCTCGACCATCTGAAGAGCTTGCTCGGAGAAGTCAGTTGATTCCCATGGGACGGAACCAGTCTGTAAAGGGTCTTGAAGAGACTCTAAATATATGCCGTGCCAAAGACTTCAGCGATCATTGTAAGTGTTACGCCCACACCGAATTCGATGCTTGAAGACGAAGGTGGGTAAGATCTAGTGTCTCTCTGCATTAAGGACTTGTTCAACGAATCTGCTTATCTATGGGTGAAAAAAGAGTGCATACTCATGACCGCGCTTACTCAGTACCTAATCTGTTTTCTTTTGAACATCAACCCGAAGAACAAATGGCAGGAATTACAAAGCACAAACTTCAGTGAGATGCTAATTAGATGTAGTCTTCTTGTCATTGCATGAAAATGCACCCCCCCTATCCGCATCCATCCCCCACTACTACTGCTGCGGCTCATGGCTTCGGAAGATACGTCGTTTTCCACAAGAACTCCAGGCGAGCGAAAAGCCAGCCGTTGACCATCTCCCTAACCTATCTCGCCCTTACTAGTGTGTCATCACCAATCAATTACTTGTTCCACTGTAGTTCACATGGATTTCCTAATGGTGTTAAGCTGACGGCATGCAAAGTGCTTTATCTCTCCTCGCACAACCTGAAAAAATGTCGAAAACGGGAGACGTTCTCGACGGTCGTGTTCACTCCATCTCCATGTAGTTGCTTGTGGACAGCGCACATCTTGTCCTTGACTTAGTATCGATTACTGGGGTCAAAAGCTACGCAAGCGGTAGGCCCGCCTTTCGTCCGTTGTATTGTCGCTGGCGTTTCAGCCCAATCATTGCCTTGGTACCATGTTGAGAAAGCAGCCCGTTTCATTTCGACGCTGCCCTACATCGCACAGCTTCGGCGCGTCTCTTGTAAGGATGAAGCCTCGTTCTACAGTCGATAGCCGACCAGCCGTATTCTTGTGATGCACCAATTATACAGAAAATGGCGACTGAACATTTTGCAAAAATGCTTGATGGGTATAGTGAGATGCTCTTCACGAGAGCTAGTGCAATATTCTGAAATCATGTTAATGGTCAGCAGACCGTGGAGGATGAAAAGAAAATTCAGATGGTTGGGCGGCTTGGACTGATATCAATACTATTGATATCAAAAGAAATTTCAGTCTCAGATGCTTAAGGTCCGGATATAATATAAGATTATCGAAGTGGTTTCACTTACGTCGAAGATCAACCTCAGGTAGAGTACAAGCTTCATTTTCCGATCTTCCTGGTCACTTCGGCCCGTACAATTCATGCAATCGATTTGGAACTCTGGTGTGCGTGCTTTGCTATGGAGCCCCAAATTTGGACCCGTGCGGGTTCTGGACCCAACCCGCACATTCCGGGTTGGATCCTTAGGGGCTCTTTGCGAACGGCTTCAGGGTCAGTTCAGGGTTGAAGTGCCGCTCGCAAGGCTCCAATAAAGTATCTTCCCAATGCTGAAGTATGCCTTGCCAGCACAGCCACAATCCAGATCTTAAGATAACGAGAATGAGCTGTTGAAAGTCTCGGTACCCTTTGCACTCTTCCCGTCATTCTCAGAACTCTATCAAGAAGTACAGATCAGCTCAGCAGAGACAACATCTTCGTGATTTGGACGGTGGCAGAGTCGTAACCTCGCTGACCACACGATTCGTCATGTGTCCACTGCGACCTAGTCCCCCGAAAACGAAGGCGCAAAAGGTCGCAAAAGCGGCCAGTGTTTTGGGCTGCGCGGTTCTCGTGACTTTGGTTTGCCCTTTTGCGTGCGTGTATTTGGGTATCCAATGTGTCTGCGATAGATACGAAGTCTTGATGCCCCGCGTCAATAGGCGAGTACAAGCGTCACGACACAGAGCAGAGAAAAAAAAGACAATGAAGAAAGAGGCTCCTGAATACTTAGGAAAACGCAAGCGTGCACTTACTCTGCCTTTGCCAGACCAGCGGAATGGCTTCCTGCCTAGGAAGCCCGCGCAATGCACTAAAGATCAGTCACAGTCCACTTTCTTAGGGCGCGTTCCCTACGAAATTCGAGAGATGATCTACGAGTACGCCTTCGCTGGATTCTTGCATATCCATATTTTTAGAAGGACGGATCGTCGGCTAGGCCATTACATATGCCACGGCAAGCACCGTGAAGGGCGCCGTCCTCTGAAAGAAAGCCCTGACAACTGCTGTGGAACAGCATGCAAATCGTCCACCGGGGCATGGATACCAGAAACATGGGTAGATGATCACATCAGTGAGGTCTTACCTCTGTTGGGGACTTGTCGAAGATTGTGCGTTGTTCTTATTCGAAAGAGCGGATCGAACATAGCTGACCCGCTCAAAGGTACTCCGAGGGTATCGATATGCTCTACAGTAGAAATACTTTCTGCTTCGATGATATTGAGGCCATCGGCTACTTCTCTCGAACTATCTTGCCGTGCCGTCTAAGCGCCCTCAAGATCATGGAGGTTTATTTGACAGCCAACAATCAGTGTAGTCTTCTGAGTCATGGAGCGTCTCCAATCAAAGATGCAATGAGCGGTATGACTGGCCTACGCACGGTGCGTTTAGTGTCGCTGTTGCCTGGCGGTCAGAGCACTTTTGTGGAACACTTGCTGGAGCAGCTCCGGCAAGTTTTGGAAAGCTCGACAGATGCCAATGTGGTTGTTATCGGTTATGTGGCAGAAAGTATGTCAATCACCTCATAATAGAATTCGTCTGACTAAGTATTGACATAGGGGACCTGACGTTTGCCGGAACTAATACTTTAGCAGTGCAAGCCTCTAGGCTGTCGGACTTCCTCGATGATTAGCGAGACTATAATTTTATTCGGTCCTATCATCCTTTCCAGATGTTATAAGCGAGGTTCTATAATTCTAGGACGCTTTTAAGAGTTGGACAATCCGTATGTACACGAGGCGGCAGACACATGCTCAGGTATACCTAGACGATGGTTGTTCAGTCAAGTAAAGATCGATTTCACGCGGTCACAGCAACGTCTATAGCTATCAAAAAGCTAGAACAAGATCTTAAATTCTGATTCCGAAGACACACTCGCTCGAAATGCGCTTTCAGGCTGGCACCGCAATAACGTTTTAGGGAAGCTCCAAACGATAAGGTACTTCTGAGCCCCTTTGGAGCGCTCTCATTGGCGAGTCGTTAGCTGGTCATCCTGTCAAAGGTCGAACTTGAGCACATAGAAGCCGGCAGTTGTCGTTGTGTGGTACCAGTAAGGTAGGTTGCATGGTAGATCTGAGGCGCTTTCGCCCAAATAGGCAGGTGTTCGTGAGATGTCTTCTGGGTTGTTTCGGGATGACCTCACACTTCATTATCGGATAACGCTGACAATCCAGTATGCTCTAGTTATTTATTGGCACCCTGACTGCGATAAAAAGACCATGTTTGCCCTCTCAAGGCTTTCTGTCTTTGCCCTCTGTCAATTCAGCCTCAGTGACACCACAACGCCTGGCAACGAGCAACGATGTCTTCCTTCGCAGACCCGGTAAAGGAGAAGCAGGATCCGTTCGCGTCGCTTGATGGTCGCAAGCAATCTGTCAACAATGGGGAAGGTTTCATTACCGTGGAGACTCTGAAAGATGCGGACGAGGCGCTCTCATTCCTCGAGAACCATCCTCGTGCAGCCGAAATCGCCGCAGAAGGCAATGCGATCCTGGAGGATCCTAAGCAGTTGAAGAGATTGGTCCGGAAGATAGATCTGACGATAGCTCCCCTGCTTGCTTGTGTCTATTTCCTACAATTCCTGGACAAGACGACGTTATCCTATACCGCGGTCATGGGTATCCGAAAGGACACCCACCTCAAAGGCCAGGACTACTCGAACCTATCTATGTTGTTCTACATTGGTAAGAGACTTGAAGGGCTGCCTGAGAGAACCGTGCACAACTAACATTCCAAGGGTTTCTGGCGGCCGAGTTCCCCACGCAGTATCTGGCACAGCGAGTTTCTCGACTAGGGATGTATTTAGGCGTGAACATCATGATATGGGGCTTGATTCTTGGGTTTCATGGTGCTTGCACAAGTTTCGCAGGTCTAGCAGTCGTTCGGACACTGCTTGGTGTGTTCGAAAGCTGGTTTGACTCTCCATCAAGATGACCTAGACTCATAATGCTGACTACAACCCAGCGTTGCTCCGATCCTTGTTCTCATCATCGCCATGTGGTACAAGAAAGAGGAGCAAGGGAGGCGTGTCTCGTGGTTCTACGTATGCAATTCTCTTACGCAGATCTTTGCTGGCTGCGTTGCGTACGGCGTCAGCTTTGCACATGGAAGTTTTGCGACCTGGCGAATCTTCTACATCGCTATTGGGGCTATGACCATGGTCGTTGGGCTTTTGGTAGCGCTGCTACTACCAGACTCGCCGGTCCGGGCCAGGCGCTTTACGGATGCTCAAAAGGTGGCTGCCCTATTGAGAGTCAAAGCCAATCAGAGGTAAGCATACCAACAATGAGCGAATTCCCACGCCGTGTTTACCACTCGATGTTCTCTGGAGCCCAAAAGTGAGAAATGCAGCTAATACTTCTAGCGGTACACAAAATGCCCACATCAAGCCGGGCCAAATCTTGGAAAGCTTTAAGGACATCCGTATCTGGCTTGTATGCCTCGCCACGCTGTTGAGCTCCATACCAAATGGTGGCCTCTCGAATTTCACGAGCATCCTCCTGACAACGTTCGGTGAGTGACAAGGAACTTGTATTGCACATCCTCTAAACTTTGCAGGATACACCTCGCAGCAGGCACTAATCCTTACTGCGCCATCGGGCGCAATCGGAGTAGTCGTGGTCCTTTCGATCGGCTACCTGTCCGACAGGTGGCGAGACAGGTCACTTGTGATGATTATTGTCATCGTGCCCACCATTCTTTCTGGCTGCCTGATGATAGGCCTCGACCCCAACGGCATCCCTAAGAACAAAAGCGGCCTCCTCGCAGCTTCCTTCCTCTCTGGTACGTTCGGCGCGGCCTTTATGCTGTTGCTCGCTTGGAACGCTTCAAACATCGCTGGCCACTCGAAGAAAGTCACGGCGAACGCGTTAACTCTAGTCGCTTTTGCCGTGGGGAACATACTTGGAACACAGACCTTCCAGCAAAAGCAGGCGCCAGGGTACAAGTCTGGGAAGATCAGCATTATTGCGTCTCTGACGGCATTGATTTTTGTTATCATCGCATTGAGATTGTACAATGACCATTTGAACAAGGTTAACAAGAAAGCCTTGGAGGGCATGAGCGAGGCGGAGAAGGATGAGATGAGAGAGAAGATGGCGTTTGCGGATCAGACGGATCGGAAGAATCCGTTCTTTGTATACACCCATTAAGATCTTGCTGGCAGTCAGAAAATCTCTGCCCCTTGATTTGTGGATTTTCAAGCTGGCATAGGCATCTTATGCAGTATGCCTTGGATTATATGTACGTACTTATCTGGCAATTTCGAAAGGTGAAAACAGGGTACCTTGGATACAGTGCCAAGACTCGGTTAAAGCGCGCTAACGAAGACGTGTCGAAAACCGGTGCCTCTCATTCCTCTTGAATTGCATTGGCTTGACACTTTACATGGGTGTCGGCGCTGTATCAACGAGCTCTGTGTGCGTGTATTACTAGTATGGGGCCCACTAGTATGGCACCTTACGAGCCACGAACAAGAGCGCGTCTGCCCGAACGCGCTTCGCGCTTTCGCTGCAACTCCAGCAACCGTTCCCCGCTCCGATGCATCTTCTACAGCACTAATTGCGATCGATGAGCATCGTCCACCGCTGCTGCTGCGACAGAGTCTTTCTACGCCGACATAAAACCTTACCAGCTCTCTTCATTGGCGCTCAGTCGGTGGACTCGAAATTCTCCCCCAGATCAGTACCAAGGTGAATAGAGGCATTGCCAGAGCGCTGTAGCTCTTGATTAACAAAGCATTGCAGCATTCCTACAGCGATTCTGCCAATTGCTCCTCTCCCACCTGTTCCCACGATGGCACATTTCACTGCGCTGGCTGCAAATCCACCGCCTACTGCAGCCAGACTTGCCAGAAAACTCACTGGCCGACCCACAAGAAAACCTGCGCCGCCACCCAGAAGCACAACTGCTACCTCGTCCGCGCCGCTTCGAGCACCGACTCCTCTCCCCTAGTCGACCAAATCTCCCCTCTCCACCTCCAACACTACGGCAACGAGATGGCAGAAATACAAGAGATCAAGTCCAGATGTGGATGGTCGTCCGTCAGCGAGGTGGGGAAGTTCTATGACCACCTGGGTACGGACAGCTGGTATTACTATGTCTACGGACAGCGAAAAGGCAAAGCCGAGCGGAAAAGCTTCAATGCGGCTTTGAGCATGGCGTGTGGAACAACACGTGGCAAAGAGATATATGGGGACGTGGCGGTCATCAGGTCTGGACCGTCGAATGATGAGCCTGTGCCGGAGAGGTTTACAAGCATCGCGCTTGCCAAGGCGCTGGATTTCTACAAGGAAAAGGATTGTGAACAGGTTTTTGTGGAGCGGGAAAAGAGTCGATGTGGGAGAAAGATGGAAGTTGATATGAGTACGGTCTCGGCCTTTGAGGTCAGAACATGAAGGGTTCGCTGTGTGTCATCTGGGAAGTGAGACTTGTTGGTTCGTTATCTGGGACGGAGCTGTAGGTTTTCTCGGGTCTGCGCTCTCTCCTTTCCTAAATCTGGCTCTTTCATATGCAAGATACCTGCTTAGCATAAATGAGAGCAATTTGCCTGGAGCAACCTGTTGTTTGCATTGAGCTTCTTCGAAGACTCTAATGAAGTGTATGTGTTCTAAGCGCTCAAGACACTGTATCCAATGTCGAACTTCACCTTAGCAGTGTATAGAGTCAATATTACTTTACCCATGCTTCATCAGTTGCTTTTTGTTCAAGAGTGAGGAGAACTTCTTATGAATTGAAGGCAATGAATGAGAAGATCTGAGTATTTGAGGCAACACACCTTGCTGTAATGGTTTGGACACTGAAAATGCGCGTTATGGGATTGGCTGGGCGTGCACGGACCACCAGTCGCGGAACGAGACCGCGGCTCCTGACAAAGCTATAAATTCGCTACCATCGCTGCTCTTCCTTTCACATACCATGACACTGCCACTCAAGAACCCCTCCGAAAATGTCTGGTAGGGACGCTCTGAAGGGGACATGTTCGAAGCTACCATCACCACTTAGCTAGGCTTCGACTATGCAGTGGAGGCCGGATCCTCATTGGAACTATCAGCCTTGAATGCTGTGGTACCAACATCGCAAAGTAGATACCCGGGTCAGTAGCAAGCTGCTGCAGGAGCGCGGGCAGGGCATGGCTAGTCATCACTTTGGTGTTCTCGTGCTCGTGCATACTGCAACTCCCATTCGTCCAGGATGCGCATAGCTAGTTGATCCTTCGTCTTTTGCACCGGAACCTTTCGAGGATCATCTTCCAATACTATATCAAGAAACTCGTCGGATTTCCCTTCCGACCAAGCAGAAGTGCTCACTATATCGTGAAGACAAAAGAGATGGAGCCAGTCGATGTCCTAATATGTGGAGGTGGTCCTGTCGGCCTCCTGATCGGCTACTGCCTTGCTCGCTATGGCTTGTCAACCTACGTCGCCGAACAGCATGACCGGGAGAAGCAGATGTTGTATGGGAGAGCCGCAATGATCGCTCCTCGATGTCTCGAAATGCTGGAACAGCTTGACCTGGTTGACGACCTGCTCCAGATAGGGTTCGTAGTCAGAGGCCAGGTGTCCTACAAGGACGGCCAGAGAGTCGAGATGACGACGCATGCGAGTTCGAACATTTCCGGCACATTTTACGATTATCTGTTACTTTGTCGCCAAAAGTATACCGAGGAAGTCTTCCATGGACGCTATATGGAAGCGTCAGGGGGTTCAGCCCAGTATGGCGTCAAGCTCCTCAGTTATCATGCCAGCGATGGACCGGATGACTATCGAGTGACAAGTACCTTGGAGACTCACGACGGAGCACAGGTCTCGGTGAAGAGCAGGTTTATTGTGGGTGCTGACGGTAGCCGGTCCAAGGTACGAGAGCTGGCAGGTATACGCTTCGAAGGTGACAAGACCGATCACCACTTCATCCGGATCGATGGTGTTGTGAAAACGAACATGCCAGAAGCTCGCAGTGGACTTGTGGGTATCGATTCGCCTAGCCATGGATCTGTCCTTTGGGCTTGTCTCGACCACGGAATTACACGCGTCGGTTTTGCGTTCCCCAAGAAGCTTTGGACAGAGAAAGGAGCCAACGTCACCCAAGAAGATGTAATCCGAGAAGCAAAGAAAGCTTTGCAGCCCTTCATCCTTGAGTTTAAGACCGTGGAATGGTGGACAGCGTACTCAGTCGGTCAACGGCTTCCCTCTGATTACCGAGTCAACGATCGAGTCTTGATCGCAGGAGATGCTGCTCACACACATTCTTCTGCTGCAGCGCAGGGGATGAACACGGGTATTCATGATGCTGTCAACCTGTCTTGGAAGCTCGCAGGCCTTGCCCATGGCTGGTGTGAAGAACGAGTACTCGACTCATACACCACTGAGCGGAGAGCAAGCGCACGGAGGGTCATCGAATTGGACAGCGTTGTCGCCGTGCTGACCGCAGGTGAAGTGCCAAAGCAGTACCTAAATGACCCTGAGTTCGACCGTTCCGAGACTCTCTCCAAGCTGTACAAGCAGAATCAAGCTTTGAATAGCGGAATAGGGGTCAACTACCCTCCTGATGGCTGTACCGTAGTCGACCACTCGAGCACCAAGGATTTCAATGTATCTGTCGGCCAGAGAGCTCCGGATGTCTTAATCCAAAAGCCTGGTATACGACTTGGCCCAGTCAGGCTTTACACCCTCTTCCGAAACCTCGGTAAGTTCACGCTTCTTATATTCTGTGGGAACCCAGGCAAGATTGCGGCTTCTCTTGAAGTATGGAAGGAGTATATGCATGGACCGGACAGCCTCGCTCGTTACTCGCTCGACATTTTCCAGTACCGGAGCATCCTGGCCATGCAGAATGACTATGGCTCTGTGTCTGAGAGGCTTGACGTAGGTGCATTCGGCCAAGTGTTCTATGACCCCGACGGTTCAGCGCATAGGCGATATGGTGTGGCCGAATGCGACGCCGCGGTCGCGATCCTGAGATCTGACGCAACCGTTGGACTGTTCTGCCGGCTTCTGGATACAGACGCTGTGTCTGGTTACTTCGCTGGGTTCGTAAAGGGGAAGAAGGACGGACGGTCGGTACCCACACAGGGAGACATTGCAACGCCTGGCGAAGGCGCCGGAGAAGTCGACATTCATCTATCAAACGGTCAGACACCGGACCAAGGCGCTCGTCAAGATTGATGGAAGCTGAGGTGAGAGCTGGCTGCCTGGCAATTTTGTGGTCCTAGCGAGAGGTTCCCAGCTTTGGGTAGGAGAAACATGCCTTGGTACCAACCTGCTTTTGCAGTCAGTACATCTCGACACAGTGGTACGGAAGGTATACGGTGCTCCTTCTCGGACAGCAACGACCGCTTCCTGACACAATTTCAATATGAAGCGACTCGACCTTTGGTGATCAGGTTCCCGGCAAGCATTCGAGAGGATCAACTGTGAAGTGTCGAACGAAGCCGCAGCTGGACTACCTTTCTTATCGCGGTAAACCGCCCATACAGCCCCCTTCTCTCACCCTCGGCTTTCACGTGCTCTGGTTTGGCGAAGACGGAACGAAAACCGATAGCGCATTTGATTCATCTTTAACATTCACTGCTGTGACGCACTCTGCAATTTCCCACAGATATATATTTTTCAAAATACCGCCTAAACTCTCTTCCAAAACACTACGTACACCCACATCATTATGGCCTCTCGACGGCTCCTCACGACTTCCATTATCGGACGGGGACGTGTCCCCAGCTCTTTTCGCTACAGCAATCATCTCAAGAGCTTCCGTATCCCCCACTCAACATTGGTAGCGTCGTCTGGACCCTCCGTACCGTCTGGTGCTGAACGTACCGTGAACATCCAACTTGTTCTACAATCAGTCCTACCAGAGGTAAGTCATCCTAAAGAGATCTCCACATGACCTCCCTTTCCATCTACAACCCCCAAACCCGTCTCACTCGGGGTTGACACCGCGAGCAATGGCTTGCTAGATCTCCTACTAACCACTGAAACGTAGCGCGATGCCGACAGCCTTCTCAACACCGGGGAACCAGCTCGCTGGATGTACGTTCTGATGCAGTCATCCGCCAAGCCTTCGACTTCGATCTCGACTTACTATGAGAAGTCCTCGGCCAAACCCTGCAGTAAGCTACCTCCACCCCCTAGCTAAGTACATTCTCTAATACTCTATTCACAGCCGTCAAGCCAAATGCCCGTGTCCGCGGTTTCAGATGTCATCGAAAAGGCAGCTACCACTACGAATCCCCTACAGCGCCGGGTCTCAGACACCAGCTCAAGAGACTCTGGTCCGCGTTCCAAACCCTCAGACACCAGCTGAAGAGACTGGGGTCCGCATTCCAAACCCTCAGACACAACTTCCGCTGATACACAATTATAGCTCCAAAGTCGTGGATTTTCTCCAACGTCAGCTGCTCCCATGGGCCTGGACAACTGTGGTGAAGGTTCTCGAAGGGGTGTTGGTCCAGTATCTGTCGAACAACGTTGGGGGTGCTGTCTGGAATAAGCTGTGGCGTGCGTTGAAGACGTGGATGAACTGGTGATGGGGCGCCTCATGCTGTAGAACTCTGTTTCTACTAGATACTTATACCGACTCCGCTCTTCGTGCGATAGAAGAAGCAATCCAATGCTCGATCGTCCCTGACCATGCCTATCTCTATTCTTCCATTTTCAACCTCGTTTGAGTAGCGCGTCCGCAGCCGAGACATAATTCCTCTGCTCCCCATCATCTTGTCTGTTCCCCTACCTCCCCGCCACAACCTAAAGCGCATCGTATATCCCCCCAGTCCTTAACTCCTTCCCTCAGCACTGCGGCTCACTCCAAAACCACCACCATATTCATTATTCCGCCCCATCCTTTCCCCACGAAACTCAATGCTGCTCCTTTCTTCGCAGCCTACCCTATCGTGCTCTAGCATCCCCCTTCAACATTACCACCACCATATCCCTCACCCCAACCCCACTCCTCCTCCCACCGCTTTCTTTTTTTGTCTCTCCCTCCCTAGACCAGACCACCCTAATCCTCCCTCCCGACAATACTTCCTCTTGGAGCAACACCCAACCTTCTCTTCTCCAGTTAAGCTCCCTTCCCACACTTTTTTTCTCAGCTAACACTATCCTCGTCTGCATTTCCACAACACCTCCCCTTTGACGAACATCCGACCCCGACTTTAAACCCTCCATCCAATATCGAGCCACGTTCTGCCCTACAGCCCCGTCCTCGCTCAAGCTCCCTTCTCTCTTCTCTACCCAATTTCTCACCCTCACTGTTCCTCTTTCACCTTCCCTCCCACCCTCGCTCACTTCCTGTACATGTCCTTTCTTACCCATCTCTTCCACCTAACCCTTAGCTCTCCTATCGCGCTCTCTTGTCTTCTCTCTAACCTTTCCTAACTCTTTAGCTTTTCTCTCTATGATTTTCTCCCTTGAATCAACACCCAAGCCTTCCCCTCCTTCCAAGCCCCCTTTTATCTCCCATCCCCAATCCCTCCCCCTCTCTCCACCTAGCTAAATCCATCTCCACTCCTAACCCTTACATCTCCCCTCCCCTGCCCATAGCCTTTTCCATTCCTTACTTCCAATACTTTCCCAGCTTGCAAAATGAAATTACATTACGATCTCGATACCCAGCAAGCTTGGAACGGTCGAGAGCATGGACATGGTGGGATGTGGTAGGGAGCGGTTTGGGGGGTGATTCCAGTAGGAGAGAGGGTCGGGGAGGGGCGTGGATAGGTGTGGACGTATGTGCGTGTTGGATGGAAAGCGGATGGTGGTAAGAAGCGAGTAAATGGAGCTACTATGTGGAGGGGGAAGACGAGTATTGAACGGAAAGCGGGGAAGGACGATGGTAGAGAGGGGAGGGAGACGGCGACGGGTGCACAGAAGCTGACATGAGGGGCAGACATCGAACGAGGGGTGGGGATGGGTGACTGGGCTAGGGAGGGAGGGATGGATATTCTAAAAGGCTGGTTAGTCTCTGATCTGGCGGCTGCCTCGTCGATGCTACACTAGGTAGATACTGTATAACCATACTATATCTAGACTAGAAGCGAGTGCACACCCATCTCTCCCACATTATAGCTCGCAAAAGATCGGAGCGACAATGCATTGTTAGGGCTTATCACGTCACGTGCAGCTCTGTCTCGCTTTCCGATGTTTTGCTTGGCGGCCCTATGGTAAAATTGAAAGCCACGAATTTGCGGCACAAAAAAGTTCGTGGTGGGTTCTCTTGCTAAATTTTGGGAGATGGAAATATACGAGACAGGGGAATTATGTAGGGGGAGTTAGGGCGTTTGAGGACGTGATGGAGTGGAGACTGTCTTGATGGGTGATGTGTCGGGTTTCGGGGAAGTCGGAGAACAAGGTTTTTGAGGATTCAATAGGGGTTGATGCGCCATAGTTTCTGAGTTTCTGGATAGCCGTTATTTGTGGTGGATTGAGCTTTTTGGGGTGGGTTTAGAGATGGGGATTGGAGGGTGGAGAGGGGTGGATTTTCGGCCATGGGTAAGATAGCTAGTCGGAGGTTATGTGTTCATCCGATGTCGATTTGGGTTGTGATCTGCGGAGAGGTGAGGGCTTGTAGGAGCAGGAATTGTTGTTGTTGTTGTTAGAGGAGTTGGGAGATTGGCTGAGGGGGGCGAATGATTGTTGTGGAGACTGTTCTTGGTGGAGTTTCGAGGGTATTTTGGTCCAGGATTTGGGCAGAGGGTTGCTGTGCTATATGGGCGGATGGTGGCTCGACTATGGTTCGGTGCAACAGTGTGGGCTCTGGGTTTAGTTGCGACGTTGTGTGGGTTGCTTGTGTCACTCCCGATAAGAATGGCACAATCTATTTAAGTGGTGCCTGCCTGCTTTGATAGACCACTGTGGGATCTGTTTTCGTACCTGGTGAGTCTTGTGTACAATATCTCGTCGACTTTCCTATCTTTCATCTTTCTTATTATCTTCTCTTTGAAATTTGCGCGTTTGAAGTCTACCTGTCCGTCAGCCAGTACTCGGATATCGTTTCAAAGCTCGTTATCTGATATACAACAAGCCCTCCATTATAGAAAACTTGTAGCAATGAAGTCTGCTTCCACCCCTCTACTCCCTCTAGTCCCCTCCCTTCCCTCCACTGGGAAACCCACCAATTCTGCCTTTTCGCCTTGTCGCCTCAACCACCCGGAACCGCGATGCATATATAAAGTACCGACGCCAACGATTCACCCTCTGGATCGACAGATCAAACATCTCGTCTCGTCCTTCTGTCGACCAATCTCAGTGCTCTCCAGAATAGCTTGCTGCTTCTTGGCGAGAGCGATCGAGAATAACTCGCAGACTGTGTTTCAACTACGCAGCCATCGAAGACGCTCTAACATCTCCGGCGTAGGAAGGAATATAATAGTTGTTTGTCTAATCTTGACGCTTTCTGGTCGAGTAGAGATACGAGCATGGCTGGCGGGTTGAAATGTAGAAAGAGATTTCTTACGCTAGATGTGCTTACTGTGTTTCTTAAGGCGACACCCTACGTACGAATATAACTGAGAATTCGACAAAGACGGGTCAGTGATAGTTTGTGATAATAAGATTGGGCGCTGTGTCGGAGACGGGTATGTAAGACTATAGGTAGCAGTGAAGCAATGCCACAGGAAGCAAGCAACGTTTGCAACAGCTTGGCTTAGAAAAAGAAACGGAACGGCAGCCTCCAAACTGGAGGTACTACTATAAAAAATCTACGCTACTGGGGTCGAGAAGATCTTGACTGCCCCGTCTCAGTAGCTCTGCTGTCTTTTCAATGTGGATCTGTAACCTTCTATATCGAGTGCTTGGACCGATATGCAAAGAGATTTAGATTTTACATCGGCCGTCGAGCCCTCACCTCAAAAAGCCTCAGCAATCGAAAAATCATCCGATAAACAAACTCTCTGACGCACTCGGCCCCCTCGGAGCAACCTTTCCCATCAGCTGAGCTGCAAGCTAAGTTCTGCGTGCCCGTGAAGCAGTATGTAGATAAGCCGAGGAAATTCGAAGCTTTGCAGGTCGAATTCGGGGCACAAAAAGCGAATCGAAGCTGTTGACAGACTCGGCAGATATTATATACTGAGCGCGATCTTGGACTTGTCTCCGATGCCGCTGGTGGCGGAGCAGGGAGGGAAGAGGATGGAGGAATCACGGAGGCGTGTCGTCGGTTGAATTTTCCGCTAGCGCCAAGACTTTGGCGCTGTGGCGGAACTTCCCGCTTTCGCCAAGACTGTGGCGCTGTGGCGGAATTTCCCGCTTTCGCCAAGACTGTGGCTGATGGCTGCGGCTAATCCGTCATCAAGTTTCAAGCACATTTTTTGTCTCCAATCTCCCATCTTCTCACCCGTCGACACGAGCGTGTTCCGTATCAATTGCCACTACACTGAGTGCCATAGGTTGGACGAGAGACTATGAATTCCCTGAGACTCGATCGATGCTGCTGGCGTTGCTGCCACGGTGACTTGATGGACTATCAGGCCAATACCAGGGACTATTCGGTCGACTTGTCCTTCGTTCTGAAGAGAACATCGTATCTCCAGGCTAATTAGATGTGCCTGCTCGACACTGATCTTGCATCCTCTGGGACAAGTGGTGGAATATCCTTGTGCCCCAATCGCTTATTCTATGCTACAGCGGCAACGGTCCATTAGCAGTTTTTTATGTAGGAAATTGGTTTTGTTGTTAGATTTTATACCCGGAAAATCGTTAGACAATGGGTAAGTGTCCTGACGCACAAGCAACCCCTTCCTTATTTTGAGTGCTGTTTGTTACGTCTAAGGCTCCATGATGGCTCTTTGAAATACATGGGAAAGCAAGCCTCTTCCACCTGGTGCTCGCGTTCGTGCAGCTTGCAATATCATTTTCTATATGATGTTCTTTGTTTCCGCTGTTTGCTGGTGCTTTTGCTTTGCTTCCATGTCCTATTTGATCAAACATGCAACAAGCAGATTATTGACCAGGGAACATCCACTGCCGTCTTGCCTGAAGTATAAGAATAATTCGCAGCCACTTCTTAGCTCTAACACCATATCATCATGGCTTCCAACGAAGGTCCAGCGAACAATGCTGGGAATGAAGCTGGGGCCAACAGATTGCCTGCCGTACCACCAACACCGCCGGCATCTGATAGTAGGGTGACCAACGGAAGGCCAGACAATGCAGCGACTACCTCCAGTTCCGAATCCGACATCAACACTAATTCCGAGCCTACAAGTGCGTCCCATCGACCCCTTCTGCCAGGATTCTTGAATGTCCAGGACGAGCACCAAGACATGACAATCGATCTGCAAACCGGTGTAGCTACCTACCAGCCTCTCACGGGACGAGACCGCCATCGCGATCCTCTCTGTGATCTTCCACATCTGGTTGATCGGCAGGACATAGAGTCCCAACGCATTCTCTACGCCTTTCTTCTCCTAGCCGGCCCTGGCGACTGGGGGAATACAGTCCAGCTCTACAACTACCTCTTCCATAGAACTTCCGACGTCGTCACACACGATGGTCAACTGGTGACTCCCGCCCCACCAATTCCGGCAATGGCCACTGAAGCTAGTATCAAAGCGATGCTGGAGCAGCAAGACCTTTACCCTATCGATAAAGAAGGTCTCTTCGAATACATGGATGAGCTCACCGCGCTGAACAAGCCTTTTATTGGTCAAGGACGTCAGCAAGGAATGCGATACGAGCTAGACGAGGTCATCGATATGCTTCGAGACTGGATTGAGGAGGCGGGGGTTCTAATCGTAAGGAATCCTGGGGTTGTGCAGGGAGGCACGCGGTAGACATGACGTTCGAACCTTGTTTGCGCAGTGGTAAGCACTCTCAAGCAGAGTGTGGGATAGTTGCGATGCCTTATGCGACTGCTTCTTCGTTGTCTGCCTTGTTGGAGTCGCTTGGATTTGGTGTTCAGATAAGTCATTTGCTCTCATGGTCGGCTCGTTACATGAGGACTGCGAGACCGTGGGGTTCTTTTTCATGGTTTCTAGATTTCAATTCTTCCTAGTGCGAGTACGAAAGAGCCTTTGGTTTCGACTCCGAGATCTGCAACTCGTCGGTGAATCCACCCATGTCCGGGTTCTTTCGCTTCTCAGCTGTGCTCTCCATTCATCGATTAGCATCTGTTGATGACTATAAAATTACCAAATGCAGGCTGATTACGAACCCATCAAAGAGGCCCATGGTAATCAAGTCTCCGCTTGTAGTCGGATGCGACCGGGACATGATTCGCCGGCTATTTTGCCGTCAGCGCATACTCCTACCGACAAGCATGTGATTATCGTTCAAATAGGTCGTCTATGCGCTTCAGGGTTCCCGCCATGGGCAGTGCCGTGCGCGTATTGTGCCCCTAGGCGTCAAGGATCATAAAGGCCGAACGATCGTCCGCGATAAATTCGTATTTCGACGGCAGATTCTGGGAGACCGACTTACATTTGGTAGAGTGAAAATGCTTGTCATATCTCGGAAATGCATCACGGCGACCTGCTGGCTTTTCATAACGCTGACTGCTTGTCATGGATTATCGCTGTCAAATCTAGCGACGGACCCAGGTCATCTTCACAAGCGCGCGAGTCCTGTCCCAGAACTCAATCGACTGGATTCAAAGTAAGAAAAAGGGGTTTTGGTCCATGAGGAGAGCATAGACTTACAGACAGCATTTAGTCTCACCGTGCCTGGGCCGACCAATACTGCAGATAACATCACACATTCTCATCCCCTTCGTTCGTAGGTGACTCCTTCCTTGATCCGGGCTTAAAGGCAACTGACATGCCGTAGTGGTAGTCCATGGCCTGCAGAGATCATTGTTCCAGGCATCTACCCATTCACCATCAAGATCCAAGATGTGGAGCCACTCACGGACGAAGGTCAAATCCGCGATATCGAGACCGCTCTTACGCAAGTAACAGATACTGTCTGCACTGACGGATATCGGTTGTATCGAGCAGTGCAACCCCACACCTTGTCTGAGCAAGCGGTCAGTTGCCTTGATATCGGGACCCGGATGGTAGTACAGAGGTCGCTGCTGTCCGGGGCAATGTTGGCCCTCCTCAACGGCCAAACCGTGCACGGCCCTGCCGCAGTGTCCGGCGAGGTCTGGCACCGTGAGCATATGATCAAGTATGGGGCCATCTCCGCCCGTGTTGGGAAACCTCCCTCCGCACCGTGGCAGGCCTGGCCGATCGGAACACTCTACCTGCCTGTGCCGGGCCCGCCAGGTCTGCGCTTGGAAATCGAAACGTTCGGACCTCCCCTCGACAACTGGGACACAAAGTGGTTCATCAACCTTTGCGAACAGGTGATCCAGATGCTCCGCACACAGCAGCCGAACGAGCCTGTAGCGCCCATCGAACAGATTCTGGACCCGCAGAGAGATGGTGTCAAGTTCTACCCTATCGCGACTGCTGGTATGCCGCCGCCACTGACGAACCGGATGCTTATTGCGGTCATGAGAACCATGAACCACGATGTGTTTGCGCGGTATGGCGCCAGGGAGTCGAGGTTCGTTGTTCTCGATGCGCAGGGTCGTAATCTTCTTGGCTGGGGCCTCTTCGGGTTGTACGTGCTGCCTGGTCAGCGGGGATCGGGTGGAAATTCCACGACTCTGTCCACGTCTTTAGGTGAGGCGAGTGGGACCAGTAACGGGAGTACCGCGAGTGTGGCGACTTCTTGAGAGAGAGAACTAGCCATCCAGGGAGGCCTTGTTGGCTTCATTGGCCGGATCGTCAAAGGGAGTGTCGATGGACTTCAATAGGGATTTCGAGGACTCGAGGAACCCCGATCGGCAGAGATGTATCTGCGCTATTTTCGGAATTTATGGCGCCTGTGAAGTCTTCCATGAAATAAATCTGATATATGATACCGAAACTTATGTCGAAATTCCGGATATTAGGAACAAAGTCGAATACTCTAGTCCCAGAATAACTTTCCCGGGGAAGCTTCGGGTCAGCCCTACGACCACGGTGGCCGACGGTCCACGACGTCCTTCTTCTTCAGTACTCATGCCCACTCTTTAGGGTTCCTCTACCTATCAGCGAAAGGAACCCGTAACTTCCACACATGCAGATTTTCATCTGCACTGTTAACCGATCTAACAAGATTCATAAAGACTGTGTCTCAAATAAGTGTAGAGATCGCTATTATTCCATCGTGCCGCGCCGTTTCGGAGAGACGGCTCGCATATCGTCGAGCCCACGCGGAGTACTTTGATAAGTATTTCTATTTTCAATTGTGACTCAATGAATTTCTAGTGGTGTTCCATTCTTCTTCTGCTCGGAATCCAAAGTTCCACGATTATACAAGAGGGTGGAGAAGTTCTAGCGCGCAATGCCATCTAGAGACTACTCCGTGTCTTGCTTTGATGCGTGTCTATTCTTGGCTAAAACCCGAATGAACGATTCTCAATGACAAGTGTGACCCAAGATCTTATCAAGCCACGACGCAAGTAACTTCGACCTTGATCTTAGATTTGTGGCTATGGTGGACCAAGACTCCGCCGTCTCGGGATCTCCAGCCCCTTCCATTGGTAATGTACGTTCATGCAATGCTATATGGAGTGAGCTTTGCCCTTCATCATCTCTTTGACCTAGTACCTTTGATCGCGGAATAGCACAAAGTTGTTGTATCGAAGATGGGCCAGACAATAATTCCCATTCTTGTTACTCTTCTCGCAAGCGCCAGCCTCATCCTAGCAATCCCTTCCCACTTCCCTTACCTAAGCTCGCGCCAAACCAATGATACCATCGACTGTCACGACTTCAACCCCGAGACTCTTTACGACGCCTCCTGCTGGGCGAAGCTCGATCTCACCAACTTCCTGAATAAATGGCGAGCGCCTAAGGTCTGCAACAGCGGGGTGAATTGCTGCAAGCCGAACGAGGAGTGGTCCACCTGCTTTCTCCGTTTGGGCAAAGCGGACAGTGGCCTGAATTGTACCATCATCGCATCCAATACCAATGACTTTGCCTACAATGGTGTGTTGGCCGGAGACTTGGATCCAAGCATCAAAGCGCAGGTCCGATATATTACTAGGACCATCTTCAGTAGGTAGCCCTATCGCTTGTGTCTTTTAAGGCGCTTGGTTATTTATGAATTACTAATTCGCCTAGATGTCAACGCTGCCTTCAACGACTGGTACAACGCGCTACAATTCGCAACGACACAAGCCAGCCTGGACGTCGCCTCCATCGTCACAGCTGTCAATCCCGCCAGAGATATGCCCATCGATCTCACCGCCGTTCTCTCCGCCCTCATCGCCGGCCTACCACTCCTAGGCACACCCGCAGCAATCGCCGGCTCCACCATCGGTCGTACCATCGCAACCACCATCTCCGGATCCCCAGGCCTAGCGAAATCTCTCTGACCCACCGAGTCAGCCGCCGTAAGCTCCTCCCCTCACCTCCTCTACTCCCACACCGCCATACTCACACCAACACAGTCCGAGATCATCCAAATCGGCACCCTAAGCTCCGCGCTCAAAAACGCGAACCAGAGCCTCTCTCAGCGCCTCAGTTCCGCCCTCTGGACCATCATGAGCCACCAGCACTCCTTCGCCGCCTTCGCCTCCTCCGGCGCCTTCACCGGCGACCCCAAGTTCTCCGTCCCCCAAGCGGTGGCCGGCCTCAGCGACGGGCTCACCCTGTACGTGCTCACCAAGGCGCTCATCGGCAACAAGTACCAAGCGACCTACACACCCACCAACGTCATCGAGCCCAGCGCGCTCCACGATCTATGCTCGCATAACAAGCAATGGGTGTGCTACCGCAACGACACGCTGTTCGGGGGCGTGGTCGCGAGGCTGACGAGGACGGACGACCCGGCGACGGGATACCTGGAGCTGATGGCGACGATCTACGAGAAGGGCTGGGCGACAACGCAGTCGTTAATGCGCTTGATTGCGCGGCAAGAGGGAAGTTTGGGGGCAGCGTGGTGGATCAGGGCGCTGATGGGGCGCTAAGCTTTGGCTGCTTGAGTCAGATGGCGGAGTCCTTTAGTGAGCTGGGGGGTGCGCCAAGGTGTAATTTGAATGGGAGATGCCCGATAGCGGTGTGTCCGAAACCGGTCGGTTATTGTCGAGAGGGGATGGCGTGGGTGAGTGGAGGATTATTCAGATAAGTTTATTCAGATGAGATTTCTCCGCTTCTAGACTCTTTGACGACACTGGAATGTGTATGGACGGCGGGTCATCTCCTTTCTCTTTGGCTTTATATGTGTTGATGGAATGTTTGTAGCGCACAATCACATGTTCATTATCCGAATCGCTGCTTGCCTCTAAGATAATTGCATTAATATATGGCACGGTCCAATCCATGATTGGTTGTGCAAGGCGTGATTTCATTGCAAGATCTAGCAATAACTTTTCTACTTGACTGCCCATGGCACGCTAATAGATTTAGTATCCTTAACGTTCGTTTCAAGCTCGTGTTCACGTCACTACGGAGCGCTTGATATCTTTATTTCTGATAAGGAGTGTCCACGGCATAGAGTACTTTGATACGATAACAAAGGTCAAGCATCTCTAGCAAGAGAGTCAAGATCTACTAGAGCACCTATTGTGACAGCGTAAATGGATCTCCTACATCTGGGGTCTTTGACCTGCGTTAGTCCAATGATTTGATCTCATTGCGCGGATCCAACATGCCAGATGTAGCTGTTTCAGCTCAATTGCTTCTTTCATAGAGAGCTTTGGCGAGGAAGCGACGTCTCGTAGTGTGTCCTCGCGCGCAATTAATCTCCAACATCTGAAGTTTCATATTTTCACCCATCAAAGTCTGCCCACACCGTACATGTCCCCGGGTGACCTAGATTCGATGCTTGCACTTGCTGATGGCCGGCGCTTGAAGTTTGGATATGTCTCGTGTGTGGACGCGGGCATTCACCTGCTAGCAAGAGAGACCAAAAAGAACGGAGAACAAAGCCAATAAGATTGGAAAGCTGGAGATCCTATCTGGCGGAGCACATGGTGCACATCGCTTTCTACTACGCCAGCGCTACAGAATGTGCGAGAGAAGGCACGCCCAATTCGAGAGAGAATGGAGTAGTCCCCGGTCATTCAAGTCGGAAATGCGATATTGCCCTATTGCAGAAGACCTGATGGTCCTCCCTAAACCCAAATCGCGAAGTCAGGAGGCAGCGGTCAGATTTTCTTGGTCGCGCCGTCCGTACCCGATTGCTGCGAAACTGCCAAATAGCGTACTCAAGATATCGATATAGTAGGTCCAGCAGGTGCAAGCGGTGTGGCTCCCCCTGCCCATCATTCAATTACCCTTGCCACCACCCCGCTTTAACCCCGCTGGAGGCTTCCATCCTCCTTTCGGTATCACCTTATCATCTGCGGAACCCAATATGTCGAAAACGTTCTGAACATCTGGTGGCAGCTGGGACGGCCCACATGGGTCAGCCCAGGTTTGGAAGGCACTCACAGCGTCTGAAGTAGCGTCAAACGAGTATTTGGCCAATTTCGCCGCTTGAATACCAGCAACTGAGATGGTGTTAGATGCGTCAGGTCTTGGAGGTTTTAGCAGGTTGGCACTCACTCATCCCGGCATCGACCGCCTGTCCTACACCTGGGATTGCCATCGCCCCATATTCTGCCACGAGTTGCAAGGAGTTCATAATAAGCTCGCATCCGATCTAAGGGACAATGTCAGCGTTGGTTCGGCAACCCCAGATCGTGATTCTGCACATTTGCTATGAGCGGCAGCGCATCTAAGAAGATGGTTGCCAAGTCATTAAGCAAGGGATCATTGCATGTACAATGTCCCCCACAAACCATGGGAGGGCTTCCTGGATCAGGATAATGCATAATGGTGGCACCCTCTATCATCAATAATTAGTTGCGGCACTTGATGGGGAGGCACAACCCCGGAGATATTCCTACATACCACCGTCCGCCCTTTGCCATGGCGAATTATTAGCGTTGCACATGATCGACGGTATATCACCCTGGGCAGCAGCCTCGGCTGTCTTATTACCGCAGACGTCTTTTCATTGTTGCGTAGGCCCCGGACCGTAGCGGGGAGGGTAATACGAGAAGCAGTTATTGGTGTTCTGCTTTCGAGCAAGTTCTTCCACGCTCGCAGCGTCATTCACGATGGTAGCGCTAGGTGAGAGGGTAGGATTTTGTGTGCTGGAAGGTGTAAAATACACAATACTAGCGCTGTTAGTAGAACTAGGTGCGGCGGAACCTTGCGGTTGCGGCAGAGCTGCGGAATACCATGCGAGGCTTCCGATGACAAGCGACGAAAAAAGGCAGTGTCTCATGACTGTCGTAGTTCGATTTCTGACCAGCAGATGGGCAACAAGTATAAAAGAGAAAGAGCCCAAGCAGGCAGTATTATAAATTAGATATTAAGTGTTCTGACCAGCAGATGGGTATTAAACTTAAAAAACAGGAGGACGATTAATACGGCAGTATCAGAAAACAACACTAAAGAGCTCTGACCAGCAGACACGAAGGAATGTTCGCGAGAGGAATGTGCAAGGATGGGTCATAATGAAGGCGATAGAGGTCTCTTTAAAGCTTTTCAAATTAGCTGACAGATAGCATCGCGAACCGGCAAGATCAGTAAGTCTGTTGTGTCGGTTTTCTGATGCGTACACCGCCATGCTGGAGGATTCGCGCATAAGACCAAGAAGCAATTACAACATGGCACAGCATTTCAGCTTCCAAATCCTTCAGAGAATCACAATGCGAATGAGACCAGAACCTCAAGACTGTAAAAGATGGCAATGGAAGGCGACCCGATGTCAAGAGTTACAATGCATTGACAGCTTTCACGGGGTGGGCACGCTCAGCAATGTCAGGGACTTACATGCGATTCAACAGTGATGTTGAACAGCTCAGCGCACACCAACTTCCTCTACGGAACGAAAACGCATGACGCCGCTAGTACACGGGTCTGATCGGTAGGATATCGCGGTCTGGACACGTTCAGTGGTTATCGGGTCTTACGTGGACTTCAACTGGGATGCTGGACCATTGAGCGCATACCAAGTTTCACGAAACGGAAGCGCATAGCGCCGCCAGTACACAGGTCTGATCAGGAGAATGTCTGACGTAGCAACAACTGCGCCGTAGGAAACGCGGCAGGATACGGGGGAGCGACCTTGACGCGACGTAGAGAGTGCACTGAGGTTAGATCTGATAGGAGAGGTTCCCAACAACACGGCCAAACAGGAGGAAGCAATTCCGATCCTGTCAGTAGCAGACGGGTCCTACTTGTTTCACAGCGCCGCAGCGAAGGAAGGGGATGAGTCGTCATCGCCGTATGACGTAGGAGGAAGGTACACAATTTGCCTCGTTTTCCTTCCAAATCTTCTGCTTCTTGGAGATGGACCTACGCTGCTGTGGCTTTAAATTGATTGTGTAGAAGGATAGTAGAACGTGCTATGAACGACGCCTCAGCCCTATAAGTTACTGGTTCTGGTCTAGGCTTGATATTGCTGCCAAGACTGGAACGCCAAGCCGAACACACAGATGAAGACCTTGTTTTCATCAACCCACCGCTACGCGCCGCCGTCATCAAATAGTTCGAGCTTTCAAAGTCATCTACCAGGGCATGGAAGCTCGAGCTTCGTGGCAACTTGACACAGATGGTAACGATGCCGATAGAGGAAAGCTAAAGAGTATTCTAGCGTCTTGCCTTCTTTGACTTGTACGCTCCATGAGACATCTCTCGGGTAATCTCGCTATGCACCGTCGGTATGGATCCAGTATCGATCATCGGGCTTACAGCAGCCATCCAGCAAATTCTCGTAGCAGTGTACAATGTCGCCGATGGCGTTCGGGAGTCAAAGGACGAAATCAACCAATTATGCAGTGAACTGCTTGCTTTAAAAGCGGCTCTAGACCATGTTCAAATGAATCTTTCTCTCATTTCCAGCGACAACTCCGAAGGATCAGGCGTGCCTTCGTCCTCACTTGTCTCGCCGAATCTCTCGACTTTCGAGTTTAAAGAGATGATAGCATCATCCGAGACAATCGTGAAAGAAGTACTGACTCGACTTGGCAAGAAACCCAATGCTCTTAAGGCATCACTGCAGAGACTGAAATGGCCTTTTATCAAGGATGATGTCAAGCGTTATGTGGAGCGATTGCATCGCTTGACATCATGGTTTGTGCTCGCAACAACGTCCGATAACTTGTAAGTGACCAAATCCTGCACTCGGACTCCAATCTGATCCAACCATAAGGGTGATGTGTCGAAAGTCTTACGCCCAGATTTGTTCCATTGAGGATTCAATGAAGCAGCAAGTGGCGGCGCAGGAACGCTGGCAGTCAGGTATTCATCTTCCATGTGCGGCGTAAATTCGTCAGTAACGCTGGTCCAGCGGAGGAAAAGAAGGTAGTTACGGAATGGCTAGCTCCCTTTGACCCTGCTCGAATCTATGAGCGCTCACTGGAAGTTTTTCTTGAGGGTACCGGCGAGTGGTTTCTGGATGGCGCCTTCGCAAGATGGCTAGATGGTACCAGTCCTCCTGTCCTTTGGCTACGCGCAAAACGTAAGCGCCCTGTTCAAAATTTGCTAGACCAAAGCTTACGCTGTAATGGTTTGAAAATAGCTGGCGCTGGTAAAACAACACTCTTGTCAGCTTGACATATCTTTTTCTTGAACATATCCCCTGGCTAACTCCTCGGTAAGAACTGCGGCAGTCAGACGTGCTCGACTAGTCTTGGAAGGTCATCAACAAGGTTTGCCAATGGCATGCTTTTACTGCTCATTCTCACACCAAGAAACTCATGATGTACGCACTATTATCGCATCGCTCCTGGCTCAGCTTTGTGAGGATATTCCAGCTCTTTGGGAAGACGTCAACAAGCAATATCTCTCCAGTAAGAGTCAGCGTCGACATATGCAAAACAAAATGAGCCTCCAGGAAGGGTACACCATCTTATCTCAAGGTGGTGTGAAGCTATCGGGAGGATACTTGTTCCTGGACGCAATCAATGAAAGTCAGCATTCGCGCAAAATGCTGGACTTGATCAAGAATCTTCTCCGAAACATCCCTTCCGTGCGCATAATGATGTCGAGTACTGAAGAACTAGATGAATCCTTCGAGCCCCAGGAAGTCGAAATCGTTGCCATGGACAGAAGAGGTATATCCCGAGATATTCAAATCTATATCGGGGATTGGCTGGAGAATGATCCCCATCTCTCCAACCTTCCGGATTCTCTGAAAGCGAAAATTAGCTCAAAACTGCAGAGCGGCAACCACGGAGTGTATGTAGCTCTCAGGACTTGCCGAAGAGAAGCTGATTGTGTCACCAGGTTTAGATGGGTACAATGCCAATTGGAGGCTTTGACATGGAAAAAGACCCCAAGGGACATTCACAATGCGCTCGCAAATGTTCCCAGAACACTCACCGAAACATATCAAGGTATATTGTCCAGGATACCTTCAGATGATGCCGAGACCGCCAGGCAGATGCTTTTCTGGGTATCGTCAGCCATGATGCCTATGACTTTGACGGAATTATGCGAGGCCATTATCATAGATGAGGATCAGGTTGTAATCAACGAAGACGTCCGCTTGTTGAACCCAAGAGGTACCCTGGAGCTCTGTAGCAGTCTCATTAGCTACGACCACCGCACCACAACTGTCACATTAGCACACTCGTCGGTCCTTGATTATCTGAGCTCCAAAGACATTCGAGAGAGCGATGTCAGGAGTTACTACATGGACTCCCAAGATGTCTTTCAGGCTCTGCCTCGACGCTGCATCCACTACCTCATGTTGCCAGCTTTCAGCTCCGGCTGCTGCTCGAACCAGCGCGAGCTCATTCAACGCCTCGACAGCTGGCCTTTGCTCACGTACATTGCAGAGACATTATTCGATCATCTGGAGTACGCAGACTTGCGGGATACAGCTTTCAAGGACATCGTCCTTCGTTTCTTCGCCACCCACCGTCATCCTCGTGGCGGCAACTTTGGTGCATGGGTCCAAGCGTTCATTCCCAGGACGACTTTTAACATCGAATCCTCGACTCCACTGTATTACGCTGCCCGCTTTGGTCTTGTACGACTGGTCAGGTTATTGTTGCAAACTCAGGGGACTGTTGATCTCGAGAAACCCGGTGGTGTGTATGGATCTACGCCGCTTCATGTAGCTGCATGGGCAGGACGAAGAGAGGTCGTGAAGGAGCTTCTGGACGCCGGTGCTAATGCGAAAGAAACCAACTTTGATGGCGAGAGTGGACTGTCTTGGGCTATGAGGAATGGGGATCACGTTATTGAACGGATGCTAAAGGATGCAGGAGCAATTTGTGACGACGAACCGGACGAACTCTGGAGTGTAACGGACAGGAAGACCATGAAAAGAATATCTGAAGGTAGTTCATTGCAATTGTAGAAGCACGATCAACTCGATCATCCATGACAGAAGTTCGGGGTTAGCTGTCCCTTGCGACAACAGGACACGGTTCGCAGAGCAGACAATATGTGTTGGACCAGCTGCAAGGGAGAGCAATCCGCACTAAATTATTGCTTTTTCTAATTTGTCCCCAGAAGCATAGACTGGGAGAGAACCCCTCGGAGGGCGAAGAATATATCGCGAAACAGATCCGACCCTTCCCCATCCGGATACTGCCGGGGTAATGTCCGCGCAGTTGAAGGAAAATGCAGAACCAAAAGATGAAACAGGAGTTCGACTGGGGTCACCTTCAAGCTTCACGGGAACTAGAGACTACGATCGACGCTCGTCTGATGCGATTCTGCTATGCTGTGCGATCATTCTTGTCCAGCGGGACAAGACCAGGAAATACAGGTATCATGCGGACGTGACCTGCTACACGCTCGGCGGCATCTGCCTGTCTTGTGTCTGTGCCGTCGAGCAAAGGACGCCATTCCCCAATGTATCAGTCCAGAGAGGGTATTCACCTTCCTATCCTAGAACACGCGAAAGAGATCGATGACAGCTAGCGGGCCATCTCCAGCTGGACCAGATAGAAAGACGTCAGACAGTCGGATGGGAGTGCTCCACAAAGAGGCTTGTCACCCTCTCTTCGGCCACTGTCGGAGCTTTGATGCAGGATGGCACCTCTGAGTAAAGAGCCATTCTTGTGGGAGAAGATATCCTTCCCGTGTACTGGACACTCAGAGATACGAAAGACTTTGACGTCAGACTCAGCAATAAAGAATGGACAGGGGTACTCTCTGTAAGTACATTTGTGCTGCGTGGATGGGTCGCGAACATAGCTCTAGCGCAGCGGTATTCCTCGGGTAACAGTGGGTTCCCCTCCTCGGGCCGACGAGCACCCGGCTGGCTAGTGTTAAGGATGCGGAGATCAAGGGGTGTGGCTGGGTCGTTCACATACTACATGTATTTCGTGTGTGATCAACCCGCTCTCCTCTTCTTTCCTCCTTGCTTCCCGCTCTTGCCCGCCCACCCACGCCGTTATTCCTGTCGCATAGATAGGAGGCGTTTCGGCTGCCTCGGGGTGTTTGTGTTGGCTACGCAGCAGTCCTTTGGTGACAATGAGGCAGCCGATACCGCGCAAACGCATGTTTGTACATTTTGATCATGTACCTTTTATCACAGCATCCAACAAGCAGTAGCTCAACAGACAAGCATTCGCAAGCGTTTTGACCGCGATAATATGACGTGCTTTGTCTCGAACCACAAGATCAGAAGTCTCGGGACTCGGCCAGGATTTGACTTCTCTTTGTTCTGCTATGACGTCCGGTGGTGGCAGTCCCCTCCCCATCCCTCAAACCTCTTTGTTCTCGCCCTGCACTCAGTTGTGCCCGCCCAGGAAAAGCCACCGGATCCAGGTCGCAAGCCAGCAACGCAGGTCAGGCGACCAACCTAGAAGATTGATCTCGCTGCATGCGTCGTTATGTGTGCTGGTCAAGGTAAAGATTGACAATCGACTTCTTTGTCGACGAACAATGGCCTCGCGGCCGCGTACGTGGATGCTCGTCGTTGCCCTCTTCTTTTGTCTTGCAGCAGCATAAGATGTCGAGCTGCTCGTTGCTTTGTCCCTCCTCGGCAGCAAGCAGCATCACCTCACATGGGCGCACGGTCCTTCTGTCCGCACCAGCATAGGCTTGCCTGACCTGCACGGCTGCAGCACTGCCTTGTGTAAAGTATCAGGAGCATCACATCAAGCCCGAGACTTAGTCAGCTGTCTGACTCTGCAACACTGTCCCTTGTCTTGCCGTTTAGATTCATCAAAGAACCATGGAAACGACTTATAAACCCCGGAAGACGCCCCCCAGCAGCTCTTCCACGCGCTCATCGTGGTCTTCTAGCATTTCCACGCGGCCATCGCAGTCCTCCATTCGAAAATCCACACGGTCGAGCCAGTCTCGACGTTCGCAGAAGCTACAGCGGCGTCACGGTGTGTAAAAGGAGCTGAACCCCCCTTCAACCTTCTCATATCTATCTGCAGACAGTTTACTGACGCACACGACCCTCCAGCCTCAGCCTCAGACCGGTCTCCACGCTTAGGGTGTCCTCCTTCGCCATCTTTAGGCGACTACGAATCTTCGGAGACATCTGCTGCGGAAGCTACAGCTACATTATCGGACACTTCCTCTTCGTCGCTGACCAAGACAAACCTGTCGTTGCACGACGCGGCGGAAATGGGAAAGAGAGGCCCCCGAGCTAGTCAATCGCCGGGCCCCCCTGGGTGCGACACGGCGCTAGTACCAACGACCGATCCTCGGTTTCCTCGCCTTGCACTGGAGAATGGGATCCTGCTACATAATTCGTCGGTGCCACCCCTGAATCTCGAAGAGATTAAACTCTTCCTTGGGCAGGATCGCAAGTCTCCAGACCCTGGGCAAACAGAGTTTACTACGTATGAACAACAAGCCGAAACGGCGCCAGGCGAGCCGGGAGTGAAATCCGCACTACAGGACAATATTCTACAACGACGCAAGTACGGCGTGTACAAGATCGAACATGACCAACAATTTTCCAGATTCCCTATCAACGTCGGCTTCAACAACGGTCTGTCCGCTGCCACACCCGATTGGGTCGAAGGCTACTTCAAGAAATATTTTGATCAGAATTCCACCGTCGAGCTGCTCGGAGACTCGGCAGTGCCCACCGCAGTCACTTTCCCCATCGCTCTTGCGCATCTGGTTGGGGAATTCAAGAAGCTGGGGGGCAATTTGGCCACTGGATCACAACAAGCTGCCTACGCCGCAACATGTCTCGTTAATGGCAGGGACCTTGCTCGACTCTCTATGCAAAAGAGCACTGAACCTGGCATGGCTTATGTGGGCAGCTTCGTTAGTGACGGTCATTACCTTCGAATTTCGGTGCATTATACGACCGAGGATCCAATCTCAAAAGCTACTCAATATCGCCAGTATCTCGTGTTCGACGCGAACATCCAACAGGATCCTGAACACTTCAAAGATGGCCGCCGAAGGCTACGAAACCTGCAGGACTGGACTCAACAAAATGCCGAAATGTTCATGGAGGCTTCCGAGCACCACGCGCAGGTGATATCTCCCCCCAAGAAGCGGGAGACCCCCTATCGAGTTTGCAAAAACAAAGCAGCCAGAACTGTCCGAGCCTGCAAAGGTAAAGCGGCCAAAAAGGCGCCGATCTCGTGCGACGACAGAGTTTAGGGAGTAGTGGTACAAAAAGGGCCAAACTAGGCTAGCATTTCACTTACTAGATGGGGTTGGATATTTTAAGGTACTGCTCTATCAGACTGAAGAGTGTTTCCCTGCCCAACTTATCGCCTCGTATTCTGCTTTCCGTGGTTCAGGAATAAGTAAATCCTGCCAGGCACAATAATCTAGAGGAAGTCTTTGATTTCATAAGATAGTAGTAACACTGTACTACATGCATGATTTTTCTCAAAAGCAGATTGTGTAGAAAAACGACCGTATACGTGGTGTCCAGGTCAATTGAAACCGACTTTTCCACTATATTTGGTGGCACTCTGCCAGGGATCAGGGTCGTAGTTACTGTCGTCGTTTGACTTCATCCTCGCAATTCACCTTACCGTCACAGCCTCCCCTCCTGTGCCCTTTATCTAGTCCCCCGGCGAGCTCCTGTAGAGCTGTATCTACCCCCCTCTGTCTAACGGGGGATGTCGATGCAGGTGCACGCTCCTCCTCTATCCACTTCGATGTCTGCTCGGCAGTTTCATAGTAACGATCCCGTACCTTTAGTAGATACCTTTCCGGAGCTTCAATGATAGCCTTGACTACATATTCCCTCATAATAGACTTGTTAATCTCAAAGCCTCCATGCTCGAAGCCAAAAGCCCACCGATGGAACATACAATCCATCGGGCAAACAGTGTCGTTGTCAAGTTTCTTTGCCAGAGCTGGCTCTGCGTCGACATTGGCTCGTTTTGCGATGTTCGATCGATCTAGAACCAGGCTTTGGAAAGTTATAGGAAGGATCAAGAACATGCAGTTAAATGCTAAGAGCAAAGACGATGTCGACATCTCGCCCGAGTTTCGCAAGTGGTTCGAGATTGAACGACGCGAGAAATCGCTGAAGATCGAGAATCGTCGCCAGTCGCTACGTAGTGCTCAGAGACAACGGAGAACGATCGTAGGGAATTAATCGTCAGCACTTATAACTCGATTGAAGCATCGGGCCATTGAGTGCTGGAGCAGCCTCAATTTCACGCAAGAGAGCTTGATGCCGGTCCTCGAGGAGTTCTAGCTTGATCGTACTACCCCAGGGACAGGGTGCGAGGTTGGGAGTGCCGTGTTGGTTGGTGATCGAGAGGATGCGAACGGGAGTGATTCCGCGAGTGATGGTTCGATGCATAGCCAGTTGTTGGGCTGCCTTGGAATGGTGGTGTATGTTGGATTGCGGAAGGGACGAGGGTATGAGCTTTCTAAGTTGTTGATGCCAGTAGCCAGCAGGGGCAAAGCAATGCCATGAGAATACGTGACTTAACAGGGAGAGCAAGTGTGGATCAGTTGACAAATCGCGCCGTAATTATTAGTGCGGCGCGTTAGAGGACATACACAAATACTACTTTCTGCCCGTTTCACCTCTTTCTCCCCCCAACACCTTTTATCACAGTCTCGAGGAGGTCGAGGAGGATCTAGACCTTGATCGAGCCGCAGTGCTCACGGACTTTCTACTTCGCAGGCGTTTTCGGTTGCGCACAATAGCAATGAAAAGCTTTCGAGGGAAACTACTCTATTCGCCTGTGTGACACAATGTGACCTGCTTGATTGTAAATGCCCGATTTGAAGACTTGCCTGCCATGCCTAGCACCATCATCCCAAGATTCAATGTTACATTATCCTCCCCAACCCCCATCCGCCCCTCAGTACGTTGTGACCGAGTCGCACGCTGTGCATTGCCATAAGTGTCCTACCCTACGAATTCATAAGACGGTCAACTGAGGTGGCGACAGCATCAGCGTTTATCGCGTTTATGTATCCAATCGCTGTCCCTAATTCCGGAGTGCTTTGCCACTCAGCGTAAAAATCCTTACCGAAGCATCGACGATCCCTCACAGCCTACAACCAAAGTAGATCATTCTACTTATTGCAGCTTTCATCGCTGCCGGGAATCCTGTCTCAAGAGAACCAATGCGACAAGCAAGCTGCTCGATTCGGAGCTCAGATCTGTCCCTTTTGATCCCACTACGCATACTGTCACATTGCAGGTTTGTAAATGTCTGTCACAGCTTTGCAAACCCGTCTAGATACAGAATGATACGATATGATTCTCATTGAATGCCTAAGGTACCGCTTGAGCGTAGTGATGTCAGAGGCTCACCGCTGACGTGACGCCATCATGAAATCTCATATTCCTAAAAGCGCCAACCCTTGGGATAGTCAATTACTGCCAGCTGCTGCGTTTTTATTACTGTAAATCACCTCAATCGTAAGAAAACCTATGTATCTCACAATTCCCCAGAAAGGAGTTGCGACCTGTCCTGAAATACTTCAAATAAGATAGGAGTCGAGACCAACAGGGCGGTTAGCTCAAGGCAAAGCGATGTTCTCCACTTCGGTGGAGACCTCTGGGGGATCGATACCCCCACCGTCCAACTTGTTTTTGCGCTTTCTGATTTTTTCGATTTGAGCCCAGTGTTCTCACGCATCCTGATGAGGGGAGAAAGAAGAATGGCCAGCATCAGAATCAGTGAACATACAGCGCGGAGGCAATCGTACTATAATTTATACATGGCTTATCAGGTGCCATTCTATAGTTCCCAAGCTACTCCTCTTAGTCTACCTTTAGTCCATCTGATTTCAAATATGAACGGCGCGTCTTTTCCAGACATTCCCTCTCCATCTTCTTTCTCAACCATCTTTCCTGTCAAGTAAAACTGCACTGCGACTTTTCAGTCTTCGATTATTGCAAGAATGTCTACCGGAGAACTTGTGTCTCTCGACTGGCGCGATGCGCCTTCAAGTAGCGAGATCGTGGAGCGGATCGAACAGCTCTTCACGACTCTCGACGAGCAAGGCACGGTGAGTCTGTGTCTCTCCCACAGCAACGCCAAGGGCGCAATCTGCTTAGTAGAGCAGGACGGTGGGGCGATAATTCGCCGTAGAAATAATCTGGTAAGTTGAAAGCCCTCCCCTCGCTGCAAACAGTCCTTTGTACGTTGCATCACATAGCCATACTTTATCTCTAGCAGATGCGACACACCTTTGACGCTTCGCCTTCTCCTCCCCTTCGGGTCACTGGTCGATTTGCTGACCTTTCCATGCAGACGGTGCGCAAAATCAACACTGTCGCAAACACGCAGTACTTCTGCGCTTTATGGGAAATCGCTAAGACTCTCATTGGCATGCAAATCCAGCAGCAGGCGCTCAAGGCTCGGTTCATAGCCTACAAGGACGTAAGCCTCTACTGCCCCATGCATCTCGCAGATGCGACAGACCTTTGACGCTTTTCCCCTTTCACTGTCCGGGTTATGTCATTTTCTGATGAGCTTGACCCGTTCTGGCTGGCATCCTCAGTGGCAGAATCCTAGATTTCCGCGCACTGACGCATTACAGGTTTCTCCCAAGTTGGGGATGAAACTGGATCGGCTGAAACGCCTGATGCTGGATCTGGCTCTCACCCTGAAGGTGCATCCAATCGCTCTCGGTATCAAAGGGGAGCCCTCCGGTCAGATACATATTCCCAAACACGTTAGGCTTGAATCATCCCTAATTACTAACGTGTCCCATTACAACGACCGAGAGAAATTTCCTGAGCGGTGAGTGCACTCCAATCCTAAACATTCAACTCACGGTCGTCAATCTGAATACAACGATACAATACTGATACCAATTATTCGCAGGCAATGGGGCCAGAAGCATGTCTTTCGAGCCGGCACCTACACCATACCAGAGCCAATCTGGAGCCTGGAAGTGAAGATGGAGACCATGACAAAGCCTCCAGGAGGGATCGATGCGGTAATAGTTGTCGAGCACAGGAACCTCACCGAGGTAATCTTACAAGAAAGCTTGGACGTCAAGGACGTCATCATCATTATGACGGCCGGCTTTCCAGACTCCGCGACAAAGGGGTTGCTCCATCTTCTCTCCATGAACAAACGCATGGCACGCAAACCCTTCCTGTATTTTGGGGATCATGACACTGCGAGGTACTCGATCTTCCAGTGCCTCAAATACGGATCCAAAACTTCCGCTTGGGTGTCACCAATCTCCGCCTGCCCACAGTTGGAGTACGCTGGCCCCACTGTCGCGGACCTCAAGGCCTCTGCTGCCCGGTTCCGATCGCAATGGGAAGTAGAATACAGAGAAGGCAAGCCCCGCGCTACTGACTCTCAGGTCAAGAAGGCTGCCGATACTTGGCAGAAGGCCACTGAACAGCAGATCAACGACAAGCTGACTAACCTTACTAGCAAGGATAAGCAGACTTTGACATCGTTCAAGAAGCTCGGCTGGCTGGAACACGAAGACGTGATCCGACAAGAGATCGCTGCAATGGAGAAGGGCAAAGCTGTAAGTGCTGTGGTATATCCTAAGCTTTTCTTCACTTGACTGACTAAAGGACGTGACACAGGTTTTCCGCCTTGCCAACCTTGCGCAAGCGGGCACGCAATACGTGCAACAATACATGGAGGAGAAGGTAGCAGAATACTGCTCACTACCGGTGACTGTCTCAAAGATAGCGGTCCCTGAAGGCTCCCCAGCAACCCGGATCTTTAGATCCATAGATAGTCAGTCCTTAAAGGAGCAGTCCGGAAACGCGGTCTCCCAAGCAGCTGTCGAGTCAGCAACCCAGACCGCCACTGCAGAGTCGTTGGAACTGGACGCGAACCGCGAGGATGTTGAAGTAGAATTGTATTAGTCTAAACCTACAATGCAACAGCTTTGGCGACTAATTATTTCCATATCGATGTGATTGAATGTAGGACTCGTGCACCATACCACCGCTGTTCTGCCCCTGCAATTCTGAATGTCAACTTGTAGAAATCGTTAGCATAGGAGCTTTGAAAAGAGATCGCAAGTATTTGAAGTAGTGGCATTATAGTAAATATGATAGCCCACGCTAGTCTGTGACGTACCCGTTCGTAATAGATCTTTCCATTTCCTCAACGCTGGCCTTCACCGCTCACTGTCTATCATTGTGTATTGAGATTGCCAAAGCACACTTTCACTCCTAAGCCGCACCAACAGCGGATCTCAAGATGTCATCAGGCTCTAGCAAACGCGCAGGAGACCCGCAGGAAGGCTCACCGTCCAAACAGAGCCTCAGAAGCACCAACCCGACTGCGAAGCGGCCTGCGAAGGATCTGTGAGTCCTGGAGCCCTCAGGCCAACGCGAGCTGATAACATATCAGGGAACCATTGATCCCATATGACCTGCCGGACCAGGTCAATGCTATCCTACCGAGCGAGATCCTGGGTCTCCCAAATTTCTCCAAGCCGGAGTATGTGCAAGATGTTTTCGCCATCTTTGCAGCGACACCGAGCCAACATAACATCAGGGAGATGCACAAGGTATGGTTCAAGAGTCGAAGACCTACCGTTGATGAACTATGGGCATCTAGGCATCCTACAGACGGATTCGCAAGGACGAGAGCCTGGCAGATCTTGCGCAAGATCGCGACACTCGAGGAACTACTGCAGCAAGCTACTGAAACGCCCTTGGTTCAGAGAGCTCAGATGCTACTGCTGGATCATCTGATGCTCATGTGCATTGAGTACACTACGGATCACTACACCCATTACCTTCCGGACTACGAGACTCGATTCTATGAGTTGGTAGGGATCCTCGGGATTGCTGAGCCTTCGGCATCCGAACCTGGCAAGAGAGCCAATATCAGCACACCCAGTACCACCAGCACGATTTCTCCCGAGGTCAGAGCCAGGATCGAGGGACTGCGAGTGGAGCCTACGTCTGTGACACCTCTTGAGCTGATCTCAGGCAACACCAAGGGCAAGGAGATGATCAAGCGCGCGATCTTCATATCCACCAGGGTTCCTCACCTTGCTGCGGAGGGCCTCGGCACGCACGGCATACTTCTCCACGGGCCCCCAGGGACAGGGAAAACGCTTCTTGCGATGGCCAGTGCAGCGCAAAGCGAAAAGTGCAAGGTATACAACGTGTTGTCCAGCGATCTAATCGAAAGATGGCAGGGCACGAGCGAACAGAATGTTGCTGCGCTGTTCCAGATTGCAGCGGAAAACGCACCCGCGGTCATTGTCATCGACGAGATCGAGGGGCTTTGTCGCTCGCGGCAATCCAGCTCTGGCTCCAGCGCCGATAGCAGTATGCATAGGGTCGCTAACGCTTTTCTAGCTTGCATGACCAAATACAAAAGTGTGATAGTCATCGGCACCACCAATCTGCCCTGGAATCTTGATTCGGCCTTTGGGCGCCGCCTCCGCACCAAGATACACGTGCACTTGCCCTCTGATGCTGCTTGCGAGGAGATCATCCGACGTCGGTTGAGCAACTTCAATCATAGCTTGAACGATACCGAAATGGCAAGCTTCGCTCGGGACTGCAGAAGCTTCACAGGAGACTCAGTTGTGCAGATGATCAATGCTGCGGCGGAGGAGTTGATCAGTGAATTCGAATCAGCTACTCACTTCCAACCTGTAAGTAAGATCCCTTCCATAACATTCTGCCTCTTACCGACGGCCATAGATAAGCATTGGGGGAAGACGAATGTACCACCCGTGCAAATCCGACGTTCAGGGGTCTATAAAGCGTAGGTATGAGGATTTTGAGCAAGAGGGCTCGGCCGACACGGTCACAACGAGGAAGCTCAGCATAAGTATGCTTCGAAATAATGCAAAGGATTTCGAATCCAAAGTCCGAGCATCTGAGGCTGCAGACGCGAAACATCGAGCGTGGTCAAGCAAGCAATATTACCAGTGACTCCAACCTTGATGTCACAGAGCAAGCAGGCTCTTTTGGCAGAAATACCCGTCTGGCGAGACTGTATGAATCGCCCGGCGCTGAATATGGATGACAACCATTCCATCGTGGCTGCTGGAGCAAGCTTCATACGGGTTCTAAAATCATGTAGATCCTAATAAGAAGTAGATCAACGTACCTAAAAGTGTCTTCTCCTGCGAGAATTGTGTCACCTGACGCGTCGTAATAGTCATGAAGTAGACCATTCATTACCTACTACTATTGCCGGCACCTCATCAGCCGAAGGTTGATGGACACGGCATGACATCATGACAGTATTACACAATCGACATCTTGAACGGTTATTTCGTTGTTTCGCGAAGAGGGTGGGTTGATCATGTTGAGATGTCAATCAGTTCAGGCACAAGCTGTAAATATCCGAGACCAGGCTTAGGCATGTAGGAAGAAGAAGATAACTAATTCCCATCACCCCTGCAAGACACACGTGTAGAGCGGGTGCGGACTCGAAATATAGAGCAGCGACTCCTTACAGACTATCTTACAGTGGCAGTTTAGTTAAAGCGACTCAAATCTCCAGTGACAATGCGCAGGGAAAGACCTCGGCGAGGCATGAATCAGGCCAATGAGTTGAAGCCACATGGGACATGTAATGAGAACGGTGTACTTGGCCTCTGCTCTAATCCCTGTTAATTCGACCACAACGCGTGGAAAGCCAAGCGGTGGTAGATCCAAATATTGGTACCAGGTGTCTTACTGGTCGCGGGATAAGCCATTTTTGGCCCAGTGCAAGACTCAGAGGCGGGAGTGCATTGATCCATCTAGGCTTCCCTTCCCTAAGTGAAAGGTATCTTATGATGACGCTCATCTGCGTTGCTAGGTCTTGAGGTCGTAGAGGAGTCTGCGAGTAATCTGATCGGAAGCTTGGAGATAGGATAGTGATGGAAGGCTGCAGTTGAAGGTAATTGAGAGTTGTGTGCATGTCTGAAATGCTCTTTGTGGTGTTTCTGCTCGCTAGATATGTTGTTGCTGCTGCCTCATCCTGCTCCTCTCCGTGTTTGTTGATCGACTGGATAAGATATCCGTGGATTCGTCTGTCCATCAAGTTCCATGTATCGAAACAGCTTTGATTCCTTCCTTACTCGGTCGGAGATTAGATCGTTTCTTGTTTGCACTTCCTCCTAGGGCAGGGTCCCGCGCACTTTTTGGCCTATGGTGTGCCATACCCGCACAGGTTGCCTGGTTCATTTCTAGTTGAATAACCGCTGATCGATAGACCTGCACTTCGTAATCTCCCTCTCTTCCCTATAAGGCTTGCCATGACAACGTTGTACTTTATCTCCTCAATGAACAAGGCTGGCTTCTTCTGGAAATATCTGCGTCAAGGCATTGGCGATGGCCCCCATTCCCAATGTAGTCGGTTGTTCCACTGCTTTAAGACTATACACCTTCGCATATTTGCATATGTAGATTTCTTTGTGGCATGTGCTATGAACTGTCCCTCTAGTGCATTGATTATGGGGTCAGAAGCATCCGGATAGCTTCTAAGTAGAGATAGAACTGTCCTGGTAAGGCACAAGTTGTAGGGCTAACATGCGTTAATCGGCTGACCTGCCGCATTGAGGCTAGACGCGGCAAGACACTAGTAAAGGTCCCGCGTTCGTTTACGACTTTACTTCTCTCTTAGCACCCTTCCAAATTCCTCTAATACCGGCTTCAAGAAACGTATGAGATTTTCAGTGGCATCCTGATAGTTCTGCAGCTATTCTCGAGGCAGTAAGTGACGATGGAACAGGTCCTTGAGACGTATCGTACAACGCTACCTCAAGATGACGAAGATAAGACCATTGGCTTAGGAGCAATCGACGAAGGCCGTCGTACACTGATCGTATTCTAGTGTCCGATAAATATGCAGTCTTCTCGATTCAACGTCGAGCAGAAAGTCATTGATCTGCGAGCTACCACGCGAAGCAGCAAATTCTTGGTTCGCCATCGCATAAAATGGCACGGAAGATCTTCGATGTGTAGCAGGTTCTGGGGAAGGTTAATTGCTGATCTGTTATAGTATATCGTTTTCATTCCTCTTTGTTTTGTATTGCCTGATGAGATCGATCTTGCGGATCAGCCAACGGCATTACGGCCGCATGTCGAACCTCCATTCGTTCTCTCGCACAACTGACGGCATTCCTTGCTCAAGGCCTCGACTATGAATGTATGAGGGTGCCTCTGAGCTTGGTCTGACCTGGACAATGTATGTCATGGACGACGCCAATCGAATCCCTTGTGACCACCATATAGCATTATGAGGACCAGCTCCCAGACGTCGCGTCCTTCTCGTATCAGATCAAGGAGCCTCGTGTTATCGCCCGATTCCCTGATCAAGACTTGGCTCATTCTTGAGTAAGTCCTCGCTGATCCTTGAGGATCTTCACATATCTGTCCCCATCTCCTCAGCGCTTCTGCTGCAGCTTCCCGATCTTGACGAATTGCCTCGCAACAAGCCGCGTCGACATCGACGATCCAATTGGTATGTTTACCAAGGAAGTGTGCGACTGCTTGGAAAAGCTCAATGAAGAGCGTTCCATGACCCTGAATCCCCATGCAGAAATTGCTCTGCGTCGGCGTAAGCGACCTGCGGTCGACGGACACCTCTAGAATCGTATGGCAAATCTCGTGTAGCACGGTTTCTGCTCTATCCAGATATCGACGGTCTGCTTGTTCGGGCGCGCCAGGGTCATCGTCTGGATTGATCACTATCTTGACAGCGTGGCTCTGTTGATGGGTATCGCAGCGATAAGTACAAGCTGTAAAACCCCTATACCGCATGGTGTTGGGACTCGCAAGGACAAAATCGCAACTCTCGAAGAGCCGGCCCCCAAACATCAGATCGATGAGGCACTTAGCAAGCGCTTTGACTTCATCTGAGGATTGGAAGAAGGATCTAAGATCCGTGGTGGCCAGTCTCTGGCGCAGTTCGGCTCGAGCCGATAGTTGCAATGGACTCAAGGGGCGCCGATTGAATCCTTCGATATATTCCTGGATCCATGTGTGGCTGCGCGAAGTTGGGTTGATGGTGATGTCGGAAGAAGGGTAATGAAACCGACAGCACGGTGGTAGGGGTGGCGGTGAAGCTGTCAGGATCGCTCCCCATGGGTAGGTCACATTGTGGTCCATCTCTTAATGATCTCTGCTTCATTCTTAACCTTGTCTTTGGCTGCGAATTCTTATATACCTTTCACCTCCTCTTTTCTGCTACTTGGTTCTGTATCGATTGGTTGGTTCTGTTGGTATTGCTGTCAATGTCCTGGAGATTCAATGCAGCAACAACGGCAGGTGGTGGTGATACCGAATCAGGAGAGGTGTGTACGTGTTTATGGTGTCGAAGGTATGCAAAGAGTAGACCACAGAGCGATCGCGGGTGCTTTACAGCTGGCAAGGGAGACGGTCTCCTATCCAGCAAAGAACCGACCTGTAGCAAGTGCAAAGCGCGTCAGCTTCCTTGCCAAGCCCGAATGGCCATAGTTAAGACCACCAACCATGCAAGACTAGGGCGGAGGCTCTTACCAACAGTGATGGTTTCCTGGTTGATTTTAGGGGCAGTATCAACCCCGCCGCAATGAGCGAGAACAGTCAGGAAGAGTCCTGAAGGCGCTCTCTCTTGAATTCAATCCTCCTCTCGTTGGCCCCGAGCGACTCGAAATAACAGCGAAAGTGTTGGAGATAGGAGCCTTGGTACTGCTCCACGGCAGTTCAAAAGGACAGATACGCTCTTGTTGGGCAATAAAAGATCTTGAGTGTGTAATGACTACACAGCTATGCCTGCTGGGAGTCTGATCGATTCAAAGCCGGGAGACAGTGCGCAAGGTAGGGTAGAAAAGGTAATGTTGTGAAGGTCAAAGCTCAACTCCTGGTACGCCCTGTCTGCACGTAAAACTCGACAACTTGATGTCTCCCCAGTGAATAAGCATGAGATTCTACAAGCTAGGACAAGTGGAGACTAATGGGGCTAGATATGATGTAGTAATGATGAGCATCGAGGTGGTTTTTGCTAGTTCTATGCAATGCTTACTCGTCAGGATACGGGCCTCGAAATTACTTATCAAAGCTTTTCCTTCACAGGCATGGACAAATTCCATAAGACCAGGCAGCAGATAACGTCCACCAATAGAGCTCAATTAAGGTCCAGTGCACCACAGGGTTCTTAATGATTAGAGAAGGCCTGTGGAAATCTCTGTCAAGATCAGACTGAGACAATCCGGAACACCCTGTGGAGACTCCACCAAAACGTGTTTGGGCTAATTGCGGCTGTGTCTGTGAAACTTATTTGGAGGCTCTTCACCTTTAGATTTCGATAAGCATCCAGTAACTCTTCAAGTCATCTTCAATCTGATCCTCCCTTTGATCGTAGTGACCACGCTCTGAGCAAGATATGCCGGCTATTGAGGGCGGAATGCTTTCGAGCCTGATAATAGCCCTGCAGGCGTTGCTGGTGGTAATTTACTTCCTGCTCGTTCTTCGGCGTGTCCCTGTGTGGAGCCCGTTCCATCTACTAGGCCCAGATGATACTCCATCGGCGCCTACGTCGTTCTTCACAGGATTGACAGCTCATGGTAATTCTCTTCTCGAAGTACAACGGGCAGTGCAGCTAACGCAGCTCTATAGTAGTGCAGCTCATCGACCTTGGCGTCAACAATTATCTTGGACGACAGGCTCAGGCCCGCGACCTGGCGCCCTGTTGCAACAGACACACCTATTGCCGCGACGTCGCATTCCCTACGAGCCTATCCCTTCATGATCTTCTCAAGAAGCCCCCTTACCTATTCAGGAGCCATCTCGAAGCCTTCAAACGCATGAAGGAACTCATAAGCTTAGCAACACTCCAAGGGGACATTATACCATCGCGGATCTTGAATGAATTTGCTGCGTGTCTGGACTATGTCTTCTTCGGCACGACTCTGATGTCTCGAGTCGATATCTCCTGGTGCACACTGGGCGAGATCATCGAGGATTGCGTCGCGTACACGAGTGCAAAATCCACGTGCAGTACGCACCGACAGGTGCATTATGTCACCATAACGCTCGACCCCTCAAAGAAGCCCGAGAGAAGTCTACTGAGACGCTGCTACCAGAATGACATCGACGCAGTTCTCCCGGAGTGGCTAGAGAGGGTTTTCGGCTCCCTCGTCCACGAAATGTGCCACGCGCGTCTTCTTCTCTCCATGGACCGTTTGCAGTTCTTCGTTGGAGACTTCCTTCGCGTATACGGTAGTAAAGGCCACGGTTTGGCAATCGAGAGCTTATTTAAGCACGTTGCTGGGACACTCGAACGAGCTGACATGCTCCACTTCGACATGCAGCGGATGTTACACCGTTCTGTAAGAGACGACAAGCGTTTCCAGGACAAGGTCGTTCACCTTGCCGATGAAATCGACGGGTCTGAGCTCCGGACATCAGAGATCAGAAAGCTTCTGGTCGAACGTCTCCATGTCCCTGAGGAGCGGGTGAGATTGTATCGAAAGGCGATGCATGCAGACTATACGAGCTTGGAGATAGTGACCCTGATTCATGTGGCAGGGACGATGAACTTCAAGCTTGCAAAGGATAGGATTTGAGCTTTGAGGAGCTAGACAAGACGATGGCGTTGAGAAGGGGGAGGTTTTATAGAGTTGGATTAGAGAGATGAAAGGGTTAGAGGTTCTTAGAGCAGGAAGAGGAAAGAAAGACTAATCAACAAAGGTTCATACAGCTAGAGAAGGAATGTGTTTGTAAGGCTTGTTCAAGATTACAAGATAGAATTAGCTAGTTGGAAGAAAGTCCTTAATGCTCCCTCTTCAGCGTCCACAACTACCTGCCACCTAAATCTCTTTTCTGCCTTGAATTGTGATCTAGCAGCACGCAAACGTGGATGCGATCATCTTTGCGAAAGGGTTTGAAACTGCACAGAGCAATTATCGTGGCTCAATGAACGGCTAGGTAACATCATTCTTCTCAGCTACAACAACCCCTCCTACTCGTCCGCTAAGTTGTCAAATCGAACTCCATTGCTTTCCCTTCATTGCCTGTCCCCAATCACTGATAAAACTGCTCTTTTTATGCTCCCTTCCGTTTCCTCACCAGGCATCCCATCTGTTTTGCGTGTAATCCAGTTGTTGTAAGAACCGGCAGGGAGCTTCATTCAATTGGTAAGATGTCGTTCGCTCCACTTGTTTGGGTGCTGCCAGATCGACAATGACTGGATGGTAGAGAAAACGCTTGCATTGATGTTGTATATCGTATATTTAGAGACCGGTATTTCGAATTGCATATCATCCTGATAGCCATAATTGCTTGCTGATTCGTATGAAAGAAACTATATAGTAGCTAGAGGTTTTTAGATATAGAGAAAGCAACGACAGCATGACGAGGAACAGGCCGGCCAAGGACAAGCCACTTTTGGTCTCTCAATTCTAGTATGCTTGATGACTGGTCGACCTGTCCTGACATTGTACGCTTTCTAAAGATTGGTCTGGTTAATTACCGTCTGTCACCATGTATGGCATTCACTGATTCTAGACTCAAAGTTCATGTTATTGGACTTTCCCCTGAGTAGAAGTAGAAGAAAGAGACTAGCATGAGGTCTACGACATTGCTTTAATGTAGAGACTAATTGTAGGGCTGACGAGCGCTTGTCGCTTGTCGGCAAACCTGCTACATTGGGGCAAGACGCGGCAAGACATCGGATAGCGCGCCATGAAAGATAACCTCAACCCATGCTCTCTTGTTCATTTTGCATTAGTGTAAACCTTTGATGATACGGCTGTTTCGGATCCTGCAATAAGCAGGATCATTCTCGGCTATCTTCACGGTTCTTGAGCTCTATTCCGTGTAATAGGTGAGGATCGAGCAGTCTCAGAGCCTAGCTCAATGCCGTGTAGTAGGTAAGAATCGAGCAGCCCCGGAGCGTAGCTCAATGCCATGCAACAGATGAGAATCAAGCAGGCACTGAGTTGTAGCACAGGCTTCAAGATTCTCTTTGAGCAACTTACTGAGTTCCTCTGCCACATGCCGCAATGACAAGTCCCTGGTGAAAGTCCAAAGCCTCCCTACCCAGGGAAACAGGCCGCTAATCAAGGTTGTCAACGCTTATCACTGTCTGATATCAGTTTCCTGCGGAAATGCAAGCCACTCATAAGGTATCTCGCGGTACGAAGCACTGCCTGTAGGCTGTGTCCACGGAGAGCTCGCCCAATCTGGAGCCATCGACAGTGCGTTGTGGATCGGTCTGCTTGCAGGCGAAAAGGCGACATGACGAACAGTGGGTATACCGACGAGCTTCGAGCGAAAGCCATAGTAAAGTGGACTTTTGGACTTGCAGGCAAGCCGGTGCCAGCATCGCCTGCTGGATGCCATGTCCAGCAAGACCGGTGCTGATATCTCATACCAAGCTGAAGGGAAATTATTGGGCCGGCCAAAGTTGTGTCACTTGAAAACAGACATCCGATGAAGGCTGTGTAGATGAATATGGTGGATTCCGTATAGTCTAAAATCTCTTTCCCTTCAAATGTTTGTCTTCCGACCCTTGGTCCCCGGACGCCCTATGGGAATAGAAGCTCGTTTGAGGAATCGCTTTCGAGAAAGGGTAGGGTTGAGAGAAAGTGGCGGAAGCGGAAGCGTAAGTGGAGGATGAAAAGGCGGTGGCGGCAGATGAAGAGGAGGAGGAAGAAGCCGAATTAAGTGCGCTATTGCGTCCACAGTGATGGTTCCCTCGCTTATCCCTTTCACTAGGACTGAGTATGTGTCCTTCTCCGCCTCGATCAATCGAGCCGTATTCCACGGTGGGAGGCGCCAGTACCCGTCCCATATTCCGTATCTCAATATCAGGATGATCTCGAGAACATCTCGACCATCGATTATCAACTGGACCAGCCTATCACTTTCGTGTTGCGTCAGGTTCAAGAGCTGTGTTAGGCCAGCATGATTTCTCGCTGACTCTGGAAGATAATAGCTAATCTCGATCCATGTATAAGCGGCTTCTGCTCGTTTTCTCCGATCCTGGAACACAGAATTGTACAGATGGGCCTCCAGGCTAATGGTCCAACCGGTAGACCTTACAAAGAGATCGGCCATTGAGCGAAATAGCGCCTCGAAAATGGTACCGTGGCCTTCCATCCCGAGGTAGGTTATGCTTTCGAGACACGACAAGGACCTGCATTCAGCATAGCAGAGAAGAATGGTGGCATGACACATTTCGTGCAAGAGGGTTCCTGCAAATTGCAAGAGTCGAGAGCCAGTAAACCCTAGTTCCGATTCATCCGGATTTATCGTGACCTTGACTTCAAGAATCCTCCTCTGTGTGTCGCATCGACGGGTCACAGATGTTTCTCCCCTTATCCGTCGGTCCATGGCCCCAGGGCGCCTCACAACCAGTTCACATCGCCCAGAGAGCTCTCCGCAGAACTCCAGATAATCGAGGTATGTGAAAAGCTCTTTCGCCTTCTGTTGTGAGACGGCAGATGTCCAGGGATGTCCAGCCATCATCTTCCGTATCCCTGCTGAGTTTTCTTGTTGCTTTGGGTTGAGGGGTTGTTTTTGCTTTGGGTTGAGGGGTTGCTTTGGAGCTTGTGTAATCCTCCGAAAGGTTGCGCTACTACAGGACGATGATTTGATTGCCAGTCCGTTGACGCATTCTTGACAGGAACCGCATGACGGAAAAGCAGGCGCCGGGTTCTCCCAGGTTGCACCTTGGACTGGGACTGAGGCTTGAATCATTGTTTTGACAACCTATGGAGTATTGGACCTCGGCCAATGTTCTTCTCGGTATGCTCAAACCTCTTTCTACCGGTTATACGTACAGTAATCGTTTGGCCTGTTGTAACTGTGCTATCTCCGTTGCTGAGAGGATCTCTACGTCTAATGAGACGGGGCGACCGCAATACCGTTGTGATAAGGGCTGAAAAGGGCTGAAAAGGCAAGCTTGGTGTTGACGCAGCAGGAGACGGTCTACTACTGGTAAGGAAATCAGCATGCTTCCCATTCAAGCTTGACGAAAGCCACGATACCAACATACTACTGACAGTGACGGTGTTGCACTGGTTCCCCAAAACTGCACCGGTTCCTCAAGACTGCACTGATTCCAGAAGAGTGACGCGTATCCGTACGGCTAGCTCTCAGAGCCTTCTCTAAAGAGGTGCTCGTGCTTTTGCAGTGCCGAAAAGATTTCCCAGCAGCTTGATTGAGGTCGAGTCGAGATCACAAAGCTTGGTGGGTGCGTGATGGCGGAAAAAAGAGGTGGTTGAGGCAGGATCAACAACAACAGACTAAGTAAGTGAGCAGCGTTGTGGTGATGTCCAAGTGTCTCCACAAGTCAAGCCGCTGCTCAGTCGCCCCCGTTTGGTGGCCCGGCAAACAAGTTGCCGTATCAACAGACTAGGACACATTCGTTGGGCAGTGTGTATTACATGAGTATCTTCAGGTGCTGCTATGTTACTAGTTCAGTTTGAAAAGGAATGCTCGCCGGAGGAGAAGCTTTTGCAGCTCCATATGAACGTTAAGTTTTCACAAGCTTGGACAGAAACTGAGGGGCCGCACAGATGGCAGTGTCGAGCTGGCATTCAAAGCGAAGCTCATCTTCCGGCTTATCATTTTTCAGGAGGTTTTCCACCAGCAGCTCTTCATTCAGTTCCAGGAGTGCTCAGTAAGCAATTTCAAGCCACTTTGGTCTGACTACACTACTTTCCACTCGAAGCCGCTCTGGTTGAATTGGGTTTGTCGTCCCAAACGAGTCCGTTCAATTATACAACCGCTTCTAGTGTCGTATAGCCCTCATGGAGCAATTATGGAAACATTCTGACCTTCTCGTGGGAGATTATGAGCTGTTCGACCAGTATATCCTCTTTCTCCTCGTCCGCTAAGCCTGGGAGCTTAAATACGACTCGAGCGAAAACATGTTGCTTTGCTTCTCTTGATTATACCACACCATCCATCGAAGATACAGTTGCAGGTTGAGATCTATCATCTTATGGCTCCGTAGCACACTGGCTATCCTCTTCAAAAGGCCAGCGAAGGCCGTGTCGACGCCTAGAACTCGGAGACGATCCTCCACGAAGAGAGTCTCTCGTTCGACGAACATGGCTATTTGAGCATAGCAAAGCTCAGGTATAAGCATCAAGAGGAGTCTTTGCTGCAATCGTGTATTTGACTGCAGGGGAGGATCTCGAATCGGATCAAGTTCGATCTTAGCGCGGTGCACTTGCTGGTGTTCCAAGCTTATCATCTGGTACGCTGTGTATCCCAACTTGCCCTGCTTATACAGCACTCCCTCTCCTGTCAGGCGGATCTTGATGCGTGGCATTAGGCTGGATCGGAAAAACACCTTATTGGCGCCGGAGGCAAAGTCGTTGAGCAGAGCATTGGTGAGCGGGACCCCACCGGAAGGTTCTGTTGCGATATTTCTCATGGTTCCAAGTGCCGCGATTGTTCTGAGGCAAGAGCCGAGGATTCAGTGTCGTCTTTGACCCACTCTGGGAGCTTCCGGTAATCGTAGCACGATGGGAACGAATCCAATAGATCACAACAGGACCTTCAATTACTCCTCTTTGCCTTTCGTCTTTTAGATGTCGCGATAGTCAACCGGTAGTGGTAGTCGCGATCTCCCTGTTGGAAGTTCCAACATTGATTGCGGCTCCTATGCAAGTCGTTAGCTGTGTCGCTGGCATTTAGAAGGTTTAAGACAGTACCAGGGGATGCCATATCTTAAGAGCTCAAGCGCACACAAATATGTGCCTCAATGCGCTAAGAAGCTGCAAGTCTCATCTCGATCCAGGAATTATCGATACCAGCTCCTTATAACCCAGCTCTGATACCGATCTCCAAGACCAACCCTCGGGGATCTTTTCTCTCTTCTCCGACCAAAATATTTAGTATACTATATCCATGTTTCTTTATATCATAGTAAAGAGGGTTCAATTACACGATGGCGAAACTCTTGCTAATGTTATGATTTGAGCAAGATTTAAGCAAAGGCTCAATCTCCGTAATCTCGGGCCTTCGAACGCAGACGATACGGTATGTAGTGACATCAGTCCGAGTCCGACAATCGCTGACCGCCCATGCACATGTAGCTGGAGATGGTAGTAGCAGCGACATTATAGATGACTCCCAGACTGCGACGAGGGCTCCGATCCTTTACTGCCGAACTAGTCAGCGTCGTGAATTGACACCATACCAATCAAGTTAACATGCTTACCTTCAGACGCCGATAAGCATGGATCCTACGACAAGTTGCTACCTCTGGATGTTCTCACCCATACTGCCCATGCCCGGCGTTTGATAGACATATATATTCTGCGCGCGGAACTGAGTACGACCCTCCATCGTCATCCTTAGTCCAATCAAGAACGTCCGTGAACTCTTCGCTGATGGTTTTCTTCATGTTATAAGATGAGGTGCAGCCGCTGCTCAAAGGGCCAGCTGCACCTCGACCACGACCACGAGATGGCGTCTAAGCTTCGGGGAATGGACCGGTGGGGTGGTGGATCACATTCCTTCTTTCCGTATTCTCTGTTCCTGACCTAGCTGACCTTTTGTCAAAGCCAACGTCCTCGCCGCAGACCGATATGTCTCACGGTGGTCTCCATTAAAGAACAACTTCTGTTCGATCAATGACCTCGTCGTTGGCTGAATTCTGTAAGGGCTTCACCACTCCCTTTTGTCGGTCATCTTTGTGCTTGTGATAGAGCACCTCTCGTTAGAAGAACCGATGTACTCGAGGTAAAGTAACAATAGACACAATAGATGAAAGGAGGCTGTTCGCTGCTCGCTCGCGATAGACAGGAGTAAATGCTTCTCTCCTGGGTGTGGCCAAACATAGAGGAGCTGAATTTGAAGAAAAATGTTGCTGTCAGGGATAAACCTAGAAATCTATCTCAACGCTCCAATGGTATTCGAGGCTGCTGCTTGTGGAATGATTTTCTCTCCAATTTGAAAGCGTTGGAGAAGCTGGACTGGAAGATTTCAGGTAGGTACCCAGGCTCGACTTTGCTCGTGAAGACTTCAAAGACGGAGATCAGGACAAAAGAAGCCCACCCAAAGGGGCATCCATCAGCTAGCAGTCTGGTAGGACCGATATAGAACAGAGTAGCCCATAGGGTAAAGCTGAGGTTCTGTGAACAGGTGTTGGTGGAAGATCTTCACGGGAAATTTCCCTGTCATGGCTTGAGCACCAAACTAGCGGAGCCATTATCATGACATCGTTGCCCCGTCTTTTTGTCGAGGATGTTCAAAGCTTGTGACTGGTGGAGCTACAAATGAAGCTCCTCAATCTAATCCGAGTGTTCAAGCTGTGCATATCAAAGCTCCAAAGCCTTGCAGCCGTTCGACTAGTCGACACCATTCTTTGTCTGGCCCCTTGATACTTGTCCTAGCTCGTTACCAGCAATCTTAGGGACAGGTTCTGTGGGCATTGGGAGTTGCACAGAATTAGCTGGAATCATCCGATTGCTCATCCTCCACGACACCAGCTTTCGCTCTGATCCTTCGCACTTTCCAAGCCTGTGATTCGACATACCTGGTAAGGAGTCTCTGTGACAATGACAAGGTCTAAAAATTCTGCTCACAGAGAGGCAGCCCCGGAAACTGAGACTCGACATCTCTTGTAGCCTCACGTGCCGTTGAAGCGTCAAGATAAATCTGTAGGATCATCCATCACCGAGCTATGGCGTCTCCTGGTAATGTCCATCGCCTGTCAACAATCCACGACCTAGCTGACGAATTGAACGTAGGGCCTGCAGTGGATACTGGAACCGTCGAGCCTGAGGTACAATCGACGAAGAGACGCAAGTGACCTCGACTCCCATGCTGCCGATCATCATCCTCCAACCTCAAAGCTTCGAGACCATCAGTCTATGACTACCTGGAGCTTTTGCAGTGGGTCAAGGAAGACACAGAGGCTTCAAGCCTCACCGCGGAACAACGTCAGATACTCGATTGCGTAGGAGACATCGTATACAACTCTTCGAACACCGCCCTATCGGCGGAAGTACTCCATGCCTTCGCATCTTATCTAGACAAAGTGTTCTTTCGATCCGCTCTCATGTCGCGAATTTCCATATCTTGGACAGAGGAAGGTGCCTTGCGGAGCAGAGGCGTAAATGGCCACACCAAATACCGAAAGTCTTGCGTGTATCACCAGCAAGTTCATCGCGCCATCATTGAGCTGGATCCGACGCAAAATACCGGCGAGAACGATGCGGATTGGCGACTGAGAGTCCTAACCACATTGGTTCTCGAGCTCTGCCACGCTTATATCGGTATCTTTGTTAATCGGGAGATGTTTCTCGTCGAGGAATGTCTGAGCATTATCGCTATCGGAGGGCATGGCATCGCCTTTCAAAAGCTGTACCAGCTGATCGCTGATGTACTCTATTCTGAAGCCGGAGTGTTCATCCATCTGGATAGGTCGCTTTGGCCGAAGGTGCGGGACAACAAGAGAAGAACGAATGAGCTCTTTGCGACGGAGTCGGCTATTGAGCAGCCAGGTTTAACGAATGAGGAGAAAGTGGACCTGCTTGTTGACGATCTAAAGATTACTCGTGAGAAGGCTCAAACCTTCCAGCGATTGCTTTTCGAGGGATATACAACTTTAGAAGCCATCGTCCAGCTGAGCCGGCGGGTATGGGACGGAGCTTGGATCCTTTATATCCACAGAGGTCATTCTGAGGAGGAGGAGGAGGAGGAGAAGGAGATAGACGGTTAAGCTGAGGACGGAGGTGAAGAAATGTGTGGTACGTATATAGTTTAAGCTTGTTGGGCCCTGGCTGACCCAATCATGTATCAAGGTAGAAAGATGTCGGCAAGAAGACTCGGCAGACAACAACACGGACAAGTATGCGGCTTGACTCAATGGTTGAGTGTTCGTAAGATATGTTCACTCTGTTAACGAGCCTGCCTTTACTAATCGCTATGTAGGCAAATTTTGTAAAGACTCGGAGATCAACACATCCAGCAAGAGGTGTCGCTAAAAAGGATAGAGAGCAAGTAATCCCATTAAAATGAAGATCTTCAAATTTCGAATGGCATATGTCTCCTCAACCCAGCGTTACTTATCTCTTGTGTACGCAAAACCGAGAAGTAGTCCACCGCTGGTATAGGTTCTTTAACCATAATTCTTCATCTCTTGTATTCGCTGAGTTGAGAAAGATTGCACCAACCCCCCGACAGCAACAGAAGACAAGACTGCCACAACAGAGATCGAAGAACAGCCTCAGCCAAAGCAACAAGACGTTCGAGGCGTTCCACCATCTATTCGGACATGGTAGCGGAAACAACGTATGGGATAAGAATTGAGGCTTTGAAAAACGGTTTAGTATTCTGAGTATATCGGAAGCACTGTTTGCGTGCCGATATTGATACTGCGAGTGCGGGCTTGTACTTGTTCGAATGGTAAATCTCCTCCGTTCTCGACATTCACTGGGAACCATTTTCGCGTATAGACGATGGATTGGTTAAACAAGAACGACCTGAAAGGAAGGCAGCAAATTAATTAAGTTAAATCAAGGCCTTGAGATCCATGAAGAACAGGGTTCAGGAATTGACGATGGACCAAGAACGAGCCAGCAGGAGGGCAGCAAAACGAGGAAGAAGCAGGCTGTCCAAATCATCAAGCTGTGATTGTCGTCTTTGTCGCGGAAGAGATGAGGCAAGCGATCCTCCCCCAATGTTCTGGTCCCCCATTTTTGATCTGAATTCTCATTCACCCCTCCAACCCCACCCCTCCGGAACCCTATCCCTCATCTCCGGCCTCCACCACCCCCCACCCCCAAATCAAACCCAACACCTCCAACCTCCCAAACCCCCTCCCCAACAACCCATCATACCCCCCCGGCCCTCTCCATCCCAACCCCCAACTCCTCCCCAACCTGCCTCTCCAGCGCCTCCTTCTCCGGTTTCACATTCTCAATCCAATTATCCAGCTGCAGCATCCTACCCACCACCTCCGCATCCCCATCCGCCGGACACTCCAGCCACGTATCCTCATCGATCTGCAACCCCAGAAAATCATCCACCGCCCAGCACGCCATCTTCATGACATTCTCCCACGCCAGGCCGTGCGCTGTAGGCCCATGTTCGATGAGCGCGTCTTCGATGGTTCGGTGGTGCCAGGACGCGAAGATGGCGATGTAGGCGTGGCAGAGCTCGTGGAGGAGGAGGCCGAGGAGGTAGTCTAGGCGTCGTCGCCGGGTCTCTGGGCTAGCGGAAGGGCAGGGCGAGGGACGTGTGAGCAGGATGTGCATAGTGTGGCATTGTTGGTGTGTGGGACAGGTGTGCACGGGCTGGACTTCGCCGGCGTGGGTGACGGGCGGGTCGGTGTAGAAGTGGATGGAGCAGCGGTGCAGGACCCAGCCTGAGAAGAGGAGGTCGTCGAAGCAGGTGGCGAAGATTTCTACGTCGGCTAGGGTGATGTCGTGGCTATCGGGGTCTTCGGTAAGCTTGGTGTAGAGTGCGCGGAAGGTGGAGATGGCGGTGTTCTGCGGGTGGGTTAGTATGTTCGAGGCGTGCCAGCGGTCGTAGTTGGTTTTGAGGTTCCAGCAGTGGTGGCGGCTTGGGAGGGGGGAGGGGGCGGAGGGGTCGGTGGAATGGAAACAGGGGAGCTGGTCGACGAGTTGGTGGTAGGTGAGGCGGCTGGGTGTGGGGTCGAAACTGACGGACGCTTGGGCTTTTTTGGGATAGCAGCATGGAGGAATTGAGAGCTGTGAGAGATGATGACCGATGCGGTTGATGTGAGTGGTGTCCATGAGATTAGTTGGTGAAGGGGATTTGGGTATCGGGGCTGCCTCCTAGGTATCTTAAGATCTGCTTGATGGATTGACTGGATTTGGTGATTGCACGAACAGAGGTGTGTGCGGATGGCGCGTGTATGGAGATGACTCTATGAAAGTGCTGGGAAGACTGTTCATACTCTTAGGGAAGGAAGGAGGGAGAAGAAGACACAGCAAACAACAAGAAAGGAAACAAAGCATTGTGTTGTGTTGATGGAGTGTGGAAGTCATGAACAAACAACGCAGGAAAACAGGGGATAAAGAGCGGATAAAGTATCAACGAGATTGGGTTCACAGCAGGCGACCTCCAGTGCCATCCGGGTTCAATCTGCAGTGAGCAATGTCTTGAACCATGACACAGGACTAAGAATATAGGTACATGGAGAGACAACGACTACGAAGACTCTCGACGTGCGTGGCAGATTCTGACATGGGCTGTATCCATGGATGAACAAGACCATGGTACATGTAAGAAAGACGAAGTAGGAGCAAGCAGGAAGCTCCTTAAGTAGATGGATTTGATGCCAAGCCGTGGTGACTTCTGAGATGTCCAGTGAACTGGGAAGCTTCCTCAAGACTATGAAGCCGGGCTTCACAATGTGAGCAATCCGCGAATTAATCTTTAACGGAGTGGGAAGCTTCCTCAAGGCTATGAAGCCGAGCTTCACAGAATGAGTTCTCCCTTACGAACAGCATCAGCAATGTGGGAAAAGAACAGCAGGCTGGTGTGAAGAGAAACTCCCTGTGAGATCAGCGAAAGCTCATTAGCAAGGTGAATCTCCTATGATTGGACTCATTCATTCAGAAACTGGCATCGAAGGTGGGTTCATTCTTTGGTTAGCAGTCTTTGAAAAGGGAATGGGTTCGACACAATAGCTTGAAATGCTAGTTCATGCAAGATTCTTTGCGGACTTTGAGTCCGCCGCAGTGCACACAACAAGGATCATTGCAGTACTCGATTCGCTAGACTCACAGTGACTGCATACGAGTACATTGGTAATGATGATTGGTATACCTCTAAAACCTAGTCCTTTGTGTCCACGAGACCGTTCGCTATCGCAACATAATTCGATGGTAAAGGTAGTTTCCGACCACGGTTGTTCCAGAAGAAAGCTGCTTTGGGTCCCTGGAATAGCAACCAGACGGCCTCCAAAGGTTCATAGTGGCTTTCTAAGAGGGCATCATAGTATGTCGCAGCTTCTTTACTAATCTTCAGCGCCTGCGAGATCTCTGTGTGTATCTCCTCCGAACTTGTGGCTTTCTCTTCGATGAAATAAACCAGGTTCTCCATCTCCCATATAGTTCCATCATCTTTCTCAACGTTCAGCGGAATGTGGCCGTCGTCCGTGTCTCTGGGACAATGGCCGTCTATCAACTCGAAAGCCGGGAGATTAAAATGGTGCAGACCCTCCTTGAAACACTTGTACATCAACTTCTCCCAAGCACGACCATGCCCTCGAAAGCCCCGCTGTTCAAGGGCCTCTTCAATCGAGATCTTTGAATTGTCTGAAAAGATTCCGATCCAAGCATGGCACATTTCGTGGAGCAACAGGATCAGAAGGTGACCCAAGCGTCCGGGCGAAAAACTTTGATCATCCTCTTCACTAAAGTCCGACGTACGGTTGATCTCGATTGACACAGTATGGCACTGCTGATGGTCGTAGCACATATGCGAAAGAGTAGTCATAGCGTGATGACCCTTTGCCATCTCAGCCCATTGAATGGAGCACCTTGGCATGATCTGTCCGTCGAAATAGAAGTCGTCGAAGCAGGCTGCATATTGCTCCATGTCATCATTACTGGGGCGTATCGGACCCAAATTCCCTAAGACGGATTCATGGAGGATTTGGAAAGCATTGACAGCCTTGCTTTGCTTCGCCGAGAGTCTTGCTTCCTTGCATCGACTGTAGTCGGTCAGACATTCCCAGGGGTCGGGATATTTATTACCATCCTTGTCACGGGAGGTGCTATTCACTGTCGTGAAGACAAAATCTTCGCATCTGGTGGGTGTATCGAAAAAGGGGGGCTTGGCCACAAGATTGTCGAAAGTCCAGGAGCTTGGGTTAACCTCGTAGTCTTCGCTGCCATCATAATCGCAGCAGGGCAACTTGTCCGATTTCTCTAGCATTTTGCCGATGCGGTTGATGTGAGTTGTGTTCAATGTCAAAGCTTCGGATGGGGCTCAAGTAGTGCTCGATTTGATCTGATGGGTAGATATCGGTATAAGGTCTGCGTTTCTGTGCTACGCAATGTTTTGAGTTGCCCGGATTGCGGAATTAAATAGTCGTATCCTGATCTTGTGATATATAGTATAATGTGTTGACACTTTGAGAGCATGCGTTATCTTTGGTGAATCGGGTCACTCTTGAGAACAACAGGCGAATAGAAGTGTTGCTGTGCTGGCTTTCCCATGGATCTGAACACTGGGATCCTGATAGCAGGACTATCAGTCGGTTCTTTCTTTGAACTTGATGTACCAGTAAGCTCAACCGAATTTCGAAATTTGATTTACAATGTTGGCGACCTAGACCACCCTTGTGGCCTGTCCTAATGTCGATTCTTCACAAGCTCTCCGAAAAAGGCAGATTCTCCCCTGGCAGCCATCCACGGATGGTTCTTGGGAAGCTGTCAAGCGCGGGCTCTTTGCCAGGGCCCTCTAAACTGGAATGATCCACCCACAGTCCAACAAAGCATCTGACAAAACATCCTCTGATGGCGAGACTACAAAAGCCATCGCAGCTTCATTCGAAATACTTGACGATGTAGATTTTCATGGAGTTGCGAAATTCTTGGGATATTCGAGGCAAAAGTGGGGTCCCACATTAGTTTTGACCCTATTCCTTGTGTTGCAGCTATGCTGTTACTTGAACCTCGTCTCAGACAACTTCCAAGAGCGCCAAGGGATCAGTATCATTGTCAATTCCGTCCGAGGTCCGCTGGGCAGATTTCCTCAGATTGCCTAGTTCCTCCGCAAAGTTCGCTTCCAGAACGTCCATGATTTCTTTCGCTTTGATATGATGGGACCTCTTCTCACCAGAAAGTAGCTGCTCGGCCGCTACCAAGCATAATCGAAGGCATCTTTGCATGTGGGCGAGAGATAGCTTGCGTTGCTCTTGAATGCTGGCGTGTTTGAACCATAGATAAGAGGCTTCTGCTGACGGAGTGACAGGGTGCCGCAGTGCGAGGCAGGCAGTGTGGAACTCGGGCTTCCAACTCCACTGCTGGCAAGACACCATGAAGGCATCGTAGGTTTCTCGATCTATATAAGCCTGATCGGTGTTTCGGAGGATACGATCGACAAGATAAATTCCAGCACCACCGAATGCGAATCGTTTCCCTCTACAATCACTCGAGCTTGCTAGTATAGCGACGAACTTTTTCATGGATTCTGCCAAGCCAAATCCATACATATCAGTGTTGATAACATATTTCGTGAAGATAAGCCTCCACGCAAGCCTACACTGTTTCACAGTCTCAGGAAGTACTCCTGGATTAGGACGTTCAATTGCGTCTTCGTAATAAACCATACTTTTAACATGCGCATACTTCGCTTCGTCACAAACTTCACCTGTATGTAAGGTCAGAGCTTCTTGCGACGTACGTATGGACTCGGAGTCGCCCTCGAGTGTCGTCAGCAATAAAGAGCAACAAAGTTCCTTATTTCGTAAGCGGCTGAGCCAGTCCTGCACCGGACCAGTTCGTCCCTCGATGATGAGTAGAGGGATCAATCGGACTAAGAGGCCCGTGTGAACGCGGAGGATGGATTGCCAGTTCAACCTTGCCGACCACATCCAGTTGACGACCATTGACCCAATTTTCATTGATGCTAAAGCCTCAATATCTGCGGCGCCCCCAGATTGTCGATGATGATTCAGGAACACGTAAGGCGCGTTCAAGTACTTCTTGGCTAGATCTATCGATGCGGTGCCCGCAGCAATGTGGGTTTTGAATGCCAGAGTAATGCTCCTAATGTCATTTGTCGAATAGTGCTTGAGCGTAGTGCGGAAGGATGGCGGTTCTGGAAACCGTGCTGGCAATATCCGTATCCCGGACTCGAAATGGGGGCTAGTAAGAATAGCATTCAAATGTCGGTCAGTAGTATTCCGTCCAGTTGGAGCGACTTTTGGATGTTCCCGGTCAAGAGCTTGGGCAAAGGACGTGTTCATGAGGGAGAGAAGACGCTGGGAGTCTCGCCGGTTGATGGGTAGAGGGGGGTGGATCACCGAAGCGAGATGCTTCCAGCTGAATATTGATGCACCTCTCATCGTGGGCAGGCCTGACAAGCTAGGGCGGATGGCGGGGGATCATCTAAATGTTCTGGTCAGCCAGTACCCAAATGCTCTGATTCACTTCATGAGTGACCTTGGTACCAGCCCTGGGCCTTGAAATATAAGTCTGCGGACACGCACAAGCAGTCGCCACCACAGAATCGGCGGGGAAAGGAGAACTATGAGGATTGTTCAAACAGCAGTAATGACGCTTGCTGTTGCATGGAGTGGTTTAGTTTGCTCCGGGCAAAGCTGTAGGGCTTAGCGTGATCCTCGCGCGTACTTTAATCCGTTACCAAGTGAAGAGAGAAAGCATCTTCACCATCATACCTGACACAACACTCCACCCGTTATCCTCCATTCTCTTCAAAGCACACCTCTTCATGTGAAATCTCAATCTCTACCCCCTCGCTATCTCGACGCTTCTTCCTCGCTTCTCGTCACCCATCCTACTCCGTCGGCTGGTTATCACGAATTGATGCGCACTTCTTCGCAAGCAAGAGGCATAAGCACACGAAACTCCTAAAGCTGGACTTCCTACCACTTGACCCTATCAATACTGCTGCACTATCATACTTCCGCACTCCTTACAATGTCAGAGGTTAAGGCGAGGCCTTCAGGCCCTCGGGGTAGAGGCTCAGGTCGAGGCGGTCGCGGAGGATTCAACTCACGGGGCGGACGAAGCGCCAATCGACCAACAAACGGAGACACGCCGGAAATCCACGAAAACTCTTCTATCGAGGACGAGGGAGAATTGGGCGAGCTCAAGAAACATTATGCTTCGAAGCTCGATATGATCAAGGAGATGTTCCCCAATTGGACGGATGAGGACATTGTCTTTGCTCTGCAAGAGACGGATGGCGATTTGGAGAGTACGATTGATCGGATCTCCGAAGGTAAGCGATCGTCACATGCGGATAATCCTCCTGCAGAATTGTCTTCGCTGATTCTGCTGGTTCAGGCAACATTTCTCAATGGGGAGAGGTCAAGAAGAAGACCAAAGATCGCTCTCAATTAAAAACCAAAGACCCAGCAACGTCCTCTACCGATTTAACAGCCCCATCGACTCGAGGAGGGCGGGGTCGCGGCGGTCATGATGGTACACGCGGAGGTCGAGGCCGGGGCTCAGATCGTGGTCGAGGAGCATATCGTGGCGGCAGAGCCGGGTCCACAGCTAATGGACCACGCAACGCTCGTCCGGAGAAGACCACAGCGGAAACTAGTACAGACACTGGCGGCTGGGATGAAGCGCCAATAACGAGTGAGGTGATCGGCGGCTGGGACCAGCCTGCGGATAGTGGGACTACACCCCTCGAAGCGTCGTGGGAAAACGTGACGGTAGCTGAGGCTACTTCAACGCCTGCGCCTGAACCGCCCAAGCCAAGTCTAAAGCCTGATGGTACTCGTAGCTGGGCCAGTATCTTCAACAAACCTGCGCCAGCACCTATCCCGAAGAAGGCGCCCCAACCTTCTGATCTAGGTGAAGAGCCTGCAGCTGAGGCTTTCCAAGACCAGCAACAAGATTTTGTCGCAGAGGACATGCCCGGGCTACCACCGCCTGTGCCTATGGACGACGCAGGTCCAGAAACTGTCAGTACCCCACCAGCTTCAGCTATTACACCCTCGGAGCCGGCCCTTGATATCACTCCCTCCAAGGATAGGTTGACGGAAACGAATCTGGAGCAACTTCCGGATGTCTCCGAACCAGCACCTGTGGCCACGGCTGCGAGCACAGCAGCCAGTACTGTTGATCAACGTGTGGCAGCCGGTAGCAGTACCCCACTGCATGCTTCTCAGCAACAAACTGATACTCGACCTCCGTTAGGCGGGTACGCCACGAGTGCGTACAAGGCAACTGGTATGCCTGGGCGTTCAGCGAGTTTTCAACGGAAAGTGATGGAGCAACAAGAAGCCGTTGTAATGCCCGGAAAACACGCAGTGGACCGCGCAGCGGTGCAATTTGGAAGCATGGGCTTGAATGGGACACCAGAAGATTTGGATGTGGATAGCGATCGGGAAGAGGCCGAAACGCGTGCCCAACCACCTCAACACTCTCCTATTGCGCCCCGAGCTTCGCTTCCGCCAGCTGCGCAAGCTCAGGGGTTGCCAAGTCATTCTCCTGTTGGAGAAGCTCTTCCAACGCCACGACAGGCACCTGGACTACCGCCTCCCAATCAGCAGCCATCAATTGAGTCATCATTGCCAGAGCAGTCTGGTCAGCAGGCCGCCCAGTCAAACTATCCTTACAACCAGTACGGCAGTCGATATGCTGTCCAGGATGGCCAACAAGATGCGCAAGTTCCGGCACAGAAGGCGTACGAACCGTTTGGACAGCAATTGCAGCATTCACAGCAACAGTATGGCGGGTACCCATCAACTTCCCAGCCTCAAGCTCAGTCGCAGCAAACCCAGGCTCCACCACAGCAGTCTCAGTCTCAGATTGGCGCTTACTCGTCTGCTCCCAATGAGATGTCTTCTTACTACACCTCTGATAGCCAACGAAATGCGTATCAGAACTACTACGGGAGCTACGGTCAGCAGCCGCAGCAGACCCAGCAGATCCAGCAGACCCAGCAAGACTCCGGTACATCCCAGCAGAGAGTCGGGAGTGCCTACGGGACTTCAGCGCCAGAGCAAGCCTCTCAGTACGCTACGAGCCACCCTCACCAACAACCTCAATCCCGTTACGGCCAAGCCGCTGAGGCTCAGACCAGCGGACAATCCACTCCGAACCCGTCACTGCCAAGCCAGCAACAACACCAGGCCCAGCAAGGGCACCAAATGCACCAACAGGGTCAAGGTCACGGCGGCCAGCACGGCACATACCCCTATAATCACCCATACTACGCGAGCCCATATTACTCCGCCTACATGAGCCAGCAAGTGAACAACCATCCATATGGTCGAGATCGTCCCATGTTCGATGACGCTCGTCGCTACGACGAGTCGTACCTCTCTCATAATGCTCAATACGGTTACGGAGCCAGCCAAGGCGGGTACGGAGGAGGACCATTCGGCGGTGCGGGCGGAAAACAGGGCATGTATGGGCAACCACATCAGGGCTATGGGGCCCCTCAATCGGCGTACGACCAGCACTCGTCTTCGCCAGCAAGTGTGGGTGGGTTTGGTCAGCACTCGGCACCGAGCCGAGACGGGCCTGCTAGCAGTGGACTAGGCAGTTATGCACGCACTGGGTCCACGCAGCCCTCCGAAGGTCAGCAGCAATATGGCGGCGGAGCTTCGTATGGAGGCATGCCCGACGTCTTCGGTCGCACTCAAGCCGGCTACCCAGGGCAGAACCAGAGCCACGGACCTCAGCAAGGCGGGCAGCAGAGCGGAACCGAAGATTCGCTTCGCGGTTATGGGGACTCGAAAGGAGCCAGTGCGGCAAGCCCTGCACTTGGTCAGCCTGGTGGTCGTCCTGGTTCTGCTGTCAATAACATGCAGGGTCAGTCTGGGATGCCACCATCTCAAGGCCAAACCCAGGGTCAGCAGGGATATGGTGGTTACCCAGCTCATCACCCGATGCACGGACAGAGCTCCCAATACGGTGCCTCACCTGCTTTAGGCGGCCATCAACAATCTGCCGGCCAGAACCATCAAGCAAGCGGCTATGGAGCGTACGGCGCCGGATTCGGAGGGAATTACTACGGGGGTAACAACAATCGAGGTGGATGGGGAGCTAATTACGGGCACTGAAGCTCGCTCGAAATGCCCTACCGACCAATCTTCAGACTTCGGGTTTGGTAGGGGAGGCGAATGGTTTGTATGATAACAGCGGGGTTCTCATTTGCTGCACGTTCTGCGATCTCCTACTCCTCCTAGGCGTGGCCCCAAAAAAGAAGAAAGAGGCCCACAGACTGGTATGTCGCAAGCGGGGACAAAGAGGCGTTAGATGCAGCATGACAGTCGGTAGTAAAGCGTCTTCGAAGAAAAGACCAATATGAAGAACAACTTTTGCTGCATTCTATACATTGCATCTACGCCGGCTAGGTTTCGCCTAGCTAGAACTTATGACCCCTTTTGTCTTTCTCTTCTGGAAGTTGCTGCAGCCAACCCCCTTTCTGATACTGTCGCCCCCCTACCTACAGTGACTTCTACCTCGTCAGCCTTGATCTTGTTGCAGAATTGATTACTTCTCTTGTTGAAACCCTCCTAAACAAGGGAAACAGCATACTTCAGCAAAGTTTCTGGATACATTTGTGTATGTTGAGTGGTGATTGTATTGAGAGCTTTGGGTTCTCGGAACAATCAATTGAAACCCATATTATCCGCTCCTAAACTTAAAGGAATCTATTGAATATTGTCGAGATTTGCTACGAAAGCCAACGAGTCTTGGTAACAAGTCTTATTTGAAAGTAAGAGATACTTGATCATCATATATTTCGGTAGCGGGGTCACAATATCAAAGAGAGGGGTGGCTGCAGCAATTCCCATTTTTTCTTTTCCTTTCTTTTCTTCTCTTACAGTAGCTTTACTCCTTCCTTCTGGCTCGTAATCTACCCCCCAATCCAGCAACATCACCGTCTGAAACCCTGTTTCGACGACTCTATACCTTAGATCGGCGAATGCACGCGCGCAGCACCAGCGCAAAAATAGTACACCTACCACGGGCCCTCTCCAATGTATAGGTAAGTGACTCCCTGGAAAGTGCACACTGCCGGCTTACGAGCCATCGTTCCTATTGCAACTTATCCCCTGATTTTTCTCCTCTCCACATCCCCTCCCATCACCAACCTCTCTACCAACTCCCCACCTCATCTCCATCCCCGCTATCACGCACATACGCCGTCCTAGCTTCAAGAACCCAAACGCCATTCCCATAACGCCCACATATCCCACCCCTGCCTCAGCTTACTAACTCCCTCGCCATCTCTATATCAATCCCGCCCACACCGCTGCCTTCCTCCACATCCCACCTCACTCACGAGACTACCCCTATAGCCAAGCTATCCCCCCCCCATTCTCTTCACCCATGTTCTAGCCTACATACCACCTCGCGCAGTCTCGTACCCCTACCCCAAATCCTCCTTCATCAAAATTGCGCTATCCAGCCTCATATAGGACGACCAGCTAGCTACCGCGAACTGCGCTCAGCAGTGTTCCTAGCGCTTACAGCGTTTTATTATCTAGTTGAGAGTGGAATATGCTGAGGTTTGTTGATGGGTAGTTGATGGAACGGACATTTCCCACCGCTTCTCCCTTCTCTCCCCAACACCCGCGCCTACGATCCGGTAGGGGGAGGGGAGAGGGGAGGTGTGTATGGAAGGTGGAGATGGGGGCTTTAAGATCCCATGATTTCCAGAGTCCGGAGTGAAAGCTCGGGGTTAGTGTGATGATAGTTTTATTCATTGATTGCAGATGGTTGACAACGGCGGCAGGGGGGAGTTGGGGGTGTCTGGTTTTTTCCTTCTGGGATGTGTCCAGCAGGGAGGGGGGGAGCTACGGGTTCTGAATAGAGGGAGTTCGTGGTTGTAGGGGGGGGGGAAGTCAGCTGGCACCAGGTAGGATTGTTGCCGCTTCCTGTTCGCTAAAATGAGTGACTAGGCGAGCAGGAAGCGGCAAAGAAATACGGTCCCACCTGGTGCTGGTGAGTGGATCTGGCTGTTGGGAGTGTATAGTATGGTGCTGGTGAGTGGATCTGGCTGTTGGGAGTGTATAGTATGAGGCTGACCGCGTGTCGTTGAGACCCCGAATTTCCAGCTACAGTGATGACTGGACCAACGTTGGGATCAGGCTTCTGAGCTTTAATGCTAACTCTATCGCAAGCTAAAATATGTACAAGAACTCAATTCATCGTGTGCGAACCCAGGGAGACCTTGAATTCTAAAAGGGACCCCTTTTGATAGCGTTCACTCGGCTCTTTCCATCTCGTAGAAAAGCATATACACATCCTTCTGCATCGCCAGAACATCGCTCGTCGTACATTCCTTGATCTTGTCGTCACTGATGCGCCACCAGCGATCGCTGGTTTTCCGCCTTCGCCGCAGACGGCCGAGATCCAGTGACGATCTTTTCGCGCTGGTTTGGGGATCTGGTTGGTGGGTTAGTGGAGCTGAGCGGTCGGTGCTTCCAGAGTCGCGGTTGCTGGGCTGCGGGTCTGGCTTCGCTGCTGGTGGGGGTTTGGTGAGCTTGACGCCGGAAAAGGAGCCGGAGGATGGTCGTGTGGAGGTGGAGTCGAGGGAGTTTAGGGATGTGGATGGGGTTGAGGAATCGTCGGTGGAGGGCCTGGAGTTTTCGGCTGGCTTCGAGTTTGAAGCTGGGTCGTTTGTTTCGTCGTTCTGTGTTGGGAGGCTGGGACCTGGCTTTGTGGATGGGTTGGGAGAACCGACGTTGCTGTAGGGTCCAGAGTCTCTCTTTTTATGTGGCGTTGAGGTTGGTGCGTATAGATGCTGTCTTCGAAATGACTCGTAGTGTCCGCTGTTGTGCGTACCCTTGTGCGTGACCATGCCAAGTAGCTTGTAGTTCCTTCGATTCAGAAGACCCCCGAGAGCCAGTTTCTCAGGAAACGAGACTTTCGCGAGGTTTTTCGTAGAACTACACCCTGGATCATAGACGGATCTGGAGAGGTGGACGACGAGAACTTTGGGAAATTTGGTGACCTGAACAGAACGAGCAATCCGTCTCTTTGGTGCTAGACTGATGTCTGGTAGTTTCACATCTTTGGGCGGTTTTTCTGGATCGAACCGGACAGCATCTTGTACCTTCTCTATCTTCGATCTGACGAACTCGGCTTCGAAGTCTGATCTGGCGCATGCAACCCGTAGCTCATCTACGAAAACAGACACCGCGTGGTTTAGTCTGCATTTGTCGCACTTGTAGTCGTCTATGAATTCAGTCTTGAAATGCGCGTCGAAGCAGTCGTTCAAGGTCGTAGTGCTTTTATTCGGCACCATGAGGTTTAGCATGACGAAGTTCGAGGGTTTCGATTTTGGCTTGAAATGACAGCGTTGACACTCGATCGTGGCTTCGGTCTGCCCTTCTAGAGGGAAGCCGTCTTCTTCCTCCTCGAAGGATGCCGTGCTTGCCGCTTTGACGGAGCCTGGTGTATGCGGCACGTCTTCTGGAGACTGGGTATTGCGGGATCTGCCCTCCAACTTATCCCGCAGATCGGCCACGTCTTTGCTAGGATCGTTCACGATCACTGTATCCTCGTCGCTTTCCCAACCCTGGGCGGCTCTTCTGCGTGCCTCTCTTCCTGCATGGTACTCCTCTGCCAGCCTCTCTGCCACCACCTGCAGAAGTTCCTGCGCATCCTGCTGTGTCCTGCTGATGCGAGTCGCGAATGCATGCTCAAGTACCCTGACAAAGTTCCACGGGGATATGGATTTCTTGTAGATTGGACGCTCATTCAACCTGTCTATCATCAATTTGAGACCCTGTGTAACCTCCCCACTCTGCAAGCTCGCCATTTTTGCGATTTCAATTTCTTTTCCATCCTTGTCTTTGGTCGGGACAGATGTATAAACCACTGGATCACTGAGCTCCCGCCTATGGACCTCTCTGATCAGGTACAAGCGCAGATCACCGAGACCGGCTAGCGATTGTAGGATGGAGTTGATGAAGCAGTCGTTCGCTGGATTGACCAGACCCACGACGCCTTTCTTGCGTGTGCTGGCGGAGCTTGGCGACGAGTCGCTATCGAAGAGATGGTTGGGGTTGAAGAAGTAGACAAGGGCGATCGCTGCGAGCGACGCACTTGCTGCGTAAGTGACGACGGTGAAGGGTCTGTCGGGCATATTTTCGAGGTGCTACCGCCATGCCATAGAAAGATTTGAAAGTTGGGGACTGACCATAACTATTTGAGATAGGCAGCAATGGTTCAAGAGTACCTAAAATATTGGATTACTGCGGTTCGGGAATGCGTGTAGCGCTACAGTGAGCAAGTGTTGCGCGCCTGAATGATTCGTAAGTCTTGTGCCAGAGTGATTGACCAGTTCATCCAGTGGTGACCTGGGATTCAATTGCGTTGTCATTCTTAGTCGTATGGTGAGAGAACAATCTTCTACGAGTAATATCTGCTGGCCCCACCACCGGCAAGTTCCTTTCTTGCATATACCGAAACAGCCGGCTTGGCAAGGACCAGGAGCTAGGCCCAATCAAGGTTTATGATAACGATCTTCGAGCCTTCGCCACGCGAACACGGGAACTGGTCGATCGATCTTGCCTTCCGCTCGACTGGGCAAGCTTGCAACTTCCAAGAGAATAACCATTGATCAACTCCGGAGCTACATCTTCGCCTTGAAGACAGACGTCCAAAAGTACAGACTTGAAGAAGAAGACAGACTGCTGGTTGTTTGACCTTCATTCGCAACAGCTCTCTAGTCCCATTTCGTGAGCGCAATGGCTAGTCAATTCCGATCACCAACAATACCCCGATGCATCACTTGCGCGCGGCAAAGAATGAATCAGGACATGTCTTTTCTGGCCACTCCCTTCCACCGACAATTACGCGGGAAGAAAAAGACCGCCAAACAACCATCCACCATTAAGGTAAAGCTCCGCCAAGATGTTAAGGGCTATGGGCGAAGTGGTGAGTAGGAGGGAATGCCTTTCTAAGGCAAGCTGATTGATGGTCCAGGCTCAATTACACCTGTCGCCCCAGGGCGGATGCGAAACATTTGGTACCCACAGCAGATGGCAGAATACATGACGCACAGCCAATTGCAAGCTTCGCCAGCTATTGTTGCGGAGCGTGACTTCACGTTTGGAATTGAGCAGCCTGAATCGGTGAAAGAGGAGGAGGAGCCGGAGAAAATGGTGGACGTACAGATGAAGCTCCTGGAGGTACGATTTAGACCGGATCCATAATGGCATTGTGCTAATGCAAAATACAGCCAAGACGGGCAACAGAAATCATGGCAGTTACTTTACCGTCCGAGATCGTCTTCTACAGAACGCCCATATCTGGCGCTGATCTACCGAATGACAAGTCTGCTGGCTCTCCCAATGATGTACACACACCGGATCTCACGGCGGGAATGCAGCCTCCGGCACAAGCAAACGTTGTTCCTATATACGGTTCGGTGTCTACTGCAGACATTGTGGATGCTGCAAGAGTGGCTCTCGCGCTGGATGAGCAGGGGAAAAGGATCGTACTTGGACCAGAAGACGTTACCATTCTCCAAGAACGAGCTACCGAAGATGGAATGGAGCCAGGAAGAATTAAATCGTTGGGGGCCTTCGTGGTGGACCTCAGAGTAAAGGGAGGGAATCCTGTCAGACGGATAGTGAATGTAAGAGCACAGGCAGGCAATCAACAGCAATAGAATAACAGATCGCCCCCGAATCTTCATCGTGTACTACGTTCATGATCCAGAGGAAGTTGCAATCAGGAAGCAATGGCTCGAGATGGGGAGCAAGCCGCGGCAGAGAAGCAGAAAGCTTTATTAACCAGACCTAGGAAACTGGACTCACTCGCGGCGAAGAAACTGGCGTGAACGATTAGGACATGGATAACAACTCGCTTTGTACCCAGCCCGAGGACATCCACGAGACCTGCAGATTTCTCTCCCCTCATCGACTCCTACTTCTTCATCGCGGCAGGCCTTAGACATGTGCACGGTCTCTGCAGGCCTGGGGATGTCAAGCTCCGCCATTGACTACTCGGCAAGTACCGGCAGTACACCAAAAGGAAGAAAAGCTAGCAGGAGCGGTAAGCCGATTTCAATGTCTTCTACGGCGCTCGAGATCCTCGGTGTAAGAGCACATCGACGCAATCCGGCCATGGTTTTGTTACGATGGACCTGGACATGTACTTGCAATATGCCTGGCTTACGGGTACTTGCGAATACGTTCTGTACAAGGAAGACTGTGCTATGATGCCTGTCGGGGGGAGTCAATCAGACTTTGGTCAAGGCCTAGTCTTCGCAATACTGAGGGGAACGACCAGCCTTTCCAAGAAAACTTCGATCCTCGATTTTGGATGAGTATATAGGGCCCAATATCTAACGGCTATGCATGCCAGTATCAATGCAGGTACGTAATAGGGAGAAGACGATGCAAGCACGTGTACGAAAAGGACTCGTGGACCTTGATTACGGTCGATTGTCTGTAGGATCAATTGAGGTGTATTTAGGTGCGCATGCGGAGCTGGCTCGTGACAGTAGGATGAAGCCAATGCTAAATTCACTTCGTTCTGCATGTATATCATTATTTCAAACTTGAGCGCTGATGCGGCATTCCTTCTCCATAGTGTGAATGTCATCGAGTGCTCAACTCCACCACAATGGCAATTCGAAACATTGTAATTTAATTAACTCAACAGGGGAGGTGTTAGCCATACCATCAGTAATTTCATCAAAAACCCCTATGACGTCGTCGAGCCTGATTCTTAGCGGATTCTGGAACGCGGAGCGCGCATGTTAGGGTGGGCCGATGAACCCTGCGACATGTGTAAAAATAGATTCATTTACCGAGGTCTGACCGGCGATTTTGTTGGAAGTGTTCATGAAACCCCTCCAGATTGGTGTTTTCTTGATCTTTTCATCATATTCTCCTTCGCTTTTCTTCCCTTTGAGAGTACAATAGCGATTCTCGTTTTCCCTCCGATACCCCTTCCTTTGTCATTGTCTTGGCGTCGTCGCTGGCGGACAAAGACGTACCTAATATCCGCCCTTGCTGTTATGCGCCAACAGAAGGGAATACCTACGCCCATGCCTTCCTTCGACTGAACACAACTTTAAACGTTCTAGATATTATTTCTTCAATCTAATCGCAATTGTACCTGTGTTCTGGTCCGGATACCTGGACGTCCGCTCGTTTACCGGTATGGATAATAATCCACCCCAGGCCGTCACACCCAGTGGCGCCAGCTGTTATGCCTCCAATCTCAGTCCCGCCGATATACTCTATTGCAAAGTACAAAGCCCTTATGGAGGCACGGTATGTGTTAGAGGTGATTAGAGAGGCATGGGCGATACTGACGATTATCACCAGTTCAAAGCCTATGCTATCTGGGCCGCTTTGGGCTATTCTGTCGCAGCCATGGTGCTCATAACCACCCTCTTCTCCTGGCTGCGACCTCATAACTCCGTCGTTTACGCTCCCAAAACCAAATATGCCGATGACAAGCACGCCCCACCCGCAATCGGCAACGGTCTTTTCGCCTGGTTCGGTCCAGTGGCTAAAATGAAAGAAGCAGCTCTTGTGGAAAAGGTTGGGTTGGACGGCGCGGTATTCTTGAGGTTCACCCGAATGTGTCGCAACATTTTCCTCTTCACGAGCGCTGTTGGAATATTAGTACTGCTGCCGGCAAATGTCAAGGGAAGCATAAAATTCTCAGGCGCCTCAGGTGATCAATTCTTCACGAGCATGACGCCGCAGCTGGTCTATGGCAAAGCTCTGTGGGCACACGTCGTCAGCGCATACCTCATCGATGCTATTATAGCGTTCTTCCTTTGGCGAAATTACATTGGTGTCACTAGACTCAGGAGGGCCTATTTCGAAAGCGCTGATTATCTTCAGAGCTTGCATTCAAGGACATTGATGATGATCGATCTTCCACCAGCTTCTCGATCAGACGAAGGAATCATGCAAATCGCTGATGGGGTTGAACAAACCTCAGGGGTGCCGCGAGCGGCAATCGGACGCAATGTCAAGGAACTCCCCGACTTGATTGACAAACACGAGGACGCAGTTAGAGAACTCGAGTCGGTTTTGTCGAAGTACTTGAAGAATCCAGAGAAATTGCCAGCAACCCGTCCAACACTTCGCCCCTCCAAGAAGTATCGCAAAAGCAATGGAGGAGACAAGGTGGATGCGATAGATTATCTGACTGACCGGATTCGCGAGCTCGAAACCGAGATCGAATTTGTCCGAGAAGGCGTCGACAAGCGCAATCCAATGCCGTACGGCTTCGCGAGCTACGAAAGAATTGAGGAAGCGCATACCGTTGCTTACGCAGCAAGGAATAAACATCCTCAGGGCGCGACCATCAAACTGGCACCGAAACCGAATGATCTGATCTGGCCAAATTTGCCTCTATCTCCGAAGTCGAAGAGATGGAAGCGTTTTATGAACAATTTTTGGATCGCTCTACTGACTATTGTATGGATCGCACCCAACGCGCTGATCGCAGTCTTCCTCTCTAACTTGCAAAACCTCGCCGCGGTCTGGCACGGCTTCCAAAACAATTTCATTGCCCATCATAAGACATGGTCAGTCGTACAGGGTATCGCGTCTCCAGCCCTTACGTCCCTGATTTATCTCATTCTCCCCATTATCTTTCGCCGAATGTCCACTCGAGGTGGAGATACTACAAAGACGTCTCGTGAGCGTCACGTAGCATCGAAGCTCTACGCATTCTTCGTCTTCAACAATCTGATCGTGTTCTCCATCTTCGGCGTGATCTGGGGCTTCGTTGCATCGGTCATGGCCATTAAGAAAACCAATCAGAATATTTGGGACGCCATCAAGGAGGCTAAATTCTTCGTGAACCTTTTAAACGGTCTCTGCTTGATATCGCCGTTTTGGTTGACATGGATGATTCAACGCAATCTGGGCGCCGCAGCAGACCTTGCTCAAGTTATCACCCTTGTATGGACCTGGTTTGCGCGTACATTCATGAGCCCGACACCTCGCCAGACCATTGAATGGACTGCACCGCAATACTTCGATTACGCCGTGTACCACAATTACTTCCTCTTCTACGCTACTGTCGCACTCTGCTTTGCTACTTTGCAGCCACTAGTCCTGCCAGTCACGTTTCTCTACTTCGCCATCGACTATTGGCTCAAGAAGTATCTCCTCCTTTATATCTTTATTACGAAGAACGAGTCCGGCGGCCAGTACTGGCGCTTGCTCTTTGATCGCTTCGTATTTGCCACAATATTGGCGAATGTCTTTATGGCACTTGTTCTCATGGCCCGTGGAACTTGGAACATGTTAATCGTCATGATTCCTCTACCCCTTCTACTGATAGGCTTCAAGATTTACTGTGCGCGCACCTTCGATGCCCAAATGACGTATTACATTAAGGCGACACTGAAGGACCCAAGCACTCTTGCTGAAGCGGGCCAGAAAGCTCGCAGGGGACACGAAAAGGTCGCTTCTCGTTTTGGCCATCCAGCGCTGCATAAGAAACTCATGACACCAATGGTGCATGCCAAGGCGCAACAGGCGCTGAGCCAGCTGTACCGTGGTCGTCTGGGAGGCCAGTCTGATAGAGCGACCGTCTCGGGCCACAGCGATATCGCGCTGGGTCAAATGTCGCAGCAATATCCTGGGAAATCTGCCCGCTTCGCATTCGACAGAGATCAGAAGAAAAAGAATATGTTCGAAGTTGTTCCCGAGACTCATTTGGACTTCGGATACTTCATGAATCGAGCCGAGTTCCGCGAGACGCACGGTGGGGATGGTGAGCTCTATGGACGTCCTGAGGACCTTATCTCTGAACGAAGCGGTACGCCGCAAAGCTTCTTGAGCCGTGGCGCCAGCGACGACGCTAGCTCACGAGCATCGAGCCCAGAACGTGGCTACAGTTCTTCCGGCCGTGCTTATAGCCCCGCAGGTCGTCGGCTGCAGCAACCCACGTATCGAGACGTTAGTGAGGGGGATCCTGCCATTGGGCAGCAAGGCGCATTCTACGGCAGAGGTGGGAACGAAAGCGAGAGTCGGCTGCTTGCCGATGCTCAGCCCCTTGGCCAGGGAGGGCGCCTCAGAGAAGAGGTTGGGCATGAACAATATGGATTGGACAGGTGGCGCACGGGCGGCCATGGCTATGCCGGTGTTGCTAGTCAGGCCCTAGGTAATGAGGGAACGGGCTATGAGGCGTTCAGAAGAGGCAGGTAACCGTGAATACCCCTTATTCGCTCCTGCATTCGGAGGGGATGTCATTGCATTGCATTGCGCGGTAGGTGGCGGAAGGTTTCGGTAGCAATGGCGGTTGGGTTGCCGCTGTTTGTGATTCCAGCGGCTTGGGCAAACAGCCTTGCTGATAGATGGCATGAACCCACAGAGGTACAATAGACATGAAGCAACGAGAGCAAACTATCATTGAGGAGCTGATGGCCATGCGTGGCTTCAAGGAGCATGCTGGTTACTTAAATTTGTAATCTACTTCCAGACTCGATGGGCTGACCAAAGACAGGCATTTCGTCAACGGCCTTATCGCTGCAAATCCATCGTCTCTGGTCTTTCTACTTTTGAACACTTCGCAGAACATTATCGTCAAGTTCCATGTCTTCTCAATTCATCTCGGACTTCTTCGGCAAGCAAGCATCACGGTCAAGGCCGTGATGGCCTTGTTGTGTAGTAGGTCATTCGGGGTTTATTATGCAATGCTATGATGCAGCTAGGCATCGCGGTCAAGGCCAGGATGGCCTTCTTCTGTGGTAGGTCATTCGGGATTTCTTATGCAATGCTGTGATGCAGCTACCCTAGGTTTGACTTTCAGGTCCACTCGGGTCTCCTTCCGTCCTCATTGTACCCTTGCCTTCTGGCGCAGGCATCCTCATTACCTCGTTTGGTTCCGAAACCATTGGTGCTTCTTCTTCGCTCTCAGCCACAATCCGGCCCACTTGCGAGAAAGATACCATCGGCGTATCAGTCTTTAGGCGGACTCGCTGCTACTCAGCCTCACTATATTTCTACATTGCTATTTGAGCGCCGTTTGCTACTTCGACAAGATTGAAAGACTGCTCGAGCCCGGTGGTTTGTCACCTCTCCTTGCACAAAGCCTCCTCAGCATGGACGGCTTCTCTGGTGCCGCCGCCGTGTTATCCCTCACGATTCAGCTCGCAAGCACGGTTCATTCGATTCGGCAGTTCCTCCGCAATGTCGAGAATGCACCAAAAGAGCTTGCTTCGGTCATAGAGCATCTAGATTTGCTGCACCAGATCCTGAGCTATCTGGAAGACTTTATGCAGCGGCAAGCCACGCTCGAGCACCCGCCGATCTCAGATGCATTAGTCACGAGCGCACTGCAAAGCTGTGAGAAAAGGGTCAGGTCGGTCGAAGATCAGGTAAAACCTTTCACAGCGAGACTTTTTCGCAGACACTGGCTGCAAAAAGCTTTGGGCTCGATGAAGTTTGTCCTGAAGAAAGAAGATATCCAGACATCACAAGTTCTGGTGGGAGGTGCGATTCAGATGTTGCAATTGGCGCTCTTTACCAACCAGTACGAAACCCCAAACTGTACATCTGTCTGGACTGATGACTGGTGGCCAGAGTCCATTATGCACATGTCACGATCACAGGCGTTGAACGTCTTTTGATGCTGCAAAGTCAGACAGTCGATGACTTTATAGAGGAAGAGGCAAGAGTTCCTCCCAAAAGTATCGACAATGTACCGTATCCTGCTTGCCAAGATACACTCTCCATCAGTGCGAAGAGCGAATCGAGTTCATTCTATCGAGGAGTGTTCGGCAGTGTCAACCTTCAGAGGAGAAGGAAGTTCGTCAGAAGCCTTGCAGAATCTTGCCCTGGTGATGGAAAGCCTGCCAGTGATAGTCTTTTCGTTACAATTCAGCCATCTTTCATGCAATACAGCTTCGACATGAGCTTTGCCGTGGGAACGCGGTTCATTCCTAGAACGCTGAATGTCTATCATACACTAAGCGACCAAGAACCAATATTCGACTACGTCTGTGATGGTAGCCTCAGTGCGCTACAGCTGGCTCTGCAAAATGGCATTGCTTCACCATTTGTTACAGATGAGTCTGGATACACTTTACTCCACGTATGGTCACCTACGAAACGCTCGAACCGCATCGCGCTAATTGTAATTAGTGGGCTGCAAGATATTGTCGGGCAAACATGTGTGAATTCTTGGTTCAGATTGGAGTGGATGCCAACCGCGAAGATATGTGGGGGCAGTTAGTGTTCTCCCACGTGATAGGGCGACATTCGGATTGAATCATGATTTAGGACCGCTATTCAAAGCGCAGGCCGCGCTAATTGTGACGAATCCTGGACGAGAGGCACTAACGCAGCCGTCGATACTATCCGCCTGTTGGCTCGATATCAAGACTATTTACCCACAACAATTGCTCATTGGTACAGTGGGCCGCCAGAGGGCGCGGAACTTATGCTGTCACTAGACTTATTCGAAGTCAACGGCTCGCAAGAACGGGCTAGCGAATACGTTTACCCACTTCTGACAATAGCATTAGATAAATACGCGGGTAATCCGATATGGGAGTCGTTCATTCGTAGGCTCCTCAACTCAAAAATCGATCTTCATGCCAATAGTAGTCCAGGCGGACTGCACAAACCGGTATGTGAAGGCTACCCCAGCCACCTCCCGTGTTGGGTGGCGCTTGGAACGCCATTAGACCAGCTGCTGGGAAATACTGAGACTCCGTATGAAGGGTACATGAAGGCCCAGTGGTGGCTGAGAATTCTCGAGAGCGAAGGTTATGACGTGAGAACCTACCTAGAAGAGGAAAAGGCCTTGCATGCCATGCATTCTTACTCAATACTTGGAGCCTTTAAGAATTTTCGCGGACCTCATCGTCGGATGCGCTTTGAGCTTGAGAAAGAGCCCCCAGAATTGCATTGGGACTGGTGGACCGATCCTAACTCCTCAGCCTCTCTGATACTGGAAGAGTTCAAGTGGATGAACGGGGCAAACGAGGAATACGCCTGCGAGGACTTCTCATGGCCGACCTTCTGGCCATTCGACGTGTTGAATAAGTGGGACCACTTCAGGCATGACGACAACGAGCGATCTGCTGCCATAAAGCGAAAGCGACTGTGCGCCCAAAGATGGAAGCGGAAGCAGAGGAAGAAGGAGGGGAAAGCCAATGGCTGTCGAGACACTTGTAGGATGCCTGGATCATGGCCTGGATGATCTCGTTGATTACTCCCTTCAGTCCGCATGCGCTCCTTGAAAGTGGCCCTACGAGAATTCCTTTCTCCTCGACTAATTGTACCGACATGTACAGCAGAACATGGCGTTCACTGCTCGACACACAGTTTGGAATGGCTTCTTCCATAAAATCCGGAACCATAGAGGCCCATAAGATATGGCGTTCCCCACCAGTAAGCAATCGAGCTTCATGGCATACGTTGATCCTTCTATTTCCTAGGCAAATATCATTATAGGAAAGCCTCAGAAGCAAAGTCCAGAGTCTCCAGAGGATTATATAACATTGGCAAGTGACTTGACCAAATCCATTTCTTTTCTGCTACTGTTCTACCATGGCAGTACCCGCCTTCCCGCATTAACAGCAACGTTCCACTACCATACCCCATTATTCCTCTGGGTCTCAAGTCTAATCATCTCTCATGCGCGCATCATCATCCTGTTTTATCCTTCGAACCCCACCCACAAACACCGCGCCCAAAACTCATTACCAGAGCCTACGCCAATCTTCCTCCTCTCCTCCCAAACAAGCGTCCAGTACCACACCTAGCACTCGGACCAGCTCCCACCGTTGCCCCACTACCACCCCTGAAATCACCACCAGAGTCCGAGCCACCGAAGCCCAGAAGAACCATCTCACTCACCGCTACCAGACCCACTAGATGAGGAGACGCCATCACCGGAATTGCTGCCACCGCGACGGGGAAATAGGAGAATGCTAGGCGTAAGGAGCCCTATCCCGGTCGGATCTAGAGAGATAGTAGAGGTGAGGGAGAAGAACAAAAAGAAGAAAGCCGGGACATAGCAGAATTGTATTCTCGGCGGCTGTTCGGATGCTGAATAAAGCCATAGACTGATCTGTGATGAGATATGTATTCCTGACATGTGAAGTGCAAGACTTTGACGTGCCCATCTTTTTACTCTTTACAGTCGTTCTCCCCTGAATCCTTCTTGAAAGCAAGCAAAGTCTTTTTCATAATCTGAAAGATTGGAGGTGAAGATACGATGCAATGACTCGATCTGATAGATAAATGTATGGTGTTAGCGACCCTGACACCTTGGTGTTTCGCATGGCTTTAAGAACGCACTCTGTTGGATATTGACGGAGTCATAGGATTACTGGAGGCATTGGGAGTCGGACCCTTTTCATTATGGCTAAGATATCTACCGATTCCCCCTCTTACTAAAGCTAATGACGACCCTCGGCAGGGCATAGTAAGTCATTCCTCATCAATATCTCTTCCATCAATCCTACACAGCCAAAGAACTACACACAGCAGCGCATCTCCCACGAACCGACACTTCCCAGCAACCCTCTTTTCAAGATCATATCCTTCCCCAGCCCACATCCCGACCCGCATACTGCCTCCTCCTCGCCTCGTCCCCAGCCTTCTTCTCCGCAGCCATACGCCCCTCGCTCTTCCTCTCAAACATCCACCACCCGCTCTCCGCCTGCACCGTATCCAGCCCCATACCCCCTCCTTCCCGACTACTGCACCCAATACCCACCGATCCCGCGACCATGACCGCCGGGAACTCATACCCGTTATCATCCACCGTCACCGGCACCGTCGCATACCCATTCGGCACCTCCTGCGAGTTCACACTATGATAGACGGCCTTGTCTAACGTCAGGACGCGACAGGATTTATCCTCCCACGTCTCATCCCCATCCTTTTTGCACCCCCCATTCCTACTCCCATCATCCGAATCAAGAGTCCGCGGCTGATAACCGCACGGCCCATACATACACCCCCCCCCCCGCGCGTCCCAAAAACAAAACGCCGTGATCCACCCAGAATAGTACGACGGCCCACTGCCCCCCTCCGTAAAATGCGCTATCCATTGCCAAAAGCCCACAACCTCATCCGGAGTCGGATCCTCAAAACTCCGCACGAAACGCTTGACGACCGGTTTCAAAAGCGTATAAAACCGCATCGGCTCCTCCCCAAACCCCTTCAACTTCTCCAGCCTTCGCAGAATCTCCTCCCAGTCGCATTTCTCACCAAGCAGCGTCACGGATGGAATCCCACATCTCAGCACGCACCGGAAATCGAAATACTTCTGCATCGCGCCCATCAGCAGGATCGACGCCACAACGATGTCGGTTTCCGTGGTGGTGGAGAAGGCGGGCGTCATCCACGCCTTCAGCTTCTTTATTAACAATATTATCATCAATGAAGTCGCCCATGTCTTGTGCAAAAACCCCGAAATCAAACGTATACCGACTCCCGGCCGAGTAGACGAGGGTTAGTTGCTTTTTCTCGTTGTGTGCGACGAATAGAGATCGGAGATCTTCGGCGCGGGCGTTGATGTAGAAGCCGAGTTGCGAGAGGAGGGCGAACCAGATGTCGTCGGGGCGGATCCGCAGGTGGTGGTGCTGGTTGTAGGCCATGATGGCGGCGTGGACGAAGCCGTTGGAGGAGGCGTGGATGGGGTGGGGGGGTGGAGTGGGTGGAGTGGGCTGGGAGGTTGTAGCGGGCCGGGAGGGAGGGAGCGTGGTAGCGGGCCGGGAGGGAGGAAGCGTGGTGGTGGAGCGGGAGGGAGGAAGCGCGGAAGGGTGAAGGCCGTTGGTGGAGCCTAAGGGCTGGGCGGGGTGACTGCTCATCCGTCCAACTCCTCCTCCGCCGCGATGACCTCTATGCGCACCTCGTCTGACCCTCCCAGCAAATCACCCTTCTCTAACCCTTCCAACGAGCCACCTTCCCCTATCTCCCCTCGGAAATACCCTCACAGGCTCCTGGCCAGGCGGGAACGAAAAGGAAGATTGGAGAAGCTCGGCGCACGCCTCGCTTTCGGATGGGCATGATTTTTGGAGGAGGTCCATGCTGCTTCTGGCCACCTCTGGGCGACGACAGTTGATGAGGGCGGCGCTGTGAGATGCTGGGAAGATGGTGGCTGGCATTTTGGGGGAATGGCGGTGATGGGAGGGGGTGGCTCGTGGGTTTTTGGATGCGGGTGTTTTGGAGAGGCTAGTAGGAGGGAAGGTTGGGGAGAATGAGGGTGTATGGGTGGGGATGAGTAGGGGGTATGGGTTTTGTGAGGGATTAGAGTAGCTGATGTAAGAAAGTAAATGCGTGTAAAGAGATGTTGATAAAAAGAAGAGTGCTCTTCTGAGTGACGGTGCAGACCTACCTTGACGATGTAGATGAGACCAGGACAATGGAAACAAGAGAGAGAAAGACCAATCGCTCTGGTTTCGGATTCGGTCCTTCCTCACTCCGCCTACCTACTATTACACAAGAAGTAGTAGATCAAGTACAAAATGAGCGGAGGTGTCCGTGCATTGGAGTGTAAAGCTGGCAACTTCCCTCATTCGAACTTACTTTGGCAGGTGCGCCACCCATAGGCCTCCAGATCAAGAAGTGTCGTAGAAGGTAAATTTAACCTACATTACTACTCCCTTCTCATGAACCCCTTACCCCAACGCCTCTGGACCCTTGTGTACTTCAGTGGAAGCGCGGACCTTACTCTACAAGAGATCGACAGTAAGTACAATTATCTGGCCTAGTCTGTCAGCTTCGACACATCTAGTGGGATCAGCAGTATCGAAGAGGAGACTCGTGGCTCTGCTGATGGGTCTGTAGGGAAGGGTTGTAGTTGGGATTTTGGTGATGAACTATAAGGAAGGAGATGGGTGAGAAGTTGGTTGGTTGATTCAGTGTGTGGACTTCAAAGGGAGACTAAGAGGATTTTGAGTGCAAAGATTGGAGGAAGTTTGGGTCTCGGAAATTGTGGGACTCGAGAGAGATTCGAATGGGGCTGGTGTTGAGTATTTGACGGGGCATGCTTGAGCGAGCAAGTCAGCATTATGTTGACACATCAGCACCAAACTCCCCGCCCCCCCCCCCAGAAATTAGAAACCTCTCAAAGAACGCACGCACCGCAACCCCTCTCCCCCTCTTATCTTCCCCCGACCCCTCACAGCAACGCAATTCCAGCAATCACCCCAACAGCCACCAAATCCCTACCCGGCCTTACAGCCCTAGCACCATCGCTACTGCACGAGAACCAGCATTTTGTGCTGCTACCGCGACCGCCCTCGCCCTTCTTATCGATCTCTGGATCTTCATCCGATAAGATGCTGCTGTTACTGCTGCTGTTTCCTAGACCATCACTATCCGCAGAGCTGCTTAATCCGGAAGCCTCGCCATATTCTGTCTTTTCACCCACTGGACAGCCGTCGGATGAGTTGCTGCCGTGACTTCGAGGCGGACATGCGGTGGATGAACCCCTGCCAGGACTAGCTGGTTGATTCCAGTGGTCGATGGGCGAAGGGCTGATTGAAGGGGCCGAGCTGGAAATTTGTTGTGGGGATATATCGCTAGAGGATGGCAGGGGGTGGGTGGATAGCGTGATCGCGAGTGGTAGGACGAGTAAGGGCAGCAGCTGAGGGAGCTGCATTTTGCTCTCCGAAGGAATTTGAGTGGTTAGTTGAGGAGAGTGCGAAAGGCTTGAGGGCGTAAGAAGATCTGATTACAGGGCGCCAAAGTTGTTTGAGTTGGAGTGATGTTGAGTAGAAATGGTGCTTTGGAGGGACGAGGAGGCTGCTAGCGGAGTCGAGGCTAGGATCTGTCAAGACATGGGTGGCTAGAGATACGATGAGCATTTCTTCTGGATTAGGAGTCAGTATTGCAGATTCAGAATCCATTTGGAGCCACTCTAGAGAGTCAACGCAGGGTAGTCAGTCGAAGGACCCAATGCCGACTGTGACAGCGCCATTCGCGCATTGAAGAGACAGTGACAGATAACGAGATGACTCGATGTAGGAATATGTACGATTGTGAGTGAAGCGAAAAGGGGAGAAAGACCTTTGATATCCATTGACATGCAGAGCTTCTAATGCTTCGGTGAGACATCACCTTCAAACCTCCTTCATCACAGCATCACAAATCGAGCAATCAATCCCACGACCCCAGCCTCGCCAAACGGCGTCACATCGTTGATATCATTGGTGCTTGTACTCCCTGCGCCACCCATTGATGCGCCGCCTCCTCCTTTTCCCCTTTCACCACCAGCCAAACACAGGTGCTGCAAGTTCCTTGGTCATAGAATACGGAACATCCCCCGGGTGAAGTGCTAGTGGTGTCACATCCGTCTTCCTGGAGCGAGCATCTGTTGAGAGTACTGCTCGAGCTACTCACTTGGCCGGAACCGCAGCCGGGAGGTTTACTACTTCAAGAGCTTCCTTCGCCGTTGCCGCTGGAGAAAACTCAGCTGCTCGCTTGTTGTGGAAAGAGGTCGGTGGTATTAGATGACACCGGATCGATGGATTTAGGTGGACATGGTCAACGTGAGAGGTTTGAGAAGGAGCAAGGACTGTGGCTTCGAAATTCGCATATTGTGAAGGTGGTTTCTGGTTGTTTGATTGGGAGATTCCGATTAGACCTTGGGTGGGTAGGGAGAGCCGGCGGACTGGGTATCGTACCGATCGGATGTTGTAGAAAGGATTCGTTGGTTTCGAAGTCCATTTCTGTGTTGTAGATCTGAGCTTCATGAAGATGTCTCTTTTCAGGCAGATTGGGTGGAAGAAATTGGAAAGCTGGGCAATGCTATCAATCAAAAATCATCCATGAGCGCTGATTCGAGAACCCTACTGATCCATTAGTGGTATGATTCTCGCGTGTCAAGTGGAGAGCCATACATCTGGTATGTAATTCAAGGAGACAACCTGAAAGACAACGCAAAATAGCGAAAGAGCAAGGATGACTTGACTTACCGACATACCAAGGATTTCATCGAAAATACATGCTAGAGAGATATATACGCTCAAGCCGCGTAGCACTCAAAGAGAAGCCTATCTACCTTACTGTGCATATCCCTTCCAAACCAACTCCTCCGTTCATACTCCAAATCTTGCAAAAACTACTGTCCCTGCGATTATACTTGCGATCCAAATTGGCTCTACTGGTTCCAACATCCCAGCATTTCCAGGCACAGACGGGGGATCTTTTTCTCTGCCGGCGGGGCGACTTCCTTCTCCACCAGAGGATCTGCCTCCGCCAGAGGAGCCGTGTCCACCTCCCCCGTGTCCACCCCCGCCACCCCCTTTCCGGGGAACTATGACGTTGTCGCGCCTGTAGAGGTCTTGGCTGTCGAGACTGGAGTTTAGAGTGGCGACGGCTAGCTGGCTGAGGCCGAGGATGATGGCGAGAATAAGAATGACCTGCATCTCATGCACTGGAGGGTGGGCTGTTGAAAATCTCGCACGTGTAATTATAGGATGGTGTGTATTGGGGGAGTTTGTGGTCGTGGATTGGGTGGCTGTTTGACCTGGTCTAGTATGGTTTTTTAAAGAGTGTCGTGATCTTATAGACAAAGACCAGTCTAGGTCTTCGTAGTTCATTCTCTCCCAGTGACTGGCAAGACATGAAGAACAAAGAGCTTAGTCACGCTGCAAAATGAATACAATGGGTTTGTTTTGTGTCATCGAATGAAAATACCATAACCTGACAGTGAGAGACTAGAGCAGGATTTCAGAAATAGAAAGAAGGGAAGAGTGAATAGCTAACCGGCACCCCTATTTTCATAATAAACGAACGAAGAGCAAGCAGACCGAGAGCATGGAGAAGGAGTACACATTGAATAGCCGTGCACATTTGATACTCAGGTAACAATCGAAGAAAAGTGCGTCTACCTTACTCCTTCGTCTTGCGACAGGTTTACTTTATACACCAAATCCTCCAAGAACCACCGTGCCTACGACCAAACCAGTAACCCAGATCGTCCGTACCGGCGTCAATGCCTTGACACCAATATCTGTGATTTCTTCTAATAGTAAGAGGTCAGCGATCCATCCACTGCCAGAGGAGCCGCTTCCCATTTGATCAGAGCGACTCCCTGTTCCACCGGATAAACTGCTCCCTTTCCCGCCAGACGAACCATTTACTAGTACAGCAGAGCTGCCTCCTTTTGTACCAGATGAGCTGCCTCCTTTTGCACCAGATGAGCTGCTTCCCACTCCACTAGAGCTTGCTCCACCAGAAGAGCCACGCGCCCCTGCGCTGCCACCCCCTCTTCTCGGAAATAGGTAAATGAGGCGATCAGAGATTCCTGGGTGGCAATTGCTGCAAGTCGGCGAAGTAGACGCCAGCTGAGTGAGGCCGAGAATGAGGCCGAGGACATGTAGGATATGCATCTTCTATGTGGGTGAGGCGGCGGTGGAAGGAAACAAGTGTATTGTATGGATGTGTTTGTACGAGGGAAGTTCTGTCTTGCTTTTTTTGCGTATGAATCTGATCGGCTTTATTCTTTTTATGTGGGAGAGGGTTGTTTTACGCTGCTGACAAGGGAGGAGTCTCTCTTATTAAATACATACTTATTCCGCGAGTGATTGTTGGGGCTTTCGGCAGGAGTCTGCTCAGTGAGCACATTTCCACGCATTGCACGTAATTTAGGCTGCCAGAAGTGAAAAAGATGCAAGAATATCGGATGCCCGCGGAAAGATGAGAGAATAAGAGACATATCAAAACTTACACCCCTTTTCCAGGGTCTCGGCATTCGTAGACCGGAGAAGCACTCTAGCAGTGATACCTCATCGACTCGATTCATGTAAGACAATACATGCCAGCTCGCCATGCCGTGATCTGGACTGTATATAGGAATGTGGGTAGATGTCGACTGAAGTGAGAGAGTCCAGAATCGGACATTCGCGTCGAACTGCCCTACTTTGATCCCTGCTCAGATCATTTAGCTAAACCCGAATGGTCGCGCAATGTCTTTTGTTATTGTTGCTTCTGCGCAACCACTCACTTCTCATGCTCACATCATCCACATCAGTCTCTATATCAGCCTATTCTCCTTTAGCGTCCTCGTCGCGCATCATTTGCGCGCTCAGCTGTCACCATTGAGACCCTACAGCATCTCGCCGAAGGTGTCGTCGACGGTGTCCAGCATATCTTACACCCTACGCCGACGCGCCAACCCGAAGATAACATGGCTGGTGAAGAAACCCCGGAGGTCGGAGACAAAGGTACGTTCACCTACTGTTCCTCGCTTGATACACCGTACCATCAGTTGGCAATTCTCTTCCTGGACCTCTCATTCCGTCTCTTCCGTCCATTTCCTTCGACGCGCCAATCCCCTTTTCCTCACGTACCTAGTGAACGCGTTCTCGCAGAGACTCCATCAATTGATATTCTTCCTCTACAGTCTCCTGGCAATACGGCGGCTCCCACCCTAGCGGCGAACTTGTCGAGAAGAAAACCGAAGGCGAGATCGCCATCAACTCCAAGCGCGGCAACACCATCAAGCGCAAAGGCACTCCCTCCGACCCGGCCGTGCACGTCGCGCGCGACGGCAACGACGTCGTAAAGAAGCAGTCCGAGCTCGAAGTCGAAGAGAAGGGCTCCGGCTCTGCGACCGACGGCGCAATGTCCAAGGGCGAAGCCTCTAAGGCTGATGAAGATAAGGGCGTTGCCAACGGGGAGAAGGCGGAGCCCAAGAGCGCGAAGAAGGGGGAGAAACGCAAGGCTACGGCTGAGCCAGAGGACGAGGGGGAGACGCCGGCGAAGAAGGCGCGTGGGCGACCCAAGAAGGGGGAAGGGGAGCCGTCTGCCAAGAAGGAAAAGCCGGCGCCCAAGAAGGCGGAGGCAAAGACACCTACGAAAGCAAAGAAGGAGGTAAAGAAGGCGGACAAGGCTGATGGGGAGAAGAAGGGCCGCGGGCGCCCGAAGAAGGATGGGAGTGCACCTGCTACTAAGAGCGCAGGTGTGAAGAAAGCCAAGACCAAGGCCCCGCCAGTCAAGGGCAGTGTGGGCACTCGCACCAGGAGCACCAAGTAGCTTAGTGACAGGGCGCGATGGATTGGGTTATGGGGATATGAACGTGGGTAGGTGGCCTCTTTACTGAATTACGTGCTCGGTATGCTTATGCTTTTGGTGGACAGGCATGGTGACGCTGGGTTCTAGAAAAGCGGTTTTTCGCTCGACTAGGGATGAGCACATGGGTCGGCTGATGTGCGAGAGCAGAAAGCATTGTGTACAATAGGTTTGCCTAGCTTTTCGAAGGGTAGTATTTCATTTTGCGTCGAGCGTCAGATGTCTTATCCTCTTCGATCTACGCGTGATTCTTCTTTCTTCTTGGTGCACTCCGCGCAATTATCCCCATCTCTCTCCCTGCCTCCTTACGAGGTTCTCTAATGCAGCAAATCTGCACTTTCGCAAAAGCTGTTCCTCGCCAATCCATGCGTGCATGCGCAGCAAGAACACGGAACCAGCCCGACTAAGCAAGTTTCGGGCTTCTTTCCACCAACACATTCTAAGGCTCCATCAGATCATCTGCAACGACATATCGAATACTGCGCGCCCCTCAGCCTTACCCCCTTCACAAACCTCCAAGCCTCACTCCCAGCTCCTGTGATCGCCCAAAAGGCTTGGCAGACAATGGCAGATAATGGCATATCATCCCAGGCTGATTCGCAGGCTTCCTGCCTGCTATAAGCATTCGGGTTATATCCTTCTCCCGGTGAGTCTCTTTCTTTTTTTCCTTACTAGATGCGAGTCAATGAGATTACTTTATGCTATCATCTTGTGGTTCTTAAGATAGTGTGCTTGGTTATTACTCTCTCGGCCTCAAGAACCTTACAATTACACAAGAATCCTCCTTCTACAAAAAGCCGAGTTGCACGGAGCACCTGCACAGCGTCTCCGTGAGATAACTTCGCGCCGCAGGCTTCCTAACGCCGATCGTCCTTCCGCTTTCACGTTCTACTTCACTACTTTATATCAAGCTCACCCAACCCCCCCCCCTCACTACTCCAAGCCCCCAAATACTCTCCTAACCATCATCTTCGCACACCTCTACCCTCAATCCTCTCCCTCCAGCCATCACCCCCATCACCCCCAATACCCCCAACAGCCAGCGCCACCAGGTGGGAGCGTATTTCATTGCCTCTTCCTGCTC